>Ga0116170_10001124_pt1 | contig 27620 bp, 24 predicted proteins | sample AD_JPNHW1_MetaG_FD_89797 | JGI IMG/M metagenome (GOLD analysis project Ga0116170, IMG submission 89797) | Active sludge microbial communities of municipal wastewater-treating anaerobic digesters from Japan - AD_JPNHW1_MetaG | ecosystem: Engineered > Bioreactor > Anaerobic > Digestate | place... | reverse complement strand
TTCATCCAAGCTGAACTTTTAACTTGCTTAAATTCATTTGGATCGAAGGTTTCTTCTTTGATCAGGGTTTCGACCGGATGGAACTCACATGTCCCGATGTACATCGGCATTTCATCTGTGTTTCCCGAAATAACTGGAGAAGTTGTTTTTTTCTGCAAACATGTTCGTTTCATATCTAAAAGTTTCAATAACAACACTAGAGACATGAAAAAAAGAAAAGGGTTGCTTTCCCTGTAAAAAATGTTTAATCGTTCAGATCGAACAGGTCGTCATGGCATTCGATGGTTAATGTCAGCTCTTTTGGATTGAATTGATGGATAAGATCTTCATTGAGAGGAACCAGTATTTCCTTTCTTTTGTGAAGAACGGTGATTACAAAGTTTCCACCATAGTCGTCTACATGGGTTATTTTGCCAATTTTGCCTTTTGAAGGATCGATCAGGGTGAAGCCAACAAGGAGCTGCGGGGAGAAAGGAATATCGTTTTCGGCGAGCCACTCTTTCTCGATGAAAAGTTTACAGCCGGTAAATTCGTTGGCCTTCTCTTTCGAATCGAGTGTTTCGAAAAGAATAATGGCGGAGTTGGCCCCGATGGAAAAGATGGAGTCGATGAAGAACGGGACCAGCAATCCTTCTACTTCAAAAAAGAGATACTCCAGTTCTTCGACGATCTCGTCAAGCCCTTCCTGAAAGGCGATTTGCACTTCGCCTTTTACTCCGTGGGTTTTCTTTACAAAGCCAATTTCAAAACAATTATCCCGGTCGATTGCTTTTCTCATGCTGAAATTTTTCTTGCGACAAATATACGATTCTATTCAGCAATCACTTATTGCCGTTGGTAAAAGAATCTTCGGGATACTGTTTTCGTTGAAAAGGGATTTAATCCAGACTGTCGGGAGGGATGAATGGATCGTGATTATTGTAATAACCTTCAGTGATAAAAGCAAGAAGAGAGTGACCACATCTTTTTGTCGTCAGAACCTGAAGCTATAATTGATATTGGTCATAATGGGGAACATGATCATCTTTTTCAGCAGCCCCTAAACAATTGTTGATGATGATATTCAAATAAATTTATTTCTCAATACTAAACGACCCCATGCGAAGCCCTTCAAACAGCAAGAGAGATAGGTGTTGAAGTGTTGGTAGTAAACGGGAAAGTGAAGTTCGTTTAAAAGAATACATCCTTATCAGGAAATGGATTTAAAGACAGAAAGGCTGGCAGAATTTGCCAACCTTTCTTAGCATCATAAAGAAACAAAATGCACATCTACCTTTCGATAGGCGTTGCAGGAATATTCACCAATGCATGGAAGCTGTCGGAAAAGGTTGCGCCCTCTTCATCTTCGAAAAACAGATACACATGAACGGTATCACCGGCCACATACGGCAATTGAACCGTGGCCTGCATTGCACTTCGTGTAACGTTCAACCCGGTAATTACCAACGGTTCGTTGACGTTTAGAGCAGCGACCCTTAACCTGTCGGTTGAAGCGGCGATATCGACTCCGGAGTTGTCGGTCCAGGAGATTTCGATTGCCCCATTCCCTGCCGGATTGTTTTCAATGACGATATTTTCAGGCAATGGAAGGTCACCCACCGAGAAGAGGAAGTTGTCATAGTCAGCAATAATACCATCGGCAGCAAAATATTTTACATTCTTCCGCACGAAGAGATTAAAGCCGGATATGTTCCCTGACTTCTTATTCCAAATTGGCCGAATGATATTCGACTTTAACGACCGGGCAAGCTTGACACATGCGATCATTCGGTTGCGCTGGCTGACTTGCTTAACCGTTTGTGGATTACTGACACTGGCAGGCCGAACTTTTATATAGCCCCGTCCTTTCCAGTTGCCTCCTATTAGATTTCCGAAGGCGCCAGATATACTGCCAAAAGGGCTTTGATTTATTGTTCCCATAATACGATTTTTTAATTGTTGATTTTTGATGTTGTTTTGACATATACACAAACTATTGATGGGTAGTGTTGGTATAGCGTTGGTATAGCGTTGGTATGGCGTTGGTATAACGATGGCCATACCCATTCTAACTTCAACTAACTTTACCGTTTTCCCATTTCTTTTTGAGCCAGGCCACCAGGATGGCCGAGAGCAAACCACTGACCAAACTGATCAGGGCTTCGAGAGAGTCAATTACCGTCGGCGGCAAGGTCGACGCGGTATTTACCGAATCCGGCAGGGCGGCTGAGACACCCAGGCTGGATAGTGTTCCCACTAAAAAATTACCTACATTTTTCATCTTATGTCCTTTTTAGATTTGATCTGAGACCCCGGTCAGTTCTTCCAGCTTTAATTCATCGATCCTGTGCACCGGACCTCTACCCCCCAGCCCCCTAAAGGGGGGGGTGAAGGGGCTCATTAAAAAAGCGTTCATTCCTGAGAATTTCAGATTCGGTGCTATTTTAGGACGAATCAGGCTGATTCGATCGGTTTTGAAATGAGGTGGCAGTGTTTGTCGTCGATTGGCAGCTTTTGTCTGTGTTTGTCTTAGGGGATTTTCGAATATAACTTGGTTTTGTTCGAAGCAGTACTGAACTGTGAAAAAGGAAAAAGGAAGATGCTATCTAAAAGTTCAACCCACTCCGGGGTTGGGGTTTCAGCTGCATTCGTTAGAGGCTGTCCAAAAAGTATTTTGTAGTTTTCCCGCACTTTCAAATTGAAAGAAATAGCCCGAAGGGCTAGATTAATTCAGCCCAAGGCAACGCCTTGGGATTGATATAAAAAAGCGGATGGCGGGCTGAAAGCCCAACTTTATCAATAATTTGCCCTTTCAGGGCGAACTATTAAAATTTGTTTAACAGCCCAAGGCGCTGCCTTGGGCTAAAATAAATTAGGCTTTCAGCCCAATGAACTATCAAATCGTAAGTTTTCTGTAAGTTGATGCTACTTTTTGCACAGCCTCTTATTCACATTGAAACACTCCGTGGTTAACACTGAAAAGAAAAAAGTAAAAAAGAAAAGGGGAAAAAGTAAAAAGTCATTTTAAAATCGACCAACCTGACAATTGTCAAATTATTCTGTTTTAATTCTTATAATACAAATGGTTCTTCACTCTTTCTTTGAAACCTTGCTTGCTTGAATTATTTTTATTTTCAATAATAGTATTGCTTTTCCCATCGAAATAAATACGATATGATGCTGTTGGAATAATTGGAAACATACTTGCTTTGAAAAGTTTAATAGAAGTTGAAGGCGTTGGATTATACTGGTCCCTTCTTTGATTATCATAATAATAGAAGTAGGCATTTCTTCTTGAATAAAAATTGTAGATTGAGAAAGTCCATTCGACACGCCTTCCATGTTTGCTGGTTTTCTTATATTTCATTCCCAAATCCAAACGGTGATAATTGATCATACGTGCACTGTTCCTTTTTCCATAAATAAATGCAATTTCATTATTACAATCTAACTGTTGCCCGATAGCAGGTGTATATGGCAATCCAGTTTGATACACCCAGGTGGCATTTACCAAAAGCCGTTCGTTCAATTTCCTCCCAATGTTAACAGAAAAGTTGTGTGGACGGTCGAACTCATAAGGATATTCAGTGCCATTGTTGATTTCCGCAAATTGTCTTGTGGTTTTTGAGTAAGTATAACCTGCAAAACCAGTCCAATTCCCTTTTGGCTTTTTTACAAAAAATTCAACCCCCATTGAATGCCCTGAGCCGCCTGAAAGAATTTTCGACCGCCAACCGCCATCGCCCAATAAGCTGGTATAGCCTTCTCTATAGGTCGATAGGTTAGAAAGATCCTTTTGATAAACATCAATTTCAGATTGCAGTAACCCATTCATCCAGTTTGCCTTCCATCCCAACTGGCATTGTATGGAGTTGGCAGGCAAGATTTCTTTTCCAACAGGTATCCACATTTCACTGCTCATAAGTACTCCCGAAGTTAATAGCAAGTGTGCATTCTGGCCAATATCCTGATAGGAAAAATTCAATGTGTGATTCGAGGCTACATCCATATCTACCGAAACACGGGGTTCAATTTTCCATTTTGAACAATCGTAAGCTGAATAACGTATCGCTCTTAAACCAATGTCAACATGTAGAAAGCTCCAAAGAGACAGCGCATTCGAAAAATGTAATGCTAATTCTTTGGCAATAGTATTATTATCTTCGTATGTTATTGTTGAACTTGCATTTAAGACTTTATTAGGTATAAAATTAAGTAACGACACACTGCCTCCAAATTGTAACTTCCAGTTGTTTGATGGTTGCCAGTTCCAGTTAGAACGAACAGAGATGTCGGCAACAGAAGAAAGGTTTTCCCTTAATATTTCTTCATCGCTCCCTGTTGTTTTATTACTATATTTTTGAACGTATTTTAAGCGGTATCGTGAATAGGACAAGATATTTTCACTTGTAAGGTTTGAACTAACCACCCTGTTCCATCGTGCAGAAGCCAACCAGTTGCCCCAAACATGGATTTGACGGCTTTTATCTGTTTCTCCGGCAGAAGGTTTTGTCGTGTATTTTAGATAATCATCACCTTGGTAAAGATTAAGGTGATAGCTGTCTTTATTGTTTGGCCGCCACGAGAATTTTGCATTCACATCATGGAAACCAGAAAAAAGGTAATATGAATTTCCACTCCCCATAGCCGAAGCTAACAGAATTAATGCGTCGTACATGGTTTTACGTCCGGTAATAATGAAACTTGCTTTTTTATCCAGCAGTGGGCCTTCAACCACAAATGATGCATCAGTAACACCAAACGATAAAGAGCCTGTCGTTTTCGACTTATCACCCTCGCGTTGTGTAATATTGACAATTGAAGATAATTTGCCTCCGTATTTAGCAGGAAATCCCCCTTTGTACACTTCAAGATCGTTGATCATATCGGGATTAAAAACAGAAGTAAAGCCGCCAAGGTGGTTCACATATATTACTGGTACGCCATCGAATAAATAAAGGTTTTCACCAGGACTGCCACCACGTACCACAAGCTGACTACTACCTTCAAGGGTTGGTTGAATTCCCGGCATCAATTGTAAGGTTTTTAACACATCAGGTTTTGCTCCCATTGCTGGAATACTTTCCATCTCCGCTTTATTAAGCGTAACTGTACTAAATTGCTTAACCCTTTTATGCACAATGTTGACAGTGGCAATTTGCTCTTTACTCTCTTCCATCCAAACCCAAACAAGTGAATCATTCGAAGAAGGTATATGAACATCTTTCGATTGATAACCGATAAATGAAACCTGAACTGATTGCCCAAAAACATTCAGTGTGAAAAATCCTGTATTATTACTGATACTTCCTATTCCGGATTTTGGTTCCGATATGGTAGCACCGATTAATGCCTCGCCTGTATTTTTATCTTTGACAAAACCCGAAATCCGATTTTGGGCATTACTAATATTTACGGACAATATAAAAGCTAGGAATATTTGTTGTTTAATCTTCATAGGGTTCAGGTGTTATGGTGTCGGTTAAACAATATGAATAGCCAGCAACAATACCATAGCCATTTTCAACATTCGAGTATAATGGTATTGCATTTACACTTTGTCCTATACCATCGGCAGAATTGCCTATTTCATGCAGAATTAACTGCTTTTTGTAATTATAGTAGGATTCAGATACAGCGCGTAATTCAACAACTATTGGATATAAATCTTCGACATATCCTCCATTAACAGCACCGTGTTGACTTCCTGATGTGTAATTTATTTGCATTTTGTAGGTCGTTCCGGTAATCAAAATATTGCTAAACAAAGTCATATCAACTCCTTCGTTTAGTAAAACCGGATCAATAATATCAGGCATCCATAAACCATTATCCATATCTGCAATACATTCATATCCAAAATAATCACCTGCGATAGTATCCCATTCATAACATGTTTTTTGTTGGATAATATCTATCTCAAACCTTTGAATAATATCAGGGTTGTTTTTAAAAGTAATCTCAACAGCTGGGTAATAAGCCCCCTCCTCATCTTTGCCCGCTTTAGTTATGTGTTTTACATCAATTATATCAGGAACATTTGGTAATGAGTCTTTACATGTAACTGTTTCGAAATTAGGGATTTCTATTAAAAAAGTGTAAGTGGTTTGAGGTTTAACAATTGTTTTTGAGACATAATATCCATCATTTTGGTTGATAAGTGTTTCAATGAATTCATCGTTTGCAAAAACCCTGATTTCAGCATTATTTAAAAACTCAAAATCAGCATTTCCGATTTTTTTCGTGGTTGATAGCTGTACGCGAATCTTATCGCCTGCACGTAAAATTGAGTTAACAACAGGTTCCTGCTCAAAATCGGGAAATTCGGTTTGGACAATACTGTGACAGGAAACAAGTAATGCAAATACTCCAGAAATGAGAAATGAATTAAACTTCATGAGGTAAGGTTTAATTTTAAAATCGATAACAGAAGCCATATCTTGCATAAAATCCATCATGGAATTTAAAATACATATAACCTGCTTCCCCAAAAATCCCGAATTTTTTTGACAGGAAATATGTTAATCCTCCTGTTATCGAATAGTCGAAATAATTACCACGCGTTGGTAGGCTTGATAATGTTTTGGAGGAATTCAACTTTATAAATCCAACTCTTGCAGTTAGGAATAAATCGATACGGGTAATTGGGTTTTCAAAAAAAAGTGGAAGCAGATACAATTTACTGCAAACTCCATATTGCAAAGAATTTGCCATTCTATTTGTTGTTAAACTATCACTGTTATTTAATCTAACATTTATCCATTCATCATAGATTCCATATCCCATATATGCTCCCATGCCAGCACTATTAGTTATTATACAACTATATTCCAGTTGAGCATTATTAAAATTGCTATTAGGCAAGAGGTTATTCTCAATTTTATTATTAGAAAATGAGAGACTTATAAAATTTTTTTGGTTAATCTTTTCGATAGCATAACCATTCACGGAACTATAAATGGTTAAAATGAGAAAAGATAAGCGTTTGAAATTTAATTTTTTTTTCTGCATTGGATCATAAAATGATAACAAGCTGAGAAATTATTCTAAATAACGGCTCAGCTTGTTTGTTTGTCAGTATTAAAATCATTCACATGTCTCTACTATTGCATCTACTTCATAAGTGTCACAATAAATATTATATTTTGAGATTCCGGGTTCCATACCATTATCATTCATAATCCAACTTCCATTTTCTGAAACTGTTTGTTCGTATTTAGAAACAGATGCCCAATTATGATAGAATGAACTCGTTTTCGAAACTGAGAAGCTTGTTTCTCCACCACCTTCATTTGAATCTTGAAAATCAACATAATACCAATTTGTCTCAACATCGGCAAACATAACTCAATCACTTACCCAGAACCATATGCCCAATGTTCTTTTATAAGGCCTCGAAAGAAAATGATATGTAACTTCAGTCTGACCATAATTGGTAGAAACTTCGATTTCCACTTTAAGCCTTTCATCACCATTGGTGGATCTAAAAGGCTCAGTTGGTGTGCAATTTGAAGCTGTACTTTTTAAGCGAAAAAAATCATCTTCTCTTGATCGGAAACTGAATTTTACATCTTTTTTAAAGGAATCAAGATTATTCCCTTTCTTATAGAACAAATCTAAATTTTCAATACTACTTGACACTGTTCCTTCATTGAAGACTTTATAAATAGTTTCTCCAATTTGATACATGTTGTCTTTATTTTGAACATATCGATCTGCTCTATTATGAAATCTGATTTCTAATTCCAATTCACCATTATCATCTTCAATAAATTGCAAGTAATTACTATTTTTTTGTACAAATGCTTTAATCTCATTTGTTGTTTTAAAAGTTTTAAGATCAATTTTTCGATAAAGCTCTTCACTTATTCTCCCAAAAGAAGAAAATCCCATTCTGTATTCAAAGTTTTCTAATTTTTCTGGCGTCATTTGTACTGTTTCAGAAATTGCATCTAGAAAATCTTCGTTTGATGAAAACTTAGGTATAATATTACCCTTTGAAGAATTAGAATCATCTTTGCTGCATGAAAATGAAATTATTGATAAAAAAATAGAATTAGCGGTAATTTATTAATATCTAATCGCATATTAATTAGTTTTGTGGTTCAGGAGCGTCACCTCCTGAATCAGATTAATGTATATTAATTTGAAAACACTAAAGGCAGCATCTGTTTGGTTTTTTCCGGGCCGTGCTGCCTTTTCTTTCAGGCTGCAAGGCTGCACGATAACACCCGGGTTATACTCTCATAGGCTTAGTGTTTTTGTTGTATATCGTTTTTAATACACACGTTTGCATTATCATCGCTATTGTGTTTGATAAAACCTCCTGGTGAGTTCCTTTGTGAAAGTATCTTTGCTATCTCAGTAAGAGCAGAGCTCATTTTATGTATCGGGTTTTGTCTTTATTTGCAATAATAGTAATAATAAAAATAACTGCAAATTATATCATTGTTTTTTGTAAAAAAAATATTTGAATCAGAATATCTATGGATAGGAGAAAAAAAGATTCTACCTTTTATTCATTAATTCCGGAAACATCAAAAAGGTTACCCTGTTGAACAATTTTTTTTTAACTTTTTATCAAAAACGGATAAGAATGCCATTTTTAAATCGACCAACCTGACAATTGTCAAATTATTCTGTTTTTTTGTAAGTAACTTTAAGTGGAATTAAAAACCTACACTCTATGCGTGTTTTCAAATTTGGTGGTGCTTCGGTAAAAAATGCCGAAGGCGTTAAGAATCTGGCTTCCATTGTTTCGAAAAGTGATGGAAAGCTGGTGGTGGTGGTCTCTGCAATGGGAAAAATGACCAATGCTCTGGAAGATTTAATCCGCTGTTATTTTGCAAAAGATGACAAGAAATGGGAGAAGTTTGCTTTCATTAAGGATTACCACAACAGCATACTTGACGAACTTTTCGATAGCAGCGATGAAGTTTATTCGGATGTCGATTCCCTCTATTTTCATATTGAAGATCGTCTGGATCGAACGCCGTCCCTCGATTTTGATTTCGAATACGATCAGCTGATAGGGTATGGCGAGCTGATTTCGACCCGGATTGTCAGTGCCTATCTGAATAAAGTGGGGGTGAAAAATCAATGGGTGGATATCCGTTTCAACCTTAAAACCAACGATAAATGGCGCGATGCATCGGTCGATTGGAAACTTTCGGAAGAGTTGATTAAAAAGTCATTTTCTTTTGAGGAAGAGACCATTTACCTTACCCAGGGTTTTATTGGTGCCACACTTTCCGATCTGACCACTTCGTTGGGCCGTGAAGGCTCCGATTACACGGCCGCCATCCTGGGAAGTATTTTGAAAGCGGATAAAGTGGAGATCTGGAAGGATGTTCCCGGAATCCTGAATGCCGATCCGCAATATTTTTCCAATCCGGTAAAGATTGATGAAATGAGTTATCGCGAGGCGGTTGAACTCACCTTCTTTGGGGCAAAAGTAATCCATCCAAAAACGATCAAGCCACTTTATAACTGTAAAATACCGCTACATGTGCGTTCTTTTCTCGATCCCGAAGCCAGCGGAACCATTATTGGACCCGAACAGGATAAAGAGTATCTGAACCCGGTTCCGGTTTTTGTGATGAAGATCAAACAGGTTTTAATTACCCTTACCCAACCCGATTTCTCGTTTATGGACGAAGAGAGCCTGGCCTGGGTTTTTGATATTTTTTCTGCCCTGAATATGAAAATCAACCTGATCCAGCTTTCTGCCCTGAACCTTTCGGTGTCGATTGATGTGCCGGAGCATGGGATACTCGAGCTGATTGAAACGTTATCGGAGCAATTTGAAGTGCGTTACAACGATGGCTTAAGCCTGATTACAATACGGCATTATACACCACAAGCGATTGAGAAAGAGATTGGCCATCGCAGGGTTTATGTGGAGCAGCGTACCCGGCGGATTGCCCGCTTTCTGGTGAAGCATGAATGGAAATAGATAATTGTCGGTATATTATCATGAAAAAGAAGTTATCCTGCAGAGGGTAACTTCTTTTTTTTATGAAAATGTCTTGATTATGGTTCGCGGTACACAATGGCATTGATGATCATTCCAGCACCCACGGAGGTGAAAATGATGTTGTCGCCACTTTTGATGGTGTGATTCTCCATTTTGTCCTTTTTAATCAGGTCGTACATGGTTGGAACGGTCGCTGACGAACTGTTACCCAGCCAGCTGATGGTCATTGGCATAATGTCGTCGGTAGAACCTTTCATTTTGTACAACTTCATAACCCGTTGGCAGATTGCTTCATCCATTTTTGCATTTGCCTGATGGATCAGAATTTTCCGGATATCGGCTAATTCCAGCCCGGCCTTGTCGATGGCTTCTTTGGCAATTGCTGGGACATTTTGAAGTGCATATACGTAAACTTTATGCCCCTGCATGTGCAGATATCGGGTTGGCTGATTGAATTCAGGATTGATCGAGGGATGCATTCCGATAATGTCGGCCCAATCAACGGCATCGGTTCTTTCGGCATGAGAAAGGATTCCAACCGGGGTTTCACTTTCAATGCCTTCCACGATAACTGCTCCGGCACCATCTGAAAAAATCATACTGTCACGGTCGAACGGATCGCTGGGGCGTGAGGTAATATCGGCGCCAATAACCAGACCCCTTTTATAGATACCTGCTTTGATAAACGCATTGGCAACAATCATCGCCTGTACCCAGCTTGGACAACCGGCAGTTACATCAAATGCGGTGATTGATGGCTTGACGATATTGAGCCGTTGCTTAACTCTGGAAGAAACATTGGGGACTAAAACGGTTTGTTTGGTCACAGGGTCCATGTCCCCAAAATTATGTCCAACGATGATGAAATCGAGAGATTCGGGTGAAATGCCTGAACTTTCGAGTGCATCTTTTGCTGCAAATGTGGCCAGATCGGAAGTGACCTGATCATTTGTAGCCCATCGCCGTTCTTTGATATCGGTTATTTCCTGGAATTTCTCAATGATCTCTTCGTTTGATTTGTCAAATAACTTTTGATCTTTAGAATCGTAAAACTGCTGGTTTACGAAATCTTCATTCTTGACAACTACCTCAGGTATATAACTTCCTGTAGCAACAATAATGGTGTAGAGTTCTTTTTTTAACATAAGGTGTTATATCACTTTTTATTATAAAATCTTTTTAGTTCAACCTTTTCCCCGTCGAAAACTGCGTAGGAGAAGAAATTGAACCATTCGCCCAGAATATAAAGTTTCGCTTCGGGTGAAATTTCCGTTTCGAGCATCACATGCCGGTGTCCGAAGATGAAATAGTCCACTTTATTATTGAGGCAATATTTCTTTGCAAACTGTACTGCGGATTCCTGATCGGTGTTTTGGCAATATTCGGGTTCTGTTCCTTTCGAGATCCGGCTTTTTTTAGCCCATTGATGCCCAAACCATAACGCAATGTTCGGATGGAGACGGGAGAACAGGAATTGGGCTGTTTTGCTGGTAAACAATCTTTTCAGGCGGAGGTATCCTTTTTCATTTGGGTCGAGGCCATCGCCATGTCCCAGAAAAAAGGTTTTGTTGTTTATGGTGCAGGTCAGGTTCTCGCGGTGAACGATTACCCCGGTTTCTGACGGGAGATAATCATAAACCCAGACGTCGTGATTGCCGGTGAAAAAATGGACCTTCACACCGTTGTCGGTCAGCTCGGCGATCTTTCCCAACGTTCTAACGAATCCTCGTGGTGCTACCTTTTTATATTCGTACCAAAAATCGAAGATGTCACCGAGCAAGTAGATTTCGGAGGCATCCTTTCCTGCTTCGTCCAACCAGCTTACAAATCGTTTTTCCCTCTCCGGATTATTGGTTAAAGCAGGTGCCCCAAGATGAACATCTGATACAAAATATGTTTTTTTATTAGCCAATATTAATTAAATCACAATTAGTCAATATATTAAAAAACAACATCCCATCGGGTGGTTTCTTTTTGTATATGAACAATTATTTCTTTAACGAGTTGTTCGTTTCCCCGTGTTTTTTAAAAACGGGCGAAAGATAGAAAAAAACATACAACGACCTTCAAAAAGGCCATTTCATGACCAAAACAGGTAGAAAGTGTCGAATATTGAAATTGATCAGTTCAAAATTTCGCTCAATTTCCGATAAAGGCTGGGGCCGATCAGGTCCTTTGCGATGATTGCGCCATCTTTGTCGAGCAGGTAGTTTGAAGGGATTGTTGTGATGTTATAACTGTTCAGCGCATTGATGGAACCCTTCATATCACCCACATTGATCCAGTTCATCTGGTCGGTATCCATTACTTTCAGCCATGCCTGTCGCGAAGTGTCGATGCAGACCTGATAAATTTCAAATCCTTTGGAATGAAATTTCTGGTAATTTTCTTTCAATACCGGATTCATCATCCGGCTATTAGGATCGTAGCATGACCAAAATTGGATCAACACATAGTTACCTCTCAACGAAGAGAGTGGAATCCTTCTTCCTTCAGGATTCGGCAGGTTGATCTCGGGCGAATTGATGCCCTGGTTTTTGACAAGCTCCTGAAACTCGGAATTGACCGATTGTTTCATCATTTTTTTTGTGTCTTCGTAAAGCGTTTTAACATGTTCGGAATTGGGGTACATAGAATGCAGGGCCGATGCGGCAACCTTGATGGTTTGCAGATCCTGGATAATGTAGTTCCCATCGTTGAATTTTTGGTAAATAGCCAAAATGGATGCCATTGAAAAGGGGTTCTCGAGGATGAATTTTTTTGAAAAGTTCTGTTGCTGCCTGTATACGTTGTTCATTTCGGAGAGCAACCGTTCTTTCTTTTCCTCAAAGTTTGAACTGCCGGCATTGAGGTTTAAAACCGATCGGATTGAGTCGATCCGGGTATTTGTTTTTAAGAGTTGCTGGTTTAGTTCCTTAACTTTTTGTGAACCATACGATCCGCTAACGGTGTAGTCGTTGGCAAAGTTGAGAAAGTCGGCTGAGAAAGTCACTTTTTCGGCCGAATCGAGTAACAGGGTAATGAATTTGCGATCATTCAGCTTGAGCAGAAAAAAGGTGGGTTCATGGATAATACCCTTCATTCTGAAATTTCCACGGCTGTCGATTCGGGATGAATCGAAAGGGGTTGTTCCTTCTACCTCAAGTTTTTCGAGATAGATCATTTTGCTCATCGAATTGGTAATTGTACCTTTAATTTCAACCTGAGCCGATTTTGAACAGGAGAAAAGCACAACGGAAATTAACAGAATAGCAACTTTTGGCTTCACGATATACTGATTTGATTTTTTGCTAAGATAACAAATTCACCTTTTAGCGAATCGGTTATAACAATTTTTAAGGTTTGATGGAAAATGGATTAAACAAAATAAGTAATTTTACAACCGACTAAAATGAAAAGGTATTGAAAATTCATGACGATATTGACTTATTCGATGCAGTAAATCCGGTAATTACGATTGGAACCTTCGATGGTGTTCATTTGGGGCATCGGAAAGTAATTGACCAACTGAACCGGATTGCTGATTCGGTGGGCGGCGAGAGTGTGGTTTTTACATTCTATCCCCATCCGCGGCTGGTTGTTTCGGCCAGTGAGTCAAATCTGCGGCTCTTATCATCCTTTGCCGAAAAGGCCAGTTTGCTCGAAAAAGCCGGGGTCGATCATTTGGTTGTCTACCCGTTTACGATCGATTTTGCTGAGTTGACCTACGATCAGTTTATTAAAAGAATCCTGATCGATAAGCTACATTTGCACACACTGGTTCTGGGTCACGACCACCGATTGGGTAAGAATCGGGAAGGAACTTACGACAATGTGGTTTCGTTGGCACAGACACTCTCTTTTGGGGTCGAAAAAATTGATACGTTTCTGGTCGATCAGGTTGATATTAGCTCTTCAAAAATCCGTACCGCTTTACAAAAAGGTGACGTTGAAAAGGCAACCCGTTATTTGGGCTATCCCTATTCGCTGAAGGGAACCGTGGTTGAAGGGAATAAAATTGGCCGTCAGATGGGTTTTCCCACAGCCAATCTGGTTTCGGGCGATCCCTTTAAACTCATCCCTCTTGAAGGGGTTTATGCGGTGACTGTGTTGGTCGATGGGGTATTCTACAGAGGAATGTTGAATATCGGATTCAGGCCAACCCTTGAAATGAATGCCGATCACCGGACGATTGAAGTGAATATCTTCGATTTTGATCAGGATATTTACCAAAAAGAGATAACCCTCTTCTTTCATTATAAAATCCGGTCCGAGCAAAAGTTTGAGAGTATCGAAAAGTTAAAACTTCAGCTGATTCAGGATCGCGACCACATAATGAAAATGCTCACCCTTTGAATGTTCCAAAATCTTTTCCCGTTGGGTGTTTTTTGTAAGGCGATCCAATATCTTTTGGGGAAATGAGGTTGTTGCATTATCTTTGCCATTCTTTAAAATTAAGATATTAATACTGAAAATAAATGGAATATAAAGTTGCTGATATTAATTTGGCTGAATTTGGAAGGAAAGAAATCGAAATAGCCGAGAAAGAGATGCCGGGATTAATGGCATTGCGTAAAAAATTTGGTGCGTCGAAACCTTTGAAAGGAGCCCGTATTATGGGTTCTTTGCACATGACCATCCAAACAGCCGTTTTGATTGAGACGTTGGTTGAACTGGGAGCGAAAGTCCGTTGGGCTAGTTGCAATATATTTTCGACACAGGATCATGCCGCCGCCGCTATTGCCGCTGCCGGGGTACCTGTTTTTGCCTGGAAAGGCGAAAACCTGGCCGAATATTGGTGGTGCACCGAAAAGGCGCTCGATTTTGGCGAAGGATTAGGCCCAACCCTGATTGTTGACGATGGTGGCGATGCAACCATGATGATCCACATCGGTTATGCCGCTGAAAATGATTCTTCGGTTCTCGATGTTCAAACCGAGGCACTCGACGAGATTGAGCTATATGCTTGTCTCCGGAAAGAGCTGGCCCGCAACTCCAATCGTTGGCACAACGTAGCTGCCGAAGTTAAAGGTGTTTCAGAAGAGACCACCACAGGTGTTCATCGTTTATACCAGATGATGGAAGAAGGAAAATTGCTCTTCCCGGCTATCAATGTGAACGACTCGGTAACCAAATCGAAATTCGACAACCTTTACGGATGCCGCGAATCGCTGGCTGATGGAATCAAGAGGGCAACTGATGTGATGATTGCCGGTAAAGTAGTGGTTGTGGCTGGTTATGGCGATGTAGGCAAGGGATGTGCCCGTTCGATGCGTGGATATGGCGCCCGGGTTATTGTTACCGAAATCGATCCAATCTGTGCCCTTCAGGCTGCCATGGAAGGATTTGAAGTGAAACCTATGGATGAAGCGGTAAGTGAGGGGAATATTTTTGTTACGACAACCGGAAACAGGGACATTATCACCGGGGAACACATGGCTGCCATGAAAGATCAATCCATTGTGTGCAATATTGGCCATTTTGATAACGAAATTCAGGTGAGCCGTTTGGAAAAATGGAACGGGATCAAGAAAGTAAATATCAAACCTCAGGTCGATAAATACATCTATGAAGATGGACATTGCATCTATCTACTGGCCGAAGGACGTTTGGTGAACCTCGGTTGTGCCACCGGCCATCCTTCGTTTGTAATGAGTAACTCCTTTACCAACCAGACTCTTGCGCAAATCGATCTTTATACCAATGAACACGAGGTGAAAGTATATCGTTTGCCAAAGAAACTGGATGAAGAAGTGGCCAGGTTACATTTGGAGCAAATTGGTGTAAAATTAACAACTCTTACACCGGAACAGGCAAACTACATTGGGGTGCCGGTCGAAGGACCATTCAAACCCGAACATTACAGGTACTAGAATTTGTTTAAATATCAGAAAAGAGCCGGTAATCCCGGCTTTTTTTTGCATTAATTCCGCACAAACAATTTGTTGTTCAGAACCGAGGCTGAGTAGCTTTTCAGCGGATAGAGTGCCGTGCCGGAAACCGGATATCCGGTGGAAAATTCATATTTCGTATGGCAACAGGGGCATTCCCCAAAAATACTGTTCCCTTCGTTTTCAACCGAACAGGTGTCGCTTACTTCGAGAGTACAGGCCGCATCGTATGCGTAGTAGACTGAATTGTCGGGTGTCATGAAGTCGTAATAGCTGCAATATACAATGACTCCGGCATAACCTTCGTTTGGATAAATCATCGAATATCCAGGAGTTGTAAGGTTGTTGTTGATGGTAAGATCGATCGAGAAATTCACATAAGCATACGGAATGTATTCTTCACGTTTTTCTCCGCAGGAAAAAGTGAAAAGAAGCAGGGTGAAAAGCAAAAAAGAAAATAGAGAGCGAAATGATGAGTAAGTCCTCATTTTTGTTTAATTTTAAGAGCGGTTACAAAACTAATTTTTTATCCGTTAAAAATGGACGATTTAATACCACTTATAATAGTAATTCTCATCTCCATTGCAGGTGCTTTAACCCGCAAGAAGAAACCGGTTCCAGGTAATAGAACGCGTGTGCCTGATCAAAAAGTACATTCGGGTGACGATCTTTTTAGCTGGCTCGAAAAATTATCGGTTGATGATAAGGAGGAGGAAGTGTTGCCGAAACAGGTTGCCGTCCCGGTGTCGAAAAACCCGGTGCCGAACCCAAAGGTTACCTTACCTTCCGATCAGGTTGGATCAAACCCCGCGAATGAAATTGTTCCCAATGTTTATTCAAAATACAGTGGGTTTATTTCACCGGAAGAGAGAGAGGCGCTGATGTCGAAAGAAGGAATTTCAACCGTGCCGAAAAAAAAGACGACCGAAGGAATGTTGATTCAGCTAAATACTTTTGAAGATGAAGAGGTTGCTGATCGGCCTAAGTTTGAAATCGATATGAGGAAGGCTGTGGTCTACAGCGAAATTCTGAATCGGAAGTACATCTGATAACCTGTTAAAAAACACCCGGATATAATGTTTAGAATTTGAAGGAAGAAACAAGATATTAAAAAATTAGTTATTTTTGTTGAAGACTTGGAGTTCTGGTTCGTGAACCAGAATTCTATTTTTTTTATCCATATTAAAAAAAATAAAAAATAAATATGACTGCAGTAACTTATATGACCGCTGAGGGTTTATCCAAATTGAAGAAGGAACTTGAAAAACTTGTAAAAGTGGAACGCCCTGCAATTTCAAAACAAATTGGTGAAGCTATCGAGAAAGGCGACATTTCGGAAAATGCTGAGTACGATGCAGCCAAAGATGCTCAGGGAATGCTGGAAGCAAGAATCGCTTTGCTGCAATCTCAAATTGCTGTTGCACGCATTATTGATGAAACGAAGATTGATACTTCGGTTGTGCAGATTATGAACGTTGTGACCATTAAGAATTCAAAAACCGGCGCTGTGATGAAGTATACCATTGTTTCGGAACATGAAGCAGATTTGAAGGCCGGAAAAATATCGATCAAAACCCCAATTGCCAAAGGTTTGCTTGGCAAAAAAGTGGGCGACTCGGTTGAAATTAGTGTTCCGTCGGGGACAATTCCTTTCGAAATTATTGACATATCTCTTTAGTTTTAGTATTATGTCTTCAATATTTACCAAAATCGTTAACGGTGAAATTCCATCGTATAAGGTTGCCGAGAATGAGTATTTTTATGCTTTTCTCGACATTAATCCACTCGCCAAGGGACATACCCTGGTCATTCCCAAAAAAGAGGTCGATTATCTTTTCGACCTTGATGATGAAACCTATCTTGGGTTGCTGGCTTTTGCCAAAAAGTTGGCCATTGCGATAAAAAAAGCATTTCCATGCCAAAAGGTTGGCCTTGCCGTATTGGGGCTGGAGGTTCCACATGCCCATGTCCATTTGGTGCCCATGCAAACCGAAAGGGATATCAACTTTGCCAATGCCAAAATGAAATACACGCACGAAGAATTTGAAGAGATCAGAAGGTTAATCATTGAACAGCTGAGTTAACTTATTGTCTAGCTACGAGATGTAAAAGGGGAGAATTGATCAGGTTTTCCCCTTTTGTGTCTCTTCTATTTTGATCTCAATTTTTAACCCAAAGTGGATTGTATTTTCTGGTAAAAAAATATAATTTGCTGTTTGTTCGTTAAAAGAAAGATTTTTGGAACCAGGGATGATAAAGGAGTCAAAAAAATTGTTTCTTTTATAGAAGAACATGTTCTTGTTGTAGTCATAACTAAGGAAGTACTCAAATGAAAATTTTTTCAACATCCGTTATTGCTGAAATAGACCGGTATACCATCGAAAATGAGCCTATCGCCGATATTGATTTGATGGAACGGGCCTCGAAGGCTGTTTTTAGTTATATCATTGAGAAAACCGTTTTGCATGGAAAGGTCATGGTTTTTTGTGGCCCGGGAAACAACGGCGGCGATGGATTGGCTGTAGCCCGAATGCTGGCAGAAGCAGATACCCGTTTTTCGGTCGAAGTTTATCTTTTCCCTTTTGGAAAGGATTTGACAGCCTCGGCCAGGATCAATCTGGAAAGGTTGCGGGAAAATGAAAAAGTACCGGTTTATTTAACCGAGACAATTGAATATTTTCCGGTAATTCCCTGCGATGCCCTTGTTATCGATGCGTTGTTCGGGTCGGGAGTGAACCGTCCGTTGTCGGGGTTGGCTGCACTGGTGGTGGAACGTATAAACCGTTCGTTTGCTTATGTATTATCGATCGATATGCCATCGGGGTTGTTGGGCGAAGATAACCGGCAAAACTTCCCCGAAAATATTATTCATTCCCGGAAAACGTTGACCTTTCAGTTTCCGAAACTAAGCTTTCTCCTTCCGGAAAATGAAGCATTTATTGGTGATTTTGAGGTGCTTGATATTGGCCTTCATCCGGATGCGATTCATAAAATTGCCTCTCCCCATTATTTTATCGACCCGGAAGAGATAACCATGAGGATTTCTCACCGGAAAAAGTATTCGCATAAAGGACATTTTGGGCACGCGTTGCTTATTGCTGGCTCTTATGGGAAGATGGGTGCCGCCATACTGGCGTCGAAAGCTTGTCTGCGCTCTGGTGCCGGGTTACTTACGGTTCATGTGCCGCATGGAACTTACCCTGTTGTTCAAACAGCGGTTCCGGAAGCCATGTGCGAAATTGATGACTCTGATTTAATGTTCACCGGGACGATTGACCTGGAAAAATATTCAGCCGTTGCAATTGGCCCGGCTATTGGGCAAAAAGTGAATACCCAGCGGGGTTTTCACCGTTTGATCAATGAGATCAAGGTTCCTCTGATTGTTGATGCCGATGGGATCAATGTGTTGGGAATTAATCCAGAATGGCTTAACGAACTGCCCGAGGGTACCATTTTGACACCCCATCCGAAGGAATTTAGCCGTGTAGCCGGTGAATTTGAAACAGGGTTTGAACGGGTGGAACAAGCCGTTGAGTTGGCTAAAAAATTCAAAATTTACATTGTTTTAAAAGGAGCCCATACGGCCATTGCTTGTCCAACCGGTGATGTGTGGTTTAACTCAACCGGTAATCCGGGTATGGCAACTGCCGGAAGTGGCGATGTGCTGACCGGAATCATTCTTGCCTTGCTGGCTCAGAGCTACTCTCCGAAGGATGCAGCGATCATCGGTGTGTATATTCATGGGCTGGCTGGCGATCGGGCGAAAAAACACCAGGGAGAAGTTGCCCTTATTGCTTCCGATATTATTGAAAATCTGGGGGGAGCTTTTAACCAGATATATGAATTGGGGCTCACGACCTAAAATGAAATAGCTTCGTTAATTATAACCTGAAAATAAAAAAAAGAAAGATGAAGATTCGCTTACTGGTAATCGTGGTGTTTGTTTTTTTTGCTCAAATAGGTTGGGCATCGGATCAGAAAGAAAAGAAGAATGATGACAAAGCTGGAAATACGCTGAATGTCAACGATGGTGTTGTATATGCTTTGCCCCGCACGGTGTTTCTTATTCATGTCAGATTGGTGAAAGAGAGTTATATTCCAGGGCCTTATGCACCGTATGCCGAAAAATATCTTGGGTATAGCAATGTGAGCACCGTCGCTTCTGATCGCTGGAAGATTGTCGGTATTCAGGTTCAAAGTTCCGGTGAAGCAGATCCCGGCGCTGTTTTTAAAACCATCGGGGCTGAGGCCTCCCTGGTCTCCCTGCTCCCCGACGGAACCATTGCAGGATTGAATGCCCAATCGGTAAGTGAGGATGCGAAAGAAATTGTTGGAAGTGAATTTATCGATCATTCAGAAATACCCTTCATCGTTTTCCCTGATCAATCTTCCGATGACCAGTACGATACCGAAGTAAATACAGAAACTGGCGATGAAAAATTTAAACTGAAGACAGGTGATGTAAAAGCCCGTGAAGCGGCCGATTACCTGTACAAACTTCGTAAAAAAAGAGCCTTCACAACATTGAACCCTTCCGATGGAGTGCCTGAAGATGGTAAAGGGTATGAGGTGTTTGTACAACAAGTTGAAAAACTGGAGAGAGAGTATGTCTCGCTTTTTTTGGGTAAGAATTTCAGATCGGAGCATGAATATGCGTTCAGTTATGCCCCCGGAAATGAGAATGTAAAAAATGAAGTGTTGTTCCGTTTCTCGGATGAAAAGGGAATTTTGCCCAAAACCGATATTTCGGGGAAACCCGTTTCGATTGAGATGGTCAAGGATCAGAAACAAACTTCGTCGATCGAAAGCATTACCGCTTCAACCCAGCCCAATTCAAGCCGGAGTGGGTTATACTACCGGATTCCGGTAAATTCTTCCATCACGATTTCAGAGGGGATTAATACCCTCTATTCAGGAAGAGCCGCTGTGGCTCAGTTCGGGTTGATTTTGCCACTCCCGGAGAATTTAATTAAGGAAGATTGTTCCGTCTACTTTGATCCGGTTACAGGCAGTGTGAAAAACATCCTGAACAGAAAATAAAACGAGATATTTTGATCAGAGTTTAATCTTCAGGTACATACAAAATGACCGGGGCAATGTGTTGATTTCAAAAAACAGGTTATTGGTGTCGTTCGATTGAGCTCCGGGCATATCTGATTTCAGGTTGAAAGAGTTCAGGTTTTCGTAATCGAAGACATTTAAAAGGGAGAAGCCGGTTTCTAACTCCGTTTTTTTGATGGTTGTTCTGAAGTTCATTCCAAGGTCGAACCGGTTGTACGGTTTTGCCGAAGGCAGATTTTTCTTTTCAGGAGGAACGATGTCTTCAAATCCGTGCTGGGACTTTCCGCTGCAATAAATGTAGGAGGCCGAAAAAGTGAATTTATTACATTGATAAACAGAGGCTAATTTGATTTCGTGCTTGTAGCTGTTGAGGGAGTTTATGTATCTGTCGCCATAAATCTGAGGTATTTTTCTCATGCTTTCGTTTAGTGAATAAGATATCCAGGATGAGAATTTCCGCAGCGACAACTGATTGTAGACAGAGAACCCTCTGGCATAACCATTGCCGGTGTAATAGCCCGACCCGATTCTTCCCGTTAATCCCATATCTGGAGACACACTGTTTTTGTCGATGTTTTCGGGTACATATTCCGAAATGTGCTGGTTCCTTTTCAGGTAAGCTTCAGCTGTGATCTGATATTTGGGGCGGTTGAAGCTAATGCTTGTTGATAGTTGATTGGAACTGGCCACCGGGATTTGTTTATCGTCTGCAAGGGTAAAAAAGCTTTTGTTCGTATAGTCGGCGTAGACGATCGGTATTTGTGAGATAAACTGATAAGTGCGCCCCATGTTTATTGCGGCAGAAAGTGATGGGTTTATTAATGCAGTTGCCGATAAATTGGGCGACACAAACATTCTCCCCGACCAATACGAATAGGTTGTCCTTAGTCCAACATCCGAAACCAGAAAGGTTCCAATGTTGAATTTATCCTGTGCAAACAGATAGGGTAATGTGTTGTTATTTTTTGTGTTGTATTCCAGTGTGTCGTTTTTGGAGAATTGCTGTTCGATGAGGTAGTAGTCGTTGCCAATCCCAACCTTCAGCTGATGGTTGCTTTTGGTTTTGTATGAATTCACATTCTTTATTGAATAGTCCCAAAGCTGGCTGTTGGTTTGGTTTCCAATTCTCGAAATGGTTTGTTCCTGGCTTTTTTTGAGGATCAGGTCGTTGTTGCTAATTTTGAAATTCGATGAAATTCCGACCATTATTTCGGAGGAAAAATTCTTATGCCACAGTTGGTTGAAATAGATGGACGAGCCTTTGTTTCCCCAACGCTGGTCTAAGCTGTTTGCTGAAGGTACATCCTGAAGGGTGGTGTCGGGTTGGTAAAGGGTTTTGTCGTAACTCTGGTAAAGGTTCAGGTAGTAACTGCTTTTCTCGTTGATCGATCCTGAAAATTTGAGTTGGGCATCGCCAAAAAGGTAGTCTGTCTTAAATTTATCGGTTGAAATGGGTACGGTGGTGTGATAGTCTGGAATATAAACCGTTGTGTTGTTTTTTTGCTTGAAGAACATGGTGTTCTCAGGATTTCGGTACATTCCTCTTATTGCCAGTACGAGGGTATTATTGGCGCCGGCAGGTGTTTCAAAAATAGCATTCAGGGTAAGATTGTTAATTTCGCCAGTTAACGATGGCTTTATTTGGTTCCCTTTTTTTCCGGTAATTTTAATCATGCCCGATTCGGAACTGATCAGATCGGAACTGGGTACTCCTTTGTAAATTTCAATGTCTTTTATACTTAACGGGTTTATCATCCCGATGTTTCCGTAGAAATGGTTGGTGTTGAATAGTCGGATCCCGTCAAATTCGATGGTAATATTGTCGGAAGAACCACCCCAGATCGAAATTCCGGAGTTGTTTCCCGAAACCTGACTGATACCAGGCATCAGTGTCAAAAAGCGGAAAAGTGAATTGTCGCCAATGCCTGGTATATAGTGGGCAACCTGGGCATTCATTTTAATCTTCCCGGTTTCCCGGCCAACAATGGGTTGTTCGGCTATGGTGTTTTTCTTGACGGTGATTTCATTGATTTTTGTTGAGTTGGGCTCAAGAAAAAACTCCTGTTTTACTATTCCTGAGCGGGAAGGGATAATTGTATCTACGGTGCCGTATCCCAGGTAGGAGATAGCCACCTTGAATGAGTCTGAAAACTCTTCACGGTATGAAAAGCTGCCTCTTTCGTCGCTGTAAAGATATTTGTTGTTAATACATAAAAGGGAATAGGGAAGTGGTTCATAGGTGGAAAGGTCGTATATCGTTCCTGAAAAGAAAAGGGGATCAACCGGATCTGTTTTTTTTTCAGGAGCCGGAAATATGAGATAAACCTGATTGGTCCGTTCGTATCGCAACGGGATTTTCCGCAGGAGGTATGAAAGGGCTTCATCGAAAGTGGCGAAGTCCTTGTGAACCGTAACGGAGTATTTTGAAACCAGATCGTTGTCGAACGATATACTGATTCCTGACCGGCTACTCAAATCTAAAAGGACCTTGTTGAGCGGTTGTTTTTTTACATCGATTCCGATGTTCTGTCCCAACAGGTTTAGGGAGTATGCGGTGAAGAAGCATGTAAGAAGTATCGTTAAATAAAATTTCAAAAGTTGTTGTTGTTAGTAATTAAGAATTCATTCTCCTTAACCGTCTGGTATTTATAACCGAAGGGACGACAAACAATGTCCAGCACATTTTCGATGGATGATTTTGGGAAAACACCCGAATATGATTTCTGAATATTGCCGCGATATTCGATCTTTACATTATACTGCCGTTCGATTTCTTTGAAAACATAGCTCAAAGGTACTGCGTTAAAAGCAAATGAATTGTTAATCCAGGAAAGTTCTTTTACCGGATCAATGTTTTTTAATATTTCCACCTGATCATCATGCCGGTTAAATTTCTGATTAGGGCTTAAGATCACTTCTTCTTCGTTCGATGCATTGACACGAACTCTGCCGGTGATGCAAGCCACCATGTACAGATCGTCGCGGTCGTACACATTGAAACTTGTTCCAAGAACCGTAACGATGCCCCTGGTTGTTTTAACCGAGAACTTATTCCCTTTTTTTACATTAAAAAAGGCTTCCCCGTTCAGGCAAACTTCCCTTTTTTTTGCCCAACTGAATTTGTGATATGATATTTTGGAGCCGGCATTCAAATCGACTTCCGATCCATCGGGGAGCTGTACTTTCTGATGGGCACCATACACGGTTTGAACCGTGGTGGTTGAAAATTTCATGATCGAGAAGATTGAGAAAATCAGCAAAATGGAAGCAGCTGCCGAGAAGCTGATTATCCGTACGAACCTTCGGTTTTCGGTAGGTTTATCAATTTTTCGTTCCAGGTTGTTCCAATAAGAATCTTTCGATTTCTCCCATGGGATTTTCAATCCGGGATAGATTGCCTGGAGTTGTTTGTCCTCATCTTCAAGGAAGCGGGCAAATACCTCATTTGAATTATTCATTTTTCCCATCTCTGTAAATACTTAAATTTTTCTTTAAAAGACTTAATGCGGTTCCAATCCTTTTTTCAACGGCTTTCGTGCCAATATCCAATCTTTCAGCTATTTCTTTGTATGCAAGTCCTTCGATGCGGCTCATTAAAAAAGCGGTTCTCGACGATTCCGACATTTCAGCGAGCGATACTTCCAATAGGTTGTTCAATTCATTGAAATAGATTTCATCGACGGGAGTAACGGAATACTGCTCCAACTCTGTTTTCTGTTTCTTTTCAAACCGGACTTTTACCTTGTCGTGGCGGCACTTGCTAATGTAAAGATTTGAAGCAATGGTGTATAAATAGCCTTTTAACGTTTCGGGCTGTATATTGTCCCTGTTTTCCCATAGCTTCATAAATACATCCTGGGCAATGTCGCCGGCGAGCTCCGTATCACCACACTTATAATAGATGAATGATCTTAAGTCGTCGAAATAAAGATCAAAACACTTTTTGAACTCAATTTTGTTCATCACCTAATTTTATCCTCTTTTTACCAAAATTACGCAATTGAGTCAACGAACCCTACTTCATGTGGTTTAAAAATGTTGGTGGGGGTAAGGTCTTTTCATTCGTAATAAAATCAATTCAGCTGATATTGGAGAAATGAGATTTCTGTCTGCTTTGATTTTTTTCTGTTGTTTTTCTTGTGCTTTGTTTGGCCAGGAAAAACTTCAATTATCAGGCCGTGTCACCGAGGCCATGTCGGGGAAACCTTTGCCCGGAGCAACAGTCATCGTGAAGGGCGCTGCTTCGGGTTGTATAACCACTCCCAATGGGAATTTCAGATTAAGTATACCTGCTGAAAATTCAATCATTCAGTTTAGTTTTATCGGCTTTGAAACCAAAGAGATCAATTCGTCCGATATGGATATTCATGAGCCGTTGAATGTGGCTTTGGAACGTAATCAGAAGGAGTTTACCGAAAGAGAGGTTGCTTCAGGAACCGATAAAACCATTCGTTTGTCTGATTCTGATATTAGTTTGATAGCTGTTTCACCTGGTTTTATGGAGAAGTTGGCATCGATTGGCGATGCCGATGTCATGCGTTCTGCCCAGCTTGTCCCTGGCATGGGCATTGGAAGCGAATTTTCATCCGGGCTTTTTGTAAAGGGCGGAACACCAGATCAAACGATGGTTTTGTATAATGGAATCCCGGTGTATCATTGCGGCCATTTGGTTGGTTTTTTCAGTTCGTTTAATCCAAATTCACTCGGCGATATGAAAATTTATAGCGGAACTCTCCCCGCAAAATACGGAGGCAGTGCCTCGGGCATCATCGATTTGCAAGGAAAACACGACCGAATTGAACATTTGGTCTGGAATGCCAATGCAAACCTGTTTAGCGTGGATGGAGATATCGAGGTGCCCTTGTTGAACGATCGACTGGTTTTTGAAATGGCCGGACGAAGATCATTTACCGACTATGTGAAAAGTGGGTTGTTTGGAACTATTTTTTCAGTCAATGATGAACTCGATGGTAAAACGGAGTCAATGGGACAGGTCACTTTGTCTGACGATCCGACCTATTATTATTACGATCTGAATTCAAGGCTTACCTGGTTTGCTTCTCAAAAAGATGAATTGAACCTGACTTTTTTTCGGAATAAGGATGTTTTTAACAACACGACCGAGAGCAAATTTGAAGGGATGAAAATGGGTACGCAACGAAGAATTCCCGAAGAATTACGTAAGGTAACGACGATCGATGAATCCGAATGGGGAAATATTGGTTATGGCTTTCAGTGGAAACGAAGCTGGAACGGAAATTTCTTGTCCAACCTTTCAGCCACGCATTCTGCATATTCTTCCGGTTCTCTGGCAGCTACCGAAAAAGAAAAGGATTTAACCACGGTTGTCTCCGGTATCGGGAATAATAAAGTGAGTGATTTTACCTTATCGTTGGATAATGAATTCTCTTTTTCAACGAATTATGCCATTCGTTTTGGCGGTCGGTTTACTCAAAATGAGATTAGCAGCAACTATGCAGCCGATAACTCTTCTTATATGCTCAATGAAGACGATAAGGGATCCGTTGGATCGGCATATTTTGAAAACCAGTTCGAGCTTTTTAGAAAGGTTGCTGTCAATGCTGGTTTTAGGTTGAGTTATTTCAATCGGACCGATCATTTTTATTTTGAACCACGGTTGTCGCTCCAATACCATTTTTCAGATAAACTATGCTGGAATGTGGGGCTTGGATCTTATAATCAATTCGTATACCAGCCAATGAGCGATGATGTTTTGATCGGGAACAATAACTATTGGATGATTGCCGGCGTTGATCGTGTTCCGGTAAACCATACCGAACAGTATACCTCCGGCCTTTCTTTCAGCAACTCCGGTTTTGTGTTTGGGATTGATGGCTTTTACAAAAAGCTTGATGGACTGACCGAATGTGAGATAAGCTATACCCAGAAACATTCGGGGAATGAAAAAGAAACCGTATTTCATAACGGAACGGGGATTTCCAGGGGAATTGACCTTTTTGTACAGAAGACGGAAGGAAATTTTACCGGATGGATTACCTATTCGTTGGGTAGCGTGATATCGAATTTCCCTGCGATGAACGGTGGTCACGATTTTTATGCAAGTTACGACCGGACTCATCAAATCAAAGCGGTATTGAATGAGACGTATAAAAGTTGGGATTTTTCACTTATCTGGATTTTGGCAACCGGAACTCCTTATACCGCACCCGATCATGTTTATAAACTGAAGCTGGAGAATGGTGAGACGATTGACTACCTTCATGGAGGTAGAAAAAATGCCTGCCGGCTTAGTAATTATCACCGGTTGGATTTATCGGCCAACTATCATTTTTATATACGGAATGCGAGAGCAATCATCCGATTTTCCGTTTTTAATGTGTGTGATCATAAGAATTTGTGGCATAAAGAGTTTGAAATTGATTCCGGCACGGGAAGGATCAAAGAGGTCGATCTGTCTGGTCTCGGAATTTCACCCAGTGTTTCATTCAAAGTGTATATGAAGTAATTAGATATTTATATTGGGTTATTGTTGGTTTTGATCCGCAAAGAAAGGGATCGCAAAAGAGTTTAAGAACTCAAAAAAAAAGGCTACCATTGGTAGCCTTTTTTGTAAATTGCAACGTTAAAATTTCGAGTACCATATATTCGACAACCACATCATTAAATCTATAGAAAATGAGCGAAGAAATTAAAACATTGGAACCCAGGTTGCTTTGGGAGAATTTTTATGCGTTGACCCAAATACCGCGTCC
>Ga0116170_10001123_pt1 | contig 27629 bp, 17 predicted proteins | sample AD_JPNHW1_MetaG_FD_89797 | JGI IMG/M metagenome (GOLD analysis project Ga0116170, IMG submission 89797) | Active sludge microbial communities of municipal wastewater-treating anaerobic digesters from Japan - AD_JPNHW1_MetaG | ecosystem: Engineered > Bioreactor > Anaerobic > Digestate | place... | reverse complement strand
TGCTATATGCGTATCTCCAGGATGTGCAATCGTTGCTTGCTCCTGGTATTGCTGCTGTTTTCCTTCTCGGTATTGTATCAAAGAAGACTACACCAACGGCAGGTTTCACAGGACTGGTTGCAGGATTTGTTCTTGGTATGTTAAGGCTCGGCCTTAAGATATTCTCGGGCTCGCTTAACCCTGATACAACATTCTATCAGATATTTGTCGGTACAAACTGGCTGCATTATGAGATTGCCCTGTTCTTTTTTGTAATAGTACTAATTGTAGTTGTAAGCTACTTTACAAAAAGAGCTGATGAGAGTCAGATTAAAAGCCTGGTTATTGGATCCGGTACTGCAGAACAGAGAGCTGTGACACGCGCAAGCTGGAATTATTGGGATATTATCCATACAGTTATTATCCTGGCAATTATAACAGCATTTTATATCTACTTCTGGTAGGATGTAAAAAAATCATCAGTACTTTAATTAATATAATGAAAAAAGAAGATTTTGAACTATGGTTTGTTACCGGTAGCCAGCACCTGTATGGTGAGGAGACTCTAAAAGCGGTAGCAAATGATTCAAGGAAGATTGCAGAGGCCTTTGACAGTGCCGATGCTATACCTGCAAAGGTGGTATTCAAGCCTGTGCTAACAACATCAGATGCCATCACTACTCTTTGTCTGGAAGCAAATAATTCACCTGAATGCGCCGGTATAATAACCTGGATGCACACATTCTCGCCTGCAAAGATGTGGATATCGGGCCTGAGCAAACTCTGCAAGCCAATGCTTCATCTGCATACCCAGTTTAATCGTGATATTCCATGGAATGATATAGATATGGATTTCATGAACCTGAACCAGTCTGCTCATGGCGATCGCGAGTTTGGATTCATATGCACACGTCTCCGGCTTAACCGCAAGGTGGTTACAGGACACTGGCAGGATAAGGAAACTGTTGCTTCAATAGGAGCATGGGCCCGTGCAGCAGTAGGTGCCGCCGATGCCAGAAGCATGAAAGTTGCCCGCTTTGGCGATAACATGCGCGATGTTGCAGTTACTGACGGAAACAAGGTCTCCGCACAGTATGTACTCGGATATGAGGTTCATGGCTTTGGAGTAGGTGATCTTGTGGCTCATGTACAAAACGTCACCGAGGGTGAGATCAGCGGATTGCTGAAAAAATACAGCGACGAATACCAGGCATCTGCATCAGTTGTCTCTTCCGTTGCTGTAAAAGAGGCTGCCCGTATAGAACTTGGGATGCGCAGCTTCCTTGACAAAGGCGGCTTTAAAGCCTTCACAACAACCTTCGAGGACCTACATGGACTGGTTCAGCTCCCTGGCCTCGCTGTTCAGAGGCTCATGGCCGACGGTTATGGCTTCGGCGCTGAAGGCGACTGGAAAACAGCTGCCCTTGTAAGAACAATGAAGGTGATGGCTGAAGGCCTTAATGGAGGGACGTCTTTTATGGAAGATTACACCTACCATCTTGATCCGTCAAATATGGCTGGACTGGGTGCTCATATGCTCGAAGTCTGCCCTTCAATAGCAGAGGACAAACCTAAACTGGAGGTTCATCCACTTGGCATCGGAGGCAAAAGTGATCCTGCCCGCCTTGTTTTCAAAACAAAGACCGGAAAAGCAATAAATGCTTCTCTCATTGACCTTGGCGACAGATTCAGAATGATTCTTAATGTTGTTGACGTTATTGAGTGTCCAGTAATGCCTAAATTACCGGTAGCAAGTGTCCTCTGGAAACAAAGGCCTGATCTGAAGAGTGCTGCCACAGCATGGATATATGCTGGTGGTGCTCATCATACAGGATTCTCCCAGGCACTGACAACCGAACATCTTTCTGATTTTTCAGAGATGCTGGGGATTGAATGTGTTGTTATTGATGAAAACTTTAATATAAATGCCTTTAAGAACGAATTAAGATGGAACGACCTTTATTACCATCTTAATAAAGGATTATGATTAAGATTTATTCAAAGAAACCTAAACATTTCGTAGCCGTTGATTGCATAATCTTCGGCTACGATATTTCCGAAAAAGAGCTTAAACTTCTGCTCATAAAAAGGAGTTTTGAACCTGCAAAAGGCAAATGGTCCCTGTCGGGGGGATTTGTTGAAGAAGGAGAAAGCCTTAATGATGCAGCTTGCAGGGTGCTTTGCAGCCTTACAGGTCTGACCGATCTGTATATGGAACAACTCTACACCTACGGCGACCTTGACCGCGACCCGGGCGCAAGGGTTATTTCAACTGCATATTACACTCTTATCGGGATACATGAGATTGATAAGGAAAAACAGGAGAGCAATGGCGCTCACTGGAGGTCAATAACAAGAATCCCGGAGCTTATTTTTGACCATAATAAAATGGTCACAGCAGCCCTTGAAGAGCTGCTACATAAGGTAAAGTCACAGCCTGTGGGATTTGAACTGCTGCCTGAGAAATTTACACTGGTACAACTCCAGGAGCTTTATGAGGCAGTATACCAGAGGAAAATTGATAAACGAAACTTCCGTAAAAAGATCCTTTCGATGAATCTGCTTGAGAAACACGATGAAAAAGAAAAAGAGACATCAAAGAAAGGAGCTTATTATTACAGTTTCAACAGGGAAAAATACAACGACTTTGCCAGGAGTGGCTTTTTCTTCAATCTTGACGTGACCTGATCATTATTCAGGAGAGATAAAAAACATAAAGTATGCTTGAAAAGCTTAAAGAAGAGGTCTTCAGGGCTAATATCAGCCTTGTTGAACATGGCCTTGTTATCTTTACATTTGGCAATGTCAGTGGTATAGATCGCAAGACAGGATTAATGGTTATCAAACCATCGGGTGTGAATTATTCTGACATGGTTCCTGCCGACATGGTGGTTACCGACCTTGACTGCAATGTTGTTGAGGGTGAGCTCCGCTCATCAACAGATGCTCCTACACATGCAGCTCTGTATAAATTGTTCCCGACGATCGGCGGAGTGGTGCATACTCACTCTTCCTATGCCACTGCATGGGCACAGGCCGGAAGGCCAATCCCCTGTCTTGGTACAACTCATGCAGATTATTTTTATGGCAGCATACCTGTAACAAGGCATCTTGCTGAGGAAGAAATTGCAAATAATTACGAATATAATACAGGTCTGGCTATTGCCGACTGTTTCAAAGAGATCGATCCATTGCAGATGCCTGCAGCTCTTGTAGCATCACACGGCCCTTTCACATGGGGTGAGGATGCTTTCAAGGCTGTCCATAACGCTGTGATCCTGGAGGAAGTGGCAAAGATGGCTTCTATCTCAGTCTCAATTGCTCCTGCATCAGATATTGATCAGAGACTCCTTGACAAACACTTTCTCAGAAAACATGGAGCGGGAGCCTATTATGGTCAGAAAAAATAATCTTTTAATAATAAAAGAAATGAAACATTTTCTAGTAACATCAATGCTGTTTGCCACATTGCTGGTGCCAGCTCATGCCCAAAATGCAACAACAAACAGAATTATCCTGGCTGCTGATAATCCGGGTCCGGTAATCAGCAAGGATATTTATGGTCACTTCTCAGAGCACCTGGGAGCATGCATCTATGGCGGCCTTTGGGTTGGGAAAGATTCCCCTATACCAAATAAAGATGGTGTGAGACTCGATGTTCTGAATGCACTAAAAGAGATACAGATACCTAACCTCCGCTGGCCGGGTGGATGTTTTGCCGATACCTACCACTGGAGAGATGGCATAGGACCACAGTCACAACGGGCTTCAATTGTAAATGTAAACTGGGGAGGTGTGACAGAAGACAACTCATTCGGCACTCATGAATTCATGGCTCTCACAGAAGAACTGGGATGCGATGCATATATAAGCGGAAATGTCGGGTCAGGAACAGTCAGGGAAATGTCTGAATGGGTTGAGTACCTGACATCTTCAAACGAAAGCCCGGTTACAAACTTACGTAAGCAAAACGGCCGGACCGAGCCATGGAAAGTAAAATACTTTGCTATTGGCAACGAGACATGGGGCTGCGGAGGAAATATGTCGGCTGAATATTATGCCGACCAACTGAAACAATACTCAACTTTCCTTCATAATTATGGCGGTAATTCACTTTACAAGGTTGCCTGCGGACCTGGCGGAGACGATTTTAAATGGACCGAGACACTAATGAAAAACCAGGAGACAAGAAACATGTATCAGGGTATATCAGTTCATTACTATTCTGTTGTTGATGGTTGGGATGTTAAGGGATCTGCTACTGATTTTACGGAGAGAGAGTGGTTTGAGACATTCCGCCTCAATTACGACATGGATCGGATACTGAAACTGAATGAATCGGTAATGAACCTGTATGACCCAAAGAACACAAAGGGCATTATTGTAGACGAATGGGGAAATTGGTTCAGGGTTGAGCCAGGCACTAACCCGGGATTCCTCTACCAGCAGAACACACTTCGTGATGCCTTAACAGCTGCAATACACCTCAATATATTCAATAATCATGCTGAAAGGGTTAAGATGGCAAACCTTGCCCAGATAGCCAATGTGCTTCAATCAATTGTGCTGACTAAAGGAGACAAGATGGTTCTTACACCCACTTATTATGTCTTCCGCATGTTCAGGGTACATCAGAATGCAAGAATGATACCCATGGACATCAAATGCGAAAATTACACTTATGGCGATAAGAGCATTCCTGCTGTCTCAGCATCAGCATCAATAAATGACAATGGCGTAATCCATATTTCACTTGCGAACCTGAATCCATCTCACGAGATCAACCTCAGCTGTATCCTCGAAGGCTTTAATCCGGGACAGATGACAGGCGAAGTACTTACAGCTGCCGAGATGAATGCATATAACTCGTTTGAGAATCAATCGGCTGTCAAGCCTGCTTCTTTTTCTGCGTTCAGGATGAAAGACAAAACCCTGGAAGTGTCGTTACCATCAAAATCAGTTGTAGTAATAGAAATAAAACAAAAGACCAAGTAAAATGAGCAAATTTTCTATCGGAGTTGATTTCGGAACACTATCCGGAAGAGCTGTACTTGTGAATGTTGAAAACGGTGAGGAGGTAGCTGTTTCAGTCTTTGAGTATCCACACGGTGTGATGGATGAGAAGCTGCCAGATGGAACACCACTTGGTGTTGACTGGGCATTACAGCACCCAAATGATTATATGGATGTTTTTGCCAATACAATTCCTGAGGTATTGAAGAAGGCAAAGGTCAATCCTTCTGATGTGATAGGTGTGGGCATTGACTTCACTGCCTGCACCATGCTTCCCGTATATGCTGATGGCAAACCACTTTGCTTCGACAACAGATTCAGCCATAATCCAAATGCATGGATAAAGCTGTGGAAACATCATGCAGCCCAGGAAGAGGCAAACATTCTTAATGCTACAGCAGAAAAGAGAGGCGAAACATTCCTTAAACGTTATGGCGGGAAAATCTCTTCGGAATGGATGATACCAAAAATAATGCAGATTGCCGATGAAGCTCCTGAAGTCTATAAAGCTGCTGACCGCTTTGTTGAGGCAGCCGACTGGGTTATCTGGCAGCTCACAGGAAATGAAACACATAACAGCTGCACCGCAGGTTATAAGGCTATCTGGCATAAAAAGGCAGGATATCCTTCAAAAGAATTCTTCAAAGCGCTGAACCCGCTTATGGAAGATCTGCCGGGCGGTAAACTTTCACTCGATGTCACTCCTGTTGGAAAAAATGCAGGAGGCATTACAGCTTCAGCTGCTAAACTCACAGGCCTGAAAGAGGGAACTGCTGTTGCCATAGCAAATGTGGATGCTCATGTCTCAGCACCGGCCGTTGGAATAACATCATCAGGCAAGCTACTTATGATAATGGGAACGTCAACATGCCATATTCTTCTTGGCGATGAAGAGAAAACTGTTCCGGGAATGTGCGGCGTGGTTGAAGATGGTGTTATCGGTGGATTCTTTGGCTATGAAGCCGGACAGAGCTGCGTGGGCGACCACTTCCAGTGGTTCGTTGAGAACTGCACACCGGCAGCCTATGCCGAAGAGGCAAAGGCAAAAGGGAAAGACATACATGTTCTTCTTACCGAAAAGGCTGCAGAGCTTAAACCGGGTGAAAACGGACTGGTGGCCCTTGACTGGTGGAACGGCAACAGATCGGTACTTGTTGACGTGGACCTTACCGGTATGATCCTTGGTATGAACCTGCTTACCAAACCTGAAGAGATATACCGTGCTCTGATAGAGGCAACAGCCTACGGCACTAAAATGATTGTTGAGACTTTTAAGGAAAACGGTGTTAAAATAGATGAGCTTTATGCATGCGGTGGAATAGCAGAGAAAAACGCCTTCGCAATGCAGATATATTCCGATGTTACCGGCATGGAAATTAAAATCTCCGGCAGCCCGCAGGCACCAGCCCTCGGTTCTGCAATGTTCGGTGCAGTGGCTGCAGGGAAAAAGAATGGCGGATTTGACACAATCCAGGAAGCGGCAACTGTAATGGCTAAGGTAAAACCATTTACCTACAGGCCAATTCCTGAAAACAGAGCTGTATATCAGAAACTTTATGCCGAGTATAAAATTCTTCATGATTACTTCGGCAGGGGAGAAAACGACGTAATGAAGCGACTAAAGGATATTAAAAAGGAGGCTAAAGGATAAAGCTTTTAACATTATTGCAGGAACAGGATCCTTTTCACCCGGGCATCAATGTAAAGTGCGGAAGCAATACAAACAAACCAGCGGAGCTGAGTCAAAAACAGCAACAGTGGTGGTTGATTTTACAATCGCATCCTGAGAAACCCGGTTTAATTTATTACTCTCTTTTGTGGCATTTAAAGTAGTTTAGTACATTAGCATAATAAAACCAAGACCATGAGAAATAAACAGATTGCAGTACTTTTATTGGCAGCAGTGGCTGTTTTCTCCTTCAGTTCCTGCAAACAAAAATCAACAAAGAATAATAAAATGATTACCAGTGAAAATTTTGGATCATTTAAAGGAAAGGATGTCTTCCTTTATACTCTTACTAACAAAAAGGGTGACGTGGTAAAGCTTACCAATTATGGCGCAGCTATAGTTGAGATAAGCGTGCCTGACCGTAATGGCATCCATGAGAATGTGACTTTTGGTTATGATAATATCAATGGTTATACCAAGGGAGATCCTTACTTCGGAAAGATTGTAGGCCGTTATGCAAACCGTATTGCTAAAGGGAAATTTACACTTGATGGCAAGGAATATACACTGGATATAAATAATAGTCCAAACTCTCTTCATGGTGGCTCAACAGGATGGCATAGCCGTGTATGGGATGCACAGATCCTCAGTAATACCAGCTTCCCGGCAGTGAAATTCACATATGTCAGCCCTGATATGGAAGAAGGATATCCTGGAAAGGTAACCTGTGAGGTTGTATACACCTGGACCGACAGTGACGAGATAATAATTGATTATAAGGCCACCACAGACAGGAATACGGTAATTAACCTTACAAACCATGCATATTTCAATCTTCATGGAACAGGAACAGGCGATATTCTGGACCATATCCTGACACTGAAAGCATCATCTTTTACTCCGGTAGATTCAACTCTTATACCAACCGGCGAGTTGCGCCCGGTGGAAGGCACACCGTTTGACTTCAGAACACCTCACGCAATTGGTGAAAGAATAAATCAGAATTATGACCAGCTCATTTTTGGCAAAGGTTATGATCATAACTATGTGCTTGATAATGCTGAAGAGGTTGACGCCATGGTTTATGATCCCTCAACCGGCAGGGTCCTTGAAGTTATCACTGATGAACCGGGTTTGCAGCTCTATTCAGGTAACTTCCTGGATGGCACCCAGACAGGCAGAGGTGGCAAGGTTTACAAATATCGTTCAGGATTCTGCCTGGAGACACAACACTATCCTGACAGCCCTAACCAGGCATCATTCCCTTCAGTGCTTCTGACTCCCGACGAACCGTTTACTTCGAGCACCATCTACAGGTTCTCAGTAAAGAAGTAATAATTAAAATAGAAGCCGGGCAAAATCATTGCCCGGCTTTTTGTTTTTTATGACAGTAATCTATATCACATGAAAAAACTCGTATTGCTCATTCTCGCCCTCATCCCATATACTGGTTTTTCACAGGATGAGCCTTTTAAAGACGTCTCACTTCCTGTTGAAATACGGGTAAATGATCTTGTATCAAGAATGACAACAGAGGAGAAGATCGGGCAGCTCCTGTTTAATGCCCCGGCTATTGACAGGCTTGGCATACCGGAATATAACTGGTGGAATGAGGCTCTGCATGGTGTGGCAAGGGCAGGCTATGCAACGGTTTTTCCGCAGGCAATTACTGTTGCAAACTCATGGGATGAAGAGCTTCTGCTCTCTGTGGCCAATGCAATATCCGATGAGGCAAGAGCAAAGCATCACGAAGCAATCCGCAGAGGAGAACATGGAATATACCAGGGGTTGACATTCTGGTCTCCCAATATTAATATCTTTCGAGATCCCCGATGGGGAAGGGGACATGAGACTTACGGCGAGGATCCTTTTCTTACAGGCCGGCTGGGAACTCAGTTTGTAAAGGGTATGCAGGGCTCAAACCAGAAATATCTTAAAACTGTTTCCACTGCAAAGCATTTTGCCGCTCACTCCGGTCCTGAACCTACTCGTCATAACTTCAATGTGCTGATTAGCGAAAGAGACCTTCAGGAAACATACCTGAGTGCATTCAGAATGCTTGTCACTGATGGTCATGTATATTCGGTTATGGGAGCTTACAATCAGCTCAGGGGAGAGCCGTGTTGCCTCAACAGGGAACTCTTCTCTCTTTTAAGAGACAAATGGGGATTTGCCGGATACTTTGTCACTGATTGCTGGGCACTGTCAGATATTCACGATTTTCAGAATTATACACCCGGTCCGGCTGAAACCGCAGCTATGGCTATAAAAGCAGGAACAGACCTCGAATGTGGAACTGACTTCAGTCACCTGAAAGAAGCTCTTGATAAAGGCCTGGTATCTGTTACTGATATAGACCGTGCAGTGAAAAGAGTGATGACAGCACGATTCAGACTGGGTATGTTTGATCCTGATTCACTGGTTGAGTATTCGCAGATACCATATTCCGCAAACTGTTCTGACTATAACCGGTCACTTGCCCGCAAGGCGGCTCAGGAATCAATAGTGCTTCTTAAAAACGAGAATAATACACTGCCGTTAAGCAGGAATATAAAGACGATTGCAGTTATAGGACCTGATGCTGATAACCGGGAAGCACTTACAGGCAACTATAACGGTATCCCAAAATGTCCCGTAACTGTTCTTGAGGGAATAAGGAAGAAAGCTTCTCCTGAAATAAATGTCATCTATGCCGAAGGTGCTGATCTGACACCCGATTTTCACAATCTTCAGGTCATTCCCTCTTGCTTTCTTTTTACAGAGGATGGGAAACAGGGTGTAAAAGGAGAATATTTCAGCAACAAGGAGATGAGCGGGACTCCTCTCTTCACCAGAAATGATGACAGGATTGATTTCTACTGGGATAACGATTCACCTTCTGCTGAGATGCCTGTGAATAATTTTGGAATACACTGGACAACATACCTTGTTCCGCCTGCAACGGGGAAATACTATATTGGTGCCTGGGGATCGTCAGATTACCAGTTGCTTTTTGATGGGAAGGAGATGTTTAAATATCACGGGGAACATTCGGCTTTTGACCAGGAAATGCCTGTTGACCTTAAGGCAGGAGAGAGGTACAAAATTGAAGTTTTCTATCGTAACTGGACAGGTGATGCCGATATGAAACTTTTATGGGCACAGCCCCGTGAGGACTTGCTGACACACGCTGTTGAAGCAGCCTCCTCTGCCGATGCAGTTGTACTGGTACTTGGCCTCTCACCACGTCTTGAGGGCGAAGAACTTAAGATTAATACGGAAGGGTTTTCAGGTGGCGATCGTACCTCACTCAACCTGCCTGCAAACCAGGAGAAACTGCTTGAGATGATCATTAATACAGGGAAACCTGTTACTGTTGTTCTTATGAATGGGGGCCCGGTTGCTTCACTGCAGTCGCAGGAGAAAGCCAATGCGGTTTTGCTTGCCGGTTATAATGGTGTCGTGGGCGGAGATGCTGTTGCAGATGTACTCTTCGGCGACTATAACCCTGCCGGCCGCCTGCCGGTTACTTATTACAGATCTGCTGAACAACTCCCGGCTTTTGAGAATTACGATATGACAGGCAGAACATACAGGTACTTCAAAGGTGCTCCTCTATACCCGTTTGGATATGGACTCAGCTATACAACCTTCGCCTATTCAGATATTAATCTGAAAGAAAAGGCTGAAACGGGAGACTCAGTAAAAATCAGCCTAAATGTGACAAATACCGGCAAAATTGACGGAGACGAAGTTGTAGAGCTCTATCTTACTGATGAAAAAGCATCTACTCCCCGCCCAATAAGACAGCTTGAAGGTTTTAAACGGGTAAATCTCAGAGCGGGAGAGACAAAAAAAGTTGAGTTTGTCCTGTCACCACGACAATTTTCTTTGATAAACACTGAAAGCAAGCGGGTAATTGAACCAGGCTGGTTTACAATTTCAGTGGGAGGCAAACAACCTGGCTTTGAAGGATACCTCGATGCAAAAACAACCGGCATAGTACAGGCAAGAATAAAGCTTACAGGAAAAATATTGGAACAACCAGAGTAGAGATTTGAAGATTTGAACTTTTATATAAGGAAGTATACTCTTCTTTGATTTTCAAATTGATTTGATTTTCAAATTGGCACATCTTCAAATTTTCAAATTAAAAAATAGTTTTATCTTTATAAAAAAAATAAAAGTGTAAAAAGTACATTTAAAACCCAAACCTGCAGAACATGAAACTAACTACAGCTATTTCGGCAGCTCTTATTTTATGCATCACCGGATGCGTTTCAAATAATGAGAAAATAAAGGCCCCTGAATGGGGTGTGATAAAAAACCCATCAGCTGAAATTGTTGAATCGTCTGAGGTAACAGGATGGAAAACGAACCCCTTGTATAAGGGAGCTACTCTTTTTTATGACAACATTGCCCATAGCGGGACTAAAAGTCTGTATATCGACGCTCCTGGCTTTGCCGATGGAGTGTGGGATACAAAAGTTCTTCTAAAACCCTGGTCAAAATATCTTTTTACAGGCTGGATACGGACAGAGGGCCTTTTCCCTGAAAATGGGAAAGGGGCAGGCTTTGTTCTTGCCGGGATGGATGTTAAGCCAGAAGGCTTTGCAGGGAACAATGAATGGACACGTGTAGCTTATGAGTTTTCAACCGGAGGCAACGACTGTACAGTTTTGCAGTGCATGCTGAATGTGGATGGCAAAGCAAAAGGACGGGTATGGTTTGATGATATGAAGTTTACCCTTATCTCTGAAGAAAAGATAAAGACTTCAATAACCATTAACCTTGATAAGAAGTCAGAACCAATGCCTGTGTATATATACGGGCAGTTCATTGAGCACCTGGGCCGATGCATATATGGTGGCATATGGTCAGAGATGGTGGGTGACAGAAAATTCTGGTATGTTCCCGGTGATAAGAATTCTCCATGGGTCGTTGAAGGAGGAAAAGTTGAAATGGATGAAAGAAATCCCTTTGTGGGAGCACACTCCCCCGTTCTGATAAATGACGGGAAAAACGCTGTCACCATTTTACAAAAGGGTCTGGGCATAAGACAGGGAATAAATGTAACTGGTCATATTATAGTAAAAGCTTCTTCCGATGACATGTCTGCTTGTATTGAACTGTCATGGGGTGAGGGGACAAATAACTCAGTTAAAACCGTAATAAGCGGACTTACAAAAGAGTACCGGTCGTATCCGGTTGATTTCAATATACCGGTAAGGTCAAATGATGTCACTTTAGCCATTACTCCGGCCGGAAAGGGGAAGCTGTGGATAGGTACTGTCTCGCTAATGCCTTCTGACAATATAGAAGGATTCCGGGCTGATGTCATGGCCCTTTTACATGAGCTTAATGCCCCTGTTTACAGGTGGCCGGGAGGTAATTTCGTAAGCGGATATGACTGGCGGGATGGTATAGGCGAAAGGGATAAAAGGCCCCCGAGAAAGAATCCTGCCTGGAGCGGTGTTGAACCAAACGATGTTGGCATTCATGAATTCATGCGTTTCTGCGAACTATTGAAGAGCGAACCCTATATTGCAGTCAATGCTGGTCTTGGAGGAGTCGAAATGGCTCGCAACGAGGTGGAATACCTTAATGGCGATCCCGCAACCGCAATGGGTAAGGTAAGAACAAAAAACGGCCACATGGAGCCATGGCATGTCAAATGGTGGTCCGTGGGAAACGAAATGTATGGTGGCTGGCAGCTTGGCTTTATGTCGACCATGAGTTTTGTTGAAAAACACAATGCCTTTTCGGCTGCTATGAAATCGGTTTCACCTGATATACATCTAATAGCTGTGGGCGATATAGGAAACTGGGACAGGATGATACTGTCAAATTGTGCTGATAATATGGATTATGTGAGCGAGCACTTTTATGTTCAGGACTGGCATGGTGGAGGGCTTATGACTCACATCCGCCAGGTCCCTGATGCAATCAAAAGGAAAGCTGATGCTCACAGACAATACAGGGATTCGATTCCGGGTCTGAAGGATAAGGATATAAGAATTTGCATGGACGAATGGAACTACTGGTATGGCCCTTATATCTACGGTGAACTGGGAACAAGATATTTCTATCGCGACGCAATGGGCATTGCTGCTGGCCTTAATGAGTATTCGCGTAATACGGACATTATTTATATGGCCAATTATGCCCAGACCGTTAACGTTATCGGAGCAAATAAGACAACCACCACAGATGCTGTCCTTGATGCCACTGGTATGGTGCTTAAACTATACAGAAAGGTTTTTGGTAATATACCAGTTGCAATTACTGGAGAGAGCCGTCCTCTTGATATAGCTGCTGCACTTACGGCAGGGGGAGATATACTTACTGTTTCTGTGGTCAATCCAACCTATGATGAAGTAAAACTCCCTGTCTCAGTTTCAGGTGGCAGCTTCTCAGGAGAAGCTGCCGAATGGAACGTGACTGCTGTGGATGATATGTCAACAAATGAGCCAGGCCAGGAACCGGCAGTGAAAATAAAGGGTCCGCAGAATGTCGGACAAAACTCAACACTGGTAATTAAACCGGTAAGCATTAGCATTTTTGTAATTCCCCTTAAGAAAAGTGAACAATAAATCTGATAGCAAACCATGCAAAAACTAAGTATTATTACTGTATTCCTCCTGGTTTTTACATTGTTAACAGGATGCAACTCTGATGGTAATCAACAGGATAAGGTTAAGGCTAAGGCTAAGGTTAAGGTTAAGGTTAAGGTTAAGGAACCTGTTAATCTTGCTACTGTGGCAACAATGTCTGAAACAGGCCATGAGGGAGTCCTGATGGGGGCATTGAACGATTGTATATCGGTTGTTGATATGAAAAAAATAAACAGCTGGAATTTTGGTATTTGGCTTAACAGAGAAGACAACTGGGTAACCTATACATGGAAGAAACCCATTAAAACTGACAGGGTGACCCTATGGTTCTGGGGCGACAAAGAGCATGTTAAGTCTCCTGAATCGTATAAGATATTATACTTTAATGGCACAAACTATGAAGAGGTGAAAAATTCAAGAGGCCTGCGGACAGAGGTGGAAAGTGCGAATAATACAACTTTTGACCCTGTAACCACTACCTCACTTAAAATTGAAGTCAATGTTTCACAGGGGGCCTACGCATCACTTGTGGAGTGGGAAGTTTACCAGTCAGGTGAGTATGTGCCTTTTGCACCTGTTGTGGTGGCTGGAGAAGATCGTGACGTGATGACAGGAGGAAAAACATACCTGTCAGGTGCTGTGAGATCGCTTCAGGAAGTTGATAAAACCACCTGGTCCATGGTTTCTGGTCCGGGTAAGGTAACTTTTGCAGAGAAGAACAAGCTGGTTACAACTGCTACTTTTGATGAGAAGGGCGATTATGTCCTGATGCTTACTGCAAAGTCAGGCCGAATGAGTTCATCATCAGAGCTGAAGGTTAAAGTGTGCAATCCTCCGGCCGAAAAGAGGCTCGATGTTGTTTATACAAAAAAGTATAGCATTGATAATCCTTTATGGAACTCGAGGGCAAAAGCACTGATAGTTGACTGGATACCTCATTGCATTGATTACATTGAACGTACCGACCTGAAGGTGGGAGAAGGAGGTCTGGATAACTTCATTGAGGCGGGGAAGGCTCTCCGGGGTGAAAAACATGGCTCTCATAAGGGATACGTATTTTCTAATGCATGGGTTCATCAGACTGTTGAATCAATGTGTATTGCGCTGATGGTTGACCCAAAGGGTGACAGGGAGATTATTGCAGCACAGGCGAAGATGAAGAAGACACTTGATAAATGGATACCAATAATTCTGGCTGCACAGGAGCCTGACGGTTACCTGCAGACAGCATGGACCCTCCGTGATACATCGAAATGGCATCAGCGCTGGTCCCCGGAAGGGCGTGGTAACCACGAAGGATATGTAGCCGGGTATTTTATTGAGTCGGCAATAAATCATTATACACTTACAAACGGCAGCGACAAGCGATTGTATGATGCTGCCAAAAAACTTGCCGATTGCTGGGTAGCCAATATCGGACCGGGAAAAATAGAGTGGTACGACGGACACCAGGAGATGGAGCAGGCCCTGGTACGCTTTGGCCGTTTTGTAAACGATATGGAAGGCAATGGCCGTGGTGACAGTTATATCCAGCTGGCAAAATTCTTGCTTGACAGCCGTAAAAACGGCATCGAGTATGATCAGACCCATCTCCCTGTTCAGCAGCAATATGAAGCCGTAGGACATGCCGTAAGAGCTTCCTATCTTTATTCAGGCATGGCTGATATAGCAGCCGAAACACGCGACATCGATTATGAGAGTGCAGTCATGTCGTTGTGGGACAATCTGATAAACAAGAAGTATTACATCACAGGCGGCATAGGAAGTGGCGAATCGGCTGAAGGTTTCGGCGCTGATTACTCTCTTGGAAACGACGCCTATTGCGAATCGTGCTCAAGCTGCGGAATGATATTCTTCCAGTACAAGATGAACCTTGCATACCACGATGCAAAATATGCCGACCTGTATGAAGAGACAATGTATAATGCACTGCTTGGCTCAGTAGACCTGGAAGGCAAAAACTTCACGTACACCAACCCACTCACCCAGACATTCTCAAGATATCCATGGCATGTGTGCCCGTGTTGTGTGGGCAATATCCCCAGGACTCTTCTGATGATACCAACATGGACTTATGTGAAAAGCGATGATGCTATTTATGTAAACCTGTTTATCGGAAGCACAATAAGGATAGAAAAAGTTGCAGGTACTGACGTTGAAATGGTTCAGAAAACAATCTATCCATGGAGCGGCAAGGTATCAATTACCGTTAATCCTGAAGTGACCAAAAGATTCACCGTTTATGTCAGGGTCCCTGATCACAGGACAAGTACATTGTATACCTCCGTACCGGAGGTGAAGGGGCTGAAGTCTCTTTCAGTAAATGGGAAACCTGAAGAGATTAAAATGAGGAATGGTTATGCTGAAATAACGCGTGACTGGAAAGCAGGCGACATGATAGACTTCGAGATACCAATGGAGGTTCAGCGTGTAACGGCTGATAACAGGATCGTAGCCGACAGAGGTAAGGTGGCATTACGTTATGGCCCTCTGGTATATTGTGTTGAGGAGGCAGATCAGCCTGATATTGCAGGGAAAATTGGTGCTGAGCCGGTTGTCCCTGAATGGAATAGTGACCTCCTTGGTGGCACTGAAACATTAAATGGAAAGTGGAGCGATGGCAGAGATCTGACAGCTATACCATATTTCCTGAGAAATAACCGACCTGTTGGAAAAGAACCGGGAAATACCGGTACATCAATAGTTTGGATAAAAAATGAATAGTTTTAGTTTGATTTAAAGGTTAGTAGAGGAAAAGGAGGCTGAAATTTTACAGTCTCCTTTTCTATCTTTACAGGGAAAATAAGAATGATGCTCCCCGTTGAATTCACAGAAAGAATCAGGACACAGAAATATATCGATCCTGACAGACTGATACAGGCTCTCAACACTCCTGCCCCTGTTTCCATAAGGATCAATGGGAAAAAGTGGCATCAGCCACTAACGCTGAATGATCGGGTGCCATGGGAGGGCAATGGTTTTTATCTTCCTGAGAGACCTCTTTTCACACTCGATCCTTTGTATCATGCAGGTGTTTATTATCCGCAGGAGGCGTCGAGCATGTTTACCGGGGAGGCATTCAGGCAGATTGCACAATGTGAGGGCCCGTTGCGTGTATTGGATTTATGCGCTGCACCTGGAGGAAAGAGTACTCACATTTCTTCACTGTTACCGGCAGGGAGTTTTCTTGTTGCAAATGAGGTTATACGCACCCGTGCTGCTATCCTTGCCGAGAATATTACAAAATGGGGATTGGGGAATACAGTTGTCACCCAGAATGATCCATCGGCGTTTGCTTCCCTGGAGGGTTTCTTTGACGTTATAATAATTGACGCACCATGTTCCGGAGAGGGGATGTTCCGTGAGCAAACAGCCAGAGAGGAATGGTCCCCGGCAAACGCACAGCTTTGCAGTGAGAGGCAACGAAGGATACTGATGGATGTCTGGCCTGCATTGAAAAAGGATGGGCTTGTCATTTATAGTACCTGCACCTTTAACCCGGCTGAGAATGAACAAAATGTAGCATGGTTGATAGAAAATAAGAACGCTGAATCCGTTCAGCTAGACATATCATCATTTGAGGGAATAACACCACTAAATTATCAGGGGAGCGTCTCATATGCTTTTTACCCGGGGAAAATTCGGGGTGAAGGGTTCTTTCTTTCAGTAATAAGGAAAAAGGAAGGAGGAGAATTCAATTATAATGCAGGCAAAAGAGGCAAAAACCAGTACATCAAAGCTAATGATCTGGTAAAATCAATGCTTCCGGACAATGAAAATATATTTCTGTCAGGGAACAGGGTGCTTGCCCATGCATGCGGGACAAAAGATTACGAGATACTTTCTTCTTCACTGAGTATTGTAAAAGCGGGCACAATGGTTGGCGAGATGATTCATGGAAAATTCATTCCATCGCACGATCTGGCAATGTCGTCAAACATCAATACAGAAAGATGGCCGCTTTACAATGCCACCTGGGACGAAGCGGTGGATTTTCTCCGAATGGCTGATTTTGTTCCTAAGGAGACTGAACCGGGAAGGGTGCTCGTCTGTTATCGTAATGTCCCTCTGGGGTTCGTGAATCATCTGGGCAAAAGAGCCAATAACGGATATCCACAGGGATGGCGTATAAGAATGGAAAAAAGAAATAAATTTGCAGATATTATTTGAAATATTACGAAATAATGCTTCGCTAAAAAGAAAAAAGCTTGCATATCAATCAATTTAATTAATGAAGACAGATATAGAGATTGCTCAAAGCGCAACAATATTGCCGGTAACAGAGATGGCAAAGAAGCTGGGCATAAATGAAGATGACCTGGAATTATACGGAAAATACAAAGCCAAACTTCCATTATCACTCATTAACGAAGAGAAGATATTAAAATCAAAACTTATTCTTGTGACGGCAATCACCCCAACGCCGGCAGGAGAAGGAAAGACAACCACATCGATTGGCCTTGCTCAGGCTATGAACCTGCTTGGGAAAAAGACAACTGTCGTTCTCAGGGAGCCATCACTGGGTCCTGTATTTGGTATTAAGGGTGGCGCTGCCGGAGGTGGTTATTCGCAGGTGATACCCATGGAGGATATAAATCTCCATTTCACCGGTGATCTTTCTGCCGTAGAGAAGGCTCATAACCTGCTTTCTGCCATGATCGATAATAATATTCAGTTACCCGATGGCGGACTGGGAATTGATCCGCGAACCATAGCATGGAAAAGGGTCATGGATATGAATGACAGATCGCTGCGTGGTATTATTATTGGTCTGGGTGGTACAGCGCAGGGTGTCCCTCGTGAAACCGGATTTGATATCACGGCTGCGTCCGAGGTTATGGCAACACTTTGTCTTTCGACAAGCATCGAAGACCTGAAGGAAAGACTGGGTAATATATTTATTGGTTATACATACAAAGGTAAACCGGTTTTTGCACGCGACCTGAAGGCGCAGGGTGCAATGGCAACGCTCTTAAAAGATGCAATCAAGCCTAACCTGGTGCAGACCCTCGAAGGTACCCCGGCTATTATTCATGGCGGGCCGTTTGCAAATATTGCCCAGGGAACAAACTCTATACTGGCTACTAAAATGGGACTCTCATGGAGCGATTATGTGGTTACCGAGGCAGGTTTTGCCAGTGACCTGGGAGCAGAAAAATTCTTTAATATAAAATCTCAGGTTGGAAAGCTCAGAACAAACGCCGTCGTAATTGTCGCAACCATCAGGGCATTGAAATATCACGGAGGAGTAAAACTGTCGGATCTGGGAACCGAAAATCTGGAAGCATTGCAGCGAGGGTTTGAAAACCTCGATAAACATATAGAGAACATGCACTATTATGGTTTCCGGCCAGTAATTGCTGTCAACCGCTTCGTCTCTGATACAGATGCTGAGATTGAGCTGCTGAAAAACTATTGCGTGAAACATAATGTACGTGTGGCTGTCAATAATGCCTGGGCTGAAGGAGGGAAAGGTGCTATTGAACTTGCACAGGCAGTAATTGAATCGGCTGAAGCCTGCATTGACTGTTTTAAACCGCTTTACGAACTTAGCTGGCCGATAGAAAAGAAGATAGAGACCATCGCCACTCTGATGTATGGCGCCAAAAATATTGAGTATACACTTGAGGCAAAAGAGCAGCTTAAAAAGATAGAAGAGCTTGGGCTCGATAACCTGGCCGTGTGTATCGCAAAAACACAAAAGTCACTTTCTGATGATCAGACACGGCGGAACAGGCCCCGTGACTTCACGGTAAGGATAAGAAAGATAGAACTCTCTTCGGGAGCCGGATTTATTGTGCCTATTGCCGGATCAATAATGCGAATGCCAGGATTGCCATCATTGCCTTCAGCAGAAAAGATAGATATTGACAATAACGGACATATAACAGGGTTGTTTTAGTAAAGGATTAATATGAAGTTATGCCTCTCTTCAATGATATCGCGGCAGTGATTCTTACAGGCGGCAAAGGCAGTCGCATGGGATCTGTAAATAAGTCACTTATTGAGATTCAGGGAGAGACAATAATTTCAAGGACATTGCATGTTGTCAGACCACTCTTCGGCGAAATAATTATTTCCGGCAAAGAGATAACAGGCCTGCCTTATACGGATATCATTTTTACTGCCGACAGGTTCGCGGGCAGGGGACCCCTGGCAGGGATTGAGTCGGCCCTGAATGTTACAAAATCGGAATATATTTTCGTGTTTGCAGGCGACATGCCATGGCTCTCACCTGAATTGATAAGCGACCAGATCCGTTTCATGCTGGCCAATCCATGCGATATCCTCGTCCCCCGCCTCAGCGATGAGATAGAACCACTGCATGCCATTATCAGTAAGAACGTCTCACAATTGTTAACCCAATACCTGGAAAGTGAAAAGAGAAATGCTGTGAGATACTTTTACTCCGGAACCAACATGAAATATTTCGATATAAAATCACCTCGCTATAGGGAAAACCCTTTTGCAAATATTAACCGACCGGAGGATTTAGAGCTCTGAAAATGAGCTTAACAGCACAATTTATTCTTATTTTTGAAGTTGGTAATAAAAATGGTCCATGATGAAAAAGCATCTTATTGTAATCCTGTCTTTTGTATGTACTCTGTGGTCATGCTCCGGATACAGGGATTATAGTAAAGTACCCTGGGAGGAGAAAACTATTCCTGACTGGGAAAATCCGGCAGTAAATACTATAAATGCAGAGTATCCCCATGCCTCCATTGTGAGTTTCCCTGATAGTAAAACCGCAATGAATGCCGGATGGCGTAAATCGCCCAATGTGATGAGCCTCGACGGTGTGTGGAAGATTAACTGGGTCAAGACCCCGGAAGAGAGACCATTTTGGTTTTACAAAGATGATTATGACACTCATGGCTGGGCAGATATAAAGGTGCCTTCAACACTGGAGTGTGTCGGATATGGCGTTCCTTATTATGTCAACAATGGCTATCCGTTTAAGATGAATCCTCCATATATTGACCATTCAAACAACCCTGTTGCTTCTTATAAAAGATCGTTTGATATGCCTGAGAAATGGGATGGCAAACAGGTATTTCTCACTTTTGATGGTGTAAGCGCAGCTTTCTACGTCTGGATCAATGGAGAGCTTGCCGGGTACAGCGAAGACTCAAAATCACCGGCCGAATTTAATATCACCGGCCTCGTTAAAAAAGGGAAGAACAATATAGCTGTTCAGGTATTCAGATGGTGCGACGGCAGCTATCTTGAGGACCAGGATTTCTGGCGCTTAAGCGGCATTCAGAGGTCAGTGTGGTTACAGGCCAGGGATAAATCCTATATAAGGGATTATTTCTCAAAGACAACACTTACAAATAGTTATCGCGATGGACATCTCGACCTGGATGTGAGTCTGATAAATAAAAACACCGCGCAACGAAACTTTAAGGTTGATGCTCTCATTTATGACGATACGGTTAAGGTTTTCAGTCAATCTTGTGATGCCGGAAATGCTGACACCAGCCGGATATCAATTGCCGGAGATATTAAGGATATAAAACCATGGTCTGCCGAGTCGCCAAACCTCTATACTCTTGTGTTGACACTATCTGACTCTGACGGAAGAACCATCGAGGCAATAAGCAGTGAGATCGGATTTCGCACCTCTGAGGTAACAGGAGGACGATACCTGTTTAACGGGAAACCTATAAGACTTAAAGGTGTAAATACCCATGAACATAATCAGTTGACAGGTCATACAATCGATTCGGCAAATATCATCAGGGATTTGAAGCTGATGAAGGAAAATAACATCAATGCAATACGGACGTCGCATTATCCACAGCCGGAAATGTTCTACTACCTGTGCGATAAATACGGTTTTTATGTTATTGATGAAGCCGATATTGAGTCACATGGAATAGGTTATGACAGGGATGTGACTCTGGCTGATAAGGCTGAGTGGCTCCCTCAGCATATGTTGCGCACACAGCGGCTTGTTGAGCGGGATAAGAACCATCCCTGTGTGGCAATCTGGTCACTGGGAAACGAAGCCGGCGATGGTCATAATATGCTGGAAACATACAGGTGGATAAAAGGCAGGGATAACACACGGCCGGTGCAATATGAGAGAGCCGAGAAGTCAAGTAATGTTACTGAGCGGCACACCGATATATGGTGCCCGATGTATGCCCGCATTGATTACCTTGAGAAATATGCGCGTGATCCGAAAAGTGACAGGCCGCTGATTATGTGTGAATATGCTCATTCGATGGGTAACAGCACCGGTAACCTCCAGGACTATTGGGATGTAATTGAAAAACATTCTATCCTTCAGGGCGCATTTATCTGGGATTGGGTTGATCAGGGTCTCCTGGTACGAAACAGTGATGGCGAAGATTACTGGGCATACGGTGGCGATTTTGGCGAGCCGGGAAGCCCTTCAGATGGAAACTTCTGCATTAACGGACTGGTTTCACCCGACCGAACCCCTCATCCTGCTCTTAAAGAGGTGAAAAAGGTTTACCAGTATGTAGGATTCTATCCCGTTGACCTCAGGAAGGGGATTGTAAATATTAAGAACAAATACGACTTCACAAACCTTTCAGAATTCAATATCTCATGGGAGGTGGCTGCCGACGGAAAGGCAATTGCCTTTGGCAATATCATCAATCCTGATCTGGCTCCCGGGAAAGAGAAAAAGTTTCAGATTCCATATGGAACAATAAACCCTGAGCCGGGAGTGGAGTATTTCCTTAATATTTATGTATCAAGACCTGAAAAGTGGGGACTGGTAGCTGAAAAGAACATATATGCATCTGAACAGATGCTGCTGCCTTTCAGTGAAAAAGCAGTTCCGGAAAATAAAAAAGATATAAAACAGGCTGAAATTGCCAGACAGGGAAACTCGGTGGTTGTCTCAGGAGAAAATTTTACCGTAACCTTTGATATGGCCACGGGAATGATGATTTCATACAAGTATGCCGGGAAAGAGCTGGTCAGGTCAGGACTGAAACCTGATTTCTGGAGACCGCCTACAGATAACGATTATGGGAATGATATGCCGGTAATCCTTGCCGACTGGAAAAAGGCAGGTGAAAAGGCAGTTGTGGTTTCCTCCGCCACAAAACAACATGGTAAAGCTATTGTGGTGTCATTTGCTTATGATATCCCGGGTAACGACGGGAGAACGATAGCCTTGTTCTCAACGGACTACACTATTGAAGGTGATGGCGGTGTGGATGTCAGGAACAGCTTCTCAAAGACAGATAAAAAGCTGAAAGCTGTACCGCGCATTGGTATGCAGATGCAGCTGCCTGCGGTGTACGGTAATATTAAATGGTATGGACGTGGCCCTCAGGAGAGTTATGCCGACAGAAAATCCTCGGCCTTTGTAGGCCTGTATGAGAGCACTGTCCCGGATCAGTATTTCCCGTATGTAAGACCACAGGAAAACGGATACCGGAGCGATGCACGCTGGCTGATGCTTACTGACAGAGAAGGAGCAGGGCTGAAAATAGTGGGAGAACCTCTCTTCTGCTTTGCAGCATTGAACAATATACACGACGACTTTGAATCGGGAGTCAAGCTGTCCGAATATCGTCCTGATGCGAAAGATGTTAACAAGCATATTAATGATGTCAAACCGGGTGACTTTATAAACCTGAATATAGATTTTGGTGAGATGGGCGTAGGAGGTGATGACTCATGGGGTGCTCCTGTTCATCCTGAGTATTGCCTGCTAAAGGATAAATATGAATATTCGTTCAGGATGATTCCGGTACCAAAACCATGAATTGTAGGGTCATGCCATGGCATGACCTTACAAATAACCGGAACGAAATCAATTCGAAGCGACGGAAATAGAAACGTTTAATATTTGGCCGTTTCCTGTAATAATGTTTTTTACATCATACTTTATTGCGTTTCCCGAGAACTTCTTGTCGGCCTTTACTATTGCAGATGAATGTGCTGGAATATATATCTCAGCCGGAGCACCATTTTCCCCATTCACCAGGCTGAATGGAATGTCAGAATTATTTGTGATTTCAAACCAGGTGTTTTTATCATCGGTTTTAAACGGTTTGCCAACCACTATTGAAGAGTAGAAAAGTGGCTCCGTAAACTCTTTGAATCCTGCAACCTCATCACCATACCATATTGCTGTCCTGCTTGCAAACAATGCTTCACGAATCGATTCCGAAGTACGTTCTTTTGCAAAGACCAGGGTAACAGGTCTATGCGAATATTGAGGATAAGGGTAGTTTTCACTGACAGTTCCATGAATGTCACTGTTCCCCATAACCGTGAGCTTGTTATCGCGACACATGTCCAGAACCAGAGGGTAATACTCAACATCATTATAATACTCAATGCCATTAAGCCATCCTTTGGATATCAGTTCTTTATGTATCGGGTATAACTTCGGAATGCCATCAGGTTCCTGGTTTTTCCATCCGGGGTGGTTATATTCAATAAAAGCACCCTGTTTAACAGCAGCCTCAATAGTCTTCATTAAGTCCGGGTCTGTGAGCTCGTTTGCATCCTTAATAAAAAGAGCGTTAAGGTGACCGGGAGGCATTTTGCGGGTAATCTCTGCCCCATGAATAAGGATTATGTTCAGGTTCTCAGCCGTCTTTTTCGATAGCTCCCACCCGGCATTCAGATCAGTCTTTACATAATCTTTATGAGGGGTGTATTCAATATGGTCTGTAATTGCAATTGCATCAAGCCCGTCTTCCCAGGCTTCCTTAACCCGCTGGACAGGCCATATATCACCGTCAGAAAAGACAGTATGTATGTGAAAATCACATTTCAGTGTCACATATCCAGGGATGTCAGGTATGCTCATCTCATGCCTCTGTCCCGAGACCTGGTACGATGTTGTTGACAGTACCAATGCAAAAAGCAAAAAGAGTTTTGTTTTCATAATATTGGATTCTGTTACTTTTATTAACTGTTAACTGCACTTTTGTGGCGGAACTCATTGCCTCCCAGGATAACCCTGTCATAGGCAAACAGCAATACAGCAGCACCAAGTGCCATTCCGGTGAAGAGGATCCATACATTTGAGGGATGGTAAGTAGTCCACAGGTAGTTGTTAAGCTGTGCTGAGTCCATTCCAAACAACTGTTGCGCCTGTTCAAAGTATTGTGTCCTGGTAAAAGTATCTGATACAGGTTGTATATCAAAGCCTTTGGCAGCAACAGCCTTCTGGAGCAGAAAGTACTTATCCGCAATTGTTTCATAGGGTTTTCCCGAGATCCAACCGGCGAGCATGTGTCCAAATCCTATCGGCAGGAAATATGTCCCCATATAAAGGGCTTTTTTGTCGGGTGGGGCTATCCGGCCGATATACTCCTGACATTTTGGAGATGAAGCCATCTCACCTATTCCAAAGATCAGGATTCCAAAGATCACTAACCACGGATTAAATGTAGTGAACATAAGCAGAAGGCCTATGCCGATTACTGCGGTTCCGCTCATAATTGACGTGAGCGGTTTGATCTTCATTGTTATATAGGATATGTATAACTGGAATACTATTATAAAAAATGAATCAATACTTGATACGGTGACTGCTGTTATTGTCCCTGGTTTAAGATGGAAGAAGGCGCTTAGCCTGTCAAGATCGACCCATGCATCAATGAAGACAGGGAAAGAATAATACAACTGGTTATATGCTGCCCAGTAGATACTCATAATGACAAGGAACAGGACATATTTCCAGTCTATCAGGGTTATCCAGATGTTTTTGAATGCGATGGAGATATTTGCCAGGAAACCCTTTTCAGATGGTTCTCTGCCGGGCTCTTTATAAGCAAACAGCACAAAAATGTAGTTGATGGCAATTGCACCCATCGACATTGCGAAGACATAATTCCAGCTTGCCTTATATAGAAAACCGGCAATAAAAGGGCCTATGAAACCTCCGATATTTACCATCATGTAGAAGATACCGAAGCCAACAGAGGCAGTCTCCTCTGTCGTAATTTTTGCAATGGTACCGGAAATAACCGGTTTGAACATCGCACCGGCAAAGGCAAGGAAAATATATGCGGCAAAAACCATTCCGTAGGAGTCAAAATAGCCTACCATGAAGTATCCGGCAAGGTAAGCAGCAAAGGATATGAGAAGCACTTTCCTGAAACCAAGTCTGTCAGCAAGGGCACCGGTAATAAGAGGAAGGAAATATAGAAGCATTGACCCGGTTCCGATTATGGCTCCCTTTTCAACCTGTGAGAATCCAAGTGCGCCACTCTCTTTTGAGAGGGTAAGGTAGAGGGCGAATGCCATATAAAAACCGTACCACGCCCATCTTTCAAACAACTCAATAAGATTTGAAAACCAGAACATTCTGGGGAAAAGCTTCAATGTGCGTGCGAATTTGCTCATACCTTATATATATAGAAACGATGAAATGAAATAATCAGAACATATGACAGCATACTCGTTACCGGTTGAAAGATCAGCATTGTGATACATAGAAGTACGCTTCTCTTGTTTCGACATTATCCCAGGTGTATACCTGACGTGGTTTAAATTCTTCCATATAACCCAGGAGAACCAGATCACCTATGCACATGGTGGCATGCATAAAAAGGGCGGATGAGAGGACCCATTCAAGCCAGAAGGATGCTGATGCAATTATCAGCCCTCCAAGAATCAGGTTAACAATTATAAATGGTGAGGTTGCAATTATCCTGAATGATTTTTTGCTTATTACATAACGGTGAGCTGACAGATAAATGATCCCCTGCCTCAGATCCATGCCCAGCCTGATATCCCTGGCACCTGCAACCCGCAGAAAAATATAATGTATGGCCTCATGAAGCGGAGCCAGTGCAACCGGTAAAATAACAAAGCCCATTAATGTCCCTGTGATCATTGAATGATGATCCGGGGTCCTTAGCACCCTTATCCAGAGGGCGACATTAATGACAACTGACATGGCAGTTATTACCCAGAATGCAATCATTGCAGCGCTTCTGTTCTTAAGATGACTCATTACAAAGACGGCTACGTCTTCGTATGCAAGTTTTAACTCTCTGTTAAACCTTGACGCATCATCAAGTTCCTCTATTGACGGATTCTTTGCCATACGAGCCAAAATTAGCAATATTATACTATTGACCTGACCCCTAAAGCTATTTTTTAATTTATGGTACGGTTTTGGTACCAATGTATTAATTTTGAACCTGGTTATGAAAAGGGGATTCGTCATATTGTTCCTTTTGTTTTGTTTTCTTTCACTGAAGGCACAGAACGTTGCACCTGCAAGCGATACAATCCGTGGCAGGTATTTCGTTCTTAAGACTGCCACTTATGACGGCCAGACTTACCCACAGGTGGAGATGCATGAAATAAGGGTATATGCCCATCCAGGCCGTAAGAACAGGTTCGACTATCATAAGTACCTCCGGCTGGTATATAATGTAAAAAAGGCATATCCTTATGCTCTGATTGTTCGAAGCGAGATGGTAAGGGTGAACGCGCTCCTTGGTGAAATGCCAAACGAAAGAGAGAGAAAAGAGTTTCTTCGAAAGTACGAGAAGGATATCTTTAAAAAATACGAGGATGACCTTAGCAAATTTTCCCTTAACCAGGCCAGGATACTTATTAAACTTATAGACCGGGAGACACAATCAACTTCCTATAACCTTATCTCCGAATACAGGGGTGACTTCTCGGCAAAGTTCTGGCAGGGAATTGCCAGAATCTTCAGTACCAACCTTAAAAGTACATACGATCCTGAAGGTGAAGACTACCTTATTGAGCAGATAATCTGCGAAATTGAAGCAGGTCGTTTATGATTTTGAATTAACAAATTTTAAACTTTCAATTTTATTTTCTTGCAATAACCGGGTTGGGATATTGTGTGTATTTTATTGAGAAAAAATAACATGACCCCTGAAAAATATGGGCTAATATCAGAAAAAGTAAAAATAATATACAAAAAGCAAGAAAAAAGTTAATAAATCGCTATTTTTACACCCGATATTATAGGGATTAAGTTGAACCGGTAGATTTAAAAAATCACAATGGCTGAATTTGAAAGTATAATTACTTTTATAAAGCATAGCCGTTATTTTTAAATAAAAGGTTAATTTTATTTCGGGTTTTCAGAATTATTGGGGGGATAAATAATCACGAATAATTATGCATTTTTCCCGCTTTAAAGATGTTATTTGAATGAAATTGTTTAAATTGGATGCATTAGAACTGAGGCGGTGGGTTTATAGTTATTTAATAGTTCTGGGGACAAGCAAGACTGGAAGTAATAAAATTAGTTATATACTAGTTCTCTTACCTTTTTATTTTTTGTTAAACTAAAACTCTAATCTATGAACAGACTTAAACTGCTACTTGTACTGTTTGTGTTTTCGGGCTTTTCAGCTTTGATGGCGCAGACT
>Ga0116170_10001122_pt1 | contig 27644 bp, 19 predicted proteins | sample AD_JPNHW1_MetaG_FD_89797 | JGI IMG/M metagenome (GOLD analysis project Ga0116170, IMG submission 89797) | Active sludge microbial communities of municipal wastewater-treating anaerobic digesters from Japan - AD_JPNHW1_MetaG | ecosystem: Engineered > Bioreactor > Anaerobic > Digestate | place... | reverse complement strand
ATGCAGATCTGCACCGGCCTGTTCCGCACCGCGACCAACCGCGACGCCTTCGAGAACATGCTGGCGATCCTCTCGCGCACCCTCCGCATGGAAAGCCCCGCGACGACACCGCCGCCGCCGCAGTCCGTCGTCGCGCACACCGTCGCCACCGGCATCTCCATCCCCGGGCGCTCCGCCCCGGCTGCCGCTCCCGCCCCGGTGTCACCCGCACCCGAGCCCGAGCCGGAGGTCGAGGAGCCCAAGCAGGAAGTGCAGCTCCCGAAAATCACCATCCGTCGCGAGATCCCCAAGGTGGGCCGCAACGATGCCTGCCCCTGCGGCAGCGGCAAAAAGTTCAAGAACTGCTGCGGCCAGTAACCGCCGGCACAGCCGTTTTCCCCGCGAAGGCCGGACCTCAAGTCCGGCCTTCTTCTTTGCCCGCTTCGGCAAACGCAGCAGAGTCTCAGCCTCACGCTCAAGGCGCTCCGCGGCGCCACGCCTCCACGTCGATCCACTGCTCTCCCCTATGAAACACACGCTTCTCCTTCTTCTCGTCCTCTTCTCCGGCCTCGGCCTCCACGCCGGCGACATCGCCCTGCCCACCCCGCACCAGACCGGCGGCATGCCGCTGATGGAAGCCCTCGCGAAGCGCCAGAGTATCCGCGAGTACGACACTCGTGAGCTCTCCCGCCAGCAGCTCTCCGACCTGCTCTGGGCCACCTACGGCATCAACCGCCCCAACGGCCGCCGCACCGCCCCCACCGCCAACAACCGCCAGGAATTCGACCTCTACGTCGTGCTGAAGGAGGGCGCCTACCGCTACGACGCCTCCGCCAACAAACTCCTGCTCGTCACCACCGAGGACATCCGCGGCCAGATCACGGGCCGAAGCTTTGCCGCCGCGCCGGTGCAGCTCCTCTACGTCGCCGATCTCTCGCGTCGCAGCGAATCCGACGAGAACCGCAAGCTCCTCCTGGCGCACATCGACTGCGGCTACCTCTCGCAGAACACCGGCCTGTTCTGCGCCTCCGAGGGGCTCGCCACCTGCCCCCGCGCGACGCTCAACCGCGAAGTCGCCGCCGAGAAGCTCCAGCTCCGTCCGGAGCAACGGATCCTCCTCGCCCACTCCGTCGGCTATCCCAAGCCCTGAGCCACAGGCGACGACCCTGCGCAGCCGCCCACGGCGGAGCCCCCGCACCCCGATTCCAGCTCAGGAGAGAAGATACCCAACGTACCCGGGCATCGGGGAAACCGTGCTCGGGCGATACCAGTCCATCGCGCAGCCCCGGTGCGTGAACAGGCCGCTTCCAGCGTGATCAGGCGCCGACTTGCAGCGCCCGTTCGCCATAACCGCCCCTCAACCGAGGCCCCGCCGTTTTCCCCGCCTTCCCGCTCGCGTCCGGCGGAAACGGCGACAACATCCGCACCAACCGACTCTCCCCACGGTGGCCTCGAAAAACCGCAAACTCCCGCCGCAACCGCTCCAGCCCGCCGACTGGGCCGCGCTCGTCCGCCCCGGCAGCCGCATCTTCCTCGGTTCCTACGCCGCCGTCCCCTCCGCACTCGTCGGTTCCCTCCTCGCCCAGTACCGGGACCTGATCGATGTCGAGCTGGTCCATCTCCTCACCCTCGGTGAAGCCCCCTGGGGCGAGGACAGATTCCACGGCCACCTCAACGCCAACTCCCTCTACATCGGCCCCGGCGTCCAGGCCGCGCTCGCCGCCGGTCGCGCCGACTACACTCCGGCCTACGCCTTCGAGATCCCCTCGCTCTTCCGCCAGCGCATCCTCCCCCTGGATGTCGCCCTCATCCAAGTCTCCCCGCCCGACAAATCCGGCCGCTGCACGCTCGGCGTCTCCTGCGACATCACCCGCGCCGCCGTCGACACCGCCCCGCTTGTCGTCGCGCAGGTCAACCCGCGGCTTCCCCGCACCTACGGCGAGACCCGCGTCGACTGGAACCGTTTCGCAGCCTTCGTCGAGACCCCCGCCGAGCTCCCCGAGATTCCGATACCCGTCACCGACGAACTCGACGAGCGCATCGCCGCCCACGTCGCCCTCCTCGTCGAGAACGAGAGCACGCTGCGCATCGGCTCCACCGCCCCTTCCTACGCCATCGCCCGCGCACTCCGCGAACACACCCACCTCGGCATCCACTCCGACCGCCTCGGCGACGGCCTGATATCCCTCATCGAATCCGGCGCCGTCACCAACAAGCGCAAGGGCCAGCACTCCGGCGAAACCGTCGCCGCCTACGCCGTCGGCTCCCGCCACCTCTACGACCACGTCGACGGCAACAAGAAGGTCCTCTTCCTCCCCAGCGACTACGTCAACCACCCCGCCACCATCGCGCTCAACCGCCGCATGGTCGCCGTCGCCGGCGCCCAGCAGGTCGACCTCACCGGCCAGGTCGCCGACGACTCCATCGGCCACAAGTTCGTGGGCGGCTTCGGCGGCCAGACCGACTTCCTCCGCGGCGCCGCCCTCTGCCCCGACGGCCGGCCCATCGTCGCGATGCGCAGCACCACGCCCGAAGGAGCCTCCCGCATCGTCACCGAGCTCGATCCCGGCTCCGGCATCGTCGCCTCCCGCGGCGATGTCCACTACGTGGTTACCGAGTACGGCATCGCCACACTCCGCGGCCGCAGCATCCGCGAGCGCGCCCTCGAGCTCGTCCAGATCGCCCACCCCGACCACCGCGCCGATCTCCTCGCCGTCGCCAAGGCGCGCCGCTGGGTCCCCGTCTACGAGAAGATCGCCGCCGCGCCGCCGCGCAGCATCGCCGGCCTCACGACCACCAAGCTCCTCATACAGAAGGAGCCCTACTTTCTGCGCCCCATCCAGCCCTCCGACGAGCGCCGCATGCAGGAGTTCTTCTACTCGCACACGCAGGAGACCATCGAGTCGCGCTACGGCTACATGGTCAGCCGCATGAGCCGCGAGCGCGCCTACGAGCTCGTCAATGTCGACCAGACGCGCGACCTCGCCCTCACCATCCTCGAGATGCAGGGCCCGCGCGAGGTCATCCACGCCGTCGGCCGCTACTACCTCGACGCCGACGGCAAGGGCGCCGAGGTCGCCTTCGTCACCCGCGAGACCAAGCGCCGCCTCGGCATGGCCCGCATCCTCTCCGACCGTCTCCGCTCCGAGGCGAAGAAACGCGGGCTCGCCTCGCTCCACGCCCAGGTCGCGCCGGAGAACGAGGCCATGCTCGGGCTGTTCCAGAGCTACCCCCACAAGCTCAGCCGCATCGAAGGCACCACCGCCGTCCACGTCGACATGCCGCTGTAGCCGATTTCCCGGCTCGCTCATCGCCTCGCTGTGGCTCCGCTCGCGAGAGCGTCGATCCCCTCGTTCCGCAGCACGGTCGCCCGACCCGTGTGCTTCCCGGATCCGCGCCGGCGCCACCGCGAGAACTTCGCCTGTCACGAAAACACCGCGTCTCCATACTCTGGCATTGCATGTCCGGACTCCTCGATACAGGCTCAGGATGCACCACCCCCACAAGGCGGTCAGCGCATGCACTTCCCCCACCACCGCCGCAGGACACCCAGGATCGATCCGTGCCGTCGTCAGACATCCCCCGGCAATTGTCCGACCCCACCCGCTATCATCATGCGCGAATCGCCGCTCTCCCGCGCATGATCTCCTACGCCCACACCGCCACCCAGTCCGACGGCAAGACCACCGCCTCCATACCCTGAGCTGACTCTCTCCCGCTCGCCTCCGCACCATGAACGCCAACATGGATCGACATCTCCACCACCTGAGCGTGCAACGCGCACTGGAGCTCGGTCGAGGCACCGATCCGGCCGCCTTGGCAGAACTCGTCAGCCTCCTCGCTCTGACCTCCGATGAGATTCGGCGGCTCGCCGCCTCGGCCATCGGCAAGCTCGCGGCCTTCGGCGCCGATCCATCGGCCGCGGTCCAAGCCCTCGCCCCGATCGCCCTGCGCGACCCGCATCCCCAGGTTCGGCAATACGCGCTCAAAGCCCTCAAATGCTACGGCGCCGCCGCCCGCGCGCACCTCCACGACCTCGACGATCTCGCCGCCAACGACACCGCCAAAGACTACGTCCGCCGCGCCGCCCATTCCGCAGCCGAGGCGATCCGCGAAGCCGTCCGCCTACTCGAGGCCGGCGCCCAACATCGCTGCTCGCGCTGCGGCCAGCTGGTCACCGCAGAAGAGCACACCCGCAGCCACCAGGCCTTCCAACGCACCTTCTGCGACCCCTGCTTCGACGAAGTCTTCCTCGACCGGCGCAACTTCGACACCAAGGTCGAACTCCACAAGACCATCGTCGCCCGGGCCGGCACCCTCGTGCAGTCCGACGGCGAACGCCTCATCGCCGACTGGCTCGCCGCCCACCGGATCGCCTACCGCTACGACGAGCGCTTTCGCATCCTCGCCGGCCACGCCATCCGCCCCGACTTCTACCTACCCGAGCTCGATCTCTACCTCGAGTACTGGGGCATGGACACCGCCGACTACAAGATCGGCATGCTCAAGAAGCAGCAGCTCTACCAGCAGGAGGGCAAACGCCTGATCTCGCTCTATCCCGCCGACAAGCCCCGCCTCGCCACCGTGCTCCGCGCCAAGCTCGCGCTGTTCGGATACAACCTTTCCCCGCACCCGCCCCCCGGCGTGGGTAACACTCCTCCTCCCTCCACCCCCAGCGTCGGCGAACGCCACTGAGCCAGCCAACCTCGACCGCGCCCGACCATCTGCCACAGCCCCCATTCCCCGGCGTCGGCGAACGTCAGTGAGCCAGCCGTCCAACCTTTCCGCCATGTCCCCAACCTTCGCCCCGATCTTCCGCGCCACCACCGGCAACATCCCGTACGATTACCAGCGGCGTCTCGCCGGCGGCGACATCGGTCACCCCTGCGACTCCCAGCTCATCGCCATCCCCACCGGCCTCGGCAAGACCGCCGCCGTCGTCCTCGCTTGGCTGTGGAACCGCGTTGTGCTTCAGCGCCCCGACTGGCCCCGCCGCCTCGTGTACTGCCTGCCGATGCGCACGCTCGTCGAGCAAACCGAGGCCGAGGTGCAGAAGTGGATCGCCGAACTGCTCAAGCACGCCGACGAACTCGGCCTCTCCGAAGCCGCCCGCACCGATCTCCGCTGGCTCGCCGAACACTCGCCCGTAGTCCTCATGGGCGGCGAGGATGCCACCGATTGGGACCTCCACCCCGAGCGTCCCGCCATCCTCATCGGTACTCAGGACATGCTCCTCAGCCGCGCCCTCAACCGCGGCTACGGCATGAGTCGCTACCGCTGGCCAATCCACTTTGCGCTGCTCAATCAAGATGCACTCTGGGTACTCGACGAAACCCAGCTCATCGGCGTCGGAATCGAGACCTCCGCCCAACTCGACGCATTCCGGCGCAAATTCACCGCCACCTGTACCGCGCACACCGCCGCCCCCCGCGCCTTCACGTGGTGGATGAGCGCCACGCTTGCCGAAGCACGGCTTGAGACAGTGGACCAGCCCCGACCGATGGCACTGCCACGCACGATTCTGACCGAATCCGATGCCAAGGCTGTCGCACGACGTTTCACCGCGCCGAAGCCAATCTCGGAGGCCGAGCCGAAGCTCACATCAGCATCCGACAAGGATATCCCAGCCTACGCGAAACACGTCGCCGAGCTGGTCTTGGCCCGCCATCGCCCAGGCACCTTCTCTCTCATTGTGCTCAACCACGTGGCCCGCGCCCAAGCCGTTTACCAAGCGCTCCTCGCACGCGGTTACAGCAGCGATCAGCTTGCGCTCATTCACTCCCGATTCCGTCCGCTCGACCGGGCAAGACACCAGCAACTACTGTTCTCCACAGGCGAACGCATCGTCGTTGCCACCCAAGCGATCGAAGCCGGCGTCGATGTTTCCGCGCGCCTATTGGTCACCGAACTCGCGCCGTGGTCCTCGCTCGTTCAACGCTTCGGCCGCTGCAACCGAACCGGCACCATCGAAGATGCCAAAGTCCTCTGGATCGATCTCGCCGGTGACGAGCAGCTCATGCGCCCCTACACCGTTGCGGAGTGCTCGGCCGCCCGCGCGGCTCTTCGAGCCAACCTCTCCGACGTCTCCCCTCGTTCGCTTTCCCAAGTTTCCGCGCCGCCAGAGCCCCGCGTGATCCGGCCTGTCCTACGACGCAAAGACCTCGTCGATCTCTTCGACACCACGCCCGATCTCACCGGCAACGACCTCGATGTTTCCCGCTACATCCGCGACGGCGACGACACCGACGTGCAGGTCTTCTGGCGCGATCTCGGGGACCAACCTCCCTCGGCGAAGGAATCTTCGCCGACACGGAGCGAACTTTGCAGCGTTTCGCTCCCGCGCTTCGCCAGCTTCTTCGACAAGCTCACCAAGAAGAAAGAGTTCACCCTGTTCACTTGGGACCCGCTGGAGGAGCAATGGACGCGCGTCCGGCGTCCGCGGGCCGGCGGCGTCTACCTCCTCGACAGCCGCGCCGGCGGCTACTCCGCCGCGGTCGGTTGGACCGGCGAACCCGCCGACGCCAACAACGCCGTCACCGCAATCCCACCCACATCCGGCTCGGCTCAGGAATCCAACGCCACCGATCGAGGTGCCGCTGCCGCCGGATGGATCACGATTCCCGAACACACGAGACATGTCGTCGACATGTTCACAGGGATTGCCTCCGCGCTCGCCCTCCCCTCCGCCACCACGGCAACGATCACCGTCGCCGCCCAGTGGCACGACTTGGGCAAAGCCCACGCCATCTTCGCCGAAGCCCTGAGGGCCTCGCCCGGGACACCGCCACCTGACGCGTCCGCGTTCTACGCGAAATCGCCCAACCGTGCCCAGCCCTATGCCCGGCCGGGGTTCCGCCATGAGCTCGCTTCGGCCCTCGCGATCCTGCTCGCAGCGCCCGCCGACCTGCCCGAGCGGGATCTCGTCGCCTACCTCGCCGCGGCGCACCACGGCAAAGTCCGCCTCTCGATTCGTTCGCTTCCGGGCGAAACCCCACCGCCAGACCAACCCGCCGCACGCTGCGCTCGTGGCATAATCGATGGCGACATCATCCCGGCCTCCGCATTCACCGCACTCGGCATCGGATCTACCGATCTCACACTCGACCTCGGCTTCATGGAACTGGGCGAAGGCACGCATGGTGCCTCGTGGTTGGCGCGGGCACTCGCGCTGCGTGACCGCATCGGCCCGTTCCAGCTCGCCTATCTCGAAGCGCTCCTGCGCGCCGCCGACATGCGCGCCTCGGCCGCCGAATCCCAAGCCATCTGAGCCACCATGAACGACCTCGCACTTCCCGGCTGCTCGCCCACCCCGCTCGCCCACTACCTCAAGGCCCTCGGTATCCTTCGTCTGGTATCGGAGGCTGCCGCGCACGGCGACCCCACTGCTGCCGGCTACTGGCAGCGCGACACTTTTCACCTGCGCACCCGTCTCGACCGCGCCGCCCTGATCGACTTCTTCCTCAACCACTACCGGCCCACCCCAATCATCGCCCCGTGGAACGGCGGCAGCGGGTTCTACTTCCGCGAACGGAAATCTAAAGAGAAGGATCCGAAGACAGGTAAGAAGCTGAAGCTCGGTGTTCGGGATGAGCCGACAGAAGCGACCCGGACAGTCGAGTTACTCTCCAAGTCCGACTCGCAAAGGCTTGCTCCGCTCAAAGCCGCGATTGGGGCAGCCCGCGCAATCCTCGTGGATTGTGGCCTAACCGCCGCACCAGATTCCGGCAAAGAGAAGGCAGATCTACTCCTCTGCCTTCGCTCGGTCTTGCCCGAGGAGTCCTTCCTCTGGCTTGACGCAACCCTCTGTCCGAACGGAGAGGAGGTTGGGCCTGCTCCTCTTCTTGGCAGTGGTGGCAACGATGGGAACCTAGACTACTCCATCAATTTCCTGCACCATGTTGCCACGGTCTTCGCAGATGCTGAGACCACCGCTGAGGCAAACAAAGCAGGGTTAGCCAATGCACTTTTCGGCGAGCCGACTCCTTCCAGCATCAAATCAGCGGTAGGTATGCTCCTACCGTCGAATGCTGGCGGTGCAAACGCCGGAAATGGAGCGACTGGCATATCCACGTCGAATCCTTGGGATTTCATTCTAATGGCAGAAGGAGCGGTCGTCTTCTCCGCCTCAGCAACGCGGCGTTTGGAATCTTCATCGGAAGCACGAGTCGTTTCGCCTTTCTCGGTGGCATCCGTTGGATCCGGGTACTCCTCCGATGCACCCGCTGACGAATTGAGCGGCGACAAGAAACAAACCTACGAAGTTTGGTGCCCCATATGGGAGCGAGCAGTGAACTACCGCGAACTGCGCGCCGTTTTCGGCGAAGGTCGGGTTGACTTCAATCGCCGCCGGGCTGCCAACGCAGTCGAGTTCGCCCAAGCGATTGTCTCGTTGGGCGTTGATCGAAGTATCTCAGCCTTTCAGAGATTCGGCTTCCACTTCCGGAACGGAGACAAATACCGATTCGCCACCCCGCTCGACCGCGTCGCCGTTCGCCGTGACACCGTAGCCGCCGATCTGCTCGACGATGTCGGCCCGTGGCTCGATTCCTTCCGGCGCGCCGCACGCGGCGACCGTGCCCCGAGCCGGGTTTCCTCCGCCTGCCGAAACCTCGAACGCGCAATCTTCGCGCTCTGCACACGCAGCCCAAATGGACAGCGGGACGATTCCGCAGTCCTTTCAGTTCTGGTACAGCTTGGCTCCTGCGAAGCGGCCCTCGCCACAAGCCTGGGCTGGACGACCGAGCAACCACGGCTTGCCCCTCTCCAGCTCTCCCATCCCGGCTGGCTCCGCGCCGCGCTCGCAGCCGCACCACATGAGACCTCGCTCGCCCAGTCGCTCGCCAGTCTCGCCGCCCCACGGTTCCGCACTCATCTCGAACCGGTCGACGCCTCCGGCTTCCGCTGGAGTGATCAAGCGAAGGATGTCACCTGGATTCACGGACGCGCCACCGCTGCCCTGCTCACCACGCTCCAGCGGCGCCTCATCCTCGCCGAAGGCTCCGACCTCAACCCGCTTCGTGGCCAGGTGCCCGCGCCGCTCGCCAGCATCGTGCGCTTCATCGAAGGACGCCTCGACGAATCCTTGTTCGAGTCGCTCCTGCTCGCGCTGGCCTGTTACCGCACCGACGCACTGACTGCGCACGCTGCTCCGCCAGCACTTTCGGATGACGAGCTTGCCCCCTCGGCGCTGTTCGCACTCCTGCGCACCGCGCTTGCCGGCGACATCCCCGGCTGCGCCAACACCATCCCCCGCGTGCCCGCCATCGTCCATCGCGTCGCCACGGGCGACGGGCGGGAAGCGTCGCGATTGGCAGCCCGCCGCCTGCGTGCGTCCGGTGTCGCACCGGCCTTCGACTCGCTCGACCAACGTGGCGAGTCGGTGAAACGCACCGCCGCCGCAATTCTATTTCCCCTCTCGCCGAGCTCCCTCGGCGAACTCCTTCAACTCATCCAACCCATTCAATCCTGAACACCAAACAACCATCCGCCATGAACCTCGCCTCGCTCCTCGCCCACACCCGTCTCCTCATCGAAGTCGACCTCGCGCCGATTGCCGGCACCCGTTTCCAGCCCACCGGCTTTCCCGACCTCCAAGCCGCCACCTACCAGTCGGCCGACGGCAAAGAGATGCTCCTCGTCGAATCGGCCCAGAGCATGGCCAATCGTCTCGAAGCCGTCTGCTGGGATGAGGCCGACGAGAAACCCGTCGCCGCGCTCACCGGCCTTCCCTACGTCGAGTCCACGTTGCCCGACGGCGCCAAGACCAACTCCCTCCTCGAAGCGCACCGGCTCAACTCGCCGTATTTTTATGACGCTTCCGGATTCGAAGCCATTCAGGCAGAGATCGGATTCGCAAAAGATCGCCCTTTCGACCGCCAGAAGCTCGTCGCGACCCTGTTCAAATTCGACCCCAATAGCCTCCTCCACGGCACGTTCATGGAAAAGGTTGGAGGAGTGGTTCGTCTTCCTCGTGCCCTCACAGCGTTCATTGAGGCAAGCGATGTCCGTGTCGCCGCAAGCGGCGGGGTGAAGGTAGATCGAGTCCAGCCTGGTACGGGCAAGAAGAACGAAGAGCCAACATTCGGCAAAGCAGCCGAGGGCTACGGCAACGTCCCCTTCCACCGCGACGAGTTCACCGGCCGCATCACGGCGTTCTTCAATCTCGACCTCAGTCTGATCGCCGGCTTCCGCCTTCCGCCCGAGGCGCGCGAGCTGCTCATCGCTCTCGCCCTCTTCAAGATCGAGCGATTTCTCGCCACCGGGCTGCGCCTGCGCACCGCCTGCGACCTCGTCGAGACCGCGCGCCGCGTCACCCGCCCCAGCGAGGGTTTCTCGCTTCCCTCCGCCGCGGAGCTCGCCACCGAGATCAACCGCCTGTTCGCCGCCAACGCCAAGCACTTCGCCGATCCGCGTGTCACCGCATTGAGCTACAGCGAAGCCAAGGCCAAAGGCCGGAAGGCCGCAAACGAAGCGAAGTAAGCGACACCCGCCATGCTCGCACTCGGTTTCCGGTTCCCCGCTGGCCGTTACCACGCCACGGCCTGGGGTAGCCATGTCAACGAAGGCGTGCCGGAGTGGCCGCCTTCCCCGTGGCGGTTGCTGCGCGCCCTGATCGCCACCGCCTACCACAAGCTTCCCGAGGAAGTGGAGAAGCCGGTGCTGAAGACTCTCATCGAGCGGCTGGCGGCGGCACCTGCACCATCCTATTCCGTCCCGTCTGCCACCGCGGCCCACACCCGGCACTACATGCCCACCGATGGAGAGAAGACGACCAAAGTCTTCGACACCTTTGTCGCTCCGGCACCAGACGCCGAACTAGTCGTCCAGTGGTCCGTCGAGTTGCCAGAAGCGGAGCGCGCCCTGCTCTCCGCGCTGCTTGAGCGGCTCAGTTATCTCGGGCGCGCGGAAAGCCTCGTCGAGGCCCGCCTGTATCCTGCCGATTCTTCGGCATCACCACCACCCAACCTCAGGCCGCTGTTGCCGGGCGAGCCGCTGCCCGCTGGGACCAGTCTCTTGCGTCTGCTTTCGCCCGTCTCTCCGGCAGAATTCGCCGCTTGGAGACAGACACAGCTTCCTCCGCCTCCCGCGGAAACGGCGACCAAAGCAAAAGCCAAGAAGCCAACCAAGAAAGCGCCTGGCCCGAACATCGCACCTGACCTCTTCGCCGCACTTCAGGTCGATACCGACAGTTGGCGTGGAGACGGCTGGGCACTGCCTCCGGGTTCCTGCTGGAAAGACTTCGCCCGCGCCGCAGATGCCCCGCGTCAAGCCGCCCGCGTCCGCATCCGCCACGAGGACCAGGCTTTCACCGTCGCCCGTTTCGCCCTCTCAGGTGCAGTGCTGCCCTCGATCCGGGCATTTCTCCCGCAAGCCGAGCGACTACACCAGTCGCTCGTGAAGCACTCGGATCAGTCGCCGCGATTCACCGGTTGCGACACCGAAGGCCAGCCGCTCCAGGGCCACGGCCACGCCTACCTGCTGCCCGAGTTCGATCCCGTCCACGGTTACGTCACCCACATCACGCTTTTCGCTCGCGACGGTTTCGGCCTGCGCGAGCGCCGTGCGATGGAAGCGGTCCGCCGCCTCTGGTCGCGCGAGGGTATGCTCGGGCTTTCGCTGCTCGGCATCGGCAAGGGCGAGGCCTTCACGGCTCTGCCATTCTTCCGCACCGCGAAGCGCTGGCGCAGCGTCACTCCCTTCGTTTCCACCCGTCACCCCAAAACACATCGAAACGGCCGCGCCAAACTCGACGCCAACAATCTCGCGATCGGCTCGCCCGAACACGATCTGCGACGCCTCCTTGAGCTCCAAGGCTGGCCTGCGCCCGCATCCATCACTCCGATGCCAGCTCTTCAGCTCTCCGGTCGCCGCGTCCCGTGGCTCGATTTTGTCCACGAACGGAAACAGGGCGACGGACGGCACGGCGGCGCTGCACCCACGGGATTCGAAATCACCTTCGCCTCCCCCGTCTCCGGCCCACTCGCCCTCGGCTACGCCGCCCACTTCGGCCTCGGGCTCTTCGCCCCGGCCGAGTGAGCAACACGTCACACACCTCATCCCGCCCCACCCAACGCCACCTGTCCGCGAACCACGCACCACTCGTCCCTGATACCCATGTCCCGGAACACCACCCCGTCCGGAGACCCCACACTCCCGCCCATTCACTCCGTCCGCGGCCGCCGCATCGTCCTCGATAGCGACCTGGCCGCTCTACGGCGTGCCGACACGCCGCCTCAATGAAGCCGTGAAGCGCAATCTCAACCGATTCCCGGAGGAGTTTCGCTTCCAACTCACCAAGGAAGAGAATGGAAATCTGAAATCACAGACTGTGATCTCAAATCTTCAACCAACTGATCCGCAGCTTCTTACTCCGAACCGGTCGCAATTTGCGACCGGTTCCAGCCGGCATCGCGATCCGCGCTTCCTGCCCTTCGCGTTCACCGAACACGGCGCCCTCATGGCCGCCACCGTCCTCAACAGCCCGCGCGCCGTCGAGATGAGCCTCTTCATCGTCCGCGCCTTCGTCCGCCTGCGCGACGAACTCATGACCAACGCTGTCGTACTCAAGCGTCTCGCCCTCATCGACAAGAAGCTCCTCGAGCACGACCTCGTCCTGCGCGACATCGTCGAGAAACTCCTCCCGCTCCTCAACGCCCCGCCCGACCCCGAGCCACCCAAGCGCCGCATCGGCTTCAACCCTAACGAGGATTGAACAACTCCATCCTCCGCCATCCGCCAACCGCCCTCTCGTAGGCGCTTCGCGCCGGAGATTCTTCCCGCAGGGTAGAACGCCGCCCAAACCATGCCGCTCAATTCGGAAACGCTCGCCGACCTCCTGCCCGCGCGGATGCTCAACGAGTTTGTCTACTGCCCGCGTCTCTACTTCTACGAGCACGTCGAGGGCGTCTTCGTCCACAACGCCGACACGCTGCGTGGCAAGACCCAGCACGAGCGGGTCGACTCCGGCAGCGGCGCGATGCCGAAGGCGCGAAAGAAGAAGCCGGAGGAGCTCGAACCACCCGACGAGGAGCAGGCAGCCACTGAAGTGGACACGCCTGCCGACCCTCCCGGCGGCGCAAAGTCGCCGCCCGATGAATCGACTCCGGGGGAGTCGGCCTCGGCGGCTCCCCCGGAGTCGATTCATAGCCGCTCCGTCATGCTCGGCAGCGAAACCCTCGGTGTCGTCGCCAAGCTCGACCTAGTCGAGGCCACCGTCGAGACGTTGCCCACCTGCCCGGAGTCCGGCGCGAGAAACACCGCCGAACGCACCGCCCTCCGCGTGGTACCTGTCGAGTACAAGTCAGGCCCGCCGCGCGCCGCCGCCGACGGCTCGCTCGTGCTCTGGGACGCCGACCGCATGCAGCTCGGCCTCCAGATGCTACTCCTGCGCGAGAACGGCTACGCCTGCGACGAGGGCGTCGTCTACTACCGCCAGACGCGCCAGCGCGTCCGCTTCACCCTCGATGACGAAACCGAAGTCTGGATTCGCCGCCAGATCACCGCCGCCCGCGCCTGCTCTGGCAGCCCCATCCCGGCGCCGCTCGACCACTCGCCAAAGTGCCCGCGCTGCTCACTCGTCTCCGTCTGCCTGCCCGACGAGACCAACCTCCTGCGCACCGGCCCCGACGCCGAACTCCCCCCGCCCGAGGCGCAACTCGCCCTGCCCGGGCTGCTGCCCGGCGCAAACATCGCACCCGTCGTCGAGGATCTCGCGGAGACGTTCGCCGAGGATGATCCCATCTGGGACTCGCTACCGGAGCCGCGTTTCCCGCGTCCGGCGATCGAGGGCGATGTACGCCGGCTCATCACCCCCGACATCGACACCAAGGCGCTCTACGTGAACACCCCCGGCGTGGGCATCACCAAGAAGGGCGAGACTGTGGTGGTGAAGGATCAGGGCGAAACCGTCGTCGAAGTCCGGATCAAAGACCTCCACCATCTCGCCGTCTTCGGCTCGGCGCAGCTCTCCACCGCACTCGTACAGACGCTCTGTGAACACGACATTCCGATCTCGTTCTTCTCGATGGGCGGCTGGTTCTACGGCCTCGCCCGCGGGCATGGGCTGACCAACGTTTTCACCCGCATCAAGCAGTTCGCCCGCGCCGCCGACCCCGAACAGTCGTTGCCGCTGGCCCGGCTGTTCGTCTACGGCAAGATCCGCAACCAGCGCACCCTGCTCCGCCGCAACCATATCGAGCCGCCACCGCTCGTGTTGCGCATCCTCAAGCACGCCGCCTCGGCCGCGCTCGTCGCCCCCAACCACGCCTCGTTGCTCGGCATCGAAGGCGCTGCCGCCCTGAGCTATTTCCGCCACTTCGGCGGCATGATCAAGGGCCCGGAAGTCCAGGACGAGATCCCCGGGCTCGACGATCTGCCGTCCGAGCCCACCGCAACCGTCGGCGGCCCGCCCGCGCAGGCGTTGTTCACCTTCGACTTCAAGACCCGCAACCGCCGCCCCCCGCGCGACCCCGTCAACGCGCTGCTCTCCCTCGCCTACAGCCTGCTCGCCCGCGACTGCACCATCGCCGCCCACGCCGTCGGCTTCGACCCGTATGTTGGTTTCTACCACCAGCCTCGTTTTGGTCGCCCCGCGCTCGCCCTCGACGTGATGGAGGAGTTCCGCCCACTCGTGGCCGACTCCGTCGTGCTCACCGCCATCAACAACCGCATGCTCGGCCCCGGCGACTTCGTACAGGCCGGCGACGCCGTGAACCTCACCACCGCCGGCCGCAAACGGTTTCTCTTCGCCTACGAGAAGCGCATGGGCGACACCGTCACCCACCCGATTTTCGACTACAAGGTCAGTTACCGCCGCGCCATCGAACTCCAGTTCCGCCTCCTCGCCCGTACCCTCACCGGCGAGATCGATCGCTACGTGCCGTTCACCACCCGTTGAGGCGCAGCCATGAGCCGCACGAACTACATTGTCACCTACGACATCCGCGATCCGAAGCGGCTGCGAAAGGTTTTCAAAGCGTGCAAGGACTACGGTCTGCACCTCCAGCTCTCCGTCTTCGAATGCGACCTCACCGCCGCAGAGAAGATCGACTTCGAAAGTCGCCTCCGCGGACTGATCAAGAGCGATGAAGACCAGATCCTTTTCATCGCCCTCGGCCCCTCGGAGTCGCGAGGCGAGCGGGTGATCAGCGCCATCGGCCAGAGCTACATCCGGATCGATCCACCCTGCTACGTCGCGTAGCCGATTGCCGAATCCTGTAGCCGGCCGCGTCGAGGCTGGCCCCTCGAACCACACTTCTTTGACAGTCCAGTGCCCCGCGAGCGGCGAGGTGATGCACCACCCACGGTAACCCGCTCGCACGTTCATGATCAGCGACATGGCTTGATTCGGCATCGACCAGGCACCAACGTCTTCGCCCGGACGCTGGACCTCTCGCGAGCCGCCGTCCGGGTTCTTTAGCCTCAGCGACTTCCCCATTATCTCTCTCCGCGCTCCTCGGAGCGCGGCCCCATTGAAGCATCTGGACAAGCGGCTTCGTGTGATACCGAAAACGGCTCTCCGCGCTCCTCGGAGCGCGGCCCCATTGAAGCAACGGCTGGACGGTCGGCAGCACGGCCGCTTCGGCTCTCTCCGCGCTCCTCGGAGCGCGGCCCCATTGAAGCGAGCTCCGCGCCGCCGTCGGAAGCGCCGCCGGCAGTGAGTCTCTCCGCGCTCCTCGGAGCGCGGCCCCATTGAAGCGAGGTAAGGGTTGGCTTTGCAGATGGCGCGGATTGCCCTCTCCGCGCTCCTCGGAGCGCGGCCCCATTGAAGCGGATTTACGCCGGCGGCCCGGTCCCGCATCCCGAACTCTCCGCGCTCCTCGGAGCGCGGCCCCATTGAAGCATCTGCTGCGCGGCGAGACCTTCGAGGCCGTTCACTCTCCGCGCTCCTCGGAGCGCGGCCCCATTGAAGCTCGGCAGGTCATAACACTCCACCCCGCGCGTCGCGGTCTCTCCGCGCTCCTCGGAGCGCGGCCCCATTGAAGCGTGCCGTCGTGCGGCTGGCGCGCTCCGCGTTTTCGACCTCTCCGCGCTCCTCGGAGCGCGGCCCCATTGAAGCCGTGAATACGCTCCGCAACCTCAGACATCCCACGCCCTCTCTCCGCGCTCCTCGGAGCGCGGCCCCATTGAAGCGCCACCCTCGACCAGCGTTCGCGCACGCCCGACATCGCCTCTCCGCGCTCCTCGGAGCGCGGCCCCATTGAAGCCCGAAGAAGATCGCCGAGCAGACGCCGGAGCTGGTGCCCTCTCCGCGCTCCTCGGAGCGCGGCCCCATTGAAGCAAAGCGATGGGGTAGGTGACTTGCTTCGCGACAGAGCTCTCCGCGCTCCTCGGAGCGCGGCCCCATTGAAGCGGTATCAGCCCTGACTTGAGCGCATCTCCTACACTCCTCTCCGCGCTCCTCGGAGCGCGGCCCCATTGAAGCACGCATGGGATGTCATGGGAGAATATGGGCAAGTGCTCTCCGCGCTCCTCGGAGCGCGGCCCCATTGAAGCGCGACAGTCACGACGCAAGAACTCTCGACGGCGTACTCTCCGCGCTCCTCGGAGCGCGGCCCCATTGAAGCTTCAACCGCGCGGTGGCGGAGGGTTGGCTGCTGCGCCTCTCCGCGCTCCTCGGAGCGCGGCCCCATTGAAGCAGTCTAGGCGTGGTCCTCCGCGTGTGGCTGACTGCCTCTCCGCGCTCCTCGGAGCGCGGCCCCATTGAAGCCAAAATGGCGCGGATCCAAGTATCTCCGGAGTTCCCCTCTCCGCGCTCCTCGGAGCGCGGCCCCATTGAAGCGGCGAGCCGGGCGCAAACGATGATGGTGGGCTGGACTCTCCGCGCTCCTCGGAGCGCGGCCCCATTGAAGCGACGTCGACGCAATCGAGAGCGGGAAAGGAGCGGCGCTCTCCGCGCTCCTCGGAGCGCGGCCCCATTGAAGCACGGTCCGCTTGAAAATGTCTCCAGCACCAGGCGACTCTCCGCGCTCCTCGGAGCGCGGCCCCATTGAAGCGAGGTCGAAGCTCGCGTCCTGGAGCAGCTCCTCCGACTCTCCGCGCTCCTCGGAGCGCGGCCCCATTGAAGCCAGAGCGACCACCCACAGTCAGTCCGCGAAACAAAGACCTCTCCGCGCTCCTCGGAGCGCGGCCCCATTGAAGCGGTGGACTTCACTTCGCACGCTCCTTCCCGCCGACGACTCTCCGCGCTCCTCGGAGCGCGGCCCCATTGAAGCGTCGCGACGCTGTACACTTCGGCCGCGGGCTCGCCGTCTCTCCGCGCTCCTCGGAGCGCGGCCCCATTGAAGCGAGGTGCAGGCCGAGAGGATCAGCAGGTCCATTGGCCTCTCCGCGCTCCTCGGAGCGCGGCCCCATTGAAGCGCGAAGGCCCGCGCGCTCGGCTGGGAGGCTCCGCAACTCTCCGCGCTCCTCGGAGCGCGGCCCCATTGAAGCCTCACGGTAGAGTTCCTCAAAGTACCCCGAAACAACCTCTCCGCGCTCCTCGGAGCGCGGCCCCATTGAAGCGGAATCTACTGATATGATCGCAACCCGCACAACTCCTCTCCGCGCTCCTCGGAGCGCGGCCCCATTGAAGCACTTTCGCAGAGGCAGATCAAGAAGAAGTCTGCGCCCTCTCCGCGCTCCTCGGAGCGCGGCCCCATTGAAGCTTCTTGTTGAGACGCTTCCCGCCTTTGTAGTATCCTCTCCGCGCTCCTCGGAGCGCGGCCCCATTGAAGCGTTGAGGTAGCAGCCAGACCCTGACAGAACGAAGAACTCTCCGCGCTCCTCGGAGCGCGGCCCCATTGAAGCAAGGACGTGTGCGGACTCAATATGCACGATACGATGCTCTCCGCGCTCCTCGGAGCGCGGCCCCATTGAAGCCTTGTTGGTTCGAGATAGGTGCTGATCGATGTATGCCTCTCCGCGCTCCTCGGAGCGCGGCCCCATTGAAGCCAGCGCGTCGAGACCTTCGCCCGCCTTGCTATCTCCTCTCCGCGCTCCTCGGAGCGCGGCCCCATTGAAGCTCCGTCAGCGCGAGGACGAGCGGCCGATCGATGTCGCTCTCCGCGCTCCTCGGAGCGCGGCCCCATTGAAGCCAGTTCGATCCGAAGGACACCGAACACGCTCGGCTCCTCTCCGCGCTCCTCGGAGCGCGGCCCCATTGAAGCACTTGTTCGCCTGCGCGGCGGCGAGGGAGTCGAGCCCTCTCCGCGCTCCTCGGAGCGCGGCCCCATTGAAGCATATAGAGTCCTTTCCTCGCCGTTGCTCATCCGCAGCTCTCCGCGCTCCTCGGAGCGCGGCCCCATTGAAGCGAGCCGGCGGCGATAGAGCGCGAGCGGAGCAACCGCTCTCCGCGCTCCTCGGAGCGCGGCCCCATTGAAGCGCGTATGCTGCGGTTTGGGAGGTTCCTCCGCGGACGGCTCTCCGCGCTCCTCGGAGCGCGGCCCCATTGAAGCTCTTGCGAGGCGCACCAGAGCGACAAGGACAACCACTCTCCGCGCTCCTCGGAGCGCGGCCCCATTGAAGCCTAAGCAGGTCACCTACCCCATCGCCTTCAAGTCGGCCTCTCCGCGCTCCTCGGAGCGCGGCCCCATTGAAGCCTTGGTTACGGATACGATGGAACGACTTGGCAAACGCTCTCCGCGCTCCTCGGAGCGCGGCCCCATTGAAGCGTAGCCATCGGACGGAGGCAAGAGTGTCGCCTTGAGCTCTCCGCGCTCCTCGGAGCGCGGCCCCATTGAAGCGTAAGTGGGTTGTGGTTTCTGAGCACGCACGCGACTTCTCTCCGCGCTCCTCGGAGCGCGGCCCCATTGAAGCGAAGCGGGTCTTGATGTCGGCGCGGAGAAGGCCAGCTCTCCGCGCTCCTCGGAGCGCGGCCCCATTGAAGCACCTCGGCGTTCGTGTGAATTGCAAATCCCGTGACCTCTCCGCGCTCCTCGGAGCGCGGCCCCATTGAAGCATCATCATGCCCTGGCTCCTCGATAAAATCGCCGATCTCTCCGCGCTCCTCGGAGCGCGGCCCCATTGAAGCCGTATGGGCTCGCTCGAGCGGCCGTTCGCCGTGTGCCTCTCCGCGCTCCTCGGAGCGCGGCCCCATTGAAGCCTCCCCTCGGCCGGCGGCCTGAAGGAAACCGAGATCTCTCCGCGCTCCTCGGAGCGCGGCCCCATTGAAGCGGAGATTTCCGATTTTCGATTGGGCGGAAACGGCTCAGCTCTCCGCGCTCCTCGGAGCGCGGCCCCATTGAAGCGGTGTCTTTCGGATCGAACTGCAGCTTCACCTCGACGTCTCTCCGCGCTCCTCGGAGCGCGGCCCCATTGAAGCTCCAGACACGAGCACCGCAACCTTCCCGGTGGTCGACTCTCCGCGCTCCTCGGAGCGCGGCCCCATTGAAGCCTTTTCCGCCATGCGTAAACCAACCCTCGCCGAGCTGTGCTCTCCGCGCTCCTCGGAGCGCGGCCCCATTGAAGCTGCATTCACACACTCTGCTGGATTTTCCGCTGCACTCTCTCCGCGCTCCTCGGAGCGCGGCCCCATTGAAGCCGCACTCTTCTGCTCGGTCTCGCGCTCGCCCTGGCCTCTCCGCGCTCCTCGGAGCGCGGCCCCATTGAAGCCCGGCGGTGGCCTCACCGGGCAGGCGGAGGCATCCTCTCTCCGCGCTCCTCGGAGCGCGGCCCCATTGAAGCAATACGATTGCCGCAGCGGTCGCACCGTTGGCGAACACCTCTCCGCGCTCCTCGGAGCGCGGCCCCATTGAAGCGCGAACTCAACGAGAAGAACACGTCACTCGAATCGCGCTCTCCGCGCTCCTCGGAGCGCGGCCCCATTGAAGCGCGGAACTTGCCGTCGGAGAAATCGATGATGGCTTCTCTCCGCGCTCCTCGGAGCGCGGCCCCATTGAAGCTTTATCCGGGAAGCCGCGCATGAGTTCCATGCAGTCCTCTCCGCGCTCCTCGGAGCGCGGCCCCATTGAAGCTCGACCATGCTGTTGTGCTGACTCCACTTCCGCTCCTCTCCGCGCTCCTCGGAGCGCGGCCCCATTGAAGCAGTCCTTCATTCCTTTTGCGTGTACGCTTTGAATGGCTCTCCGCGCTCCTCGGAGCGCGGCCCCATTGAAGCGGCACGAAGCCGGCCGACGTCGTCGCGCAGCTAAACCTCTCCGCGCTCCTCGGAGCGCGGCCCCATTGAAGCCAGCGGAAGGGCGAGATCGTCTCCAAGATGCGCGCCCTCTCCGCGCTCCTCGGAGCGCGGCCCCATTGAAGCGAATGGGTTGTCGGACTTGCCGGTTGCACCCGACTTCTCTCCGCGCTCCTCGGAGCGCGGCCCCATTGAAGCAGCGACTTCGCCGGCACACTTTCGAGCGTTTCGCCGCTCTCCGCGCTCCTCGGAGCGCGGCCCCATTGAAGCGACCGCTTTGCATGGATGCCGAACTTTTCAGCCTCCTCTCCGCGCTCCTCGGAGCGCGGCCCCATTGAAGCCGCAGGGTGGCCGCCGCTGCGAGCTGAGGGTCAGCGCTCTCCGCGCTCCTCGGAGCGCGGCCCCATTGAAGCGTCTTGCTGCGGGTGATCTCGTAGAGGTCGCGCGCGCTCTCCGCGCTCCTCGGAGCGCGGCCCCATTGAAGCAGGTCGATGTGGTCGATCTCATCAGTCGGCCACTCTCTCCGCGCTCCTCGGAGCGCGGCCCCATTGAAGCTTCGTCACCGGTATCCCGAAAGGTCAGCCGCGCGTCCTCTCCGCGCTCCTCGGAGCGCGGCCCCATTGAAGCTGCGCCCGCTCAAGCCATCCGAACAGGAAGCGCGACCTCTCCGCGCTCCTCGGAGCGCGGCCCCATTGAAGCCAAGTTCCGGGACCAACGGGACTACGCTGTTTTCACTCTCTCCGCGCTCCTCGGAGCGCGGCCCCATTGAAGCGCCAATGCGTCGGTCCTCGCCGATCTCTCCGCCGCCCTCTCCGCGCTCCTCGGAGCGCGGCCCCATTGAAGCATTCCTGCACTTGTAAAAACCTAACTTTAGTTCACAACCTCTCCGCGCTCCTCGGAGCGCGGCCCCATTGAAGCCAGTATCCAGCCGAGCAAGCCGCGCTTTTCGACAGCGCTCTCCGCGCTCCTCGGAGCGCGGCCCCATTGAAGCGGCGTCAGTGTCCACGCCGGCGAATGTTGCGCGGTCTCTCCGCGCTCCTCGGAGCGCGGCCCCATTGAAGCGTGTGCTGATCGAGTGGGGACTAACGGCCGACGAAGCCTCTCCGCGCTCCTCGGAGCGCGGCCCCATTGAAGCCGAGGCCATGCTCGCAACGTGTACTTTGTTAACAATCTCTCCGCGCTCCTCGGAGCGCGGCCCCATTGAAGCAGCAGGATCAAATCGAGGAGATCGTGCGGTTGCTGCGCCTCTCCGCGCTCCTCGGAGCGCGGCCCCATTGAAGCGATCTCCTCTGACTCCTTGCGGATACGGGTCAGCTCCTCTCCGCGCTCCTCGGAGCGCGGCCCCATTGAAGCGTAACTGGTCGTACTCCGGACACTACTGGGTCTGACACTCTCCGCGCTCCTCGGAGCGCGGCCCCATTGAAGCTCGCCAAGGACGGACGGAGCCGGCTTTATGCGTGTCTCTCCGCGCTCCTCGGAGCGCGGCCCCATTGAAGCGATTACACGCTCGCCCGCACGCTTCGCACGATCGACCTCTCCGCGCTCCTCGGAGCGCGGCCCCATTGAAGCGAAAGTATCGCGTGGCTGACGTGTGGGTTGGATGCCTCTCCGCGCTCCTCGGAGCGCGGCCCCATTGAAGCGGGTCACAAGTGTCGTTGGACAGACAACAAGTCCCGCCTCTCCGCGCTCCTCGGAGCGCGGCCCCATTGAAGCTCCGCAATCGCTGGCGTCTTCGGCCTCACCCGAGATCCTCTCCGCGCTCCTCGGAGCGCGGCCCCATTGAAGCAGGACCCTGCCGGAACTGGACCAATCACCTCGAACTTCTCTCCGCGCTCCTCGGAGCGCGGCCCCATTGAAGCAATGCGTTGGCTTCGTAGTCCACCGCAGTCCGCTTCCTCTCCGCGCTCCTCGGAGCGCGGCCCCATTGAAGCTCGAGGCCGGAGCCGAAGTGGATCGGGAGGGCCGCTCTCCGCGCTCCTCGGAGCGCGGCCCCATTGAAGCCACCTCCAGCACCTTTGCCTCGACGGTCTTGGCGACTCTCCGCGCTCCTCGGAGCGCGGCCCCATTGAAGCGCGACCATGTGCCAGTGGCGACGCATGGGGAGGGCTGCCTCTCCGCGCTCCTCGGAGCGCGGCCCCATTGAAGCCTTGCGATCGGGTGGCGGCCGTGAAGCACCTCCGCCTCTCCGCGCTCCTCGGAGCGCGGCCCCATTGAAGCGCGTGCCGCGATCCAGGCGTTTGGCCTCTGTGTGCGCTCTCCGCGCTCCTCGGAGCGCGGCCCCATTGAAGCACAGGCAGCAACCTCCAGACAGTCTACGGCTATGGCTCTCTCCGCGCTCCTCGGAGCGCGGCCCCATTGAAGCAGCTTGAGGGCATCCTTGTTGTGTTGCGCCCTGTATCTCTCCGCGCTCCTCGGAGCGCGGCCCCATTGAAGCGCCGGCATCGCGTATGCCTGCGCGATGTGGGTGCTGCCTCTCCGCGCTCCTCGGAGCGCGGCCCCATTGAAGCGCGGCGGTGGGCGTTGCGGTCGCCCACAGACTGGACTCTCTCCGCGCTCCTCGGAGCGCGGCCCCATTGAAGCCGCCCCCGGTTTGCTTCCCTAGGAAGTGGGCCGGGGGCCTCTCCGCGCTCCTCGGAGCGCGGCCCCATTGAAGCCTGCACGCCCTCGCCACGGGCGATGGCCTGCTCGCGCTCTCCGCGCTCCTCGGAGCGCGGCCCCATTGAAGCGCCAGTGGAGAGAACGAAGTCGTCCACGGGGTCAGCCTCTCCGCGCTCCTCGGAGCGCGGCCCCATTGAAGCACTTGGCCAGCCGCTTGGCCCTGTCACAACTATCTCCTCTCCGCGCTCCTCGGAGCGCGGCCCCATTGAAGCTACCGCGTGGCCAGTTGGCCACTTGGCCAGAGTCACCTCTCCGCGCTCCTCGGAGCGCGGCCCCATTGAAGCCTCGCCGATCAGCTCGGTCTTCTCGGTGGAGATGCGCGCCTCTCCGCGCTCCTCGGAGCGCGGCCCCATTGAAGCGGGGCTACAACCGGAAGCGAAGCAGCACGGACAATCTCTCCGCGCTCCTCGGAGCGCGGCCCCATTGAAGCGGTCGGGTACGGGGCAACAGCGGCTTGGTTCGGCCGCTCTCCGCGCTCCTCGGAGCGCGGCCCCATTGAAGCAACGCCGAGGAGAAGTGCGAGGAGGCGATGAACAACTCTCCGCGCTCCTCGGAGCGCGGCCCCATTGAAGCGAGGTCATCGACGTCACCAAGCTCCCCGAATCGCTCTCTCCGCGCTCCTCGGAGCGCGGCCCCATTGAAGCGTCCCTCATCCCGCGACGTGGATCAACCGCGGCAGCTCTCTCCGCGCTCCTCGGAGCGCGGCCCCATTGAAGCCAGACCAGCGCGCCGGCAAGGAGCAGCGCGAGACACTCTCCGCGCTCCTCGGAGCGCGGCCCCATTGAAGCCGCGCCGTCTGGTCCGAGCCATCGTCGCTGCCGCAATCCTCTCCGCGCTCCTCGGAGCGCGGCCCCATTGAAGCGCCGCCAGCAGCAAGCGCACGGCGACCTCGCCCTTGCCTCTCCGCGCTCCTCGGAGCGCGGCCCCATTGAAGCTGCGCTGGGGCGATGTCGTAGAGCAGCGGGAGTGGCTCTCCGCGCTCCTCGGAGCGCGGCCCCATTGAAGCCCGGTCCGGTCGGCGCCACGGGGCCGGGAGCAGGCTTCTCTCCGCGCTCCTCGGAGCGCGGCCCCATTGAAGCCTATCCTCGCCGAGTTGCCCGATCCGCAGAGCCCCGCCGCCTCTCCGCGCTCCTCGGAGCGCGGCCCCATTGAAGCTAGTTGAGCCGGAACTCGCTGGTCTTCCAGCCCACCCTCTCCGCGCTCCTCGGAGCGCGGCCCCATTGAAGCCCTGCCTTCGTCTGTCAAGCCCAAGAAAAAGGCCGAGGCTCTCCGCGCTCCTCGGAGCGCGGCCCCATTGAAGCATCCTCGGCATCGTCGCCCAGCGCGTCGACGAACTCTCTCCGCGCTCCTCGGAGCGCGGCCCCATTGAAGCTCGGTGTTGCGAAACTTTGGTGACGCTGTTGCCGACTCTCCGCGCTCCTCGGAGCGCGGCCCCATTGAAGCGTTCTCGGGGCCGCCGAGGTCGCCGGCGTCGATCGAGCTCTCCGCGCTCCTCGGAGCGCGGCCCCATTGAAGCGGATCACCAATGCGCGTTAGCGTCCCGTCCGCCGCGTCTCCGCGCTCCTCGGAGCGCGGCCCCATTGAAGCGAAAAACTCGGGGCGAGGCGTCACGGTTTCCTTGCCGTCTCCGCGCTCCTCGGAGCGCGGCCCCATTGAAGCACATCGACCGACCCCCGATGTATCACAATGCGATCTACGTCTCCGCGCTCCTCGGAGCGCGGCCCCATTGAAGCCCGCTAGACCCTGTCACAGCTCCCGACCCGATCGGAGGTCTCCGCGCTCCTCGGAGCGCGGCCCCATTGAAGCTGTCGGGTCGCATTCGCGATCGACTGGCTCGCGGTGTCTCCGCGCTCCTCGGAGCGCGGCCCCATTGAAGCTTGGCGTTGACCCATCCGAACCATGCCGGTCCTGTCTCGTCTCCGCGCTCCTCGGAGCGCGGCCCCATTGAAGCAGCCGCTCCGCCTCGCGCTCCATTTGGCGCGCCCGCTCTCCGCGCTCCTCGGAGCGCGGCCCCATTGAAGCCGCGCTGGCACCGTCCGCAAAGGCACGGTCGAAGAGCCTCGCCCCGCTCACCCGAGCGGGGCGTTGGGCGCAGCGCTCGGATACGACGAAGCCCGGCTGCGGACAGCCGGGCTTCGGGGGAAAAGACGGATGCGGGGCGCGGGTTACTTCGCAGCGCCGACTACCAGTTCGGGGGCGCCCATCGCCTTGCGGAGTTGGGCAATGGCGGCGTTGTAGGCGTAGAGCGCCTGCACCTTGTTGTTGCCGGCCTCGGTGAGCGCCACCTGCGACTGCAACACATCGAGCTGTGTCGCCGCGCCAACGTCGAAACGCGCGCGGGAGAGCCGCAGCGCCTCGGCCGCCTGCTCGACGACCTTGCCCGATGCAGTCACGAGTTCCACAGCCTGTTGCCAAGAAGCGAAGGCACGGCGGACTTCGACGTCGATGGCGAGTTCCTGCTCCTGCAGCGAGAGACGGGCCTGTGTGGCCTGCGACTTCGCGCTGCGGACCTTGCCGGCGGTGGCACGGCCGTCGAAGATCGCCCACGACGACTGGGCGCCGACAAACCAGCCGTCGCGACTGCTCTCGCCAAAGTGCGGCGTCGTGCGCGTGCCGACGATCTCCCAGCCCGCGCCCACCCCGACCTTCGGGAGATAGCCGGCGCGGGCGACGGTCACACTGGCGTCGGCGATGGAGACGCCCTTGGCGAGGGCTTGGAGCTCGGCGCGGTTGCGGCGGGCGGACTCAAGCGCCTGATCGAGGGCGAACTGCTCGTCGCCGAAGGCAAGTTCGCCAAGAAACTCGGGAACCTTCTGGAGGTTCTCGCCTGCACGGTTGGTGAAACCGAGGAGCTGGCGGAGCTCCTCGACGCCGATCTTGAGATCGTTGCGCGCGGTGATGAGCGGCGGGCGGCCGTTGGCCAGCGCGACCTCGGCGCGAAGGACGTCGAACTGCGCGCCGGCACCGGCCTCGTAGCGGTTGCGGGCGTTCTTCAGCTCCTCCTCGAGGAGGGACAGGGACTGCTCGCGGACCTTGATCGTCTCCTGTGCACGGAGGACGTTGTAGAATCCGACGCGCACTGCGGCGAGCACCGTGCTGGTGACGGCCTGCAGCTCGTACTGCGCAGCGTCGCGCGAAGCGCGGGCGGAGCGCACGCCAGCCATCACAGCGCCGCCGGCATAGACGGTCTGGTTGACGCTGGCAGTGCCGCTCCAGGTCTCATTGTCCGCGTTGGGCGCGGTGATCTGGTCGGCGGTGCGCTGGTACGACGACTCGGCCTTGACCGAGGGAAGATAGCCGGCGCGCGACGAGATCAGCGAGCCCTCGGCCTGGTTCAATTTCTCGCGGGCCTGGCGAATGCTGAAGTTGTTCTCGAGGGCGTAGTTCAGGGCGCCGGGCAGATCGATGCGCTCCGGCACGGGCTGGGCGGGATCGGGTGCGGCGAACGCAGTCGCGGCGGCAGCGCCGAGGAGTACGAGCAGGCGGATGTGTTTCATGTCCGTAAAGCGTGGTTGGTGTTACTTGGCGGGCGCCGGGGCGGGAATGTCGGCCTTGGCGAACTGGCCGGCGACCTTGGATTGCTGCGCCTTGTGATCCTTGGCGATGAGCATGTAGAGACAGGGGACGACGAACAGCGTGAAGAACGTGCCGATCGTCAGGCCGGTGCAGAGGACCAGACCGATGCTGTTACGCGCGGCGGCACCCGGGCCGGAGACGAAGCACAGCGGCAAGTGACCGAAGACGGTCGCCGCGGTGGTCATCATGACGGCGCGGAGACGCAGGCTGGCGCCGGCCTTGACGGCATCGAGCTTCGAGAGCCCGGCCTCCTGCTGCTTGTTGGCGAACTCGACGATGAGGATGCCGTTCTTGGCGATGAGGCCGACGAGCGTGATGAGGCCGATCTGCGAGTAGATGTTGAGCGAGGTCGTCCAGCCGTCGGTCCACCAGGGCATGTTCGGATTGAGCATCTTCAGGAAGGTGAAGATGAGCGCGCCGAACATCGCCAGGGGCACGGAGCCGAGGAGGATGACGAAGGGATCGCGGAAGCTGTTGAACTGCGCCGCGAGCACCAGGAAGATCAGGATGATCGCCAGGCCCATGGCGGGGAGGAACTTGTTGCCCTCGACCTTGAGCTGGCGCGACTGTCCCTTGAAATCGACGACATAGCCCTTGGGGAGCAGCTCGCTGGCGCGCTTCTCGAACTTCGCCAGCACGCCGCCCAAGTCGGCCTTGGGGAAGGAGCTGAGCGTGACGGAGTTCATCTGGTTGAACCGGTTGAGCTGCCGGGGTTCGACGGTGTTCTTGAGCGTCGCGATGGTGCTCACCGGGATGAGCTGGCCGCCCGTGCCGGTGATGTAGATATCCTGGAGCTGGTCGGTGTTGAGACGGCCGGTGCGCTCGATCTGCGGGATGACCTTGTAGCTGCGGCCGGCGATGCTGAAGCGGTTGACGTAGCCGCCGCCGAGCATGGAGCCGATGTCCGCACCGACCTGCTGGAGATTGAGACCGAGCGAGGCGACCTTGTCGCGGTCGATCATGAGCTGCGTCTGCGGCTGGTCGATGTTGAGGTCGATGATCGGCGGGATGGCCCAGAGACCGTCGGCGAAGGTCTCGTCGGCGAGCTGCTGGGCGAACTTGAGCAGTTCCTGCTCGCTGGCGGTCGAGGCGATGACGATCTCCGCCGGGAAAACGCCGCCGCCCTGGAGTGCCGGCGGTTGCAGCGCGTTGAAGCGCATGCCGGGGACAGTCGAGAGCCGCTCCTGAAGATCGCCGAGGATCGCGCCGATCTTGCGCTTGCGCTCGCTCCACGGCTTGACGACGACGCCGGAGAAACCGCCCGTGCCGTAGGTGATCTGGAACGAGTAGTCGTACTCGGGCAGCGTGCTGACGGCGT
>Ga0116170_10001120_pt1 | contig 27657 bp, 24 predicted proteins | sample AD_JPNHW1_MetaG_FD_89797 | JGI IMG/M metagenome (GOLD analysis project Ga0116170, IMG submission 89797) | Active sludge microbial communities of municipal wastewater-treating anaerobic digesters from Japan - AD_JPNHW1_MetaG | ecosystem: Engineered > Bioreactor > Anaerobic > Digestate | place... | reverse complement strand
TACGAGCACATGTACACCAAGGGCGAAGGCAGCGATGCCGCGAAAGCCTTCATCAACTACATGACCGGTGAAGAGTTCTCCTCCAACATCGAAGCGATGGGTTACGGTGTGGCTTCCAAGCTCACCGACGCCGCGATTGCCACCCACGAGGCGAAGTAAACGCCGGGATGGATACACAAAGACCCGCACGGTACCAGGCAGGCAGCAACGCCTGCCTGGCGCTTGCGCATCGAAGGAAGGCGCTGCTTTGGTCATGACGGACACCGCTGCCGGCCTGCGGGAAAGCCGGAAAAACTCGATTAAACTGCTTCGCAATGAACGGTTTGGACGTGGGCTGGTAATGGCGTGCGGATTATTCATTATCCTGCTGACGCTTTCCGTGGCCGCGTTCCTGGTAGTGCAGGGCACCGGCACCTTTACGAAGTACCATCATTCGATTCTGGAGTTTCTGTTTTCCGCCGATTGGGCGCCTACGGACAGCGTTACCGAAGGCAGCGGCAAGGTGGGCGCGGCGATCTACATTGTGGGTTCGTTGCTTACCTGTGGGCTGGCGCTGGTGTTCATCACCCCGTTCAGCCTGGGCGCGGCAATCTTTATGACGGAAATTTCACCCCGGGCGGGTTCCAAACTGCTGCAGCCCGCAGTGGAAATATTCGTAGGGATTCCTTCCGTGGTATACGGGTGGACGGGGCTTACCATTCTGGTGCCGCTGATCCGCGACGTTTTCCACGCGAAGATGGGCGGCTACTCAGTGCTGGCGGCCAGCATCGTGCTTGCGGTGATGATGTTTCCCACGATAACGACCGTGGCGGCGGACGCGATTCGAAGCGTATCGCAGGAATACCGCGACGCGGCGTACGGGCTGGGTTCCACCCGCTGGCAGGTGATTTATCGCGTGGTGGTGCCCGCGGCGGCCCCCGGAATTTTCACGGGGATTATCCTCGGGCTTGCGCGCGCGTTCGGCGAGGCGCTGGCTGTAGCCATGGTAATCGGCAAGACCCGTGCGTTCCCGGCGGGGCTGCTGTCGCCGACGAATAACCTGACCGCCGCCATTGCGGCGGATATGGGCAACTCCGCGAACGGCGGGGAACAGAACCTGGCGCTGTGGACGATGGCACTGCTGCTGTTTCTGATTTCCATGCTGTTTATCCTGCTGATTCATATTATCTCCAGAAAGGGGAAACAGGCGGCATGATGAAAAAGAGCCTGCTCAGCCGCAGCAAACGGGCAAATGCGGTCAACTCCCTGATGACGGGTGTATTTTTCAGCGTCGGCGGATTTTTCCTGCTGCTGCTGATCGTTTTCGCGGGATATATTCTGGTAAAAGGTGCGCTGGATTTTTACCCGGAACTGTTGCAGTTTAACCGGCACGGCATCGGAAACCAGCTCTTCAATACCCTGTATCTGGTGTTTCTGGCGCTGGTGATCAGCGTGCCGATCGGTGTTGCGGCAGGAATTTATATGGCGGAATATGCGGGGGACAGCAAACTGACCGCATTTCTCCGCGTAAGCATCGAATCGCTTTCTTCTCTGCCCTCCATTGTGGTGGGGTTGTTCGGCTATCTGGTGTTTATCCTGATGACGGGCGCGAAGTGGAACCTGATGGCAGGCGCGCTGGCAGTATCCATCCTCAGCCTTCCGTTGATTACCACAACCACGGAAGACGCGCTGCGTTCTCTGCCGATCGGTTATGCCGAGGGCAGCATGGCGCTGGGAGCGACGCACTGGCGCACCATCACGAAGGTTCTTTTACCCGCGTGCTTTCCGCGCATTATTACAGGCGTGATTCTGGCGGCGGGACGCGGCTTCGGCGAGGCGGCGGCGCTGCTGTACACGGCCGGGCAAAGCACCAATATCAACTGGGCAAACTGGAACCTTGCGTCGCCCACCTGCCCGTTGAACCCCTTCCGGCCCGGCGAAACACTGGCCCTGCACATCTGGGGTATGCGCACCGAGGGCAGCCTGAACCCCAACTCCAGCGCGATCGCCAATTTTTCCGCGGCGGTACTGGTACTGCTGGTGCTTGGGTTTAGTTTACTGGCACGGGTGCTGACCCGGCGCTACCAGAAGAGAACCGAGGGCAGATAAACCGGATGTGTCTGCGGAGTACTTGATGCTTATTTCAAACCGATTTTTGGACTTCTTCATTTTCCATCCAACTTCCATATCAAAGACCCGGCTCAGGGCATCCGCCCTGAGCCGGGTCTTGAATTGATTTCCTTTTACCGGATCACCGCTCCGAACAGCACACCGCAGCTACGTTGCACCTTTTCCATGGCTTTGGTGATTTCCGGCTCGGTCAGGGTGCGGTCGGGAGCGCGGAAGGTGAGGGAGAAGGCGACGCTCTTTTTTCCTTCCCCGATCTGTGCGCCGTGGTAAACATCGAACATTTCGATAGATTCCAGCAGCGCGCCTCCGGCACGCTTCATGGCGGCCATCAGCGGGCCGACCGCGACGGATTCGTCCATGACCAGCGCCAGATCGCGTGATACGCTGGGGAAGCGCGGAAGTGGCGAAAGCTCGCCCATGGGGATTGCGTTTTCAAATACGGCCTGTAAGTTCAGCTCCGCCAGTACGGCGCGGCGGGGCAGGTCGAAGGCTTCCCGTACGGCCGGATGCACCTCGCCAAGTTGTGCGTATACGGTATCGCCCTGAATCAGCCGGGCGCTGCGGCCGGGATGATAATACGCGTCCGCGCCGGGCGCGATTTCGCAGACGATACCGGCGGTGTGCAGCAGCGCTTCCACAGCCCCGCGCATGGCGTAAAAATCCGTACCCTCGCCGTACCCGCCCAGGCACAGGGTCTGGGTTTCGGCAGGCAACCCTTCCGCGGTGGGATGATGTGCGTCGAATACGGCGGCCATTTCATAAAGGCTGGCGGTAGCGGTGCCGTGGTTCATGTTGTAGGAGAGGGTTTTCAGCATTCCCGGCGCCAGCGTGGGGCGCATTACGGAGGTATCCTCGCCAAGCGGGTTGCGGATGCACAGCGGCGAAAGGCGTGGGTCGTTTTCCGGCAATCCCAGCTTTTCAATTTCATGGGCACTGATGAAGCTGTAGTTCATCACTTCCAGATACCCCATGCCCTGCAGCACCGTCGCCAGCCTGTTTTTCAGCCGAAGCATCGGCGATATGCCACCCTGCGTGGTCTCGCCGCGCAGACGTGTGCAGCCAATGTGATCGAACCCGTAAATCCGCAGCACTTCTTCGCACAGGTCGGCTTCGCCCTCCACATCGCTGCGATAAGGCGGCGGCGTTACGGTCAGGGTATCGCCTTTCAGGTCTACGGTGAAGAACAGTTTTCTAAGAATTTCGACCATCTTCTCCGCGGGGATCGCTACACCTGCGCGCTCGGATATCCGCGCGACGCTTGCGGTAACCGGCACGGAAGCGAGTGGATGGGGGTAAATATCGATGCAGCCGCCGACCACGTCGCCCGCGTCCAGGAGGTTAACCAGCATACAGGCGCGGTTCAGCGCGTCCATTACGGTGGCGGGGCTTACGCCGCGCTCGAAACGTCCGCTCGCCTCGGTGCGCATCCCCAGCGCCCGGCTGGTGAGGCGGATAGCGGTGCGGTCGAAGCTGGCGCACTCGAACATCACTTCGGTGGTGCCTTCCACAATTTCGCTTTCCTCGCCGCCCATGATGCCAGCAAGCCCGGTGGCGCGATCCTGATCGCAGATGACCAGGTCGTTCGGGCGCAGGGCGCGCTCGCTGCCATCCAGCGTGGTGAGAATCTCGCCTTCGTGCGCGCGGCGAACGATGATTTTGCGGCCACGCACCTTGCTGAGGTCGAAGGCGTGCATGGGATGGCCATACTCGATCATCACCAGGTTGGTGATATCCACAATGTTGTTGATGGAGCGCAACCCAGCGCCATACAGGGCGCGGCGCAGCCACTGGGGCGACGGGGCGATGCGCACGTTCTTGATCACGCGCGCGGCATACCGCGGACACAGGTCGCCGTCCTGAACAGCTACATCCACTTCGTTACGGATGTCACCGTCCGCCTCCCGAACCGTTACTACCGGAGGATGGAACGCCGTACTGAACGCCGCGGCGGTCTCCCGCGCGACGCCCATGGCACAAAGGCAGTCCGGGCGATTGGCGAGAATCTCAAAATCCACGGCCGCGTCGTCCAACCCCAGAATGGGCTTTACGTCGCTGCCAACCGGATACTCCTCGTTAAAGATCAGCAATCCGGCGTCTCCCACGCTGGGGTACAGATCGTCGGTCACGTTCAGTTCCGTGGCGGCGCACAGCATCCCTTCGCTGAGCATGCCGCGCAGCTTGCCTTTTTTAATGGTGACGCCGCCGGGAAGCGTGGCGCCGTCCAGCGCGACGGGCGCAAGGATGCCGACCGCCACGTTGGGCGCGCCGCATACGATGGAAAGCGGCGCGTCGCCGCCCACGTCTACGGTGCACTGGTGCAGGTGAGTTCCCTCCACCGCCTCGCAGGTGAGCACACGGCCAACGACAACCTTATCAATTTCGCGGCCCAGTTCCTCAACGCCCTCCACGGAGGTGCCGGTCATGACCATCCGGTCTTCATATTCCTTCGCGGTCACGGGAATATCCGCGTAGTTCTTAATCATGTTCATGGACAGTTTCATCGCGTTCTTCCTCCTTCGCCGTCAGCGCAGCTGCGAGAGCAGCCGTGCATCGCCCTCGTACAACAGGCGCATATCGCGGATCCCGTACCGCCGCATGGCGAGGCGTTCCAGGCCGATGCCGAACGCGAAACCGCTGTACCTGTGGCTGTCGATGCCGCACATCTCCAGTACCTTCGGGTTGACCATGCCGCAACCAAGAATTTCTACCCAGCCGGTTTCCTTGCAGACGTGGCAGCCCTTGCCGCCACAGGCCGGACAGGTCAGGTCCACTTCGGCGCTGGGCTCGGTGAAGGGGAAGAAGCTGGGCCGGAAGCGGATTTCCACATCCGCGCCGTACAGCTGCTTGGCGAAGGTGGTCAGCGTTCCGCGTAGGTCTGCCATCGTTACGTGCTCGTCCACCACAAGCCCTTCCATCTGGTGGAACACCGGGCTGTGCGTGGCGTCCACTTCGTCGGCGCGGTACACGCGGCCGGGGCATACGATGCGGATGGGCGGTTTGCGGGTGAGCATGGCGCGCGCCTGCATGGGGCTGGTGTGCGTGCGAAGCACAATATTGTCGTCGATATAGAAGGTATCCTGCGCATCGCGGGAAGGATGGTTTTTCGGAATGTTCATCAGCTCGAAATTGTAATGATCCAGTTCCACTTCCGGGCCTTGCAGCACCTCAAACCCCATGCCGGTAAAGCAATCGATCAGATCGTTCATCACCAGCGTGATCGGGTGGCTCGCCCCGACTTTGGGCAGGGGACGGGGTTCGGTCACGTCAATCGTTTCCGTTTTCAGCGCCGCGTCGCGTTCCAGCTTATGCAGGTGGGCGGCGGCCTCGTCCATACGCTGGGTCAGCCATTCGCGGGCTTCGTTAATTTGTGCGCCCGCAGTGGGCCGCTCCTCCGGTGCCAGCTGCCCCAATCCCTTCAACAGGGCGGTCAGTTCGCCTTTTTTTCCAAGCACTTTGACGCGCAGGGCTTCCAGTGCGGCGGTGCCGTTCAGATGGTCGAGTTCCTCCCCGGCCTTGCGCTTCATTTCCAACAAAGTTTCCGAGATGGACATTCGCGCTTCCTCCTTTGAACTGGTTTTGTTTTGTCGGTTTTGTTGAATTTGAGAAGCGGCTTTTTCAATATGAAAAAAGCCCTCGTCCCAATCCTTATGGGACGAAGGCTGTGAAGCCGCGTTTTACCACCCAAATTCCATCTTCGTCGGCCACGATGCTTTGCCGCAGAAAATGCTCTCGCTTGATAACGGGGTGTGCTGATCCCCGACTTCGCTTACAGGCTTGCGCTTTGGGCAAAGCGGCTCGGAAGGGAATTTCCCGCTTGCGGAATGGAAAGCTTGCAGCGAACGCTTCCCTCTCTGAAAACCGCAAAGGCGCGGGCTTTGGTCTTCGTCATCGCCTTTTCATCCGGATCAATTCCGGATTGTGGATATTATAGCATGCGCAAATCGAATTATCAAGCTGGAACCATCGCTATTTCAGCTGACTGTGCAAATCGGCCTGCATCTTATCGATGGCATGCCGCATAGCGGCGGTCTGTTCGGCGATATCACCGAATGTATACATGAACAGCGAAGCGATCCACGAGGCGAGCGAGCCAACCACGATCACAAGCAAGCTGGGCCAGATCATCGCGTTTCCATTGGTATACTCGCTGATCATCATTCCGCCGGACATCATTACGATGCCGGTTGTGATAGAAGCAAGAATACCAATAAAGGCTAAAACTTTCGCCCATATTTTGATTTTGTTACCGGAGTTTTCAAACATGCGAATCGCTCCTTTCAGTTGTACGAAAATAGAAAATGTTCCAATTACCATGAGAATACCATAAAATGGGGCGCTGTCAATATGAAAAAGGCCGCGCCCTGAAGCGCAGCCTGATTCTTTCTTTGCGATAAGCGCGGTCGTAAGCCGAGTTCTGTCGTAGAACGGTCATCTATCTTGCCCCGGCGTTGCCGCCGGGTTCCAGCGATCTCTTCGGAAGCACGGCGGGCCGCCGTATCGCTCCCATTCGGATCTTGCATCGGGTGGGGTTTACATCGCGCTTTCGTCGCCGAAACGCGGGTGAGCTCTTACCTCGCCTTTCCATCCTTACTCCGTGCCCTTGCGGGTACGGGGCGGTTTCTTTCTGTTGCACTTTCCTTGAAGTCGCCTTCACCGGCCGTTAACCGGCACCCTGCCCTGCGATGCTCGGACTTTCCTCATGGCTTCCGCCACGCGACCGCCTGGCCGCCTTATCGCTTCCACAGAATAACACGGCGGAGCGCGCCTGTCAACGGTTCGCAAAACAGCCGGAGACAGGCTTTTTCGGGGCTGCGGCGGGGAAAAATGGTTTGCATCCCCCTCTGCGATGTTGTATAATCATGGGTGTTTGCATTGCGTTCCAATGCCGGGGAGGATTTGATTGTATGGGAAATACGGGAAACGATCGTTTGCTGAATACCCGACATAATCCGGTTACGTTCTATTTTCGCACGCTGCTTTACCTGTTTACGGCATTGCTGTTGCGTTTGCTGGCGCTTGCGCCGCTGTGTGCGCTGGCAGTGTTTCCGCATGGTTCCGCGCTGCGCTGGCTGGCGCTGCTGTGCCCCGCGCTGCTTATTTTCCTGGTGCTGCCGCTGCGTTTCAGCTTTGCGCAGGCGCTGGTGCAATCCGGGAAAGATCGCCGTTTTTCGTTTGACGTTGCGTTGAACACCGCTGATTATGGCGAAAAGCTGGGCGAAAGCCTGGTGCATGCCCTGAACGTTGCCAAATGGGGGATTCCGCTGGCGGCAATGCTGATCATGGGCGTGTATTTCTACTATAATACCGACGTGATCACCCTGCTGACCGGCTTGAGCAATCTTGGCGCAGGCACCATGGTTGTGCTGGCCGCGATTGCAAACTTTTTTATCGGCATCTTCGGCGGTACGCAGGTGGTGGCGAACGGCGACCTGATGGAAGGTCTGTATACCGTTGCGGCGCTGTTGGGGCTGGGCGTACTGGTTCTTTTGCTGGGCGCCGTACGCAACAGCGCGTTCCGTTATATCTGGGCGCTGGCCCAGAAGGCGGACAAGGACCCCCGCGCCGAAGCGCGCCGCAGACTGCGGGGCCACCGCTGGCAGCAGTTCGGCGTGGCGGCGATCAATCTGGTACTGTGGCTGCCGGCGCTTTACGTGACTTTTACGGCGCTGAAAGGCGTTTTAAGTGGCTTGTCGGATGCGATGTTTACCTTTGTGAGCACCCAGAAACTCAACCTGCCGCAACTGTCCGACGCGCTGTGGCCGTTGCTTTTCGCGTTCCTCATTTGCTACATGCCGCTGTTGCCGATCCGTCGGATATTAACGGCGTTCTTCGCGGCACGCCGCCTGCCCGGTGTGCCCGCAGCACAGCCACAAGCGGTTGCGGAAACCGCTATGCCGGTGCAGACGGCGGAAGACTCCGAATATATCGGCACGCAGACCTCCGGACCGTTCTTTGGCGGATTTACCCCCGCCTATACCGCGCGCCCTTCCGAATCCGCCCCTGTGCCCGCATATCGACCCGGGCAGGGAGAAACGGCCTACCAGCCCTATCAGCCCTACCGTCCGCAGGAAAACGCGCCGTCGGTTGAACCCAACGCGGCGAACGCGGAAACGGACGAGGACGACATTGACCAGCTCACAGCCTATCGTGAGGCGGAACCAGTGGCGCAACCCGCACAGCCGGACGCTGGGGACGCGAATCACGAAAACGCCAGCCAGACGACCGGAGAGAATACCTGACGATGGGCTGGATTCGACTGGATAAGTTACTGGCTCAAAGCGGGGAGCGCTCGCGGACCGAGGCGGCCAGGCTGGTGCGTGCCGGATGCGTTACGGTGGACGGTCAGCCCGCGCGCGACCCGGCCCGGAAGCTGGATGCGGATACCGCAGCCGTGCTGCTGAACGGTCAACCGGTTCTGGACGAGCCTTACCGATACCTGATGTTTCACAAACCGGCGGGGGTGTTGACCGCGGCGCGCGACCGGAAGGCGAAAACCGTGATGGACCTTCTGCCGGAAGCGCTGCGCAGGCGGGATGTGCTGCCGGTTGGCAGGCTGGATAAAGATACCACGGGCTTGCTGCTGTTAACTAACGACGGCGAACTGGCGCACCGATTGCTCGCCCCCCAACGCCACGTATGGAAGGAATACCGCGTGGTGGCGGACGGCCCGCTGGGGCGGGAAGATGTGGAGGCGTTTGAGACCGGGCTGGAGCTTTCCGACTTTACCGCGAAACCGGCGAAGCTAACGGTGCTGGAGAGCGCGGAGGAACGGAGCGTTTCCGTGGTGTGCCTGTCGGAGGGCAAGTTCCATCAGGTAAAGCGTATGTTTGCCGCACGTGGCCGGGAAGTGCTGACGCTGCACAGGCAGGCCTTCGGCCCCCTTGTTTTGGATGTGGAGGAGGGCGCGTACAGACCGCTGACCCTTCAGGAAATCGCCGCGCTTCGGGCAGCGGCGCAGGGATAGGACGGATGGCATGAACGACCATTACTTTACCCCCTCGCCGCAGAGCGAACACCAACCCGGACAGTTTGAAACCACATTCCGTGGACAAAAGTTGATCTTCGACACAGACAGCGGCGTCTTTTCCCGATCAGGGTTGGACAAAGGAACGGAAATCCTGTTGAACGCTCTGCCGGAAGACATCGCCGGACGGGTGCTGGATATGGGCTGCGGATATGGCGCGCTGGGAGTAAGCCTTGCGAAAGGCAATCCCGGCATTGACCTTACCATGGCGGATATCAACGAACGCGCGGTGATACTGGCGACCCGAAACGCTCAAAACAATAGCGTAAAGGCCCGCACGCTGCAAAGCGATGGATATGCGGCGCTTTCGGGGCAGACATTCGACTGGATTGTGACCAACCCGCCCATCCGCGCCGGAAAAGCGATCATTTACCGCATGTTTACGGATGGCGCGAAGGCGCTGAACCCCGGGGGAACAATGGCGCTGGTGATCCGAAAACAGCAGGGGGCGCCCTCCGCACGCGAATATCTGCGCACACTGTTTCAAACGGTGGAGATCGCGGACCGCAGCGCCGGATATTGGGTGTTACAGTGTAAGAACCCGATCCCTGCGGAAACCAAATCTAGCTTAACAGAAAGTGACGCGAGCCGATGAACCGTTACGATTTTGCTTTTTTTGACCAGCCGATCAATCGCTGTGGAACCGCGTGTGAAAAATGGGACGGACTGATGGAACGCGAAAAGCGGGATCTGCTGCCCATGTGGGTAGCGGATATGGATTTCCGCTCCGCACACGAGATTACTGAAGCGCTGGTTTGCCGCGCGCAGCATCCCGTGTACGGATACACTGCGCAAACCGACGCCGCCGTAGATGCGACACTGGGTTTTTACAGCCGTAGGCACGGGCTGACTTTAACCCGGGAGCAACAGGCGCTGATCCCGTGCGTGGTAACCGGCCTTCGTACGGCCGTGCGCACGCTGACCGCGCCGGGCGACGGAGTGTTGATACAGCCGCCCGTATACGGACCGTTTTTTGATTCGATTCGTCAAAATGGGCGCGTGCTGGTGGAAAACCCACTGGTTGCGGACCGGAACGGTCGGTACTCCATGGACCTGAACGGTATGGAGGACGCCTTCCGCGGCGGGGTGAAGCTGGCGATGCTCTGTAACCCCCATAACCCGGCGGCCCGGGTGTGGACGCGGGAAGAGATGGGCGCCGTGTACTCGCTTTGCAAACGGTACGGCGTTACGCTGATCGTGGATGAAATTCACGAGGATTTCGTTTATGCGCCCGGCACCTTCCAGAGCGCGCTTACGCTGGACGAGAGTGACGATGCGAAGATCATCGTGCTGACCAGCGCTGGAAAAACATTCAACCTCGCGGGGCTTCAGCAGGGCGTAATGCTGACGCGGAATCAGGCATATAAAGACGCTATCGTATCGGAGATGAAGCGAGCGGGCGTTACGGCGGGCAATATTTTCGCTCTTGCGGCGACCGAGGCGGCCTACTGCTGCGGTGACGAGTGGCTGGACGGGTTGCTGGCCTATCTGAACGAAGCGCACATACTTTTACGTGCCGAGCTGGCAGCGCAGTTGCCGGAGGCGGTGATGACGCCGCAGGAGGCCACCTATCTGGCGTGGATTGATCTGCGCGCCTATGGATTGTCTACGGACGAGCTGATGAAGCGTACCCATGAATGCGGCGTAGCCTTCACGCCCGGCCAGTTCTTTGGCAAAGCGCAGGGGGAGGGGTTCCTGCGTATCAACTTCGGTTGCCCCCACAGCCAGACGCGGGAAGCGCTGAACCGCCTTACGAAGGCGATTAAACAGCAATAACCGGAACGACGGACGAATAGATGGAGGAACGATTGTGGAAACGGTTCATCAAATGATCGAGGAAAGCCGGAACGAACTGATCGGTACCCTGCAGCGCTGGATCGGCGTACCCAGCGTGAAAAGCGAAGCGGTCGACGGCGCGCCCTTTGGCGCGGAAGTGGCCCGGGCGCTTGATATGGCGCTGAACGACGCGAAGGCTATGGGCTTTGCCGTGCGGAACTTTGATCATTACGCGGGCGACGTGCGAATGGGGCCGCTGGGTGTGGACCCGCTGGGTATACTGGTACATCTGGACGTTGTGCCCGTAGGCGACGGCTGGACCTGCAACCCGTTTGAAGCCATTGTGGCCGGCGACCGTATCATCGGCCGCGGAACCAGCGATGATAAGGGCCCTGCCGCGGCGGCGCTGTATGCCATGAACGCCATCCGCCAGGCGGGGATACCGCTGAAAAGGGAAGTTCGCCTGATTTTCGGCTGCGACGAGGAAAGCGGCTGGGACGATATCGCTTATTACACCGCACACTGCGATATGCCGCGCACCGGCTTCAGCCCTGATGCGAGTTACCCGATCATCAATACGGAAAAAGGCCTGCTGGTGATGGAACTGCGCGCCAAGCCCGCCGCGGACGGCCTGAATGTGCTGAAAATCGCCGTGGGCGAAAGGCACAACGTGATCCCCGGGATCGCTACCGCTTTGGTAGAAGGGGATGCGGACCTTTGCGACCGCATCAACCGGCTTGCGGAAGAGATGACGCTGGATGTGACCGCCGAGCCTGCGGAAGGCGGGCTGAAACTGACCGCGAAGGGGATACTCGGCCATGCCGCCTACCCGGAAATCGCTCGTAACGCCAGCGGCGTACTGTTGCTGATGCTGCGCGCGCTGGGTGTGAAAGGGCCGCTGAAAACACTTGCGGATACGATCGGCGTGGAATACGACGGGGAAAGCCTCGGCGCAGCCTGCCGTGACGACGCCAGCGGGGCGTTAACCTGCAACCTCGGTATTCTCCGTTACGACGAGAACGGCCTGTACGCGGTGCTGGATTTCCGTTTCCCGCTGCTGGCCAACGGCAAACGGATCGCCGAAACGGTCACGGCCGCACTGGGGCCGGACATTACCGCCACGGTGGAAGCCCAGAAGGAACCGCACCATGTGGCGCCCAACAGCCCGCTGGTAACTGCCCTGCTGGACGCTTACCACGACGAAACGGGCCGCGCGAAGGAATGCGTGGCAACCGGTGGCGGCACCTATGCCCGCTGCCTGCAGGAAGGCGTCGCTTTCGGCGCGCACTTCCCCGAGGAGGACGACGTAGCCCATCAGGCGGACGAATACCTCACGCTGGAATCCCTGATGACGAACGTGCGCATTCTGGCCCGGGCGATCGTGTCGCTGGCCGGAGACGACGAAGCAACGGTAGACTGAATCAACGCGGCGCTCCGGCCCCGAAAATGGCGGGGACAGGGGAGCGCCGCTTTTCAATACGGAGGCAATATGAGACTGGATAAATACCTGAAGGTTTCCCGGATTATCAAGCGCCGCACGGTCGCCAACGACGCGTGCGCGGGCGGCCGGGTCAGCCTGAATGGCCGCACGGCCAAGCCCGGCGCGGAAGTGAAGGAAAACGACGTGATGGAGATTCGCTTTGGTAACCGTGTGGGCCGTTACCGTATCCTGAGCGTGCAGGAAACAGTGCGCAAGGAAGGGGCTGCCGACCTGTACGAAGTGCTGGCGGAGGACGAACAGACCAAGGCGGAGCGCGGCGCGGAATGAAAACGTACGCGATTGTGCTGGGTGGTGGCAGCGGCGCGCGCATGGGGGCAGGCATGAACAAGGTGCTTTTACCCCTGCGCGGCGTTCCCGCCATTGTGCGCGCCATCGCGCCTTTCACGGGCCTTTGCGCGGGTATCGTGCTGGTCGCCCGGGAGGGCGAAGGCGATACGATGCGGCAGATGCTCACCCGATATGGGTTGAGCGGTGCTGTGCTGGCGGTCGTGCCGGGTGGAGCGGATCGGCAGGCTTCGGTGGCCGCAGGGCTGAACGCGCTGCCTGCCGACGCGGAAAGTGTTCTGGTGCACGACGGTGCGCGGGCGCTGGTTACGGTGGAAATCATCCGCCGGGCCATTGAATCCATGGAAAAGTATGGCTCCGGCGTGGCGAGCGTCCCGGTGACGGACACCGTGAAACGTGCGGATCGGCAGGGAAATGTGCAGGAAACGCTCGACCGGGACACACTTTTCGCCATGCAGACGCCTCAGGCTTTCCGTGTGACAGAGCTAAAGCGGGCGCATGCCGAAGCGGAACGCGACGGCTTCCGCGGCACGGACGATGCCGCTTTGCTGGAACACGCGGGCCTGCCGGTACGCCTTTGCGAAGGCAGCCGCGAGAACATCAAACTGACGACGGCTATTGATTTGTCGCTTGCCGAAGCAATCTTATCGGCACGGGAGGAAGCATAATGCGCATTGGACATGGCATGGATACGCACCGGTTGGTGCCGGGACGCGAGCTGATTCTCTGCGGCGTGAAAATCCCGCACGAGAGGGGATTGTTGGGGCACAGCGACGCTGATGTGGCGACCCATGCTCTGATGGACGCTCTGCTGGGGGCTGCCGCGCTGGGCGATATCGGCGCGCTGTTCCCGGATACGGAGGAACGGTATCGCGGGGCTTGCTCGCTGGAATTGCTGGATGTTGTGGCGGCCAGGATCGCGGAGCTCGGCTTCGCCCCCGTGAATGTGGACGTGACCATTGTGGCGCAGCGCCCCAGACTGCGGCCCTATGTGGATGAAATGCGCAAGAAACTGGCGGAGCGGTTGGGCCTGCCGATGGGCTGTGTAAGCGTGAAGGCGACCACCACCGAAGGCCTTGGGTTTGAGGGCGAAGAGAAGGGGATTTCCGCGCATGCGGTATGTCTGCTCGCGGATCGAACCGACCCCGTAACCAGACAATGAATCGCCCGGCCCGGAGCATAGCACAGCGATCAGCCCCGCGGGAGCGAGGCTTTTTTTTGCCGTTGCTGGCGCTGTGCTTTGGTGTGGGGATTTGGTTGGCGCCGCGTGTAACTACGGGGCTTTGGCCGTTGTGGCTGGTTGCGCTGGCGGCGCTGCTGGTGATCCCGTTGGCCTGTTTCAGGTTGCCGATACGGTGGGCTTGCCTCCCGCTGGCGCTGGCGGCGGCGCTTTTATGGACGAATACATGGCTGAATCCGGCGGTTCCTGTACCGGGAAGCTACGACGAGATCACCGCGACGGTGTATGGGGAGCCATCGGAACGCACTGCCGGGGGTGTATCGGCGACGCTGTGCCGGGTAACGCTCAACGGTGTGGAGCAGCCGGGTCGCGCGTATTGCACCATCGACGAAACCGCGGGGCTTACAGCGGACGATCTTTTTGACGGCGCACAAATCCGCTTTCAGGGAAAGGTCTATCTGCCGACGGGAAAACTGAATGAGAATGACTTCGATTTCCGCATGTGGCTGCTGCAAAACGGGATCGGGTATGGAATCTCGGGCGTAAAGAATCCCTCTGTGCTCAACACGCGGGAGACTGCGCCTGTCGTAAGCTTTCCTGCCCGTATCCGCGTTTTTTGCGCCGAGCGTTTTCAAACCCTGATGGGGGACGAGGGCAGTCTGGCCATGGCGATGCTGCTTGGCGATAAGGACGGCCTGGCGGAGGACGAGCAGCTGGCTTTCCAACGCGCGGGCGTGGCGCACCTGATGGCGGTTTCCGGCCTGCATGTGGGTTTCCTGTTGGGTGGTTTATTATGGCTGTTGAACCTGCTTACGCTGAAGAAGAGTTTCCGGCTGCCGGTAACCGCAGCTTTTCTGGCGCTGTACTGCTGGATCACCGGGTTTCCGCCCGCGGCGGTGCGCGCGGCGACCATGGCGCTGCTGGTGCTGGGCGCGGATGCGGTCGGGCGAAAGCACGATCCGCTTACCACGCTTTCCACGGCGGCGACTCTGGTGTTGGCGATCAACCCGCTACAGCTGTTTTCAGCGGGCTTCGTTCTCTCCTTTACCGCGATGGCGGGGATCATGTTCCTGTATCGACCCATCCTCACCCTGCTCTCGCGCCCCTTTGGCACAAACCAGCTTCGCCCGCGTACAAAAATCGCGGCTCTGCTGACAAAGGGCAGGGATTCGACGCTTGGCGTCCTCGCGGTCAGCCTTTCAGCGCAGATTGGCGTATTGTTGCCCACGGCGGCGTATTTTCATAAACTGCCGCTGTATGGGATGCTTTTTAACCTGCTGGCCGTACCGCTGGCAGGGATTCTGGTGCCGCTGTATGCCGTAACGCTGCTGGCATCGTTTTTACCGTTAGTGGGCGCCCCGCTGGGCATGGCGCTGGGGTTTGTGGCAAAATGGGGGAGTTGGCTGCTGTTAAGGGTACTGGAACTGTCCGCACAACTGCCTTATGCACAGATCCGCGTGCCTTCGCCCAACCTGTGGGCGTGTGCGGGCTTACTGCTGGGTGTGCTGGCCCTGTCGGGGTATCTTCGCGCAGGACGCGGCAGGCGTGTGCTGGCGATCGGCCTGATCTGCTGCCTTGCCTGTACGGGTGCGTATCTTACGCGCCCCGCAGCCCTGCGATATGATCAACTGTCGGTGGGTCAGGGGGACGCGGCGCTGCTGATGGCTGGAAACCGTACCATTGCAATTGACGTGGGTGAGCAGGGCAGCGAAATGGCAGGCCGCCTGCTGGCGGAAGGTCGGTCGTTGGACGCGGTGCTGCTTACGCATCTGCATGCCGACCATGCCAAGGGTTTATTACAGCTGTTGAAGGAAGATATTCCGATCGGGCATATTTACCTCCCGGACGGTGCGCTGGATGTAACGCTGGATGCGGATGCCCCCGTGATCTGGGACGCGATCACACGTAGCGGAATCCCGGTCACGTTTCTGTCGGCAGGGGATACGCTGACCTATCCCGAATTGAATATTCAGGTACTCTGGCCCGAAAAAGGAAAAACAAGAACCGGGCTGGATGCCAACGAACGCTCCATGGCGACGATGATTACGCTGGACAGTCTGCGAATTCTAAGCATGGCGGACGATACCTCCCTGTACGAGCGCTACATTGTGGAGCCCTGCGACATCCTCAAGGTGGGGCACCATGGCAGCGCAGCTTCCACCTCGGATGCGTTTCTGGATCAGGCAGATCCGACCATCGCGCTGGTTTCCTGCCGTTCCAACGCGCGCCTTCCCTCGGCGGATACGCTGGAACGCTTAACGGAACATGGCGCACAGGTATTACGTACGGATGAAACAGGGGAGATCACCCTGTCAGCTGTCAACGGTACTTATCGGATTACCACTTACCGAACAGGAGAAAACGATGAACCATAACGAATTCTTCGACTCGTTGAAAAACGGAACAATCCGGCCACTGTATCTTTTTGAAGGCACGGAGGAGTACATCAAGGGGCAAGCGGCGGCTCGCTTGTGCGAACAGCTGTTGCCGCAGGGGATGGAGCAGATGAACTATTCCGAACTGCTGAACCCGGATGCGGATGCACTGGTGGCCGCCGCCGAAACCCTGCCCTTCATGGCGGAAAAAAGGGTGTTGCTCATACGGGATTGCGACCTGCTCACCACCGCGTCCTCCGGCGATAACGGAACCAAACTGGAAGCGATTGAGGCCTATCTGGATCACCAGTCGCCCGAAACCTGCTTGGTTTTTTACAACAAGGGCAAGGCGGACGGTCGGAAAAAGCTCTACCAGAACCTGAAAAAACGCGGCGCGATTGTTGATTTTTCCCCCATGGAAGATCAGGAAGCCGCCAAATGGGCTGTTCGCACCATGCGCGCGTTAGGCAAACAGATGGACGCGGGCTGTGCGCAAACGCTGGTGTTTACCGTGGGGCACGACGCGGCCCTGTTAAAACAGGAAATGGAAAAACTGGCCGCTTATGCGGGAGAACGTGAAACCGTTACGGAAGAGGATATTGCGGCCATCTGTATCCGCTCGCTGGAGTGCTCCGTGTTCCAGATGGTGGACGCGCAGGTGGCGGGCAACAACCGCGATGCCTGCCAGCTGCTGAACAGCGTGCTGGAAGGCGGTGAGGACCGGTTTATGGTGCTGGCGATGCTGCTGAGGCAATACCGAATTTTATATCATATGCGGTGCCTGCTGGACGAGCGCGCGCCCGCCAATTCTCTGGCCAGTCTGCTGGGGATTCCGCCGTTCACACTGGCCCGCACGCAGGCGCAGGCGCGGCGCTATCCTGTGGAAAAGCTGAAAGCCGCATACGATTATCTGTTTGATCTGGAATATCGCTTAAAATCCGGGCAGACCCCGCAGGAAGGCAGCGCCGAGACCGCGCTGTTCAAACTGGACGCGATCCTGAACGGTGACCGTCAAACCATCGCCTGAAGTGCTTTGACCGGAAAACCGCGGAAAAACTTGCGCCATGGACCGGGAATGGCTATAATAAGACAACTTAACCCGTTACTGGGGTAAAAGGAGGCGCACCCGTCGTGTCCGATCAAGTGAAGCAGATCGCTATGAGAATTTCAGATCTTCGCGAGATTTCGGACTACACGGTCGAACGGATGGCGGCCGCGCTGGATGTTCCCGTGGAAGAATACAAGAAGATCGAGTCCGGGGAGATTGACATACCCATCAGCTTTCTGGTGAAGGTCGGCGAGACCTTTCACATGGATATGACCGAACTGTTGACGGGCGAAGCCCCAAGGCTGAACGTGTTCAGCGTAACGCGCGCAGGCAAGGGGGAGGATATTACCCGCCACAACCAGTATGTGTACAAAAACCTGGGTTCCAATTTTGCGCACCGCAAGATCGAGCCCCTGTATGTGACCGTGCCTGTGGGAGAAAACGAAGAAATGATCCCCAACAGCCACGAAGGGCAGGAGTTTGACTACATCCTTTCCGGCGTGATGCGCATTATGATCGGCAAGAACGACATCGTTCTCAACCCCGGCGACAGCGTATATTACGACAGTCGTACGCCGCACGCGATGAAAGCCGAAGGCAACGAACCCGTACACTTTCTGGCCATGGTCATTCCATAAGGCCTGGGCAAGCGACCCCGTTAAGGAAAGGAAGAGCCACCCATGCTGGCGGATCGATATATACGGACGGATTTTACCTCTCAGGAGGATTTCGAACAACATTTTGAATTAAAGATTCCGGAACATTTCCACTTTGCTTACGACGTGGTGGACGAGTATGCGCGCCAGTCGCCTGATAAACGCGCCATGATCTGGTGCGACATTCACGGGCGGGAGCGTACGTTCACTTTCGGCGAGTTCAGCCGTTTGAGCGACAAAGCGGCGAATGTGTTCAAAGCACAGGGCCTGAAAAAAGGCGACCCTGTCATTTTAATGCTCAAACGCCGCTATCAGTTTTGGATCGCCGCACTGGGCCTGCTTAAGGTAGGCTGTGTGCTGATCCCCGCAACGGCGCAGTTTCAGAAAAAAGATATTGTGTACCGCGTGCAGGCTAGCGGCGCGAGAGCGCTGATCTGCGTGGAAGAAGAAGAAGTACGCGGGCATGTGCTGGCCGCGAAAGCGGAATGCGATCCGCAGCCGGTGCTGTTTACCCTGTGCGACGCGGAAGGCTTCCTGAATTTTGATACGCTGGTGGAGCAGGCTGATCCGCATTGGGAAAAACCGCAGGAACTGCCGGGCAATGACGACATCATGCTGATGTACTTTACCAGCGGTACCACGGGCATGCCCAAGATGGCGGCCCATACCTGGACCTATCCCATCGCGCAGACGGTGACGGCGTATTACTGGCATAACGTAGGCGATCGGGACATCCACCTTGCCGTGGCGGATACGGGCTGGGCCAAGGCGGGCTGGGGGAAGATGTACGGCCAATGGATTTGCGGCGCCACCCTGTTTGTGTACGACTTTGACCGTTTCGTGGCCGCCGACCTGCTGGAACGGCTGGCAAAGTACCACGTCACCTCATTTTGTGCGCCGCCGACCGTGTACCGCTTTATCATCAAGGAAGACCTGAGCCAATATGACTTAAGCGCTCTGCGGTGGGCCAACTGTGCGGGCGAGCCGCTGAACCCTGAAGTGTACGAGCAGTTTTTGAAGGCGACCGGGGTGAAAATCCACGAGGCGTTCGGTCAGAGCGAGACTACACCGTTGCTGATGACCAGCAAGTGGATGGAGCCGAAAACCGGCAGCACCGGCAAACCCTCGCCAGCCTATCAAATCGCTCTGGTGGATGAAAACGGCAACGACGTGGAAGACGGCGTAGAAGGAGAAATCTGCATCCGCCTGAACCATGGACATCCGGCGGGTCTGCTGACGGGATATTACCGTAACCAGCCCCAGACCGACGAGGTGTTCTATGGTGGGTTATACCACACGGGCGATATGGCCTGGCGCGACGTGGAGGGGTACTACTTCTTTATCGGGCGTGGCGACGATGTAATCAAGTCCAGCGGCTACCGTATCGGGCCTTTCGAGGTAGAAAGCGCCTTGATGACCCACCCCGCCGTGCTGGAGTGTGCCATTACCGCCGTACCGCATCCGGAACGCGGTCAGATCGTGAAGGCGACGGTCGTACTGGTAAAAAATCGCGGTTACGAACCCAGCGAGGAGCTGAAACGCGAGCTGCAGGAACACGTAAAAGCAGTGACCGCGCCATATAAATATCCGCGTATCATCGAGTTTGTGGAAGAACTGCCCAAAACAGTCAGCGGAAAAATACAACGCAAGCTGATCCGGCACATGGACGAGCAGAAGCGCGACCGTATGAACCGCGTGAACGTGATCTGTCTTGGCGTGCGCGACATGGCAGCTTCCGTGCGCTTCTACCGCGACGGTCTGGGCTTTCTCACGCAGGAGAAGAGCGATACGCCGGATGTGATTTTCTTTAACACGAACGGCACGATGCTGGAACTGTACCCGCTTTCCCTGCTGGCGGAAGATATTTCTCCGGATCATCCGCCTGCGATCGCTCCGGGTTTTGGCGGGATCACGCTTGCCTACAACGTACCCAGCGACGCAGACGTGCGCGCCACGGTGGAACTGGCGCGCGGCGCGGGCGCGAAGATTGTTAAGGAACCGCAGCCCGTTTTCTGGGGCGGTTATCATGCCTACTTCGCCGACCCGGACGGTTATTACTGGGAAGTGGCGCACAATCCCGGCTGGGAGCTGGACGAAAACGGCATGGTCAGGCAGGGGTAAGGATCGGCGCACTGCTGGAACGGATAGGGTACGCCACCCGTTATGGGAAAGGCATATGTTTTACTGAACGGTGAAAGGAGCGCCCGCTGAATGGACGCTCCTTTCGCTACTCCGCTGTTCTGGTCAGGCGAGCAGGCCGCCCTGTATGCGTTCGGCCAACGCGTGCACCTTTGCCTCGATCGTGTGAGCCGTTTGGGTGAAGGCTTCGTCGGGCTGCCCGGTCGGGTCGCTTAAGTCCCAATCTTCACGGTAGCGGCAGGGCAGAAATGGGCACTCCACCCCGCAACCCATGGTGATGAGCACATCAATGGCAGGCAGTTCGGCTAACAGCTTGGGGCGCTGCTGCGTCTGCAGTTCCACGCCGTACAGTTGCCGGATCACGCGGACGGCATCCGGATTGATCTGATCGGCGGGGTGCGTACCGGCGGAGTAACTGATGAACACATCAGCCGCAAACAACCGGCCCAGCGCCTCCGCCATCTGGCTGCGGCAGGAGTTGTGGGTGCATACGAACGCGACTTTCGGCAGCGTTTGCACGGCAATTCCTCCCTACTTAGATATTTCGGTCAAAGTTGCCCGTTCGTCCGGAGACAGGGCAAACGACATGGCGGCGGCGTTGGCCTCGGCCTGTGCAGGCGACTTGACCCCGGTAATCACGACGCTTCCGGGCAACTCGTCCAGTATCCAGCGCACGGCGACGGCGGATACAGGCACGCCGTGGGCTTTGGCAATCGGGCGCATCGCCTCAACGATTTTCAGGTTCTTTTGCAGTTTGTCGCCGTAAAAATTGTCGTATACGGGGCGGCTGCGGCGGTCGTTTGCGTCAAAATGCACATCCGCGCCGTACTTACCGGTCAGGATGCCCTGCCCGAGGCTTCCCCAGGTGAGGGGTGCTGCGGCGAGAGATTGAGCGGTCTGGAGCATGGCGGCTTCATCGTCGCGGTGGGCAAGACTGAAATGGTTCTGGAATCCGGCGATGTAGTCGCGATACGGGAGCAGCTCGGGCAATGCCTCCGGGGTGATGTTGCTTAGGCCGATCGCGAGGATGTCGCCCTTTTCCCGATGAGCAATCAGCGATTCCATCAGCGTTGGGATCGGCGTATGTCCGTCCAGATAATGCACCTGATACAGATCGATGTGGTCAGTATGCAGGCGTTTCAGGCTGGCAGCCAGCGCCTGAGCGATGTATGTCGGACTGTTATCGTAAAAAGTGTGCCCATTTTCCACCCGCACGCCAAACTTGGTGGCGAAAACCACTTCCCCACGATGAGCCGCCAGCGTTTCGCCCAGTGTTTCTTCACTGCGGCCCAGCCCATAGGTATCGGCTGTATCAAAAAAGTTCACGCCCAGCTCCAGCGCGTGAAGCATGGCGTGTTCTACCTCAGCCCTGGATACGTTGCCCCAGCCGTACTCGCCCGCCGGGCAACCGCCCATGCAAAGCCGGCTCACGGTAAGCGATGTGCCTTTTAACTTAATCGTTTCCATCAAATTCTCCTTCAGGCTCCGGGGCATTGGCCAGCATACGGCGAAGCCCCTTGGGATAATGGTTCTTCAACATCCCGTCGCTGACCTTCCCAAACCCCAGTGGAAGGCCGGCATAAGTTGCCAGTGTATATCCCCGCGCGGAGTCCGGCGCGGGCAGGGTTTCCCCGGCCAGATAGCGGAACGCCTCGTTTAACGGCAAAGCGATGCGGGGCAGGGCGGGAGCGGGCGCGGCCATGGCCAGTGCGTGATCCGGCGCGAACACGCGCCCTTTGGCCTGCCCCAGTGCCACTCCGGCACGCAGTACACGGATTCCACGAAGCGGCGGCAGTTCTGGCGCCGCGAGCAACGTGGCCCCCATACTGGCGTTTGGCTCTGGCATATCAGCGGAAGATAACCCATGCCAGAAATCACAAAACGAATCCTTCAAAGAACGATCTGGACGTTCCAGCGCGTTCATCGCAGGGAGCAGGCGGCATGGAGTGGGAACCTCGCCGGTTCCGCAACCTGTTTTTACAAACAGAGCCGCAAACTGACCTTCTCCCGCGACCTTGTGGGGGAAGAGGCGAACCATACCGTCAGAGGCGTTGTAAATACGGCCCTTTGCAACCGCTACCGAAAAAGGCAGGGGTTGCAGCTCCGGGTGAGCCAGCAGCAACGCCGCCACGACGTTTTCATTCTCCTCCGGGCTGAAGGTGCAGGTGGAGTAACATAATCTGCCGCCAACCTTGAGCATGGCGCAGGCGCTGTCCAGAATCAGCCGCTGGCGGACGGCGCATCGTTCGGGAGAACCCTCGCTCCATTCCAGCCTTGTTTCCGGGTGACGGCGAAACATGCCCTCTCCGCTGCAGGGCGCGTCAACCAGTATCGCGTCAAACAGCTGCGGCCACGCGGCGGCGAGGCGGGCCGGGTCGGCGTTGACAACCAGCGAATTGGTTACGCCCATACGCTCCAGATTGCGGCTGAGGATTTGCGCGCGGTTGGGTACGATTTCATTGCAGATCAGTGTACCGCGGCCTGCCAGCGCAGCGGCAAGCTGCGTGCTTTTCCCTCCGGGAGCGGCGCACAGATCCAGTACTGTCTCACCGGGCTGCACAGCAAGCAGCGTTGCCGGCAGCATGGCGCTGGGCTCCTGCAAATAGTAAGCGCCCGCTTCGTGCAGCGGATGCGCGCCCGCGCGGCTGGCGGCAGGAAGCAGAAAACCATTGGGTTCCCACGACACGGGGTCGCCAATCTGCCCGACTTGGTCGGACAACGGGCTGCCGGTCTGTTTCAGCGGATTTCTGCGAAGCCCCCGGTATGGTGGCTGCTGCAGCGCCGAAAAAAAAGCGTCCGCTTCCAAACCAAGTTGGGCCTGCATCCTGCGTATAAAAGCGGTGGGAAGCGACGGTACGGTCATGCCTGATCGTCCTCCAGCCATTCCGGCAGCATCAGAGGTTCAATCGGGAAATACAGCTTCTGTATTTCCGGGGGCAGCTCCGGTAAAAATTTCGCGTACCCAACGACCATCTCAACGGGCACGTTCAGGCGACGGGAAACCCGCAAAAGCAGTTCCTGCGCATCGGTCAGGTCCTTCGCAGCGGTCTGTCGCTGGAGGTTGGCGTTGTTCACCAGCCCATCCGGTCGTATACGCGCGCGCTGTGAAATCAGTTCAAACAGTGAGCAGATATCGTCCTCGGTTCCGGAGAGGGGGCGGAAGGGATTGACGACGTAAAATACCTTTGTTTCCGCGCGAACGGGAAGCAGATACGGATGATAACGCCCAAGCGCCGTAGCGCCCACCTCGTCGCCGCCCACGTCGAAGACGACGCGGTCATAGCGGCCCGGTTCAAAAACGGACTGAATCTCGGCGGGCAGGGCGGGAATATCCACTGTGGTCAGCGCAAAGGAAGGCATCAATACCTCAATGCCTTCGCTTCGCAGCAAGTCTGCGCGCTCGGCACTGCGAAAATAGGGGTTCACAATATCCAAATCTACCAGCGCGACACGCCCGGTGGTTTCTTGGCGCAGGCGGCGGGCCAGCGATAACGACAGCTCGGTTTTTCCACTGCCGTAATTTCCGACAATCACGTAGTAATGTGCGTTGAAGTGTACCATTATTCCTCCCCGCTTTCGGGCGGTTTTTTGGGGTATACCGGGGCATGGAAGGCGTTTCCGACGTCTACGGTGGATTGAAGGTCGCGGATGCTGGGCGGATTGTTCTCGTCCTCTCCGCGCATAAAGATACGTGCTTTTTTGGCAAACGCGCCCAGCTTTCCCGCTTTATCAGCGGAGGAATCCTGAGTTGCGGCGGTGAACGGAGCGAAGTTGGGGTAAGCGCTCATATCGTCGCGCTCGTCGTATTCGCCGGACAGCTCGTCCTGATTAAGGCCGATGTTCTGTTGAAACGTCTCCAGATCCAGCCCGGGATGGATAGGCCCATCCCATACGGGTTCTTCAGGAGACGCATACAGGTCTTCCGGAGTGGGAGGCGGCGCGAAGCCGGAACGCACATCGTTCAGGTATTGCTCGTTTTGCAGGCGGCTCACCCGCCGCATCCGTCCGGGTTCCGCCGGTACAGAAGGTGAAGCGGCCGGTTGTGAAGGAGGTGTGGGCACGGCGGCGACCCGGGGAGCAAAATCCTGAAAACCGCCCTGAGGCGCATCCCATTCCGAAAGATCGGCGATTTCGTCCGGAAACTTCGTTGGAGCCATCGGATCAGTCGAACCGGAATAGGCAATCGTATCATCCATTGGTTCCGGGGCAGGAGGCACATAAGTTTCAGGCCGCTGATAGGGCAGCACGGACGCCGCTTCATCCTCATAGGGCAACGATGGGCTGTAGGCGGGAGGAACCTGCCGGACCGTGCCTGCGGCCGGGGCAGTATATCGATAGGCCGGTGCAAAACCAGGCGAACTGGCCGCGTGAAGCGGCGGCAGGTACATCTGGGTTGGTTCCTCGTACTCATCCTGTCGCGGCTCCGACGGGCGCACATCATCGCTGTTCTGTACCGGAGCAGGAGGAGCTGCGAAGGCATCGGGTGCGGCGTTCCCGCGAGCGGCACGGCTCTTCCGCCGGGACCGCCAAACATAGTAAGGGCGCCAGCGGAACAGATAGACGATACGGTCTATCACAAACCCACCGACGCATAGTACGATCAATACAGTTTTCCACTGGCTGCGAAGGAAACTCACCAGCGCGCCGTTACCGTCGCTGCTTAAAGCCGCCCAAACGGCGTTGAAGAGCGAGCGAAGCCAACCGAGCAAAAGGGTCAGCACCGCGTTGGTAAAACCGTTCATCCATCGGCTCCTTTCCGATACAATCGGTTACTGGGCAGAAGCGACCGAAACCGGCACATTCTGCGGTGTAATTACGTAGGTAAACGAGGACTCATCCATACCGCGGATGGAAAGTTGAACGGGCAAAGCATAACTGCCTTCACCCAAACCATCCGCTGAAACGAAGGCTTTAAGCGACGAAGACTTTAGCAGATCGAATGTCAGCTTCGGCCCTGTTACGGTAACGGAAACGGTTTTGGTTTCGCAGGAAGCCATCAGCCCGTCTGCTGTGCCGGTGATCTCCAGTGGAATGTTGCTGAAATCCCGGGTGACCATGACCGGCCCGATCTCCACGGCGACCATTACGCTGTCCGCACTGAGATATACCAGTTCCGAGGGCTTGCGGACACCGACATTTGTGGTGAAGGACGCTTTACGGCCCGCAACGTCCACCGCCTGATCGGTAAAAAGCGAGTCCAGCGTATTCAGCGATGTTTCATCCCCGGCGGCAATCAGTACATTGGGGGTCAGCGTAACCGACTTTACTTCATACCCTTCCGCAGGGGTACCGGTGGTTAACGCAAGCGTGTTCAGCGCGAGCGTTTTAGCGGGATACAACTGCTGTTCCACCACGATGGAGCGCAGCAGCACGCCGGAGTTGCTGGCTTCAATCAGGGAACTGTCCAGCAGGTTGCCATCCGCATCCTCATAACTCATGGCGAGAGAGGTACGAACCAGTCCGGCCTGAGCGGGCAGTCTGGACACGTCGAAGCTGATGCCCACGCGCGCGATGCGGGTTACGACGCTTTCCGGGCCGCTTACCGAGATGATGGAGGGGTCCAGCGTCGGAGTGGTGCCGTAAAAACCGGAAGGATAATCCCCCAGAACGTGCACCGTTACCGGCAGGCGGTAGCTGGTAATGTAGTTATCCACTTTAACATTTACACTGTCCGGATTCACTTCGGTCACCGTGCCGTAGGTGGTGGAAGAAGTCGTTGCGATTTTAAGCGACTGTTCTCCCGTGGAGGTGATCTTGGACAGGTCGATGCGCGGTGAATAATTAGAAGAGGAAACGGTGTTATATTCGCGCTGAGGCACTTCCACCTTCAGGCGTGCCAGTGTGGAAGCTTCATCCAGACCGTCGGTTACGATCAGGCCGTTGCGGCGCAGGGTATCGCTGCCGGTTACCGTAACCGGCACGTCGTTAAAAATACGCTCGCGCGTAAGCGTCGGGTCCTGGGTGATCAACCCTGCCCACAGGGCGATTGCCAGCACCAGTGCAATCAGTTTCCAGATCAGGTTATGGGACAACATCCGCCAGAAACGCTTGGGCAGTTGCCGGAAAGCGCTGCGCACAGGCCGTTCCGAATGGGCGGGTTTACGGCTGCTGGTATCAGGTTCCGTATTCATTCCGCCCCTCCTTTACGCCGTCTGGTTTTCTCCATCAGGGCGGACCAGAGGCTGCTGTCTTTCTGGTGGTACATGGATAGAAGAACCTGCTCCAGCGACATCCGATCCAGATGCCGGGTCAGCCGACCTTCTTTGGCCATGGAGATAATCCCCGTCTCTTCGCTGACAATCAGGGTGATCGCGTCGGTGGTCTCTGTGATGCCCAGAGCCGCGCGATGCCGCGTACCCAGTTCCCGGCTGATGCTTTTTCCTTCGCTGAGGGTGAGGAAACATCCTGCGGCCATGATCTGGTTGCCGCGTATCACGACCGCCCCGTCGTGCAGCGGGGTGTTCGGCTCAAAGATATTCTCCAGCAACGCACTGCTGATGCGGCTGTTCAGGGCGGTTCCGGTCTCGATAATGTCTTTCAGGCCGATTCGCTGTTCAAATACGATCAGCGCGCCGACACGCCTGCGGCTTAACGACAGCAGGCAATTGGAGATTTCCCGGACGATCTGTTCATTCTCTTCGTGATCGGTTACGCGGGAGGTGTCTCGGATCGCGCCGCGCCCGATCTGCTCCAGCGCCTTGCGTAATTCCGGCTGAAAGAGAATCACCAGCACGACCGCGCCGTTATTGACAATGTTGAGCAAAATCCAGTTGAGGGCCGTAAGCCCCAGCAGATCGCTGATCCAGCTGGCCAGCACCAGCATGACCAGACCCTTTAAAACGGCGCTGGCCCGGGTTTCGCGCGTTAGCATCAGCAACTCGTACAACAGGAAGGCAACGATCAGGATATCGACGATATCGGTGATGCTGGGGCGGTTGAATACGTTCCAAAGAACGTTCTGGATTTGCAGCCAAAGCGTTTGCATACGTTCCCAGCCCCACTTTCTATAGGAAGTGATCGCTCCCGCTTTCGATTATACTACAACAAGCCTTGCAGATAAACCCTGCGGGGGAAATTTCATGACACATCCCATGCCTTACAGAGAACGGAACAGCGTTGCGGAATCATCCTTGCGGGCGCAAATTTCCTGCGTTTTTTTACAAGGTGGAGAGAACATGTTATAATAACAAAGGTTTGCCGCGCGGCTGCCGGCCGTGCCTGACACGAGGTGAAACCGGGCTGGGGAGGGTGCGATATGGAGCACGACGGACATCGGAAAAGAATGCGCGAGCGCTACCAGAAGCAGGGCGCGGATGGTTTTGCTCCGCATGAACTGCTGGAACTGATGCTGTTTTATGCCATCCCCCAGAAAAACGTAAACCCGCTGGCCCATATGCTGATCGAACGTTTCGGTTCGCTGTACGGTGTACTGCACGCGACCCCCGAGCAGCTGATGCAGACGGACGGGGTGGGTGAATATGCCGCTACGCTGCTGTCGCTGTTTGGCAGCGTTCCCCGCGCAGCAGAGCAGGGCCGAACGGCGGGCCGCGAAAAGCTGTCCACT
>Ga0116170_10001118_pt1 | contig 27705 bp, 24 predicted proteins | sample AD_JPNHW1_MetaG_FD_89797 | JGI IMG/M metagenome (GOLD analysis project Ga0116170, IMG submission 89797) | Active sludge microbial communities of municipal wastewater-treating anaerobic digesters from Japan - AD_JPNHW1_MetaG | ecosystem: Engineered > Bioreactor > Anaerobic > Digestate | place... | reverse complement strand
CCCATCGGCGCGATGATCACGGTTGGCCTAAGCGATGATCGATGCCCCCCCAACACCGCTCGCTCCTGCCGCGACCTCAAGGTGAAGCACAACAAGTGCACCGTACCGGCCACCGTGACGGAAACGACCAAGGGCAGCGGCAAGCACGTGTGCTACGACTACCAGGGCTGCACCAACTACCCCGTCAAGTTCTGCACCTTCGACGGCGGACACGACGATCGTCCCAAGGATGCCGGTTCCGGCACCACCTGGATCCACGACCTCACCTGGAGCTTCATCAAGCAGTTCTGATCCGGGAAACGGTCGTCGCCCTGTCTCTGAAACAGTTCGGATGTTGGACATGGATGCCGCCGTTCCCTGAGTGATCAGCCGCCCTTCGATACAGCGCCGCAGGCGCCACTCAGGGAACGGCTGATCGTATCGAAGGGCGGCGGCAATCCGGGAGATCGCCTGGACGCAAATCTTCGTCTAGGGAACGTTCAGAAAACCGGACTTGGCTCCCCAAGGACCCGTTGCGGTGACCAGGTAGACGCCCGGTGCGGCCTGGGGGAAACGGAATCGGCCCTGATCCGACGAGGTTTGCAGCACGACGCTTCCGTCGAGCCTGCTCACCGAAACGGAGCCGCTCCACTGCGCGTCGCCCAGCAGAACATCACCGTCGCGGTAGGTGGCAAGGAGGCTGCGAGGACCTTCCGCGATCCGCGGTGTCGCGCTGGAATTTCCCGACCTCGTGAAGCGTTTGAAGAACGACCACACCTCCTCGGTGGTGTTCACCTTGCGGATGGTGTCCATGGGCCATTCGTGGCCACCGGTGATCATGGAGTCGTAGACGACCTCGCTTCCCTGCGCGCAGCGGTAGGTGGTCTTGGCCACCATGGAATTCTTGTTGGTGGCGGGGTAGGGGCGCTGGGTGGTCTTGGTCGACTTGTCGCAGTTGTTCAGCTGGATCCAGGTGTCGATGTCCTTCATGAACGAGGCCACGTCGGAGATGTCGTTGGTCCCGAACATGGTGAGGATGGGGACCGGTCTCCCGATGGGGGCCGAGGTGGAGAAGGACGGAACATGTCCAGACACCGGGGCCACCGCCGTGAAGGTTTCCGGATGCTTGTACCCCAGGCCGTTGGAGATGAATCCTCCCTGCGAGAAACCCGTGCAGTACACCCGCTCCCGATCGATCTTGTAGCGGCGGTCCACCGTGTCCAGGAGAGCCAGGAGGAACGGGTAGTCCGAGGTGTCCTGCATGTTCCAGGAACCGCTCACGGCGCTTGGATAGATGGCGATGAACTTCTCCCGGTCGGCGACCTTGTTCCCCTTGGTGTCGTTGGCGAAGTTCGCGCCGCTGCCCCCGTAGCCGTGCACGAAGTACACCACCGGAGGCTTGCTGATGCCCGCCGGGACATAGACCACCGCGTTGCGGGACTTGCCACCGTGGTTGAAGTTCAAGGTCACGGTGTTTTGCGCGCCGATCGGCGCGATCAGGCCGAGGATCGCCGGAAGGGTGGAGAGGGGGCTTCGTGGAGTCATGGATGGATGCTTCCTTTGCCTTGCGGCGGGGGAGGTGGACCGCCGGGATGGATTGCTCAGAAGATGGACGGGAGAAGCCAGGATCGGTGATCGTTTCCATTCCGGACGCGGATCAGGAGCAATCCATGGTGGTGGGGGATCGCGATCTGATCGCCAAACCCCTGGGAGATCCAGCGACCGTCGGGAGTTCCCACCTGGATCCAGTCCTGGGGAGAGGAGAATCGGAGCCAGGAGCGATCGCTTCCCTGCACCAGATTCCAGGTTGGGACCACGCCGCCCCGACCGCGATCCACCGAGGATTTGGGAAGCGCCTGGAGCATGGCGGTGGCGTAGCGTTTGCCGAACTCGCGGTTTCCCGGCGAGGTCAGGTGGTAGGCGTCGCCGCCAGGCTCCAATCCCTTGGACGACACCACCCAGCCGTTGGGGACCGTCTTGGCCGCGGTGGCCACGTAGGGGTTGTGCGCTCCGCAGCAGGCCTTGGAATCCTGGCGGAGCTCTCCGATCAGCACCGGTACGTCCGGGAACTTGAGGTCCTCCTTCAGGTCGCCCACGATCTTGGCCACTCGTCCCGGCCAGCGCGTGCGGGCGGTGTCGGTCCAATCCGCCTCGCCCTGGTGCAGGAGGATGCCGGCGATCTGACCCTTCTCCTGGGCGAGCTTCAGCCGTTCCAGCATCCAGGGGTAGGCGCCCGTCCAATGGTTGTCGGGAGGGATGGAAAAGTCCTTGCGGCGGCTGGAGGTCACTCCTTTGCTGAAGAAGCTGATGTCCACGCCGGACACCGCGCAGGGAATCAGGGCGATCGTGTCCTCGGGAAGGGAATCCGCGAGAACCTTGCCGAACCAGTCTCCCAGGCCGACGCCGGTGCCGCAGGAATGGAGCGCGGGGGCGGCGGTGGCCCACTGGTTGTACTTGCGGCCGTTCTGGGTGCAGTTGTCGTAGGACAGGACCTTCACCCGGGGATTGGTCTTGCGGTCCTCGGCGTCGGAGGTGGAGCCTCCGTGCATGTTGGATTGCCCGAACAGGAGGAAGACTTTCCAGGGGCGGGTGGGGGCGGCTGGGGAGGAGGTGGCCGCAAGCAGCAGAAACGCTGCCAGCGCGGATACCCTCGCGAACTTCGATTTTCCGGAATTGGTTCCCATACAGGATCCTTTTTCCGATCTTTCGGGTGGAACTCACCCAAATGCATCGGCGTCGCTTCGAAAGCGGTGGTGGCTTGTATTCCATCCGGAAAAACTCAGCCCTCGTGGACGTGATTCCGGATATTACGGATGATATAGGCGTTGCGAACCGATGTCGAAGGGGATCCCGGAAGGCGCGTTTTGTGGAAACATCAAAAAAGCAACAGCGATCTCCCTGGCCCGGCCCTGGTGTGGGAATGATTTTTGGATCATGGATCGTTCCATGTCGCCTATCCCTTGTGCTAAGATGGTGTAAGAATGCGCTCGATCTTCGAATATCTGGATTATCGGGATTTGTTGCGGGACGCGTTCGAAGAGCGCAAGGCGAAATCGCCGTTGTACGGCTACCGGATGATGGCCGAGACCCTGGGGCAGGACACCAGCAACATCTTCCGGATCCTCCAGAAGGATGCGCACCTTCCCGCCCGCTGCCAGTCCCGCGCGATCGAATTCCTGGGGCTCACCGGAAGGTCCGCGGAATACTTCGTGCTCCTGATCGCCTACGCACGCGAAAGGGATTCAAAGGCCCGCCACGACATCCTGGAAAAGGCCATGGCCTTGCGGGACGTGGCCTGCCGGGATCTGGTGGACAAGGAGCTGGACTACTTCCGCAACTGGTGGATCGTGGCGATCCGTTCGATGGTGGAGGTCATGGAGGGGCGCGTGCAGCCGGCGGCCATCGCCAGCCGCCTGCAACCTTCGGTCTCGGAAGCCGAGGTGACCAAGGCGCTGGACCTTCTGCTGGAGCTGAACCTGGTGAAGAAGGCGAGCTCCGGGCGCCTGGTGCTTTCCGAACCCCATCTGAACGCGGGCGGGCCCGAGAAGACCGAGGCCGTACGCCATTTCCAAAGACAGATTCTGGCGCTGGCGTCCGAATCCCTGGAACGTTTCCCCCGCGAACAGAGGGACGTTTCCACCCTGACCTTGGCCGTCGACCAGGCTGCCTTCGTGGAGATCCGAGAGATGTTGAGGGAGTTTCGCCAGCAGATCCAGAAACGGGTGGAGGAAGCCGCCCATCCGGACCGCGTCATGCAGTTGTCCATGGCCTTCTTTCCGCTGGCCACTTCCGGGGAGTCCTCCCCATGAGAAGGCTTCGCCCGCTTGTGCTTTCGCTCGTCGGGGGCGTCCTGTGGTCGTGCACCGAGGACCGCATCACCGGCAACACCACCCAGACGGAGAACACCGCCTCGGCGCGGAGCATCCTGGTGGATTCGCTGCTTCCGATCTGGAACCGCCCGCTGTGGTACACCACCGTGGGCACGTTGCGCTTGGACTCCAGCAACTTCGATTTCAGCCAGGTGGATTCCACGGGTCGCGAGGTAGACGTCGCACGCACGGACAGCACGCCCATTCCCTTCGACATCGTGGAATGGGACAAGCCCGGTCGCATGGGCCGCATCCTGGTGCGCCTGGAGCCCTCTCTCCTGGCTCCGGGGTCCCGCTTCCTGCTTCGTTGGAAGCGCAGGCCGGAGACGCGAACCGATCCCTTGGCGGTCTGGCGGGAGATCCCGGAAATCCAGCGGTTGCGCCTGGGATCCGTCCTGGTGGACGATTTCGAGAAGCCCTCCCATCGCAGCCATCTTCCCGATAGCGTCACCTGGTACACCGTAGCTTCCGATTCCACCGTCACGGTCTCCAGTCCCTCCTTCGTCGCGGGTGGCGGCAACCGTGGAACCGTGGTCCGCATCACCTACAAGGTCCCGAGCGGATCCGGGAAATGGGCGTTGATCGGCATCGTGCCGGGCCACAACGCGGTTCCCTGCCGGATGCGGACAATGGATTCCCTGGTGTTCTGGGCCAAGGGGTCGGGGAAGGTGTCGTTGGCCTTCGATCGGCTGCCTCCCTACGCGAAAGGCAAGGCCTGGACGCATCGGATGCTGGACACCGTCTGGACCCGCTACAGCATCCGCCCGCAGGATCTGGAGCCTCCCGAGCCGAACACCGATATGGTGGGTTGGGAAGCGGTCCGCGACCAAGTGACCAACCTCACCTTCCTGGTTTCCGGAGGGACCGATCTCTACCTGGACGACATCCGCATCCACGGAATCGACGTCGACGACCTGAGGTAGTCGTGGTTTCGGAAGCGGTCGACCCGTTGTCGACCGCTTTGAGGTTTTCACAAAATCCATCCCGGAACATGGCCGATATTTCCCTCGTCGCGGGCCTATTCTCCAAGCGAGGAAATACGGCCGAAGCCGGACAGGTTCCGGATCGGGCCGTCGCCGGTTCGCCGCTTGTCGTCGATCAAGGTTCGGAGAGGTAGGATCCATGCAATCTGTGTTCGAATATCTCGATTATCGCGAATACCTGAGGGATTTCCACGAAAAGCGCAAGCAGGAGGTTCCCCATTGCACCTACAGGACCCTCGCGGACTTCTTCGGGATGGACACGGCGAACCTGTTCCGCATCCTCAAGGGGAAGGCCCATCTGCCCGTGAGATCGCATTCGCGGGCGATCGATTACCTGGGACTCTCCGGCAAGGCGGCTGAATTCTTCCTGCTTCTGATCAGCCATTCCCGCGAGCGGCATGCGGGGATGCGCAGCGATCTGCTGGAGAAGGCCATGGTGCTGCGCGACAGCGTCCTGGGATCCGATCGTCCATGCGGGGAGGAAGGGGGGCACGTGACGGAATCCGTCGAGTCCGTCTCCCGGATCCGTCGGGATGTTTCCATCCTGACCTTCGCCGGTGACCAGGAGACGTTGGCCGACATCCAGGACATCCTGCTGGAGTGCCGCAACCGGATCCAGAGGAGGATCGAGCGGACCGACTCGCCGGATCGCGTCCTTCGACTGGAAATGTCCATCGTCCCGGTGTCCCGGTCGGTTTCCCTTCCCGCCGACATGGATTCTCCGGAACACCGGCTTTCGCCGCTTGCCGCCCAGGCGACCTGACGAGGCTGGATCCCGGGGGCTTCGGCCCCCTCAACGTCGCTTGGCCAGGAATCCGTCCACCGCCTTGGCGATGGATTCCGCGATCCGTTTCTGGCGGTCGGCGTCGCCGAGTTTGGCCAGGTCGGATCCGTTGGATAGGTAGCCCATCTCGATGAGGACCGAGGGCATCATCGAGCCCACCAGGACGAAGAATCCCGCCTGGCCCGCTCCCGTCCGTTCCTTGGCCACCACGCCGTCCTTCTCCATGTGGTGGACCACATCTCCCGCGAAGCGCTCGCTCTCCTTGGTGTACTGGTTGAGCTGGTGTTCCAGCAGCATCCATTCCACCGGGGTGAGGGCGTCCTTCTTCTGGCGTTCGCCGGTTTCGTACTGGATCGCTTCGTTTTCGCGTCGCTCGATGGCCTTGTCCGCTTCGTCCTTGGCTTCCCGCAGAAGGAAGACGATGAATCCGTTGACCTCGTCGCGCCGCTTGGAGTTCAATGGAAGGCTGTTGCAGTGCAGCGAAATGAACAGATCCCCCTTCGCCGCGTTGGCCTTCTGGGTGCGTTCGGACAGCTTCAGGAAGGAGTCGGTGTCGCGGGTCATCACCACGCGCACGCCCTTGCGCTTCTTCAGGGCGTCGCGGAGTTTCCTGGCCACGGCCAAGGTGATGTCCTTCTCGTGCAAGGTCTTTTCGCCGCTCTTGCCCAAGGCTCCAGGATCCTTGCCGCCGTGGCCCGCGTCCACCACGATGGTGAACGACTTGGAGTCGCGAACCATGGGCGGTTCCGGTGCGACGACCTCCTCCTCCGGTGGAGCTTTCGTGGGTTCTTCCGCTGGAGGTGTCGGAGTCGCTGGGGGAGGGAGGGAATCCAGGGTGGGCCCGGCGGTCTGCTCGGCGGTTGCGGGTGTGTCGGAGGGAGGGGCTGATTCGGTCTTCGGGACCACCTGGAGCCGTTCCAGGAGGTCGACTGCCGCTGACTTGGGAAGGACCAGACGGGATTTGGTCACCCGCGGGGGAAAGACCAGGGGCCGTGTGCGTCCGGCCATGCGGGCGAAGGGGTTGCGATCGAACACGACCAGGACGGAGTCCTTCTTCCCTTCCAGGCTGGCTCGTAGCTGGCCCCGCTCGGAATCGATCTTCAGATCGCCTTCGTGCGTGGTTCCCGCCAGGATCCTCACCGAAGGGATGCCGTAGACGACCGTGTCGCGGACGGTGACTCCCGCCCACGCGCCCGCCCATAGACCGAGGATCACAAGGAGGAAGCGCATAGGGGTTTCCGTTACCGGAGGGCCTTTTTCATGGCCCGGTCGATCTCGCGCTTGTGGTCGGCGGCGATCTTGGTCTGTCGCTTGTCGTGCTCGGCCTTGCCCTTGCAAACGGCCACCTTCACCTTGGCCCACGAGTCCTTGAAGTAGACCTCCAACGGGACGATGGTGAGACCCTTGCGGTCCACCGACCTCGCGAGCCCTTCGATTTCCTTCTTGTGCAGAAGGAGCTTCCGCGCACGGGAATGCTCGTGGTTCCAGCGGTTTCCCGCGGTGTATTCGTCGATGCGGACGTTGTAGAGCCAGGCTTCACCCTTGGAGATGGCGACGTACGAATCCAGAAGCTGGCATCTGCCGTCGCGCAGGCTCTTCACCTCGGTGCCACAGAGCATCAGTCCGGCTTCGTAGGTCTCCAGGATGAAATACTCGTGCCTGGCACGCCGGTTTTCGATGTGGACTGCCATCCGCGGCCTAACCGGCCGATTCGGCGGGGGAAATTTCCGTGGTGGCGTTTTCCAGGACGCGCTGGATGTCCTTGTACTGCACGTCGCCTTCGTTGAGGAGGGCCTTCAGTTCACGCGAAGCTTCGAAGACGGGCTTGATGCCGCCCTCCACTTGCACGAGCTCGCCGGTCCGCGGATTGCGCGCCGTGCGGGCCTTGCGGGGGCGGACCTTGAAACGGCCGAATCCTCGGATCTCGATGTTGCGGCCATCGCGAAGCGTGGTGGAGATCGCGTCCAGGAGTCCTTCCAGGACGGACTTCGTTTCCGCTTGGGTCAGCCCGGTGCGCCGAGCGATTTCTTCGACGATGTCCTTTTTCGTGACGTTGGCCATAAGCGTTCCTTCACAGTATAACCAACCATTCGGAGGTTGTCCAAGTCCTTTGTGGAAGCGGACTTGTGTATGGAAGCATTTGTTTTGGGCAAGAAAAGGAAAAGGGGCCATTCGGCCCCTTGCAAACGGATTCGTGCGAACTTCCTGGCCTGTTGTTACAGGCAGGCGGGGAACTGGACGCCGGTGTTGTAGTTCTCATCGGCCTTCAGGGTGGTGGGCAAGGTGAGGCGCACCTTGCGGTCCGAATAGTCGATGATGGTGATGGTGGCGCCTTCCGCACGGCGGGAGATCTGCCAGGCGCCGTAGGTGAGGTGGGTGGCGGAATTGGAGCCCACCATGACGTCCTTGATGGGCAGGATGGTGTTCTCGATGTAGATCTGGTCGGCGTTGCCCGGCTTCATGCGCACGATCAAGCTGCCGGTGACGGGGCACTTCACGTACTTCCAGGTGGTGCCGGAGGGATTGCCCACGCTGTACCCAAGCTGAGAGAAGGCTGGATAGCTGACGTCCAGGTGCCCATTGGGATTGGATTTGCAGGGCGCGTTGATGTCGTTGGGGCACTCGTCGGTGACGGTGGCGACGATCTTCTTCCCGTTGGCTCCCGTCAGCTCCACGCAGGCGCCGCACATGCCGACGGTGTGGAAGTCGCTGGTGGAGTTGCCGGGAATGGCCACGAAGTACTGCGGAGTGGAGATGTTGTCGATCTTGTCGGAGCCCTGGCCGGAGGGTTCGTAGCCGTGGAAGCCGCACGCCAACGCGTAGTGGTCGCCTTCCTTGTAGGAACCCTGCCCGAACCAGTAGTTGGTGAAGCTGCCCGACCCCGGATTGGGGCTGGGGGGCAAGGTGCAGGCGGTGGGGCCGGCAGTGGTGGTGTCGCGCATGGTCATGGCGATACCGGTCTGGGTTTCCGCTTTCATGGCGAAGGTGGTGTCCTGGAATCCCGTCTTCTTGAAGATCAAGGTGGGATAGGTCGCCGCCTGCCTGGCAGCAGGCTCCATCCGTCCGGACTGGCCGGCTTCGGGAACCCAGTTCACGCTTCTCTGGTAGGTTCCTTCGCTGTGGGATACCTGCAGGAAGCCCACTTCGCGACCCACGGAAGTGGAGGGAAGGGTCAGCCGGGCCTTCCCCTGGTTGAAGTCGGTGGTGGAGCTCCAGACTTCCTTGCCGGAGGGCGTGAACAGCCGCACCAGGGCGGAGCCGCTCACGGGGAGTTCCAGTTCCAGGGTCTTTCCGGTTTGCTTGAAATGCATTCCGCGGGAGTCGCCGCGGAGGATCCCGGCCACCGATTGGATGACGAAGGTGCCTGACGCGTCGGAGGTGGCGGTCAGCTTGGCGCTGTCCTTCACGGTGATGGAAACGCCCTGGAGTGCGCTCCCGTCGCTGCCGTTCTTCACCACCCCGGTGGCTTTCATGGCATGGGCGGAAGTGACGACCAGTAAAGCCGCCATGGGCAGACTCAAAACGCTGGCGGACTTGGAAAATCGATCGACGGGCATGCAACATCTCCTGAAGGGTCAGAATCTCCATGGGCCGAACCCGGGTGTCGGCGAATCCGCAAGGTAGCCCGGTTTTGGCGGTCCCGCATCGCCTTTGTAGGGAGGATCGTTGACTCGAGTGGTCTCCAGAGTCCAAAAGGCATCCGTTCCGGATCGGAGTACGTTTTCTCCATTGGTCCGCACAGGGGCTGTCTATTGGGGAATCGACGGGGATAGTTTTCCCTTTGTCGCGCATCCAATCATCACCCGGTAGGGACTTACCTATGAACACAAGACTCCTCCGCGCTTTCCTGTTCGGTTTGGGGTTGGTCGGGGCCATGTCCGGCTGCGATCAGCGCACCGAAACCGCCAATCCCACCAGTTTCACCGCCCAACCATCCGGCAAAGTGGCCTTCCGGCTCTCCGCCGAGGACATCGCCAAGGTCGGTGTGGGAGTGGATTCGGTGCGCATCGAAGCCATCCGCGAGGGATTCCCGGTGCAGGTCGCTCTGGGAAGCCTTGTCCACGACGTTGTCCTTTCCGATCTGGCCTCCGGGGTCTGGACCCTCCGCGTGGCCCTGTTCGATGGAGCCCAGGCCATCCATTATTACGGCGAAGCGGTGGTGAACGTTCTACCCGGGCGGACCGTCGACGCCGACATCCACCTCTCCAAGGCCACCGGATCGGTGCGCGTGAAAATCATCCTGGATCCGGATCCCGGTCTTCCGGTCGTGGACACCCTGACCGTCGGGTACGGCAACCAGACTCCAGGTTGGACGCCCTTGAAGGCATGGCGGACCTCGGCCGGCGTCTACCTGGTGGGGAATCTCCAGGTTCCCTGCGAGGAGCCGGTGTTGACCTTCGACGCATCCGGAACACGGTCCACGGTGGAACCCGTGCTCCAGTCGGCACGGAGTCTTGTCATGCCCCTGCCTGCGGGCGACCGATCGCGCTGGATCCTCGGCAAGAAGGTCGACAGCGTCCTGGTGTGCGACGCGATGCTCCGGGAACGCACCTACTTCGTGCCCTGGCAGGCCTCCGGTTCCCTCACCTTGGTGACATCCACCGGCGAAATCGTCCTGCCCGACTCCGGTCGCGTGCCTCCCGCGGACACGATGCAGATCCACATCCAGCCCACGGCGAACGATATCAAGCCCGGTTTCGCTCCCATCCTGGCCGTGCGGCGCGACGATTCCACGGTGTGGATCCTCACCCATTTCACCTGTCAGAAGCCGGTCGTCGTCGACCTCCCCGATTCCGGGACCCGGTGGGTTTTCGGCAACGATCCCACCGTCGTCGGGACTTGCACCGAGCACGCCGACCAGTACGCATGGGTGGTCCTCGACAGGCCCGACTGCGGCACCATCCAGCTGGAAGATGCCGCGGGCAAGGTCCGGTTCCTTCCCGGTAGCGCCTGCGTGGTTCCTCCTCCACCGCCACCGTTGTCCTTGCCGGACACCGTGCTGGTCAAGGCCATCGACGGGATCATGTACAGCCGCAGCTTCGAGGCGCGCGACGGGCTTCCGGTGGACAAGGTCTGGCGCGATGGCGCAGCCATCTGGGTTTCCACTCGGTTCGATTGCAACGTCGATCCCCAAGTCTTCTACAACATCCACATGGTTTTCGGTGCGGACACCTCCAGGGTGGCCTCGCCGTCCCCGTCCGCTCCGAAGGCGATCGAGATGACCCTGGTGCGGCCCCTGGTCAGCACCGAGATCGCCTGCCCCGAAAAGCCCCACGTGGTGCGGATCCCCTTCGGTCCCGAACAGGATGTGCTGTTCCGCGGTCTGATGGATGGGAAGGCGACGCTTCTTCCCGGAACGACGATTCCTGTCGTTGTTGATTCGTCGTTCCAGCGGTACACCTCCGGCAACGAAGCGGGATCCGGTGTCGGTTTCGAGTACGTCCTCTTCGCCGACGGTCGGGTGGAACGCACCCCGACGCCGGGACTCGTCACGGTGGATACCGTGGTCGTGCCGCAAAAGGCGGTGCTTTCCGTCGACACCCTGGCCAAGCTCGTCGCCCTGTTGCAGTCCCCACGAGTCCGCCATCCGGATGGCAGCTGCCTGGTGGCCGAACCCGCCATCACGAGGGATTCCTCGGTGCAGACGGATCCGGCACCGTTGCTGAAGAGGATCCCCTCGGTCAAGTACCGCACCGTCGACTACGCCAACGGGACGGTGTCCGCCCAGAAGTGGGACACGATGCTCAATTGCGTGCCTCCGCTGTCGTGGAGCCAGCTCGATGCGGTGGACCGGTCGTTGGTGGCCGCCTTCTCCGGCATCTGATCCCCGCTTCCGCCGACGATTCGGACGAGGCTCGCGCCATGGCGCGGGCCTCCTTCGTTTCAGGCTTCCCGAAACCCCAGGCGGCAAGCCAGATCCCAGGTGCGACGGGGGAGGACCTCGGGATGCCTCACGGGGCGATGCCGCCATTCCAGACGGGTGGGGTATTCCTTGCGCATCCGGTCGAAGTGCGTTCCCCGTTCCTTGTCGGGAAATGTCAAGCATTCCCGCAGCACCGCATCGTCGCGAGCGGGGGAGTGCGCGGCCAGAACCAGGCAGGACAGGGCGTCCCAGGGGTCGGAGTGCGGATCCACGGCGTGTCCGGAAGGGGTGGAGGGAAGAGCCTTCGCCTCCAGGGGAACGGAATCGGGTTCGCTCGGGATCCAGGGGGGGAGGTCCAGAGCCTGTCCGAGGGCCTCGCGCACCATCCGGGTTCCCTCGATCTTTCCCTCCAGCGAATAACCCGCCACGTGGGGGCTGATCAGGTCGGCCTTCAAGGCGAGGTCCACCGGCAATGCGGGTTCCGGATCGAAGACATCCAGGGCCAGGTAGACATCCGGTCGTCGCGAGGCGAGGGCCACCAGCGCAGGCGTGGAGAAGGTGGCGCCTCTGCCTGCGTTGACCAGCCCCGCACCGAAGGGGAGGTGTCCAAGGTTCTCCGCGAGGAGCCCTCGGGTTGGCCAGGGACCATCGTTCACCAGGGGGAGATGGGCCAGGACCAGGGGGAGGGCGAGAACATCCTCCAACGGATGGAATCCGGACGACCCTTCCCGGGCTTCCCGGGGAGGATCGTTCTTGAGCACCTCCCAGCCGAGGGATTCCAGCAAGGCTCCCATGGCATTGCCCACGCGGCCTGCGCCGACGATGCCCACCTGCCGGAGACCGGAAAGGTCCAGTCGCCTCTGGAAATGTCCCCAGGCCAACGTGGAAAAGACCCATTCCGCCACGGATCGGGCGTTGCACCCCGGCGCGCTGGCCCAGCGGATGCCTTGCGATTCCAGCCAGGGAATGTCCAGATGGTCGGTGCCGATGGTGCAGGTTCCCACGAATCGCACCGCGGAGCCTTCCAGGAGCGCGCGGTCCACGCGGGTGACGGATCTCACCACGAGGACTTCGGCGTCTTCCACCTGGTTTGGTCCGATGCTCCTGCCTGGGACTGGACACACCTCTCCGACCGAGGCGAACGCCTCGCGGGCGTACGGGATGTTTTCGTCGACCACCACCTTCACGCGATCGCCTTTCGAATGGCTTCGCCTCACAATTTGCACATTTGCCGGCTACGATGACCCAAAAGATCGCCGTACTCTGCTCCGGAGGAGGTTCCAACCTCCAGGCCCTCATCGACCGTGTCGGTTCCGGTGACCTTCCCGCCCGCGTCGAATGGGTGGTGTCCAACAACGGCGATGCCCTGGCCTTGGAGCGTGCCCGTCGCGCCGGAGTGGAAGCCATCCACCTTTCCGCCCGCACGGAGGGGTCCCAGGAAGCCGCCGACCTCCGGCTGCTTTCCCTGATCCGCGATCGCGGGATCGACGTCCTGGTCCTGGCGGGATACATGAAGATGCTTCCGGCGGGAGTGCTGGAACTCCTGCCTGGTCGGGTGGTGAACATCCATCCCTCCCTCCTTCCCTCCTTCGGGGGCAAGGGGATGTTCGGGCACCACGTCCACGAAGCGGTCCTGGCTCGCGGGGTGCAGTGGACGGGTGTTACCATTCACCTCGTGTCCGAGCGCTACGACGAAGGGCCCATCCTTCGGCAACGGGTGGTGGCGGTCCAGCCGGGCGACACTCCCCAGAGCCTGGGGAGCCGGGTTCTGGCCATCGAGCACGATACCCTGTGGCGCGAGGTTCGCGACCTTCTCGAAAGGATCCGCTGAGTGTTCGATTTCTTCCTGCAAACCACTTCGCGCAACGGTGATCCCTGTCTCCAACTCGCGGGCTCCTGCCGCGAATACAGCCTGGATCGGTTCAACCAGGCGATGAAGGAAGCCACCGCCCAAGCCGAAAAGACCGTCTACCTGGATCTTTCCCAGACCAAGCTTCTGGACTCCGCTTCGCTGGGAACCATCGTGTCGCACTTCAATCTCCTGCGAAGCCAGGGGAAGAGCCTGGTCCTGCTCAATCCTTCCGCTTCCTGCAAGCACTTGCTGGAAATCACCTCTCTCAACCGGGTGCTGGTCATCGAGACCGATTCCCCGACAGCATGAAGGAAGAACCTGTGGAAACGCGTGAAACCCTGCTGGCCCCACGTCACCTCGCGCTCGGCGCGCGGATGGTTCCCTTCTCCGGTTGGAACATGCCGGTGCAGTACAAGGGAATCGTCGAAGAGCATCGCGCGGTGCGCCAGCAGGCGGGGCTGTTCGACGTTTCCCACATGGGGCGGTTCGTGTTCTCGGGACCCGGCGCCCTGGCCCATCTGGAATCGCTCACCACCAACCGGGTGGCTTCGCTCGCCGTGGGCCAGTTCCAGTATTCGTCCCTGCCCAACGACCTGGGGGGATTGATCGACGACATCCTGGTGGGCAGGATCGGGGACAGCGAATACCACGTGGTGGTCAACGCGGGGAACCTGGTCCGCGATCGCGCCGAGATGACCGCCTCGCTCCCGGCCGGCGTGACCTTTTCCGACGAGAGCCTCACGCATGGGATCATCGCGCTGCAGGGGCCCGCGTCGCAGGCCATCCTGAAGTCGTTGGCACCGGACCTGGACACCTCCGTGGGCACCTACCGTTGCACGCACGCGACCTTGCCGGGTGGACGGATCCTGGTGTCGCGCACCGGCTACACCGGCGAGGACGGATTCGAATTGTACCCCCGGTTGGAGCACCTGGTGGCGGTGTGGGACGCCCTCCTGGAGGCGGGGGCTCCGCACGGTCTGGTTCCGGCGGGTCTGGGCGCCCGCGATTCGCTCCGCCTGGAGTCTGGCTATTCCCTGTATGGACACGAATTGTCCGAGTCCACCACCCCGTTGGAGACGGGTCTTGCCTGGATCTGCGATCTGTCCAAGGAGTTCCGCGGCGCCAAGGCGCTGCGCGAGCAGAAGGCGGCGGGAGTCCCGCGTGCGATCGTGGGGATTTCCATGGAAGGCAAGGCCATTCCCCGCCAAGGGTACGTGGTCAGCGACGGCGTCCGCGCGGTGGGAACGATCACTTCGGGAACCCAGAGTCCCGTGCTGGGGCGCGGCATCGCCTTGGCGCTGGTGGAAGCGGGAAGTCTGCGGAAGGGGGCCACCGTCTACGTGGAGATCCGCGGCAAGAAGGAACCCGCCCAGGTGGTCGATCGCCGATTCGTCCGCCGCGCCTGAGATGGCCAAGCCCAAACCCAGGTCGGCCCCTCGCACGGCCACCAGGACCCGATCCAAACCGGCCGCATCCGCCCATCCGCGGATGCGCATGCAGATCGCAGGGGCTTTCCTGATCCTTTGGGCGGTCTGGGTCTTCCTGGCCGTGGTGCTGGGGGTGTTGCGCGAATCCGACCACCCCCTGGGACCCTACCTGGGCAAATTCGTCGCCGAGCGGATGGTTTGGTTCACTGGAATCCTTCCCGCCTTGACCGGTCCCATGGCCTTGGCGGCCACGGGCTCGCGGCTTGCGGTAGGGCCCCATCCCCTCGTCAAGCGCATCCATGGCGGCGCCTGGTTGCTGTGGGCCCATCTGGTGCTGTTCCTTTCCGTTCCCGGACTGGGCGCCAAGGATCTGTCCTTCGGGTATCTGTCCCGCCATGGTGGGGCGTTGGGACAGTTCCTGATGGAGAGCCTTTTCCTGCCCGTCTTCGGGAGCCATCCGCTGGGACCCGTGCTCGTGCTGGTGGCCAGTCTGGGAGGAACCTTGTTCTTCCTGTTCCGCTACACCCCGCGGCAGGCCCTGGTGGCCGGAGCCGTCAAATCCAAGTCGATCTGGGAGCGCGTAGTGGCCTGGGCGCGCGAAAGAAACCAACGGCGGGAATCGGAAGAGCCCCCGCCCGCTCCGGTCCCGGCGGGCGGTCGCACGGTGCCGCGCGCGGTGGAGGAACGTGCCGAACGCGGATTGGTGGCCGGTGGAGCCCTGGCCATGAGCGTGGAGCCCAGAGGGCGCTTCATGGACCGGCAGGTGCGACCGGAACCGGACACCGGAATCCTGCCCTTGGACGATTCCGCTCGTGTCGCGCCGCGTCCCCGCGCCGGCCGCACTCCTCTGGTGCCCGGAGCGGTGCTGGCCGGTGGCGCCGCCGCCGCCGGAATGGAGACGCCCGCGGCCCTGGGCGGCAAGGCCTTGGAAGTCTACAACGGGCTGTCCAAGTGGCGGCCGCTGCAACCCGAGGACCTGGTCGGATTGGATCCGCTGGAAATCCGCGAACTCAAGCGCCGCGACGAGGAAATCCGCCGCGCCTTCATGCTCAACGAATGGGAGGATCGCGAAGTCCAGGCCCAGGTGAGCCGGCGCCCCAAGATCGCTCCCGAACCCGCGCCGGAGCCTGTGTCCGCCGGGACCGTTCCCGAGCGGACGGAATCCGACATCGTGGTCCCTCCCGCCCGCCCCGCAAGACCCGCGGAGCCGTCGGATGCGTCCCTACCCAGGATCCGGCCTCCCGCGCCACCGCGCGAACCCAAGGCATCGGTGCGGCAGACCACCGAGCAGGCGTCCAGCCGCTACCGCATCCCGGAGGTTTCCATCCTCCCGGATCCTCCTTCCCAGGAAGCCGAGCTCGACGAGAAGGAGCTCCAGGCCACCGCCGAACGTCTGGTCATCCAGCTGCGCAATTTCAACGTCCAGGGCAAGGTCCTGCAGATCGAGCCGGGCCCGGTGATCACCCGGTTCAAGGTGGAGCTGGCCCCGGGGACCCCGGTGCGCAAGATCGCGAACCTTTCCGAGGATCTGGCCCTGGCCCTGCGGGCCAAGCGCATCCGCATCCAGGCGCCCATTCCCGGCGAGGCCATGGTGGGCATCGAGATCCCCAACCTCCATCCGGAAACCGTCCACATCAAGGAGCTTCTGCGCTCGCCGCAGTTCCGCGATCCCAAGCTGAAACTTCCCGTGGTGCTGGGAAAGGACACCGCGGGCCATCCGGCCTTCACGGATCTGGCCCGGGCTCCGCATCTTCTGATCGCGGGACAGACGGGATCCGGCAAGTCGGTGTGCATCAACACCATCCTCAGTTCCTTCCTGTTCAGCCAGTCGCCGGAGCGGCTGCGCATGATCCTGATCGACCCCAAGGTGGTGGAGCTTTCCACCTACGCCGAGATCCCGCATCTGATGTGTCCGGTGATCACCAAGCCGGAGGAGGCCGTCCAAGCGCTCAAGTGGACCGCCGTGGAGATGGATCGCCGCTACGACGTGCTGGCCGCCGCCGGAGTCCGCAACATCGCTGGTTTCAACGACAAGTTCGAGGCGGGCACGCTCCCTGCGGGACTCGCCGAGGAGGATGCGGGCCGGATGCCCTACCTGCTTCTGATCGTGGACGAGTTCGCCGACCTGATGATGGTGGCCGGTAAGGAAGTGGAGACCAACGTCGCGCGCATCGCCCAGAAGGCCCGCGCGGTGGGGATCCACATGATCCTGGCCACCCAGCGACCGTCCACCAACGTGATCACCGGCGTGATCAAGGCGAACCTGCCCACCCGCATCGCCTTCCAGGTGGCCAGCCAGATCGATGCCCGCACCATCCTGGACAAGCAGGGGGCCGAGGATCTCCTGGGCCGGGGCGACATGCTTTTCCGCGGCATCGAGGCTCCCGAACCCACTCGCATCCATGGGGCGTTCGTGACCGACGCCGATGCCGAAGCCGCCGCCTTGGCGGCCAGTTCCCAAGGCGTGGTGTTCCCCATGATCGAGCGGTTGGACGTGGGCGAAGACGACGGCGACGGCGATTCGTCGGATGCGCCCGTGAAGCTGGATGCGAAGTTCGGCGAGGCCGCGCGAATGGTCGCCCTGACGCGCCAGGGGAGCGTGTCCATGCTCCAGCGGCGTCTGGAGATCGGCTTCGCCCGGGCGGGCCGATTGATGGACCAGCTGGAGCGGATGGGGATCGTGGGACGCGACCGCGGTTCCAAGGCGCGCGAGGTGTTGCTGGACGAGCTCCAGGTCGAGGACCTGGTGCGGCGCTTGGAAGAAGGACCGTAGACCTCGACCTGGGCCTGCTGCTCGGCGTGGTACAACTCCTTCCCAGGGCAGCATATCGGCGTTTGATCGTTTCCCGTGCGTTTCGGATTATCTTTGCGACTTCATGAATTTGGATTCCCGTGGCACGACCACGTCCCAGGAACGTCCGGTCGCATTCTTTGATTTTGACGATACCTTGGTCTTCGCGGATTCCATGCTGCACTGGCAGCGTTGGTATGCGCGCCGCCGCAAGTTGTGGGGTGTTGCCCTCTGGGTATGGGGCATCCTCCCCATACGCCTGTTCAAAGGCCCCCTGTGGATGAAGCGGGCCTACATGGCCACGTCCAATCGCGAAACGGTGCAGTCGCGGGCCAATCTGGTGCGCCAGTTCTCCCGGGAATTCCTCTCCCAGACCGGACTTGCCGAAATGCTGGAACGGATCTGGATGCACTTCAACCAGGGCCACCGGATCGTGGTGGTCACGGCCTCGCCATCGTTCTACCTGGCCCATCTGGAAGATCTTCTTCCACCCCACGACCTGGTCGCCACGGAACTGGAGTTCCAGGGACGGCACCTCTGGAACCTGCCGGGATTGGTGGGCGAGAACGTGAAGGGGGAGGGCAAGCTGCAGGTGCTGAAGGATCGTGGATTCGATCCCACCGCTCCAGGCACCTACGCCTATTCCGACCACATTTCCGACGCGCCTCTGCTGGAGGCCGTGCAGTTCGCCTTCGCCGTGCGCCCCGACGAGGAACTGGAATACCTGGCCCGCCAGAAGGGATGGCCCATCCTCAAGCCGGTGGAGCCTTGGAGCGAAGACAAGACCCGCCTGTCCAAGGGGTTGTGGCTGGTCTTCGGTCCGGTCGGACCGTCCTGGCCGCATACCCGGATTCCACTGGGAAAGCAACGCAAACGATTTTGGAAGCGTTGGTCGGAATTGATCGTGTCGGCGTGGAAGGAAGCCGCCAAGGAGAATCGCCAGGGGTTCGGCGAAATCTGCCGCGAACTGGAGCGACTCTCCACGCGCATGAAGGGCGCGGCTCCGCGCATGGCACGTGCGCTGATCCAAAAACCGCTCATCCAGCTGGGGCACTCCGCCCAACCTGCGCTGGACCGAGTCTGGGCCACCGGTCAGAGTCTGGCCATGACCCCCGCTGGATTGGATGCGCTCCAGAAAATGGTGTACCAGTCCGCCGGTTGCGAGGCTGCCAAGCTGGTCCTGGCTCCCGTGGGCAGCGACGGCTTGTACCAGACCTACCGGATCCGGCGCGGCGATCGTTCCGACCGCATCCTGAAGCTCCTGCTGCCGGGTGCTCGCGAGGCGGTGGTCAGCGACCTGGAGAACGGGGGGCACCGTTCCCAACTGGCCCACGACCCGCATCTTCGCCGCGCATGGGAAGGTCTGCTGTCCGAATTCCAGCCCCACCTGGAATCCGAATGCGACCTGGAACGCGGGGTGGCCATCGGTGCGCGCCTGCGCGAATTGTTCCCGGACACAGGCACGGGGATCTTCATTCCCCACGCGGATCTTGTCCGTTGCGACGGCTACGAGGGATTGGTCCTGGAGACCGCCAACGGGTTCCCTCTGCCGGCCTACCTCGCCTATCTGCGCGAAACGCGCCGACTGAGGGATCCCAAGCAGGAGGCCAACTCGGACTACGACGCCTTCGCCGCCATGATCGCAGACGCCAAGCCCCTGCCGCAGGGACGGGAATTGTCCGGGCGGATCTGGAAGCTCGTCTCGCGCACCTGGTTCGAGTCCGCCCTGTGGCTCACGCTGTCCGGGACCGAGGACGTTTCCGTGGTGCTCGGGAAGGACGGTTGGCTCCTGTCCATGTCCGACTTCGCCGGCTCCGTCCAGTTCCCGGACTGGTGTCCCCACGCCCTGCGCGACTGGAACGTGGTCTGTCCGGAAGGCTCTTCCGACCTGGTGGATCTGTGCAAGGCGATGGGCTGGGGCGACCACCACCTGGAGGCGTTCCGCGGGAAGCACCGCTCCCTGGTGGAGATGGTCTGGCATCCGGTCCTGGCCGGGACCGAACAGGGCGGGTTCGCCTTCGACGACTGGCGTCTGGATGGCAGGCTCAACAGCCTTCTGGGCGCCGGCCACCAGTACGAGAATTGGCCGATTCCAGAGCCCTGCCGGCGCGTGTTCCGCACCCTGTGGTGGCTTCGCCGCTGCCTGGCCGCCGTGGGAGTGGCCGACTGACCGATCCTCCATGCGGAGTCGGTCGCACAGTCCCGCCGGGGTTTGTACGTTGGCCTCCCATGAAGAAGATCGTCCTGGCCGCTCCAAGGGGTTTCTGCGCGGGTGTCGAACGCGCCATCGAGATCGTCGAGAAGGCGCTCGGCAAGTTCGGGGCGCCGGTCTACGTGCGCCACGAGATCGTCCACAATCGCCACGTGGTGCAGCAGTTGCGCGACCAGGGAGCGGTGTTCGTGGAGGAGCTTTCCCAGGTTCCCCGCGGGGCTCCGGTGATCTTCTCCGCCCACGGGGTCTCCGAAGGCGTCTTCCGGGAAGCGGAAAGCCGCTCGCTCACGGTCATCGACGCCGCCTGTCCCCTGGTGAAGAAGGTGCACACTTCCGTGAAGCGCCACGCCGGAATGGGTCACTGCGTCATCCTGATCGGGCATCGCGGGCATCCGGAAGTGGTGGGAACCATGGGACAGCTTCCGGAGGGGGGTGTTGTCCTGGTGGGCTCCGTGGAGGATGTGAGGAGGTTGGAGCTTCCCGACGAGATGGATCTCGCCTACACCACCCAGACCACGCTGTCCGTGGACGAGACCCGCGAGATCATCCTGGAGCTCCAGAAGCGTTTTTCCCGCATCAAGGGACCTTCGCGCGGCGACCTCTGCTACGCCACCACCAACCGGCAGACCGCCGTGCGGCAGATGGCCGAGCACGTGGACGTCCTTCTGGTGATCGGTTCGCGTTCCAGCTCCAACACCAACCGCCTGCGCGAGCTGGGAGAGAAGCTGGGCATCCCCAGCTATCTGCTCGATTCCGCCGACGAGGTGGAGCCTGGATGGATCCGCGACGCGGCCACGATAGGAATCACTTCGGGGGCATCCGCACCCGAATCCATCGTGCAGGGAGTGGTGGAGCGGATCCAGAGCCTGCATCCGGGTACCTCGGTGGAGACCTGGGCCGGAGTGGAGGAAAACGTCCATTTCCCTCTGCCCAAGGAGCTGATCTGAATAGCGCCTATGACAGAATGTGTCAAAACATTCCGTCCTGGATCCGATGATCCTCCAACGAAACATCGGAGGGGCTTGCCATGGATCCCATCGCGTGGGATCTTCCTTGGCATGGAGAATCACAAAGGCTTGCTGGTTTTCGGAAGCACCACCGGAAGTACGCGGATCCTGGCGCTGGCCGTGAAGAGTGGACTGGTGGAAGCGGGGATTCCCACCCTGGTCCGCAACGCCCGGCGGGCGAGGGTGGTGGAGCTCCTGAAGTTCCCGCTCATCTTCTTCGGCTGTTCCACCTGGGAAGACGGTTGCATCCAGAGGGATTTCCGGGAATTCATGCAGCGTTGGGGAGGTCTGCGCCTGGACGGCATCAAGGTCGCCGTCTTCGGGGCCGGTTCGCGCGCCTATCCCCGCTACTGCCAGGCGGTGGACGACCTGGAGCGGGAATTGGTCGATCGGGGCGCCATCCTCCTGGGGCCATCCTTCCGCGGGGATGGTTCGGTCTACGGTCTGCGACCCCAGATCCAGAAGTGGGCGCAGGACCTAGCCGTCCATGGAACCTGACAGTCCGTTCTCTTTCCCGGATCGCGGGGTTGTTCCCCTGGGCGGATGGTTTGTATCGTTGCGTGCCTATGCGTAGGAACCTACTCGCGATCTGTCTTCTTCCGGTTTCCGTCTTCGCCTTGGACGAGAAGCCACTCTTGTCGGCCCAGAGCTTCGAGGGAGGCTTGCGCCTGACCTCGGTGGGCACCTACTACGTGGTCGACGACAACGGCGACTTCCAGGATGCGGCCGTACCCACCCTGCCCACATCCACCAGCATGGAAGCCACATTCAAGTACGGCATGTCGGAGAACTCCGATCTGGAAGTGGTGCTGCCGTGGGTCTACCGCGACAAGGATTGGGCCCTCCTGGAAGGGCGCAAGAAGGAATCCTACGCCGGATGCGACCGGCTGAGCCTGGCTGCCAAGATCGGGATCCTCAAGTACCCCGCCGGCCTGATCGTGGGCTTCGATGTCCCCGTGGGCCACACCAAGATCGTGGGCTTCGATCCCGATTGGGGATTCTTCGGAGGGGTGTGGGGCGGCTACCGCAAGGGAATCTGGTGGGCCGACGGCGTGTTTTCCTGGGGGGTGACCCCGGAGAACGCCAGCGGCTTCAAGCCGGGCGACCGGCAGAGCATGGTCGCCAACGGCGGCTTCCAGCTGGAAGGTGGCGTGGCTCCCCAGTTTGGCTTTTCCTACCAGCGGGTCGGTCAGGTCCAGCAGGATGGCAAATCGCAGGGCTTCGAGACCTCCTCCTTCCAGGTGCTGCCCGGCGCGGTGCTGGAGCTGGACGAAGACTGGCGCCTGGACGTGAAGATCCCCGCGGTGCTGGCTGGCCGGAACGCCTTCGTGAATGCAGGCCTGTCCGTGCACGTGATCGGAAATTTCGAGCCCTGAGCAGGCTCTTCGCGTCGAGTTCTTCGAATCCCAAGCACTCGAATCGGAACCGCCTGCCAAGAAAATCACCCCGAGCTTGTTGCGGGGTGCTGAATGAACTAGATTGGCTTCCGTGACCCAACGACCTTGCATCGCGATCGTCGGCCGGGCCAACGTAGGAAAATCGTCCTTGTTCAACCGGCTTCTGGGGCACCGCGTCGCGGTGGTGCACGACAGGCCGGGGGTGACACGGGACCGACACTTCCGAGAATGGGAATTCGATGGGCGCCGGGTCGATCTGGTCGACACGGGTGGCTTCATCGACGAGTCCCTGGATCCGTTGGCTGATCAGGTTCGAAAACAAATTGACCTGGCACTGGATGCCGCCGATGTCGTGCTGTTCATGATCGACGCACGCACCGGAATCACCTACGACGACATCCAGCTGGCCCGCGCGGTCCAGCGCAAGGGAAAGACCGTCCAGCTCATCGCCAACAAGGCCGAGCGTCCCCAGGATCGCGAAGCGATCGGGGAGTGGATGAAGCTGGGCCTGGGGCCTGCCGCACCCGTTTCCGCCACCGCCGGCTACGGCCTGGACGGCCTGCTGGAAATCCTGCGCCGCCTGATCCCGGCCTCCCGTGGGCGCTATGTCCCGGAAGACAAGCTCCGCATCGCCATTTTGGGCCGCCCCAACGCGGGCAAGAGCACGTTGGTCAACCGCCTTCTGGGCGAAGACCGCATGATCGTTTCGGCCGTTCCGGGCACCACCCGCGATTCGGTGGACGCGGAATTCGTGTGGCAGGGGCATCGCTTCCAGGTGACCGACACCGCGGGACTTCGCAAGAAGGCGCGCGTGCACGACGACGTGGAGTACTACTCCAACATGCGTTCGCTGGAATCCATCCGCCGTTCGCACGTGGTGATCCTTCTGGTGGACAGCACCGAAGAAGGCCTCCCGGAACAAGACCTGCGCATCCTGCGCCAGGTGGAGGAAGCCGGCAAGGGTCTGGTGCTGGCCATCTCCAAGTGGGACGCCCTGGAGAAGGACCACAAGACCTTCGACATCCTCTGCAAGGGCATGCGCCAGCGTATTCCTGCCTTGGCCGAAACCCCCATGGTGGCGTTTTCCGGCCTGACCGGCCAACGCGTCCCGCGCCTCCTGGAAGAGGTGTTGGCCGTGCGCGAAGCCAGCCTCAAGATCCTGGGTCGCGAAAAGGTGATCGAGTACTTCAAGGAGTGCCTGGACACCCAATCGCCTCCCTACGCCCACGGCCGCCCGGTGATCCTCACCCGCTGCTGCCAGGTGCACGTGGATCCGCCCATGTTGGCCTTCGAGACCGAAACCCCTGACCTGGTGGCCGAATCCTACCGCCGCTTCCTGCGGGCCCGGGCCATCGAGCGTTTCCATCTGGCCGGCGTGCCCTTGCGCATCAGCTTCCGCAAGCGCCTGGAACTGCGCACGGACGAAGACCTGGCTCGGTTTGGCGGCGAAGGCCCGGAAGGCGCTCCGGAAGCCCCCAGCGAGGACTGATCCGCCGGTTCGCGAGAATCACCAACCTCCCCATCCGCAACCCGGGTGGGGAGGTTTTTTGTTTGGGGGGTGACGGAAAATGTCGGGCGATGAACGGGTATTCGTGAGCAAGGAGTATTTTAAAAGGGGATTCAGTGTAGCGGTGTAAAAATCATACTGCATTGGGATAATCAATCTCGGGTTTTTAAATCGATGTATGGAGAATTGTAAAATGTCTAATCCTAGTGGTGCTTATAAATTGGGTTTTTCGTATTATTATGAGTTGTATCTGGATAATACCATTGTTTGGTTTTTCTCGAAATTGTGGGGTATTGCAAGAGAATATCCTGGGTATCCGCATGATGGGGGGCTGCTAGATGCTTATGACTTTATTTTGCATATGGTTCAGCATGTTTCTCAGGGTGTAGATAATGTTATTCTGTATGATGAGTCTGGTTCAGAAAGCGTGATATGCTTCTCTAATGGGGTCTGGATAGATCGTTTGCTTGATTTAAACGACATGGAAAAAATTGTTGTAGATAGAGTGGCGTATCAGTCGAATGACTTGTTGGAGTTTTTGACTTACTTGCGTGGGCGTATTGACGCGGATTTTCCTTCTACGGATGATTGGATTCGCTTGCTAAATAAATGGAACTCGGAGCGGGTTTGCGTTGTCTCAAGTGTTGTTTTTCGATTAGAGTCGAATCTTTCGCAGGACATCATTGAAGTGTTGAGGCGGAACTTGCAGTGGCTAATTTTTCAAAGGTTTCCTGATTCGACTGTGGCTGTAAGGATGAAAGTCACTGGATTCGGTTGGGTTTGCGTGCCAATTGAAGATCTTCGGAAAGCCCAAAGTCTTTTTCAATCAATGAATTTGGAGTATTGCGGATTTTCTGTGACTGTTCAAAAAGCGTCTGATAGTGTTTATGGTATTTCAGGTGGCGCTTGTAGTGCAATTATATTCCCTGAGTTTAATGGTTACAGAATTTGGTCTCAGTCACCAATACGACCTCTTCTGAAGGATGGATCACTTGGGGATTTTGTTCACAATCCTGATGCAGAGATTGTTCCCTTGCCTTGTGAATGGGAGCCTGTGTTTGAATAGTATGCGTTTCAGGTAGCGAGTGGAGAACGCTTGGCCCGACCGGAATCGAGAGCCTCAAGAAGCCGTTCGGGGTTTTGGAAGAGGTGTAGGTCAGATGCGACAGAAATTGTCGAAATCGAGGGGGATCTGGCAATCTTGGTGACAGAGCAGTTCGGCCAACAAACACCGACATTGATTTGCCGGCTCAAGAGTATCTTCATGTGGATAGGAGCTTGTCCATTTCTGGACGAAGCCTTTTTGAAGGGGTGAGGTTTTGAAAAAAAATGAATGGGTGTGGCTGAGATGATGATGCGCGATAACCCGGCCAATTTAATTACTTTCCAGGCATCATGTTTGTTTTTTAGAAATTACAAGCCGCGTGATTTTCGCGAGGAAATAGGTAGGCTTATGGTAGAGTTTGGGTCTGCTGCGCCGAATGGTTTAACTGTGCTTAGTGTAAGTTTGCATTTGAAGTGGGAAAAGAATTTGTTCCATGGGAACATTGTCGCCTTCGGTGAGGAGGCTAAGCGATATGTCGCACGAAACCTTTGGCTAGATCGAATGATGAAATACGCAAAGGATTTGCCTCCTCGTTCAGTGGTCTGGCTGGAGCAGGGTATCTTCTATTACCTCGATGATTTTGAGGTGATTCTGCCGCCATTTACTGTGCAATGCGGCAATCTGTCGGAATCATATCACAGTTCTACTGAGGTTATCGGAGCGACACGTGCCCAAAAGACCTACGACCAATTGCTGCAGGAGCCTTGGCGACTAACTCCGGAGGATTATTCTTTTAGAATGGATCCGGATTTTGATTTTGGGCGATTTTAAATATTCTGTCTTAAGCTCGACATGCTCCCCCCACTTTTCGGTCCACAGGTAATTTGAGTCATTTGGACTCGGAAAGGCAGTGGAGATGAAGAAGTCGAGGTTTACTGACGAGCAGATTGTCGCGATTGTCCGGCAGGCAGATGCGACCTCGGTTGCCGATGTGGCGCGCAAACACCAGGTCACCGAGCAGACGATCTACGCCTGGCGTCGCCGTTTCGGTGGTATGGAAAAGAGCCAGGTAACTGACTACAAACGACTGGAGCAGGAAAATGCCCGGCTGAAAAAGTTGTTGGCGGAGCGAGACCTGGAAATCGAGGTAATGAAGGAGGTCAACGCAAAAAAATGGTGAGCGTGTCGGACCGAGCATCGGCAGTCCGGCACGCAATCAGCCGAGGCATCTCACAGCGCCGGTCCTGTGTTCTATTCGAGGTATCACGCTGCATGATGAACTACGCGCACCGGATGCCTGTTCGCCGACGGCCCCTTTTGGAAAGGATCCACAAGATCATCGAGAATAAGCCCTCATGGGGTTGCGAGATGGTTCGTGAGATTCTTTCCAATCAGGGGATCAAGGTCGGCCGGCACCGTATGCATCGGCTCTGGAAGGCCCATCAGCTGCAGGTGAGCCTTCGCAAGAAGCGCCGGAAGTTCCGGACAGGAGAACGTCTGAATCCGGCCCCCAGCGGTCCAAATTCTGTCTGGTGCACGGATTTTGCCGAAGATCGGGCGGGTGGCCGGAAGATGTTCGTGTTTCTGGTCAAGGACGAGGCGACTGGCTATTGTCTGACCAGCAAGGCGCGGAAATCATGGAAAGGCGTCGATGTGCGTGCCGAACTCGATCGGCTTGTGATCATCCATGGGCTGCCCAAGGCAATTCGTAGCGACAACGGAGGGCAATACATCTCGCACGCCGTGGTGGGCTGGGCGTTCGATAAGAAGGTTGCACAGGCGTTCATCGTTCCGGGTAGGCCATGGCAGAACGGAGCGGCGGAAAGCCTTGTGGCCACACTTCGAAGGGAGTGTCTGGACGTAGAGCTGTTTTCGACCCTGGAAATGGCTCAGATCCAGTTGGAGCGATGGAGAAGGATCTACAACGAGGAGCGACCCCATTGCCGGGCAGGAGGAAAGCCTCCGGCTTGGGCGGATGTGTCGGTCAAAATGGCCGCAGCGTGAGGGGTGTTTCTAAACTTTCCAGTGGACTGAAATTCCGGGGGGGGGACTCCAGAGTATGGTTGCTCCAAGCGATTATCGAACACAGTTTATAGCGGATTTCACAGGCCAGAATATCAATCCTATCCCGATAATTTATCAGATACAAATCATGCCTAATGTTGATTTTAAGTTCATTGTCAAGCCTGGCCTGTCAAGTGTTGTTTCAGGATACGCGGTTATAAGATAGGAGATTTCAACATGGAGCTTGATTTCAGGCTTACACTAGATGTGTGCTCAAATGTCTTATTGACACGCTTTTTTGGTGTTCACTCGGCGATTTGCGATTGCCTTTCGTTTTTTCCTGCAAAGACAAATGAGGCTCTTTGGCTTGAATGGAAAGAGAGTGTTTGTAATGCAGTAAACTCTGGTGCGATTCTGGAAGCTGACGTATATCGAGTCGAATTTAACAATGCAGAGATTATTGTCTATAGCCAGTTCGATGATTCCTGGGTATTGCGGCAAAGTGTTGTTGATTTCTGTTCTGCATATGATCTTGTTGTTTCTCTCCAATTGGCATTTCAAAAGTTCAAGGAGGATCTTGATTGTGTGGATTTTAAAAATAACAATCTGCTTCGGTTGCCGGCTGCAATCGACGTAGGGTTACTGATTCCGGAACTTGGAACAGATCGAGTTCTTGTCTCGCCGTTGCGAGAAGCCGCGTGCGATTGGAGATTGCTCCGGAATGAACATGATTGGGTCGGAAAATATTTGCTTAAGGATGCTCAAAATCCTACTTCTCCTGGGGTTGATGTTGAGATAGAAAGGAAAATTATTCGGCGGGCTGTTGCTGCGTGTGAGAATTCAAAGCTTGCTGGGTTGAGATTTAACAGGACGCTGAAAAACCCTTCAAATCAACTGCGCCAAGACAGAATCTGTCGTAGATTGTAGTATGCGCGGCCGCATCCAATCCAATCCCAGTTTCATTGCTGTTGTTGACCTTGATGCT
>Ga0116170_10001116_pt1 | contig 27740 bp, 26 predicted proteins | sample AD_JPNHW1_MetaG_FD_89797 | JGI IMG/M metagenome (GOLD analysis project Ga0116170, IMG submission 89797) | Active sludge microbial communities of municipal wastewater-treating anaerobic digesters from Japan - AD_JPNHW1_MetaG | ecosystem: Engineered > Bioreactor > Anaerobic > Digestate | place... | reverse complement strand
CTCTGGCCAGAATGACAGAGCTATACTGCCGCGCCAGGCATGGCGGCGCGCAGCTCTGCGGCAGCTGCCGCGAACTGCTGGCTTACGCCGCCCGGCGCCTGCGCCGCTGCCCGCAGCGGCCCAAGCCCGCCTGCAAAAACTGTACAACGCATTGCTTCAGCGCAGAATTCCGCGGCCGGATCAAGGAAGTAATGAAATATGCCGGCCCCCGCATGCCGCTGCGCCACCCGCTGCTGACGCTGCGGCATTTCCTGCGTTAAACATTACCGCGCCAAGCCTGACCCGCGGCCGCACACCCGGAAAGCATCGCTGTTTTCCGGCATTTGACTTAGGCCGCGTAGTTTAATAGATTTATAGCGGATAGCGTTACCGGGGGATAGCTGATTGCTTCAAATGTAAAAGCATCGCCAGGCGTTGTGCGCCTGCGTTTTGTTGCGTATGTAAGCAGTGCCCGAGGCAGCAAGGTCCCCGCGGGCAGCGCTGCGTTTTTAAGGAGCAAGTCATGGGACATGCAAAATATCTGGTCGCCCTGTTTTTAGCCGCTGCCGGCGCCGCTAACGCCGCGGCAGCGCCGCAGGAGCTTGAAAAGCTGCTTTCCTATGACCTGGCCGAACTGATGAACGTGGAAGTGTTCTCCGCGTCCAAAGCGTTGCAGCCCGCCAGCGAGGCGCCGGCCACGGTGCGCGTGATAACGGCCGAGCAGATAAAAGAACGCGGGTATCAAACCCTGGAGGAAGCCCTCTCCGGCCTGCCCGGCTTCCAGTTCAGGGATATTTCCGGCTTCAACAGCTACGTGTTCATGCGCGGTTTGCCCAGCCAGAACAACCTGATACTGGTGCTGGTGGACGGCGTGCAGATCAACGAGCTGAACTCCGGCGGTTTTTACGGGGGAGCGCAGTATAACCTGGCCAATGTGAAGAGCATCGAAGTGGTCTACGGCCCGGCCTCGGCGCTCTACGGCACCAACGCCACCTCCGGAGTGGTCAATATCATCACCAAAGACCCCCGCGACATACAGGGCGGCGGCGCCAGCGCCCTGGCGGGCAGCTTCGCCACCCGCGCGCTGGACTTTAACTACGGCTGGCACAACGAAGGCCGCGGTTACGGCCTGAGCGTCTCCGGCAAGCTCAGGCGGACGGCCAAGGACAACCTGCGCGGGAGCAAGGGCGACAATAATTGGTCGGCGGGCATGGATAACTTCGAGGAAGACCAGGCTTTCGACGGCAAACTGCTGTACAAGGACTTAACCTTCGGCGTCCTCGTCCAGGACAAGGCGTCCTCGATCGCCACCAATGAAAAGACCACCGGGTCTTCGCTGCTCGATTTCGGCACGGACTGGCATATCCGCTTCGCCAACGCCTATCTGAAATACCGCTATGACCAGGCTCCTGGCTGGTCTCTGGAATCCCGGCTCTATTACCGCAACAGCACGGTGCTGGACGACACCATCACCCGCGTCTACAGCACCGTCTGCTCCACCTGCGGGCAGCAAGGACAGTACCGGCCCAACGATATGATAGGCCTGGAGAACCAGCTGAACCTTAAGCCCTCGGAGGACCTTGAGCTTACCGGCGGGGTGGTACTGGAGCGAGAAAACCTGGCGCGGGACATCTCCACCGTCTACAGCGGCGACCCCCTGCTGCGCCCCGCCGCGCCCGGCGCTCCCGCCATGGTAGCCAATGAACTGCTGAGCCTCTACGCCCAGGCCCGTTACGCCTTCAGCCCCGGCCTGCACCTTACCGGGGGCCTCCGGTATGACGACAGCAGCAGCTACGGCCGCGTGAGCACGCCCCGCGCCGGGCTGGTTTATAATCGGGACAAGCTCACGGTGAAATTGCTTTACGCCGAGGCTTTCCGCGCGCCGCGCCCCTGGGACTACAACTACGGCGCCGGGAACTCCGGCCTTGACCCGGAGAAGATGCGTTCGCTGGAACTGTCCGGCGCTTACGCTTTCACCGGCAACCTCGCGGCGGATATTTCGCTGTACCGCAACAAGCTCGAAGGGCTGCTCACCCTCGCCGGCAACCGCTGGGTCAACTCCGGCGGCGTGGAGACGCGCGGCGTGGAAACCCGCCTCGAATACGCCCGGGGCCGGCTGAAAGGTTATCTGAACTATACCTTTCAGGACTCGCAGGATAATGACGGCGCCCGCGTGCCTGGGATAGGGCTGCACAATGCCGGGGCGGGCCTATTGTACGCTTTCAGCAGGGAAGTAAAACTGGACCTCAGCGCCCGCTGCCTGGGCCGGAGGAAGAACACTAAGACCATCGCGGCCACCGGCAGCGATTTTGTGGGCGGCGCGACGGTGGCGGACGCCGCGCTTTCCTTCGCCGGGGCGCGGGACCTCACCGTGCAGCTCATGGCGAAAAACCTTTTCGACGCGAAGTATTACCACACCTCGAACCGCCCGCCCGACCGCTACCGGCAGCCGCAAAGGCAGCTGCTGATACAGGTGGGGTATTCTTTCGGGTTGCGGGAGAGGTCTTTATGAGGCGCGCCCGCCGCCCCGGCTTTCCCGGCGCGGGGTTCAGGCCATGAGCAACGGTTCCTGGCTGAAGGCTGGCGCCTGCGGCATTTTTTTAACGCTGCTGGCCGCCCCGCTGCCTTGCAGGGCGGCTGCGGGCACCGGCGAGAGCGCCGCGCTGGAGGATAAGGTAAAGACCGCCTTCCTCTACAAATTCACGAAATACGTCCAGTGGCCGGAGGCCGGCCAGGACGAGGATTTCCAGATAGCGGTGATAGGCGACAGCGGCCTCATAGCCCCCCTGCGCGAGCTGGCCCGCGAAAAGCTGTCCAACGGCGGGAAAATAAAAGTGGAACGGTGGCGCAGCCCGGAGGACATCGGCCCGTGCCGGATACTCTTCATAGCCGCTTCCGAAAGGGAGCGGCTGGGCGAGATACTGAAAAAGACCGAAGGCAAAAATATCCTGACCGTGGGCGACAGCAAAGGCCTGGCCGCCCTGGGAGTGGCCATAAATTTTGTGGTGGTGGACGGCAAAGTGCGTTTTGAGATCAACCGCCGCGCCGCGGCCCAGGCCGGGGTGGAGATCAGCTCCCAGCTGCTGAAGCTGGCGATCCTGGTAGAAGACAAAAAAGGGGAGCGCGATGGTCAGCCTTAAGGAACTGCGCCTCAAACACAAGCTCGTTGCCATACAGCTGGCCACCGCTTGCGCCGTGCTGCTCCTGTACGCCGCTTTCACTTTCCTCAACGACCAGCGGGCGTTCCGCAATTCCGTAGTCAGCCAGCTGGCTTCCACCGCGGGGATCATAGGCGGCAACAGCGTCTCCGCGCTGGATTTCGCCGACCCCGCGGCCGCCGGGAAGCTGCTGGCCTCGCTGGCGGCCGAGCCCGATATCGTTCACGGCTGCATCTACGACAGGGAGGGCCGCGTTTTCGCGTCCTACTTGCGGGCGGGGTCGTCGGAACCGCCGCCTTCTTTACCGGACGGGGAGTCTCACCAGTTCTCCGGCGGCCATGTTTCCCTGTCCCGCAAAATAGTGCGCGACGGCGAAGTACTCGGCGCCATCCTGCTTCATTCAGAAATGAAGCAGTACCGCCGGGCCATGGTTCAGAACGCCGTCATGGCTTTGGGCCTGCTGCTGCTGGGGCTAGCCCTGGCTTTCCCGCTGTCCATGCTGGCGCAGCGGCCCATTTCGGGGCCGATCCTGGAGCTGGTCGCCGCGGCGAAAAAAATATCCGGGACGGGGAACTATTCGGTGCGCGTCGAGAAGCAGGGGTCCGACGAGATCGGCACGCTGTGCGACGCTTTCAACGAAATGCTCGCCCAGGTGGAACAGCGCGAGGCTTCCCTGCAGGAAGCGCACCGCGTGCTGGACGACCGCGTCCTGGAGCGCACCGCCGAACTGCGCGCGGCCAAAGAAAAGCTCGAGGCTATCTTCGAGGCCGCAACCTCCGGCATCCTGATGGTCAAGGACCGCAGCATCGTCCATTGCAACCATATGATATACGAGCTTTTCGGCTACGCGCCGGGCGAGATAATCGGCCACAAGACCAGCGAAGGTTATCTCGACGCGTCGGTCTTCAAGGCCATCGGCGAGGAAGTCGCCTCCTGCCAGGCCAGCGGGGCGATGTTCTTCAAGGAAATGCAGCTCGTACGCAAGGACAAAAGCCTGTTCTGGGGCAGGATCACGGCCCAGTTCGTGGATAAGACGGACCCCGCCAAAGGCCTGGTCGCGATAGTCGCCGATATAACGGCCGAGCGGGAAAAATCCGAAGCGCTGAAGAACGCCCTGGAGGCGGCCAAATCGGCCGACCAGTTGAAATCCGCTTTCCTGGCCACGATGTCCCACGAACTGCGCACCCCGCTCAATTCCATAATAGGTTTCTCGGGGATCCTGCTGCAGGAACTCCCCGGCGCCCTCAACCCGGAGCAGAAAAAACAGCTGGGCATGGTCAGCGGCAGCGCGGAGCACCTGCTGGCCCTGATCAACGACGTGCTGGATATCTCCAAGATAGAAGCCGGGCAGCTGCAGGTAGTGAACGAGCCTTTCGACCTGCGCGAAGCGCTGCATAAAGCCGTTCTCACCGCGCGCCCGCTGGCCGATAAAAAGGGGCTGGCGCTCGAGGAAGAGGTGGCGCCGGAAGTGGGAATTATTACTGCGGACAGGCGCCGCATGGAACAAGTGTTCCTGAACCTCCTGAGCAACGCCATCAAGTTCACCGACCGGGGGAGCGTGCGCATTGATTGCGCTCTGCAGGCCGGCCAGGTCTCGATCCGCGTCACGGACAGCGGCATCGGGGTGCGGCAGGAAGACATGATCAATCTGTTCAAACCGTTCCGGCAGGTGGATACCGGCACCACCCGCCAGTATGAAGGGACCGGGCTGGGCCTTTCTATCTGCAAAAAACTGGTTGAACTGATGGGCGGCGCCATAAAGGGAGAAAGCGAGTGGGGCAAAGGCAGCACTTTTATCGTAACGCTGCCGGCAAGCCGGTAGGACAGACAGCAGAACAATAAGGAAAAACGTATGAACGCGAAGATCCTTTATATCGAGGACAATCCGCAGAACTTCTATCTTGTAAAGTACATCCTGACCGCGAAGGGGCATGAGGTGAGCTGGGCGCACGACGGCCGGGAGGGGCTCGCGGCGGCCGCCCGGGCCAGGCCCGACCTGGTCCTGCTGGATATACAGCTGCCGGTCATGGACGGCTACGCGGTGGCGCGGTCGTTCCGGGCCGATCCGGGGCTGGCCACGATCCCCCTTGTGGCCCTCACTTCTTACGCCATGGCCGGCGACCGCCAGAAAGCCCTGGAGTCCGGCTGCGACGGCTACATAGAAAAACCTCTTAACCCTAAAACTTTTGCCGCTCAGATCGGGCAATACCTGCCCGGGAACACGCCGGAGGCCAGGGAACCATGACGACCATACTGATAGTAGACGACAATGAGCAGAACCTTTACCTGCTGGAGACGACGCTTAAAGGCAGCGCCTATGCCGTGGTTTCAGCCAGGAACGGGGCGGAGGCTTTTGAGCTGGCGAAAAAAAACCCTCCGGACCTGGTCATTTCGGATATCCTTATGCCGGTAATGGACGGCTATGAACTGTGCCGGCGCTGGAGGGCGGAAGAGAGTCTTAAAAAGATCCCGTTCATCTTTTACACGGCAACCTATATCGACCCCAAGGATGAAAAATTCGGGCTCAGCATCGGGGCCGACCAGTTCATAGTCAAGCCGGCGAAAATAGAAGTGCTGCAGGAGGTCGTGCGGGAAGTCCTGGAGCAGAGCAGGCAGGGCAAATTGGCCGCTCCCGGCAGGACCCTGGCGGAAGAGGAAGTGGTACTGAGGGAGTATAACGCCGTACTGTTCCGGAAACTGCAGGATAAGGTGCTGCAATTGGAAGACGAAGTGGCCGCCCGCAAGGCGGCACAGCAGGCCCTGGAAAGAACGGCGGAGGAACTGAAGGGAACCAACCAGGACCTGGCTGATTTTTTCTATATCACTTCCCATGACCTGCGCGGCCCGCTGCTGAACATCAGGGGTTTCTCGGAAAACATGCAGAAATACTGCGCGGAGCTGGAGCGGCTGATACAGCCGGGAACTAAAGAGGCGGAACGACTCACGAAACTGCTGCGCGAGAACATGCCGGAAGCTTTGAAATATATTATCTCCAGCACCGGGAATATGGATTATATTATCTCGGGCCTGCTGCGGATGGCGCGCGCCGGCAGCCTTGAACTGATCCCTCAAACGGTGGATATGGAAAAACTGGCCGGCGATACTGTAGGTTCCATGATCTTCCAGATAAAAGAAAGCGGCGCCGAAGTGCAGATAGGAAAACTTCCGCCCTGCCTGGGCGACAGGACGCAGCTCGGCCAGGTGTTCTTCAACCTGATAAGCAACTCCATAAAATACAGGGACCCGTCCCGGAAACCGGAGATCACCGTCACCGGAACGGCGCTGCCTTCCGGCGCCTCTTCTTATACCGTAACCGACAATGGCCGGGGCCTGACCCCCGAGGAAATACAAGGCAGGATCTGGAAGCTTTTCTACCGCGCCGACCCGAAAATATCCGGGGCCGGGGAAGGGGCAGGCCTCACCATTTCAAAACGGATCATTGAAAAACACGGCGGCAGCATCAAAGCCTCGGCCGCACCCGGCGGCGGAGCGGCCTTTACGTTTGAATTGCCGAACATTAAAGTAAAGAACGACAGCGACTGCCGCCCGCAGTGAGGGCTCGCCCGGAGGCGGCTAGGCCACTTTGACTTTTTTACCCACCCAGATGAAGCCCGAGGGCAGGATAATGCACTGGCATTTATCGCTGAGCAGGGAATTATGCTCCGGCATGACGTTCACCAGGCCGTTGGTCCAGCAGACATAGCGGATATGCTCCGCCTCCAGCCATTCGTAGACCCGCGGGCCGACGCGCGGCATGATGGTCCACACCACGGCGTTGTCCCAGGGAATGGCCTCCGCGTCGGACGAAAATTTTATCTCCGGTATCTTAGCCGATAACGAATCCATATTATCTCCTTACTCCCCCGACGCCACGTAGGGTCCGGCGCCGGGAACGGGCCAGCAAAACCCTCACGGAAGGTTCGGCTTGCGTAGCGCCGAACCTGAGTGGGGAGGGGCGGCCACGGTGTGGCCGACCCCGTGTTTTGCTGGCCCGTTCCCGGCGCCGGACCCGGAAATTTTTTAGACCGCGGACTGTACCCCGAATTCTGTCCGGCGCCTTGCGGCGCCTGGAGGACCATTTATCTGTTGCGGCCCACTCTGCGCTTCCCCGCCCGAAGGCAGGGAGGGACGGGCTATCCGTGGCGCATGTTTGGCCTTGCTTCAGGAGGGGCTTGCCCTGCCCCGCCGGTCGCCCGGCGGGCGGTGCGCTCTTACCGCACCTTTTCACCCTTACCCCTTGCGGGGCGGTATGTTCTCTGTGGCGCTGTCCGTCGGCGGGGGATCTGGCCCCCGCCTCCCGGCCTATGCCGCGCACATATTATGCTGCGCGGTTTGAACCGGCACCCTGCCCTGTGAAGTTCGGAAGTTCCTCCGCCGGGCTCGCGCCCGGCAGCGGCCCTCCGTCCGCGGTCTAAAAATCCTGTCTGCTCACCCGAAAACGGTGCGCTTAAGATAGAGCAGCCGCCGGCAGTCGGGGCAAATGGCGAAAGCGTCGTGTTTTTTCACGTCCACTATCTTCTGCGGCGTAAGGCCCATATGGCAGCCGCCGCAGGAGAACTTCCCCGTTTTCAGTTCCTCGTGCGCCTCGGCCACGGCGAGGCCGGCGCGCTTGACGCGCAAATGCTCGTATTTCTCCACCAGCGCCGGCGTTATGGCGGCGGCGGCGGCGGCCCGCTGAGCGGCGGCGGCGGCTATGCGGGATTCCAGCTCTTTGAGCCCTGCGCTCAGCCCGGCCACTTCCGCGTTCTTGGCGGCCTCGATCTGCTTCACTTCTTCTTTGAGGCGCGCGTCTTCCACCTTGGCCAGGTCTATTTCTTCCAGCAGGGTCAGCACCCGGGTCTCCAGCTCGTCTTTTTTATTTTTGCAGGTCTCTATTTCGCTGAGCAGGGCTTTAAAAGCGTTGTTATCCTTCACCGCGTTAAGGTCGCGCTGGTGCTTGCGTATGCCTTCGTCGGCTTCTCCGATCTCCAGCTCCGTGTTCTTTTTCTTCAGCTGCAGCGCCAGCAGCGCGTCGCGCGCCGCGCTCATGGAATTTTTCTTGACCTCGAAGGCGGCGTCCAGCGCCGCTATCTTTACGGGCACCTCCGCCGCGCGGGCGGCCAGGGCGTCCAGCGCCGTGTCCATGGCCTGCAGTTCCACCAGCGCTTTCACTTCCGTTGTCGGCAGTATGTCCATTTACCCTCGCTCCCCGCTGAGATTATTATGACAAAAGTTTAAGCCGCGCCCTGCTTAACGTTCTTTAAAATGGCGATGGCGGCGCGGCTGCGGTTGAGCGTGTAGAGGTGCAGCCCCGGTGCGCCCCGCTCCAGCAGTCCGCGCGCCTGGGCGGAGGCGTAATCCACGCTGAACTTGAACAGGCTTTCCTTGTCTCCGGCCCAGCGCTCCAGCCCGGCGCGCACCTCCGCCGGCACCGAAACCTTCATCAGGTTGGTCAGGTTCTCCAGCTGCTTGTAGCCGGTCAGCGGCATCAGGCCGGGCAATATCGGCACGTTTATGCCCGCAGCCGCCGTCTTCTCCAGGAAGCGGAAATAAAAATCATTGTCAAAGAAGAGCTGGGTTATCAGGTACTCCGCGCCGGCGGCCACCTTTTCCTTCAGATAACCGATGTCCGCTTCCAGCGTGGCGGCCTCGGGATGCTTTTCCGGGTAGCAGGCGCCGCCGATGGCAAAGTCGCCGGTTTTTTTCAGATCGGCCACCAGCTGCGTGGCATACTGGTATTCGCGCTTTACGGGAACGCCCTCGATATTGTGTATATCCCCGCGCAGGGCCAGTATATTCTTCACCCCCATCGCCTTCAGGCGCAGGCAGATCTCCTTTATCTCGGCCCTGGTATGCGCAACGCAGGTCAGATGCGCCACCGGCTCCAGCCCCAGCTCCGCCTTGAGCACGCCGCACAGCGCCACCGTGCGGTAAGGCATGGTGCCGTTGGACGAGTTGGTGACCGAGACGAAATCCGGGTTGAGCGCATTGAGCTCGCGCGCGGAGTCGAACAGCCGTTTGGCGTCCTCCTCGGTCTTGGGAGGATAGAATTCGAAAGAGTATATTTTACGCCCTGCGGTCAGGAATTCAGTTATTTTCATACGCTTACTGTGGGAAACCTATCCGGCCCGGGGGCCAGTAGGTGAACCAGGCTTTTCCTTTTATAAGACTCTCGGGCACGGGGCCCCAGTAGCGCGAATCGCAGGAGCGGTCGCGGTTGTCTCCCATCACCATGTAAAAACCGGGCGGCACCGTTACCGGCCCGAAATTATCCCGGATATAATCGGTGAACATCTTGCCGAGCATGCGGGTTTCCCAATACTTCTGGTAATCCGCCGGGCTGGTGTTGTTCGTGCCGCTGGGGTAGCGGAACTGGTCCACGTTCTGGGTATAGTCCTCCGCGGCCTGCACCCCGTTGACGAAAAGACGCCCGTCCCTGAGCTGCACCGTGTCGCCGGGCATGCCCACCACGCGCTTGATGAAATCTTTGCCGTACTGTATGCCGCCGCACTGGAATTCCCGCGGGTCCGTGGACGGGAACTGGAAGACCACGATATCGCCCCGCTGGACCTTGAAGAATTTCAGGACCTTCTTTTTCGTGTACGGGACGCGGACGCCGTAAATTATTTTATTCACGAACAGATGGTCTCCCACCAGGAAAGTCTTCTCCATGGAGCCGGACGGGATCTTGAACGCCTGCACGAACAGGTACATCACCACCGACGCCAGCAGCACGGCCGAAAAGACCGTCTCGGACCATTCCATGTCCTCTTTTATGACCTGGGGGGCGCCGTCCTTTACTTCCTCTTTTTTGTCCGGGCTTTTGAACCAGCCGTAAGCGGCGCCGCCCAGCGCCGCGATCAGCCCGTAGACCAGCTGGCGGCCCGTGAACAGCACCGCGGTCACCACGTCCCCGCGGCGGTTATCCAGGCTCACGGTCAGCAGCACCATGCCCACGAAGCCCACTATCCCGAAAAAGACGGAGTGCCAGGCCCGCGTGAACCGGGAGCCGGCGCCGAACTTTCCCTTGTCGCGGAAATGCTGCGTCAGGAAAAGGTGCGCGCCCATCAGGATGCCTATCCAGAAAAGTTTTTCTTCCATAAAATTATTTGATCGCCCTTGTTGTCTTAACCGCGTTCTCCGGCCCTTCCGCGCGCCCTTATTTGTCCTGGCTGATCTTCAGCAGCGACATGAACGCCTCCTGCGGTATCTCCACGGACCCCATCAGCTTCATCTTGCGCTTGCCTTCCTTCTGCGCTTCCAGCAGCTTGCGCTTGCGCGTGATGTCGCCGCCGTAGCACTTGGCCAGCACGTCCTTGCGCTGCGCGCCTATGGTCTCGCGCGCTATGATCTTGCCGTTGACCTGCGCCTGTACGGCTATCTCGAACATGTGCCGCGGGATCAGCTCCTTGAGCTTCTCGCAGAGAACGCGGGAATGGGCCAACGCCTTGGTCTTATGGGTGATGAACGACAGCGCGTCCACGGATTCGCCATGCAGCAGGATCTCTATCTTGACCATGTCCGAGCTGCGGTATTCATGCGGCTCGTAGTCGAAGGAAGCGTAGCCGCGCGACACGCTTTTGAGCTTGTCGTAGAAATCCAGGATGATCTCGCTGAGCGGCAGGTAGTACTCCACAATGACGCGGGTCGTGGAAATATACTCGATCCGGATATGCTCGCCGCGCTTCTCCTTGAGGAGGTTCATTATGCCCTCCATGTAGGTCAGCGGCGCGATGATATTGGCCTTCACGTACGGCTCCATGATGTCCATGACGTCGCCGTAATGCGGGAAATCGGCCGGGTTGGTCACCTCGACGTATTTTCCCTTCAGGCCCTGTTTGTCCTTAGCCTGCACCCTGTAGATAACGTTCGGGTTGGTGGCTATCAGCGGAATGTCGAACTCGCGCTCGATGCGCTCGCGGATGATGTCCAGGTGCAGCAAGCCCATGAAGCCCAGGCGGAAGCCGAACCCCAGCGCCTTGGAGGTCTCGCCCTGGAAGTTGAACGACGAGTCCGTGAGGTTCAGCTTTTCTATGGCGGTCTTGAGCGCGGTGTAATCCGTGGTGTTGACGGGGTAGAAACCGGCGAACACAACGGGGTTCACGTCCTTGTAGCCGGGCAGAGGGGCGTCTATCTCTTTCCCCTTTTCGTAAATGGTGTCGCCCATCTTGATCTCGTGGATATCGCGGATGCCGGCTACGATGTAGCCCACCTCCCCGGCCCCGATGGAATCCGACTTCACCAGTTTGGGCGAGAGGTAGCCGACCTCTTCCACCTTGTAGCTGGTCCCCTTGGAATAGAAGGTGATGTGCTTGCCCGCGGAGAGGGAGCCGTCCACCACGCGCGTGTAGATGACCACACCCTTGTACACGTCATAGAAGGAGTCGAAGACCAGCGCCTTCAGCGGACGGTCCGGGGAGCCGGCCGGCGGCGGGATCTCTTTTATGACCCGTTCCAGCACTTCGCGCGCGCCGCGGCCGTCCTTGGCGCTGATGCGCGAGGAGTCCTTGGGGTCCTTCAGCACTTCCCAGATCTGCTCCTCCGTGGCGTCGGGGTTGGCGTGCTCGAGATCTATCTTATTGATGACGGGGATGATGGTGAGCCCCAGGCTCTGCGCCAGGTGAGCGTGCGCCAGCGTCTGCGCCTCCACCCCCTGCGACGCGTCCACCAGCAGGATGGCGCCCTCGCAGGCGGCCATGGCGCGGGACACCTCGTAGGAGAAGTCCACGTGGCCCGGGGTGTCGATCAGGTTAAGGATATAATCCTCGCCGGAGTCGGACCTGTAGAGCATGCGCACGGCCTTGGCCTTGATGGTGATGCCGCGCTCGCGCTCCAGCTCCATGCCGTCCAAGAACTGCTCCTTCATCTGCCTGTCCGGCACCGTGTTTGTCAGCTGGATGAAACGGTCGGCCAGCGTGGATTTGCCGTGGTCGATATGGGCGATGATGCTGAAATTCCGTATGTTCATAGATGCGTACCGGGGAACGAAGTTCCGGCGGCCCTACTTGACCTCTTCCTCGACCAGCCGCCGTATTTCCGCGGCGGTGGGCATGGCCAGCACCCGCTGGGCCAGGCCCGAGAACTTCTCAAAATTCATGCCGCGCACCGCGGCCTTGGCGCGCAGGTAGATCTTGGGCGGCACGGACAGCACGTCCACGCCCATCCCGACCAGCAGCGGGATGGCGAACGGGTCCGAAGCCATCTCGCCGCAGACGCTCACCGGCTTGCCCTTCTTGTGCGCCGTCTGCACCACCAGGTTAATCACGCGCAGCACGGCAGGGTGGAAAGGCTCGTAAAGCTCGGACACGTACTGGTTGATGCGGTCCACGGCCAGGATATACTGCACCAGGTCATTGGTCCCGATGGAGACGAAATCTATCTCCGGCAGCAGCGAATCCAGGATGATGGCCGCCGCCGGGATCTCCACCATAACTCCGAAAGCCGGGACGTGTTTTACGGCAAAGCCTTCCTCCGCCAGCTCCGCCCGCACGTCCAAGGCTATCTTCTTTACCGCCATCAGCTCGTCCAGCGAGGACAGCATGGGGATCATGATCTTGATATTGCCTTCCGTATTGGACTTATAGATCGCCCGCAGCTGGGTCTTAAGCAGCTCCGGGTACTTGATGAACAGGCGTATGCCGCGGAAGCCCATGAACGGGTTCTGCTCGTCCTTGAGCCCCTTGATGCCCAGCTGCGTCGCGCGGTCTCCGCCGATGTCGGCCGTGCGGATGACCAGCGGCATGGCGGGCGCCGCCTTCACCACGGCGGAATAAGCCTTGATCTGCTCGGCCTCGGAGGGGACCGAGGCGCGGTTCATATAAAGCGATTCGGTGCGGTAAAGCCCCACGCCCTCGGCCTTGACGGCGGCCAGCGTGGGCGCGTCGGCGGAGGAGTCGAGGTTGGCCATCAGGCTGATCTTGTGGCCGTCGCGGGTGATGGCGGGCAGCCCCTTGAGCCGGTGGAAATAATGTTCCTGCTTCTGCAGCTCCTCGCGGCGGACCTTGTACTTCTCGATTATCTCAGCCGTCGGAGAAATTATCACCATGCCCTGTTCGCCGTCCACCACTATGGTGTCGCCGCTCTGCACCTGGCGGCTGATGTCGGAGAGCCCCACCACCGCCGGGATGCCCATGCTCTGCGCGAAGATGGCCGTGTGGCTGGACTTGGACCCCAGGTCCATGCAGAAGCCCAGCACCTTGTTGGATTCTCTGATATGCAGCGTATCCGAAGGATAAAGGTTGTGGGCCACCAGGATCACCGGCTCCTTCAGGTCCTTCATGGAAGTCTTTTCGGTGTTCACCAGGTTCGAGATTATTTTTTTACCCACGTCGAAGATGTCGTGCTTGCGCTCGTGAAAGAACTCGTCGTCGATCTTGGCGAACTGCGCTTCCGCCTGGTCCAGCACTTCCGACAGCGCGAATTCCGCGTTCACGCCCTGCGCGGTTATCAGTTTCGGGACGTCCTTGGTTATCAGCGGGTCCTGCAGGATGAGCTGGTGCGTGTCTATCAGCTTGGCGTGGTTCTTGCCCAGCACGCTCAGGATCTTATTATGCAGCGCGTCCAGGTCCAGGCGCGTTTTTTCCAGCGCCTCTTTAAAACGCTTGATCTCCGCTTTTATTTTTTCAGGCGGGACCGACTTCTGCTCGATAAGGATATTATCTTCTTTGAGGATGTACGCCTTGCCGATGGCGATGCCGAGGCTCGCCGCCACGCCTTTTTTTATCAGCATAACTTTCCTTCCCTGCCTTCAGCGTTTCGCATAGTTATTCCTCGTCGAATTTGCTGGCGAACAGGTCCGCCAGGGCCTTCACGGCGTCCGCTTCGTCCTTGCCTTTGGCTATAACCTCTATCAAGCTGCCGCAGCCGGCCGCCAGCGTCATTATGCCCATTATGCTTTTGGCGTTCACTTCCATGCCGTCCTTCAGCAGTTTTATGTCGCACGAGAACCGGGACGCGGTGTTGGCCAGCATTCCTGCCGGCCTGGCGTGGATCCCGAGTTCGTTGATTATTTTTAATTCTTGTTTTATCATAGGTACAGGTTGAAAGGCGCAAGTTTCAGAACACTGAACAGCAGCACCGAAACGGCGAGCAGAACTCCCGCCGCGAAAAAAGAGGAACGGCCGAAAGCGCGGGTTACGCGGTGCAGCACGAGCACGCCCAGGCACACCGACAGCTTGGCCAGCAGCGCCCCGCCGGAGCAGACGCCGTAATTTACGCCCGCCAGCATGCCGAAAGACAATACCGCCAGCGCGATGGACAGCGCGAACCCCGCGGCGCTTAAGCCGCGGATCAGGCGCTGCCAGTTCATGGAATCCAGGCCGCAGTTGGCGGTGCCGCCGCAGGCGTAGCCTTTGCCCAGCCCCCGCCACCGCAGCGTTACCGCTACGGCGGAATAGGCCAGTATGCCTGCCAGCGGCCCGGCCAGCAGCAGCCAGACCGGCGCGGCCCCGCTCATGCCGGTGAACAGCCAGCCGGAAAAACCGCCCAGGGCCCAGACCAGCAGGCAGACCTGCGTCGTCATGGGCTTGAGGCGCCCCCAGAAGATCCGGTCCCCGATGGAGGCGAAACTGGAAGCCAGCGCCTGCTTGACTCCGGGCAGGTTCCTGCGCTGCGGCGAATCTCCGGGCAGCGCCGCGGCATCGGCCTCCATGCGCGCCACGTTGCCCAGCACGAAATTGGCCATATAGGGCTGAGTGTTGAAAATCGACAGATGCCTCAGCACGGCGGCCTTAAGCTGTTCCGGGTCGGGGTAAATTTTGCGCAGCGCCGGCAGCAGGGCGAATACGAACCCGATATTCTGGAACCTTTCGTAGTTCCAGCCGGCCTGGATAAAAAAAGACCGGAAGAACATCGGCGCCTGCGGCAGCCGGACAGTTCCGGCTGAGGACGCTGCGCATTCTTTAGTTTCTTTTTCCATGACCATTAAATTCATCGCTTGCGCTCACTTCTTATGCGCCTGGGTGCGGAACCGGAAATACAGGCCGCTCAGCCCCAGCCAGGGCATCAGCGAATAAGCGAAATCCGTCCCGGGATACAGCGCCAGGACCCCGGGCGCCGCCGCCAGCGCGGCGGCCAGCGCCACCCAGCAGGCGCAGTAGCCGGCCAGGGCCGCGTTCTCCATAAGCAGCGCCCTGGCCACCCAGCGGCTGATGTTGAGATCCCCCGCCGCCACCTGCCCGAGAATAAGCGGGTTCCAGGCGGAGCGCGACGTGCGCAGCCAGGACTCTACCGGGGAATAGGCCGCGCCCGCGCCCGCGCCGATAAAAAAGGCCAGGGACGGGGCCAGGCCCGCCGCGCTGTGGGCCAGCACCCCGACGGCCGCCGCCGCCGTGCCGTTGGGCGGCACCACGCCGCCCACGGGGATAATATCTATATAAAGCATCTCCAGCAGTATCCCGAGGCGCGCGCCCTCCAGCGGGCAGCCGTTGAGCCAGCCCAGCAGCGGTCCGACGAAGGCGGGCCTGGAAAAAAGGAACTGCCCGGCGGCTACGGCGTCGAGGCCCAGCAGGCCGGCCAGGGCGCTGGAAAGCAGCGTTCGCAGGACCGTCGTCATCTGGCTATGGCCGCCATCAGGTCCACCGGGCTGTCGGACGGCACCCCGCGCCCTTCTATAGCGATCCCGGAGGCCGACAGCGTTTTCAAAGCCGCGCAATCCTCGTCGCTGAGGAAGAGAGCCTTGCCGATCGACAGGTTCTTGCCGGTCGAATAATGCATGCCGCCGATGTTAAGGGCGGGGATCTTGAGCCCTTTGTCCACCAGGGCCAGCGCCTCGGCCAGGCCGGGCAGGAGCAGCAGCACCCTGTGCGCCGAAGTCTGCGCCTCCGGCAGGTAGACGGCCGCCTCGGCGACGGTCATGATCTTCAGGTCCACGCCCTCGGGCGTGGCGAACCTCATTATGGCCCGGCGCAATTCGTCGCCGGCGATGTCGTCGGAAACCACGGCCAGCTCGTCGGCTTTCAAATGAGGCACCCAGCCCTCGGCCACCTGACCGTGCACGAGCCTGTCGTCAACCCGGTAAAGGATCAGCATAGTTTTACTTCTTCATCAGGAGGCTTTTCACCTCGCAGATAGCCTTGCGGCCGTCGTCCATTATCTTGACCACGAGCCTGTCGAAATCCAGGGCCTGCCGGTAGGCGAACGCGGAGGTGACCATGTTTATGTTCACCCCGCAGATCACGGCGCACTTCTCTATATCGCGCGCCAGCGGCAGCGCCACGTTCATCGGGGTGCCGCCCGGCATATCTATCAGCAGCACCAGGCCGTCAGCGCCGTGCATGTCCGCCATGGCGGCCGAGATCACTTCCTTTACTTTTTCCAGCGTCATGCGCGGGGAAATGGAAATATTGCGCAAGCCTTCGCGCTGGGCGCCAACTATCCCCTCCGCCGCCTCTATGAGGTAGGCGCCGAATTCCCCGTGCGTGATAACGATGATATTGATCATGATTTTTTCCGGCGCAGGGCCCGCGACCGCGGCCCGGCTTACCCTACTTCCGGATATCCCTGTGGTATTCCGAAACCGAAACTCCGCCGGCAGCGAGCTTCCTGGCCAGTTCGCAGGCGATATAAACGCTGCGGTGGCGCCCGCCGGTGCAGCCGATGGCGATAGTGAGATAGGATTTCCCTTCCTTGATGTAGAGCGGCAGCAGCGCTTTTATCTGCTCCGCGTAGCCCTTCAGGAAACTGCCGAAGCCGGGCTTGCCGCGCAGGTAACGGCCTACGGCGGGATCCAGTCCGGTCTTGGTCCTCAGCGAAGGCACATAGTAGGGATTGGGCAGGAAGCGCACGTCCATCACCAGGTCCGCGTCGAGGGGAATGCCGTATTTGTAGCCGAACGAGATCACTGAAAGCTTCATCTCGGCCGTGCGGCGCAGCTCGAGCAGGCCGGAAAGTATTTCCTTGAGTTCGCCCAGAGCGAGCCTGGAGGTGTCTATGACCTTGTTGGCCCTGGCCTTGAGCTCGGTGAGAATGCGGCGCTCTTCCTTTACGGCCGCGGCGATGTTCTTGCCCAGCGGGTGGCGGTGCCGCGTCTCCGAAAAGCGCTGCGTCAGCGCCTCGTCCGAAGCGTCCAGGAAGATCACCTTGTAATCCAGGCCCAGCTTGCCCATATTGTCCAGCGAGCGGACAAAATCCTTGAAGAAGCGGCCCTCGCGGATATCTATGCCCAGCGCGACGTTCTTCAGGTCGCGCCGTTTATGGATGAGCCCGGCGAAAGCGGGGATCAGCGCGGTGGGCAGATTGTCCACGCAGTAGAAACCCATGTCCTCGAAGGACTTGAGCGCCTGGCTTTTGCCGGCGCCGGACATCCCGGTGATTATGAAGATCTTTCTTTTATTGTCCTGCATAGTTTAAGCCCGGCGCTATTTCTTTCCCATTTCCCGGATCAGGCTTTCATTGAGCTTCTTGGCCACGAAGTAGCCCTGGTTCTTCAGACGCTGGTTGAGGGAGGCGACCTCGATAAGCACGGCGAGGTTGCGCCCCGGGGTGACCGGCAGGCGCAGCGAGGGCACGGGCACCTCTAGGATGGGCACTTCGCTGGAGGACAGGCCGGTGCGGTCGTAATTGCCCAGGGCTCCGGAGGTCACGCTCTCCAGGTGCACGTGCATCTCGATGAGCGACTGGTCCATGATGGAGCCCACGCCGAACAGCAGTTCTACGTCGATGATCCCCAGGCCCCGCACTTCCATGTAATGCTTGATGTTCTTGGGGGAATTGCCCACCAGCATGTAGCCGATGCGCCGCTTCACTTCCACAACGTCGTCGGCGATAAGGATATGCCCGCGCTTGAGGAGTTCCAGCGCGCATTCGGATTTTCCCACGCCCGAGTCGCCCTGGATGAGCACGCCCAGGCCGTAGACGTTCACAAGCACGCCGTGCACGTAGGCGATGGCGGCCAGCTGGTCGTCGAGGAAAATAGTAAGCTCGCGGATGAAAGTGGAGGTGTCGAAAGAGGTGACCAGCAGCGGGATGCCGGCTTTGGCGCAGGCCTGCTTGATCACCGGCAGCGGCTTGGCCCCGCCGGTAACTATCACACAGGGGATCTCCGGGGCGGAGAACATCTTGTGGAGGTTGGCCAGCACGGTGCGGCCGTCCTCTTTAAGGCAGTAGGCGTATTCCCCCTGCCCGATGATCTGGATGCGCTCCGCGCGGAACTGCTCCATGTGGCCCGCTATGGCCAGGCCCGGGCGGTTTATTTCGCTGACGGTTATCCGCCGCCCGAAATCGCGCGCGCCGGCCACTGACTTAAGTCCCAGGATCTTCCCCCGGGACTTAAGCAGTTCTTTTACGGTAATGGATTTAGCCGCTTTCTTTTGCGATTCTGGCATGGCCCGAAAGCCCGCTTATTTTTTTACGGGCTGAAGCAGGCCGTAGGTGCTGTCCAGGCGCTTGAACACCACGTTCAGCTGCTTGGAGGCCTTCTCCTGGTACAGCCAGAAGTTGAAACCGAGTTTTTCCATCTCGATAACGGCTTCTTCCTTGTTCATGGGCTTGAGCGGGACGTCCTTGACCACGGAGAACTTGATCTCCGGGCCGACGAGGGTGGTCAGTTCGCCCAGGTCCACGCTCTCAGTGGCGTGATGGTCAGTAAAGCGTTCCTTGTACTTCTTGACCTGCATCTCGATCTTATCCATCGCCTTGTCTATGGCGGAATACATCTCGTCGGTGCTGGCCGCGGCCTTCATGGTCTGGTGACCGGCGTGCACGACCACTTCGGTGGTGTGTATTTTCTTCTCCACCGTTACGATAACCTGGGCCCAGACGATATTTTCAAGGAATTCGTGAAGTTTCTCCAGCCTGGCCTCTATGAACTCCTTCACCGGCTTGGACATCTTCATCTTCCTGGCAACGATATGTATTCTCATGGCATCCTCCATCCGAAAGCATAAACACGGCCCCCATCCGCAAAGCGGTATAAGGACCTATTATTTATATTTTATTAGATTTAAACCCAAGTTTCAATGCCGGGCCGCGTATTTCACGCCTTTTCGGGCGGCAGGGCGGGCAGTTCAAAAAAGAAGCTGGTGCCTTTTCCCTTTTCGCTGGAGATCTCCAGGCGGCTGCCGTGCAGGACCAGCAATTCATTGGCGATCTTCAGGCCCAGGCCGAAACCGTCCGCCGTGCTCCTGCCTTCCTCGGTGCGGTAAAAACCGGCGGTGATCTTCTTCAGGTCCGCCAGGGAGATGCCGATGCCGGTATCTTCCACGGAAAAAATTATCCTTTTCGGCGGCTGTTCCCCGGAGGGGGCTATCTCTACGGCTATCCGGCCGCGGGCCGGCGTGTATTTTATGGCGTTGCCCAGCAGGTTGCTAACCACCAGCGCGAGCGCTTCCTTGTCGGCGCTGACAAAGACCGGGTGCTCGGGCATTTTAACTTCCAGGGAAATGCTTTTCTGTTTAACCAGGTCCCGGACCGAAGCGGCGCAGTCCGCTGCCAGCTCCCGCATGGCCAGCGGTTTTTTATCCAGTTTGAACCGGCCGTCCTCCATCCGGGCCTCGTTGAGGATATTCTTCACGTACAGGGACAGCTGCGACTGGGTGTTCTCCAGCGTGGCCAGCAGCCTGGCGCGGGTCTCGTCCGCCGGCGCCGGCTCCGTCTCTTTCAGGAGGAAGATGCCGGTGGACATCACGGTCAGCGAATTATTGAATTCGTGGCTGACCGTATGCAGCATGGACGATTTAAGTTTTGACTGGGCTTTTTCAATGCTGAGCAGCGTTTTTACGCGGTTGAGCAGGACCACAGAAACGACGAAAAATACAAACCCCACCAGCGCGTTCCAGTAAGGGATCAGCGGGTGCGCGTAGTTCCTGGCGCCCAGAGCATGATCCGCCAGGAACCAGACGATAACGCTGGCGATGGAAACCGCCAGGCCGGAATTGAACCCGATCCGCCAGGTCACCAGCATTACCGGGATCAGGTAAAAAAAGGAAACGGCTATTTCGTCCCCGGTATAATAGTCGGCATAGCCTATCACAAGGACCAGCAAAGCGGAGACGACAAGGCTTTTCATCCTGGTATCGGTAAGCCGCCCTAAGATTTCGAACATATGATCTCCCCTGAACCGGTTAATTCAATTATACAAAACCGGCGGAACCCTGCGCGCCCGGCGGGGCGCGGCGCGAGAGATCCCCGGCCGCGCAACGCCTGATTTTTATTGTTTTGTATAATCCGGTTATGAACGAAATAATTTTAATAACGGGCGCTTCGGCCGGCATAGGCCGGGCCGCGGCGGAGCTGCTGCTGAAGAACGGGTGCACGGTCTACGCCGGCGCGCGCCGCGTGGAAAGGATGAAGGACCTGGCCGCGCAGGGCGCCAGGCCGCTGGCGCTGGATGTTACGGACGAAGGTTCGCTGGCCCGCGCGGTGGAGACCGTCCTCAAGGCCGAAGGCCGGCTGGACGTGCTGATAAACAATGCCGGCTACGGGGCGCACGGCGCCGTGGAAGACGTACCGCTGGCGGAAGCCAGGCGGCAGTTCGAGGTGAACCTTTTCGGCCTGGCGCGCCTTACGCAGCTGGTCCTGCCGGCCATGCGCGCCGCGGGGCGGGGCACTATAATAAACATTTCCTCCATCGCCGGCAAGATAACCATGCCCACCGGCGGCTGGTACCACGCCAGCAAGCACGCCGTGGAGGCGTACTCCGACGCCCTGAGGCTGGAGGTGGCGCAGTTCGGCATCCGGGTCGTGCTTATCGAACCCGGGCCGGTAAAAACGGAATGGGACCAGACCGCCCTGGTCAACCTGGAAAAATATTCCGGCGCCGGGCCTTACGCGCCCATGGTAAAACGCATCACGGAAAAATTCCGGGCCGGCTACCGCAGCGGGGCGCCGGGGCCGGAAGTGGTGGCGCGGGTCATCCTTAAAGCCCTGCGCGCGGCGTCCCCGGCCGCCAGGTACCCGGTGCCGTTCACCGCGGCTTTCATCATTTTCCTTAAATGGCTGCTGCCCGACCGGGTGCTGGACTTCGCCATCAGGACGCTGACGGAACCCCGGCCGCCCCGCGGTTGAACCGGCGCGGAAATTAAGTATACTTTTTAGATTCCAGTCCAAAAGGAGCCGTCATTAATGAAAGACCAGATACTCAAAAAGATCGAGTCCTACGAAAATTACGCCATAGAGCTGCAGCGCGGGCTTACCGCCATCCCGGCCCTGGCCCCCTCCAGCGGCGGCACCGGCGAGTACGACAAGGCCAAGTGGCTCGAAGGCGAACTGAAGAAACTCAAATTTGACTCCATCGAATGGATTAACGCCCCGCAGGCCGAGGCCAAGAACGGCATACGCCCCAACATCGTCGCCCGCTACAAAGGAAAAAGCTCCGCCAAGACCATCTGGTTCATGAGCCACCTAGACATCGTCCCTCCGGGCGAGATGAAGCTGTGGAACAGCGACCCGTACAAGCTGGTGGTGGAAGGCCGCAAGCTCATCGGCCGCGGCGTGGAAGACAACCAGCAGGCCACGGTCTCCAGCCTGATGGTGGTGAAGGCCATGATGGAACTGGACTTCCGCCCCGAATACGACATCGCGCTGCTGTTCTGCGCCGACGAGGAGACCGGCTCCGGCTACGGCGCCGACTACATCTCGGAAAAGCACCCGCAGATCTTCGGCAAGGAGGACATGTTCTTCGTGCCCGACTCCGGCTGCGAGGACGGCTCGCTCATCGAGGTGGCCGAAAAGTCGATCATGTGGCTCAAGGTCATCACCAAGGGCAAACAGTGCCACGCCAGCCGCCCCGAACTGGGCCGGAACGCCTTCAAGGCCGCCAGCGAACTGATCACGATGTACCAGAAGCTCTACAAGAAGTTCCCCAAAAAAGACAGGCTCTACGAGCCGCCCATCAGCACGTTCGAGCCGACGAAGAAAGAGAACAACGTGCCCAATGTCAACACGCTGCCCGGCGAGGACGTGTTCTACATGGACTGCCGCGTGATGCCGGTGTACCAGCTCAGCGAGATCAAGGCCGAAATGCGCGCCATGGCCGACGTGGTGGAAAAGAAGTTCGGCGTCACCGTCTCCTTCGAGCCGCAGCAGGAAGCGCAGGCCGCGCCCCCCACCGACCCCAAGGCCCCCATCGTGCTGGCGCTCAAGAAAGCCATCAAGGAAGTGCTGAACGTGAAGCCCCGGGCCTACGGCATCGGCGGCGGCACGGTGGCGGCCTTCTTCCGGCGCCTCAACCTGCCGGCGGTGGTGTACTCGCGCCTCAACGATTCCGCGCACATGCCCAACGAGAGCACGCTGATAGACTACATAGTGGACGACGCGAAAGTATTCGCCGTCACCACGCTGCTGCTCTGCAAACAGAAATAAGCTGGCCGCTGAAGATATAAAAAGGCCCCGGCAACGGGGCCTTTTTTATTTACCGCGCCCTATATCATTCAGGCACCACAGAGGCACGCACTGACACAACGATAAGCCCCGATCTTAATTTGCCGTTGCGCAAGAATACGGGGGTGCTCCGCAAAACCAGGCAGCCGCCAGACAAAACCCCGGCCCTCCCTAGCTGCGACTAGACCAAAAACACACCGTCCCGGCACGAACATCCCGCCGAACAGCAGCTCCCTTGACACCAGAACGCATCCCAAACAGGCTGAAATATACCGCCAGGCTATTTTCATTTGAAAATATATTTTCAAATGGAAACATTTCAAATCGTACGACAGCGCAACAACATATGAACACCTGTTTTTTTTTGCGCTGAAAATGCGCAAAACTCACACCACCCTATTGGCATAATAATTGCTTTGTGGCCGGTAATGTTGCAGACACATAACTAAAAGGCATTTTAGGAGCACAAAATGAAAAACAGAATAAGAATGGCAATATTCGGAATTGTGACCATGTTTGTATGTCCCGGGTTTGGAATAGCGGAAAGCGGAACATTGTTTGCCTTTGACACGGTGCAAAAGAATCCGTTAAAAGCTGTTAAGTCTTTTGAAAACATAATTATTTTGCCCATGGCAGGAAAGCCGGCAGAAAGAAAAACAAAAACTTCCGGCCAGACAACAAGCCGGAAAACACATATGGTAAAGATCAAGGAGCTTGTAAAGGCCCTCTCTCCGGAAGACCGTTCGGAACTGTATAACAGTTTTATTTTAAAGGATGGCAGAATTGTGTCAATGTCTTTTGCTCAGCTCAAACGAACTTTTAACACCAAACAAATGGATAGCATTATAGGGGATATTTTTTATTCCGAGGATGAAAACGAAAAAGCTTCAGAGGCAACTGCCGCCATCCCAGCGCGGCTCACACAAATATCCGAATCCCTCAAAGACCTTCCCGTGGATATCCGGGATGAATTCATTGGCAGCATGATGTTTAAAAATGGCGCTTTTGTATCTGCCTATATCGGCGGCCTAAGGAGAATTCTTGCTCCGGCCAGAATGGATGAGATACTTCAGTCTGTAACATCAACACCGGGATTGACCGGCAGTTTCGGACCCAAGGCGCTCTGCTTGGGCACAACTTGTTATGACTCCGCATGCAGCACCTCTAGTGATGGCGGAACAGATTGCATAGACAGCACCGACTCAGTCTGTTCCGCATCCTGCCATTCCGACTAAAACAAGGATCTATGGCTCCGGCGAACTTGTCCGCAGGAGCAGACAATTTATAAAATCAAAACATCTGTGGGAGAATTCAGACAATGACGATAAAACTGCTTTTTTTTATGCAAACCGTTTGTGCCCTGATGACGATCGGCTGTGCCGGGCATGAGACCCGGACCGTTAAAATCGCGAATGAAGTCAACAAAGAAGTGTCGCAGCCATATTTTAGCGAAAAGAAGGCTGAATTTGTCCACGGAAAGTTGGCAAAGGAAGATTTTTCCGAAACATGGCTGTACAAATACCGACTCAGCACAGTAAATTTGTTGTACGGTGTCGCACAGGGGCTCTCATTCTATTTCCCAGAAAATCCACAATACATCGACTGGCATCAAAACACGTTCAATGAAAAAGTGCGGCGAAATGATTATACGGACCACAACATCACACGCATATATTGGAGTTACATCAACGCACGAATGTTCGATAAAGCCGCTGAAATCAGGAAGCGATTCCCCTCAACAGCTTATGCGGCTATTCCGGACACGATGAGCATCAGCACAGAAGCCGCCGGAGCCCGGTGGCCTGTCTATGATGTTTTTGACAAAGGAAAAAACAGCGAGCTTAAAGGACTCCACCTTGAAGAAGGGCCCAAAATCGTTGTGTCAGTTTCGCCAGGTTGTCCTGTCGCAGACCGCGCGATAACAGAAATATTGGCAAATCCGGAATGGGCCGGGACATTCAGAAAATACGGCATTTTGTTAACGACCCGATTCGATGTCGAAGGCCTTCTTAAATGGCGCGAGAAGTTCATGTTTCCAAACATGTATATTATCTACAAGCAAAGCAGACTGCCGGAATTCAACTTCACTGTCTCTCCATATTTTTACTTCATGAAAGACGGGAAAGTCGTATCTTCTTTCAGATCCTGGGGTAAAAAATATCCGGCTAAATTTCTATCCGGCATGGAAACCATCGGAGTTTCACCGGACCCGGCAAAACCCGCGGAGAAAAAAATCTGAACCGGCAAGTTGCTAGGGACGCGGACGGTCGGAGCCAAAGTGTTCGATGTTATCATCTCGACCGCTCCGCAACCAGAAAGAAGACAGGATTCAGGATATAAATACGCCCCAGCAACGGGGCTTTTTTATTTATTCCTCAACAATCTGGCCTTCCGCGGGGACAGGCTGGCAAAACCTTCACGGAGGCCGAGGCCTGCGTAAGCGCCGAGGCCGAGCGATGAGGTGAGGCCCGGCTTTAGCGCGAAGCATTCTATGCTTCGCGTCCGGGCCGCAAGGCCGGAGGCGTTTTTTTACGCAGCAAAAACGCCGAGGCGGGCCCGCGCAAAACCACTATGCGGTTTATGCGTGGGAGCGCACGGTGTGCGCGACGCCGCGTTTTGCCAGCCTGTCCCCGCGGCGGGCCCCGACGCCACAAGCCTGCCTTCCGTAAAATTTTCGCTATCCCCGCACCCGCGGCGGTCCCTGCGGGGAGAGGGTGCGGCAAAACACGGGGTCGCGCACACCGTGCGCGCCCCTCCCCACTCAGGCTCGGCGCTACGCAAGCCGAGCCTTCCGTGAAGGTTTTGCCGCACCCTCTCCCCGCAGGGACCCGGCACTTAGTGGGCCCAAAGCCCCAACCATGACACGGATATTTAGTTATAATTTAAAACATGGACGGAAACTGGAAAGACGACAAAGCATACGCCGCACATTACAACAAGCTCTTCGCCACTCCGGCGGGGGAGTTCGGCGCCTGCATCGAACTGCTGGACCTTAAACCCGGCGATTCGCTTATAGACTTCGGCTGCGGCAACGGTGATTTCCTGCTGCTGGCTTCGGAGAAAGTAAAGAACGCGGTCGGCGTGGATATCTCCGCCGCGCAGGCGGAAGAAGCCAGAAAAAAGCTGGCGGGGCGCGCCGGCGCTGAAATTATTCTTTCGCCTTTCCTGGATTTTAAGCCGGGCGCACGCTCCTTCACCAAAGGCTTTTCGCGCAAGGCGCTGCATCACCTGACCGACCCGGAAAAGGAGCAGTTCCTGCTCGGCATAGCGCCGGCCTTCACGCCCGGCGCGCTGTTCCTGCTTGAGGACGGCATGTATTCCGACTTCGGCCGCGCCGACCTGGACAAAAACTGGAGCAAACTCCTGGCCGAGGCCGCGGCCTTTTACGGCGATTCATGGGAAGCCAAGAAGAAAGACCTGATGCACAGCTTCAGGGAAGAGTTCGCCCCCGGCACGGACGAATGGGTCCGCATCTTCGGGAAAGCCGGTTTTAAAATTTTAAAACGTTCCCCTATAAATTCTTTCTACGGGACGCTGCTCGCGGTAAAAGGCTGACCTCATGACCGAAAAAATACAACTTTTCTCTCCCGGCGCACTGGGCACCTGCTGGTACGGCAAATATCATTACCTCGAACCCTGGGCCGGCTGCGGCCACAATTGCCCCTACTGTTATGCCCGCAGCAGGGCCGCGGTCAGCAATACCCTGTCCGGGCTTGGAACAGCCTTCAATAAGCCGGTTGCGCTGCTGCCTGAAAAAGAGCTGCTCTCCGAAATCTCGCGCCAGGCTAATTCCGGGAAAATAAACATTCTGAAACTCTGCCGCTATACGGACATCTTCACCCCCCAATTCGTCAGCAGCGGCCTGGCGCTGAAAATACTGGACATCCTCTCGGCCTCGAAAGTGAGCCGGGTCATTATAACGACCAAAGGACTCCCCGACAGGAAGCTCCTGAACCTGATGAGCTCGCGTAAAGAAAAATTCTCCTACAATGCCGCCGCGCGGCCTTCAGGGCTGCGCAAGGCTTCCCCGCTGGCCGAATTCGACGCCGCCCTGAAACCCCTGCGCGACAGGATGGCGGCGGCGGCCGAACTGGCCGCGGCCGGAGTTCAGACCACCATCCATATGGACCCCTTCGTAGCCGGCATTGACGACGAGACGGAAACCCTTGAAACCTTCCTGGACCTGCTCCGGGACCTGAAATTAAACCGGGTGATGTTCTCCTACCTGCTTTTCTCCGAAGGCATAATGGGCACGATGCGCGCCGCCGTAGCGCCGGACGCCCTGAAGAAGATCATGTCCGATTACGATTTCTCGGCCGGCCACAAAGTTCTGCCGGGGCAGGAAGACAGCGTTTCCCAGTCCCTGCGCAATGAAATTATCCGGGCCTCCGTTGAAAAGACTGCCGGCGCGCTGGACCGCCGCGGCTTCGAATTCGTACTCTGCTCGCTTAAAAGCGTGCGCGGCCTGGACGCGACCAAATATAAGCGCAACATGATCTGCGACGGCAAATTCTATGCCTAGACTCTGGGTCGCCAACGCGGAGGAAGCCCTCCCCGAAGACGATGTTTTCTATTCCAAGTACTTCGCCACCAAGACGATGCGGATATTCCCGCGCTTCCTGCTTTGCCTGAAGCCCGGTGATTGCCTGGTAGTCCCGACCCGTATACCGCGGGATTTCGCGCGCTATATCTCCGCGCTGCTGCGCCTGGGCCCGCCGGAAGACATAACGCTCCGGTTCGAAAAGCTTTCCCAGCCTTACTCCATGGTGGAATCCCTGCTCTCCGACCCGGACGCGATGGCGGCTATCAGGGCCAAGACCCGCGGCGGCGGCTGGACCATGGAGCCGTTCATCGAGACGCCGCGCATCGTGCGGCTTGCCCGTGAAACCGGCATCTCCACCGATATGACCCATCCCGAGCTGGTCTGGAACGGGATGATAAGCGTGCTCAACGACAAAGGCGCCTTTAAAAATCTCGCCCGCACGATGAACATCCCGGTAGTCCCCGGCTACGAAGCCGACTCCATGCCGGCCCTGGAAAAAGCCATAAAGCTCATGGCCGTAAAACACCCGGACATAATGCTGCGCAAGGTTAAATACGCCGGAGGCGCGGGCAATACCCACGGCTCCGGAACGGAACTCCTCGCCCGCATCGGCGACTGGTACAACGGCGGAAAGGTCCTGATAGAGCCGTTCCTCGATATAGCGGACGTGGCGGGCTCGCTGGCCTACATAGGGCCGTCCCGCGGAAATTTTATAGGCATAGACAAACAGGTAATAAAGGACGGCGGCTGGTCCGGCTTCGATT
>Ga0116170_10001111_pt1 | contig 27810 bp, 25 predicted proteins | sample AD_JPNHW1_MetaG_FD_89797 | JGI IMG/M metagenome (GOLD analysis project Ga0116170, IMG submission 89797) | Active sludge microbial communities of municipal wastewater-treating anaerobic digesters from Japan - AD_JPNHW1_MetaG | ecosystem: Engineered > Bioreactor > Anaerobic > Digestate | place... | reverse complement strand
TTGGTGAGCCCGGCGGGATTCGAACCCACGACCTTTTGATTCGTAGTCAAACACTCTATCCAGCTGAGCTACGGGCCCATATGCGCTCGGTTTTCCGAAGCAGCTTTATGATTATAGCAGGCGACGTAGCAAATTGCAATACTAAAACGGCAACTTTTTCAGGTTTCCGGGCCTTTCGATCTGCTCTTCAGCATGTCTTCCTCCTGCCATCAGCGTCCGGGTTATTCGCTGGTGGGGCTCAAATTCTTACTGTTTTCATTGCTGAACGCAGGTTAATCATACGTTCTCTGCTCTTTTCCCGCAGCCCAGCTCTGTTGCATGGCTTTGCGAACTCTTTGACTGTCTGGTGGAGTGTTACCCGTTGGAAAGGTCGGCACATTTGCGTCTGCTTTTATTAATTGCCTTGTTTTTTCGCCGCAGGTACAATCCTGTTCTTCCTCAATCAATACCTTTTCCGGCTTGTTCATCACAAGTGAAAGGGTCTCGGATAATTTGTTAAATTTTCACGTCAAAACAGAATGCTTTCTTATCAGGTATCAATTTTTCCTTATTGTACAATACTTTCCATGCTGTTAGACAGTATTAGCAAACCATTTGCCATTTTGTTGTGGATATTGACATCATACTCCGCATAGCCTATAATGTCCGTAAACGATTAAGTTGAATATATTGATAGAGTTATGGTTGTATTCGCAAAAACGTAAACGATTAAGTTGTATCGGCAGGTGTTTCCTCCTCATGTTAACGATACGGGATATCGCGAAATACTGTAACGTTTCCACCGCGACAGTCAGCAAAGCGTTCAGTTCAGACAGCGATATCAGTTACGAAACCACGGAGCGCGTCCGCGCCGCCGCCCGTGCGCTCGGGTACTATCCCAGTGCCGCCGCCCGGTCCCTGAAAACACGGCACGCCTGCAACCTGGGGCTGCTGGCGCAGCTGAACCATCCCAACGGAATCTATACCGAGTTTGTCACCCGCGTCATTAATGCCTTTCAGGCGGAAGCGGAACACAGCGGCTACGATATCACATTTCTGAGTAAAAGCCTGTCCGGAAAAACACTCAGTTATGAAGAGCATTGCCAGTATCGCAATTTTGAAGGGGTAGCGCTCATTTGCGCCGATTTCTTCTCCCAACAGGTACAGGCATTGCTGGAAAAAGACATTCCCAGCGTAACCGTGGATTATTCAAGTGACCGGCACGCGTCCGTTATGACTGATACGCAGGCTGCTTACGATGAAATGGCGGATTTTGTGTATCGCCGCGGTCATCGCCGCATCGCGGTTGTCCGGGACGACAGCACCGCGATCGCTGACTTACGCTATCAGTGCCTGCGAAAGGCTTTTGATGCCCGCGGGCTGGAGTTGGCGGATGGGCGTACTTTCGCCTGCACCTTTAACGACACGGATGCCGCCGCCCGCGCCACCGAGCAGATATTGACGCTGACCCGAATCCCCACCTGTATTTTTTACCCTGATGATATTGCCTGCATGGGCGGTGTGAATGCCCTGCGGCAGCGCGGATATTCCGTACCGGGAGACATCAGCGTGGTCGGTTTCGACGGCATCCAGCTTTCCCAGCTGATTCAACCGCACCTGACCACCTACCGGCAGGATATGGAAACCATCGGTCACACCGCATTGCAGTTGTTGTTATCGGCGATCGAAAATCCGGAAGGGGAAAAGCCGCATCGGCTGATTCCGGGTGAAATGCTGCCGGGTGAAACGGTCGCCCGGATATGACGGAGCGCTCATGGCTGGGAAAGCCATAACAATATATAATGGAGGAATCGGTATGAAACACACTCGGAAAATCCTGAGCCTGTTGCTGGCACTGACCCTGGCCTGCAGCCTGACCCTCGTTTCCGCCACCGCGGAGACGACCGCCGAGTTGCCCCGTAACGAAACGCTGTACTTCGCCGGACAGCAGTGGGGCTCCGTAAACGGCTGGAACCCGCTGAGCGACGACATGAACAACGCCATGGCCGTTACGCAGGCCGCAGGCGGTTCCCGTACCATCATGTTTGAGACCCTGTATATGTACAACATGCTGGACGGATCGCTGAAACCCATGATCGCCGACGGTGATTATGTGTGGAACGACGCTCACACCGAGATTACCGTAAAGATCAAACCCGCCGCAAAATGGAGCGACGGCACCCCCATTACCGCCCAGGACGTGGCCTACACCTTCGATACCAACGTGAAGCTCGGCAACGCCAAAGGCAACGGTTACAAACCCTATGTGGACAGCGTAACCGCCGTGGATGACAAAACCGTGCTCATCAAGGCCAAGCTGACCGAAGACGGCGTGGCGGTTAACCCGCTGCAGCTGATCTGCTTCCTGGAAGAATGCTACGTTGTGCAGAAAGCCTGGATCCAGACGCTGGAAACCCGCTGCAACAACGATCCCGCCGCCATGAAGAAGGACCCGGGCGACGACGTGGTATGGTCCGGCCCCTACACCAAGTACTATGCCGACGACCAGAAGGTCGTGCTGATCCGCGATGACAACTACTGGGGCCAGGACGCCTCCATGTGGGGCAAGCTGCCTGTTCCCAAGTACATCGCTCATGTGATCTACGCCGACAACCCCGCCGGTGAAACCGCCCTCAAGGCCGGCGAAGTGGATGTTTGCCAGCAGTTTATCGCCAACATCCAGGATCTGTGGCTGAAAGACAACCTGCCCATCAGCACCTATATGGACAAGGCGCCTTACGGCATCTGCGTCAACATGCCCACCGCCTGGTATAACCTGGACATCCCCCTGCTGCAAAGCGCCGACGTACGCAAGGCGATCGCCATGGCGGTCGATTACGACGCAATCAACAAGAACGCTATGACCGGTCAGAGCCCGACCTTCGCCGATGTGCCGCGTTCCTGCATGAACCCCACGCCGGGTGAACAGGCCGCATTCGACCACGACGCCGTAAAAGACCTGCAGTGGGTCGGCAACGACATCGAAGGCGCCAAAGCGTTGTTGGACAAAGCCGGCATTACCGACAGCGACGGCGACGGATGGCGCGAATACAACGGTGAGAAAATCACCCTGAACGCCTGCGCCCCCAACGGCTGGACCGACTGGATGGCCGCGATGGAAATCGTAGCCGCCGCCGGCAAGGGAATCGGCATCGAAATCACCACCGAGTTCCCCGAATGGTCCGTATACCAGACCGTCGTAACCGCTGCCAAGCAGACCGATTATGACATCTTCATGATGTGGACCGATTCCGCCACGCCCGCTCAGCCCTGGGGCCGTATCCGCATGCTGATGAGCAGCGAATTCAACGGCGTTGAGGGCAACTGGAGCGGCAACTGGGGCCATTACAGCAACCCCGATATCGACACGATCATCAAGCAGATCCCCGTGGAAACCGATGCTGCCAAACTGAAAGAACTGTACACCGAGGCCGTGAAAATCTACCTGACCGACGTGCCCAGCTTCTCGCTGATGTATCGCCCTGACAAATTCCACGCCGTGAACGAGTCCGTATGGACGAACTTCCCGGATGCCGAAGACGGACGCAACATCCCGCCCATGGACTGCACGGACGGCTACAGCATCGCCGCGCTGTACGACCTGCAGCTCGTAAACCCCTAACTGACTGACTGGAGCGAGGCGGCTGCGTTACCGGCTACCGGGACGCAGCCGCCTCCCGAATGATTGGGGGAAGAAGCCATGAAAGGCTATCGCAAATATTTCGGGAAAAAGATCCTCTGGTTGGTCATCACCTTTATCGCGGCCCTGCTGCTCAATTTTATCCTGCCCCGTCTGATGCCAGGCGACCCCGTGGCCGCCATGACCGCAAAGCAGGCGAAGGGCCTTTCCGAGGCCTCCGCCGTGAAGGCGATTTACGACAATTACGCCCGTGAGTTCGGCACAAACAAGCCGATCACGGAACAATTTTTCACCTATGTCGGCAACCTGGCGCACGGCGACATGGGTACCTCTTTCAGCCAGTATCCTCGCAAAGTATCCGATATTATCAGCGACGCCATCCTGTGGACAATATGCCTCCAGTTTCCCGCCATTATCATCGGCTGGTTTCTGGGCAACCTTCTGGGGGCGCTGGCTGCCTATATCCGCAAAGGATTCGATAAGGTCCTGATGCCCCTCACCCTGTTTTTCAGCAGTATTCCAGCCTTCGGCATGGCGGTGATCCTGCTGGTGGTTTTTGCCATCAACCTGAAGGTCGCCCCCATCTCCGGCGGATACGGGTTTGATATGCTGCCCAATTTCAGCTGGAATTTTGTTCTTTCCGTGATTCAGCATTATCAGCTTCCGTTCTGGTCCATCGTGCTGGTCTCCATCGGCGGCCAGGCGGTGGGGATGCGTTCCATGTCCATTTACGAGTTAAACGCGGACTATGTGAAATATGCGCGTTTTTTGGGAATCAAGGATAAAAAGGTTGTCGGTTACGTGTTCCGTAACGCGATGCTGCCACAGGTAACGGGGCTGGCGCTGTCCATCGGCACCATGGTGGGCGGCGCGCTGGTAGCGGAGATCATCTTCAGCTATCCCGGTCTGGGCACCACCATCTATCAGGGCATCGCAATGGCCGATTACCCCCTTATCTCCGGCGCCACGCTGATTATCACCATCATGGTGCTGATCGCCACGTTTGTGCTGGATATCATCTACGGCTTCATCGACCCGCGCGTTAAAGCCGCGCAGTTTGAGTAAGGGGGGCGGCGCAGATGAAAAACACAATCCGGCAGGTATTCCACTCCCCCAAGTTTCTGGTCGGTTTCTGCATCTTTGTCGTGATCCTGCTCACCATCATCATTTACCCGCTGATCAATCCCGGCAATCCGCTGCAGATGATCGGCCTGGGCACGTTCGCAAAGCCCGGCACCTATGTGTCGCTGTACGACAGCATCAACACCGAAACCAGCACCCTGAAGCTGCCGGACGCCGATGAAAAGCGGGTGGCCAGCGCCCTGAGCGCCGAAGACAAGGTGAACATGGTCAACTGGTTTGTCGCGGCGGGCGTGAGCATCGAGGGGCTGAACGTGAACGACACGGAAGCGCTGATTGAGCTTTGGAAAGCAAGCTACGATACCGCCGTGAAACCCAGCGGAATGACCAAAGCCATGCGCAATTATTACGCGCGGCTGAACGAGAACATTAACGCTTCCGCAAACGCCGAAGTGCTCACCGTTACGGAGCCGGACGAAAGCACGGGCGAACCGGTGGAGAAAGCGAAGATCGCCAAGACCGATTATGTGAACGTCGGCGACGTAACCAACGTGAAAACCCTTCCGCTGGGCACCGACAACTTTGGCCGCGACACGCTCAAGGAGCTGGTTTCGGCCTGCGGCACCTCCATCCGCATAGGGCTTATCGCAGGCACCGTCGCAACGCTGATCGGCCTGCTGCTGGGGCTGCTGGGCGGTTATCTGGGCGGCGTCGTGGATGATATCGTGATGTTCTTCACCAACATTTTCACGGTGATTCCCTCGTTCGTTCTGCTGATCCTCATCAGCAACTCCATCAATCAGGATCAGCGCGGAGCGACCACCGTCGCGCTTGTGATCGGGCTGACCAGCTGGGTATGGACGGCGCGTTCCGTGCGTTCGCAGGTCATCAGCCTCCGCAACCGCGATCACGTCAACTTAAGCCGACTGTCCGGCCACTCCCTGCCACGCATCATCCTGACGGACATTCTGCCTTATATCGCCTCCTATGTGGTGATGGCGTTCATCCTGCAGGTCAGCTCCGGGATTCTGGCGGAAGCGCAGCTTTCCCTGCTGGGGCTGGGGCCGAAAACCACCGAGGTTCCCACCCTGGGCCTGATGATGAACTGGGCGATGCTCTATTCCGCGCACCTTAACGGCTCCTGGTGGGCTTACTTCCCCGTGATCCTCACCATCGCGTTCATCTCGTTCTCGCTGAACCTGATGAACACGGGGCTGGATCAGGTGTTTAACCCCACCCTGAGAGATTAGGAGGCCGAGCATGAGTAAGGTTATGCTGGACGTACGGGGGCTTACCACCAAGTATGTCACCCGTTTCCACGAAGATGTGTACGCCGTGGATCACGTTTCCCTGACCATCGAGGAGGGGAAGTCGCTGGGCATCGCGGGCGAAAGCGGGTGCGGCAAGTCCACCCTGGCCCTGAGCCTGATGGGGTATTATTTCGCCCCCCTGCACTACATCAGCGGCGACATCATCATCGACGGAAAGAACATCTCCGGTCTGGACCCGGACGCGGTGCGCAAAAGTGTGCTGGGCACAGAGATCGCCTACATTCCACAGGCCGCGATGAACGCGCTGAACCCAACCCGCAAGATCCTGCGGTTTATTGAAGACGTGATCCGCGCGCACGACCCGCACGCGCAGGCCAAAGACATCGCGGAACTGGCCCGCTCCCGGTTTGCGGAGCTGGGACTGCCCGAATCCGTACTGGACCGTTACCCCGTGGAGCTTTCCGGCGGGATGAAGCAGCGCACCGTGATCGCCATATCCACCATCCTGAAGCCAAAAGTGCTGATTGCGGACGAACCTTCCAGCGCGCTGGACGTAACCAGCCAGAAGATGGTCATTAAGATGCTCCGGGATTTGATGGATAAAGGCTATATTCGCTCCATGATCTTCATTACGCACGAGCTGCCCCTCCTGTATAATGTAACGGACGACATCATGGTGATGTACGCGGGCCAGATCGTGGAACGCGGCAGCGCCAAACAGATGGTGTTCGACCCCATCCACCCCTATTCCCGCGGGCTGATGCGCTCCATCATCGTGCCAGAGGAAGGCACGCGCGAGCACAAACTGACCGCCATCCCCGGCACGCCGCCCAACCTGAAAAAGCCGCCGCAGGGATGCCGCTTCGCGGAGCGCTGCAAGTTTGCGGTGCCCCAATGCCGTGTCAACGCCCTGCCCATGATTGAGTTTGACGGCAACCGCGCCTATCGCTGCGGGCATTCCGTACAACACCTGAGGGAGGTGTACCGCGATGACGACCAATGAAACATGCGGATGCGCACTGAACCCTAAAACGACAGCCGCCGGAACACGCAGCCCGGAAGAGATCGCGGCGCGCCCCTCCTGCCTGCGCGGCAAAGGGGTTACCAAGGTTTTCGGAATGGGTGGGAAACAGACAGTCGCGGTGGACCACGTGGATTTTGATTTTCACGAGGGGGAACTGGTTTCCATCGTAGGCGAAAGCGGCAGCGGCAAAACCACGCTCTCCAAAATGCTGCTGGGGCTGCTGACGCCGACCGACGGTGAAATCTACTATCAGGGCCAGCTGCGCGATATTTCCACCGCCACAAAGAAGCGAGAATACTGGCATGGGATTCAGGCGATCTTTCAGGACCCCTTCAGCTCCTTTAACGTATTCAACAAGATCGACACGGTGCTGCTGGACTGCATCCGCATGACGGGCGGCCGTCACCTTCCGAAGGAAAAAAAGATCGAGCTGATGACCGAAGCCTGCAGCTTCGTAAACCTGAAATACGCGGAACTGACCAACAAGTACCCCTTCGAACTGTCCGGGGGGCAGATGCAGCGGCTGATGATCGCCCGCGTGTTTCTGCTGAAGCCCAAAATCCTGCTGGCGGACGAACCCACCAGCATGATCGACGCCTGTTCCCGCGCCACGATCCTGGATATGCTGATGCACCTGCGCGACGAAACCGGCATGACGATCATCTTTATCACCCACGACATCGGGCTTTCCTACTACATTTCCGATCAGGTCTACATTATGGAGCACGGCAAGTTTGTGGAACACGGCACGGCGGACGAGGTGATCCTGACCCCGAAAGCCGAGTATACCCGCCGCCTGATCAGCGACGTTCCCAAGATTTACGAGCCCTGGGACCTGAGCACCGTAAAATTCTGACAAAGGAAGGGTTTATCACCATGGACGTAAAGCAAGTGGTTTCCCAAATGACGCTGGAGGAAAAGGCGGGGTTGCTTTCCGGCCTGGATTTCTGGCATACCAAACCGGTGAAGCGTCTGGACGTTACAAGCTGTATGGTCAGCGACGGCCCTCACGGTCTGCGCAAGCAGGACGACAGTGCCGACCACATGAGCATCCACGAAGCCATCAAAGCGATCTGTTTCCCCGCGGGCTGCGCCACAGCCGCCTCATTTGACCGGGATGTGCTCCGCAAGCTTGGCGAAGCGGTGGGCGACTCCTGCCAGCACGAAAAGGTTTCCGTGATCCTGGGCCCCGCGATGAACATCAAACGTTCGCCGCTTTGCGGGCGCAACTTTGAGTACTTCAGCGAAGACCCCTACCTGGCGGGCGAAGCGGCGACCGGGTTTATCCAGGGCGTGCAAAGCCGCGGCGTGGGCACCAGCGTGAAACACTTTGCCTGTAACAGCCAGGAGTACCGCCGGATGAGCAGCAACAGCGTGGTGGATGAGCGTACCCTGCGCGAAATTTACCTCTCTGCCTTCGAAGCCGCCGTGAAGCAGGCCAAGCCGTGGACGGTAATGTGCAGCTACAACAAGGTGAACGGCACCTACGCCTGCGAAAACCACTGGCTGCTGACCGATGTGCTACGCAAAGAATGGGGTTTCGACGGCTATGTGATGAGCGACTGGGGCGCGACCGACGACCGTGTGGAATGCGTCAAGGCCGGGCTGGACCTGGAAATGCCGGCCTCCGGCGGGGAGAATGACCGCCTCGTCGTGAAGGCTGTGCACGAAGGCCGGCTGGACGAGAAGCTGGTAGACCTCTGTTGCGAGCATATCCTGAACGTAAATCAACGCTACTTAACCCATGCCAAACCCGAAACCCCCTGGGACCGGCAGGCTCAGCACGAGCTGGCGCGTAAACTGGCGGCGGAATGCATGGTGCTGCTGAAGAATGACAACGGCATACTGCCGCTGCAAAAAGGGCAGAAGGTTGCCGTAATCGGCAAATTCGCCAAGCAGCCGCGTTTTCAGGGCGGCGGTAGCTCCCACATCAACTTCAGCGCCGTTACAAGCGCATGGGACGAGCTGAGCAAACTGCCCGGCGTGACCTACTGCGACGGATACGCCGTGGAAAGCGACGACCCGGACGAGGCGCTGCTGGCCGAAGCCGAGCAGTCGGCAAGCGCCGCTGACGTGGCCGTGCTCTTTGTGGGCCTGCCCGACAGTTTCGAAAGCGAAGGGTATGACCGCGCGCATATGCGGATGCCCAAAGCGCAGGAAGACCTGATTGAGCGCGTGGCCGCCGCCAACCCCAACACCGTGGTGGTGCTGCACAACGGCGCGCCCATCGAAATGCCCTGGCTGGACGACGTGGCCGCCGTGCTGGAAGCTTATCTGGGCGGCGAGGCCGTGGGCGGCGCGGCGGCGGACCTTCTGCTGGGCGTCGTTAACCCCAGCGGCCGCCTGCCGGAAAGCTTCCCCGCCTGCCTGAAGGACAACTCCTCCTACCCGTGGTATCAGGGGGAGAAGGACACGGTGGAATACCGCGAGGGCGTGTTTGTAGGCTATCGCTGGTATGATAAAAAGCATATGCCCGTGCTGTTCCCCTTTGGCTACGGTTTGAGCTATACCGAGTTCCATTATTCCAACCTGCGCCTGAGCGCCCATGAGATCAGGGATACCGAACCGCTGACCGTGAGCGTGGACGTGACCAACGTTGGCAAGGTTCCCGGCAAAGAAGTGGTGCAGTTGTACGTGGCTGACCGCGAAAGCACAGTCATCCGCCCCGTGCGCGAACTGAAAGGCTTTGAGAAGATCGCGCTGGAACCCGGCGAAACGAAAACCGTCACCTTCACGCTGGGCAAGCGCGCGTTCGCCTACTGGAACACGGAAATTCACGACTGGCACGTAGAAACCGGTGCGTTCGGTATCCAAATCGCCCGGTCCAGCCGTAATATCGAACTGGAACAGGACGTGACCGTGGTTTCCACCGTGGCGCTGCCCTGTAAATACACGCTGAACTCCATCTTCGCCGACCTGATGGACGACCCCAAGGCGATGGAAGTGTTCCGGCCGATGCTGGATATCTACAAAAAAACGATGGTCGGCTCCGGCGCCGGAGAAGCCGACGACGGCACTCCCGCGGTGACCGACGAAATGCTGGAGGCCCTGATCGCCTTTATGCCGCTGCGCAGCCTGATGAGCTTTGCAGACGGCCAGATTAAATATGATGATCTGATTGCTCTGGTCGATCAGCTCAACAAGGCGTAACCGGAGAACGGCGGGACCCCACCATGGCGCGGCACGCCGTTCGCGGCGTGCCGCAAACTATGTCGTCTATGGTTTTTGCAAAGAATGATACAGGCGCGCACGTCAGAGCAGCGAAACAAAGGGTTTGCAGGTTTTTACAGAGAAGATATTTCCCGGATGGGCGTTTATGCGAACACCCAGAAGCTACCGTTACGACGCCCGGCCTTCCGGGCGGATCAAAGGATGGTACTTGCCATGAAAGAAAACCTGAGTTTATGCGGCGATTGGACCCTTGCGGAAGCGGCGGGACGCCGCGACATTCCCGCCCGGGTACCCGGTTCGGTGCTTGGCGATTTGTTGAGCGCCGGGGTGATCGAAGACCCCTTCTGGCGGGAAAACGAATATAAAACCTTACGCATGATGGATCGGGATTACGCTTACGAACGCACCTTCGACGTACCCGCGGCGTTCCTGGCTCACCGGAGGATTGATCTGGTTTTTTACGGGCTGGATACACTGGCCGAGGTAACGGTAAACGGGCAGACCGTGCTGCGTGCCGATAACATGCACCGCACCTGGCGCGTGGATGTGAAACCCCTGCTACTGGAACACGGCAATACGCTGACCGTGCTGCTGCGCTCCCCCAACCGCTTTATCGAGGAAGCCGCGCAGGCCAACCCGGACGTAACCTACGATGGTTCCGGCTCGGTACACGGCACCAGCTTCCTGCGCAAGGCGCATTACATGTTCGGGTGGGACTGGGGCCCTCAGTTGCCGGACGCGGGCATCTGGCGGCCCTGCGGGCTGGAAGGGTACGACGGGCTACGGATCGACGCTGTTGAGATTTTACAGCGCCACGAAGCGGGCCACGTCACCCTGACGGTAAGCGCCCAGACCCACGGCGATCTCCCCGCCGCCCTGCGCGTTACCCTGACCGACCCGGACGGCGCGCAGACCACCTACGGAAGCGGCAGCGGCGCGCTGGAAATTACGATTGACCATCCGCGCCTGTGGCAGCCCAACGGTTGGGGGGAACACCCGCTGTACACGCTGGCCGTCGCCTGCCTGAACGGGAAGGGCGAGGTGGAGGACGAAACCACCCGGCGCATCGGTCTGCGTACCCTCGTACTCTCCCGCGACAGGGACGAATACGGCGAAGAATTCTGCCTGAAGGTGAACGGACACAAGCTGTTCTCCATGGGCGCGGATTACATCCCGGAAGATAATTTGATCGGGCGCACCTCGCCGGAGCGCACGCGGGAGCTGTTGACCGCCTGCGCCGCCAGCCATTTTAACGCCATCCGCGTTTGGGGCGGCGGCTACTACCCGGAGGACTGGTTTCTGGATATATGCGACGAGCTGGGCCTGATCGTGTGGCAGGACCTGATGTTTGCCTGCAACATCTATAAAATGACCGACACGTTTGAGCAGAACATCGTCGCCGAAGTGCGGGACAACCTGCTGCGCATCCGCCATCACGCCTGTATCGGGCTGATCAGCGGCAATAACGAAATGGAATCCGGTTGGTGTGACTGGCCCGCCGTGGTCGCTCACAGCCCGGCGCTGAAAGCCGATTACATCAAGCAGTTTGAGTATGTGTTAAAAAAAGAATGCGCCGCGCTGGCCCCGCAGATTGATTACTGGCCCAGCTCCCCCTCCTCCGGCGGGTGCTTTGACGACCCCAACAGCTACGACCGGGGCGACGTGCACTGCTGGGACGTGTGGCACGGCCTGAAGCCCTTTGAGGACTACCGGCGCAAGTATCCGCGCTATTGCAGCGAGTTTGGCTTCGAATCCTTCCCCAACCTGAAAACCGTGGAAAGTTACACCCTGCCGGAGGATCGCAACATCTTCTCCCGCGTGATGGAAAGCCACCAGAAGTGCGTGGGCGGCAACGGCAAAATCCTGTATTATCTGTCGCAGAACTACCGATACCCGACCACCTTCCCGCACCTGCTGTACGCCTCGCAGCTTTTGCAGGCGGAGGCGATGCGCGCGGGCGTGGAGCACTGGCGGCGATACCGCGGGCGCTGCATGGGCGCGATCTACTGGCAGCTGAACGATTGCTGGCCGGTCGCCAGCTGGGCCAGCATCGACAGCAAAGGCCGCTGGAAACTGCTGCAGTACGCGGCGGCGCGTTTCTTTGCGCCGGTGCTTGCCAGCTGCGAGCGCGACGGTTTCCGCGTACGCCTGAACGTGGCCAACGACACGCTCGCTCCCTTCCGGGGCACGCTAAGCGCACGGCTGATTGACGCGCGCGGGGCGACCGTATCCGAAAAAGAGTTGCCGGTCGAAGCGCCCGCGCTGACCGCCGTATGGCTCGGCGATGAGTCCTATCCCCCGCAGGCCGGAGAGCTGCACCCGGAAGATGACCGCGCGCTGCTGATGATCCTAAAAGACAGTCAGGGCAAAGTTCTATCCGAAAACTGCGAGCTGTTCACTTCTCCCAAGTTCTTCCGGTTCGCGCCGCCCGCCATCCGAACGCAGATTGTTCAGCAGGGCGGCGACTGCGCGGTAACGCTCACCGCCGAAGCCTTCGCGTGGGGGGTATGGCTGGATACCCAAACCATCGACTGCGCGTTCAGTGACAACGGCTTCTTCCTGCTGCCGGGCGAACCCCGAGCGGTGATCGCCCGTGGCGTTACGAAATCGAAGCTGGAGCAGGAACTGACCGTAACCAGCGTGGCGGAGATGGGAGAATAAAAGTATAGCATAAGGGGGCGGCGTCTGATGATCAGATGCCGCCCCCAGACCGTTGACAAGCCCATATTCAGCAGAAAAGAACAGCTTGCTTAAAAAGGTTCAGATGCGAGGAAGCAAGGGTGGCAAGGGGTTGAGCTTACCGTCTGTAAGTGATACACCTTGCCAGCCCACAGCTGACAACGCAGATGGGCCTTTTTAAGCAAGACGAGGGGTCAGAACCCTTTAAGCACTTCTGCGTTCAGCGCGTGCACAATCGCGTTGGCAAGCTTGACCGCGTTCTGGAAATCCGCATAGGACGCGATCCCGTAATGGCTGTGGATATAACGTACCGGCAGGCCGATGACGATGCAGGGCACCCCGGCGTTGGACAGGTGGATGGGCGCGCCGTTGGTGGAACCGCCGGTGCGTACCGCCTCCTGACAGGGGATGTTCAGCTTTTCCGCCAAATCCAGCGCGAAACGCTGAAAACGGGGGTGGGTAATCATCCGCGCGTCGATATGGCGCAGCATCGGGCCTTTGCGGATGGCCGTCTGCACGGCGCAGGGCTCCACCACGGTATCATCCGCCGGGCAGCCTTCAAACACGATGGCCACATCCGGCTTCACGGTATTGGCGGTTACAGCCGCGCCGCGGGTGCCCACCTCTTCCTGCACGGACAGTGCGCCCACCACGTCTACCGCCAGGTCTTCCCCGGCGATGGAGTGAAGCGTGGCCAGCACCCCGGCACAGCCGAGGCGGCAGTCGAACGCCTTGCCGATCAGTGTATCATGCTTTTCGTCATATTCGAAAGTTACGTCCGGCACCACAGGCGCGCCCACACGCACGCCGTACACGTCCCGCGCTTCCGCAAGGGACGACGCGCCGATGTCGATGGACATATCGCTTACGTCCGGCATTTTATGCTTCTCTTCGTCGGTCATAAAATGCGGGGGCTTGGCGGCGGTGATGCCGGGTATCCACTCGCCCGTTCTGGTCAGCACCCGCACGCGGTGCGCGGGGATGTTAGAGTTGACGATACCGCCCAGCGTGATAAAGTGCAGCGTGCCGTTGGGATTAATGTACTGCACCATAAAGCCGACCTCGTCGGTGTGCGCGTCCAGCTGCACCACGGGCTTTTTACCGTGGGTGTCCTCCGGGCGGCGGAAATACAGGTTGCGCATCCGGTCCTCGGTCACGGTCAGGGAAGCGGGCGCGTGTTTGCGCGCGGCCAGCAGCACCTCATCCTCGAAACCGGAGGCCCCGTTGGCGTTGGACAGCGCCGCGATCATTTCCAGTTGGTTCACTATCGGTTACTTCCTTTCAGGCAGCGGAACGCGCCGGAAAGCGGCCATAAATTCCGCGATGTACTGGGCGCAGGCGGCAAGCATATCTTTGCCCCATTCCTCGGTGGCGGTGTTGGGGTGATCCGGCCCGATCCAGCCGTTATCGCTGATGTCGGTCACCGGGCGCGGCATGGGGATTTCCACGCCTTTGAAGCGCACGGATTTAAAGCCGGTGGACTCAATTTCGTCCGATACGGGCTTCAGCTTCATATCTTCCACTAAATCCCAGCGAACCAGTTGGGGGTCCACAGCCAGAATACCGGCGGTTTCCTCGCCGCCACCGTGGCCGCCCTTCCACGCCGGGTTGAGGTCCCACGCCATCAGCCACCAGTTCAGCTCCGCCAGAATGCAGCCCTTGCGCGCCAGTTCCACAGCCAGCCGGTCCAGCACCGGGATATTGCCGCCATGACCGTTCAACACGCAGAAGCGGCGCACGCCGTGGCGCATATAGCCCTCGGTCAGCTTCGCGAAAACTTCGTAAAGCGTGTCCACGCCGAGAGACACGGTGCCGGGGTAGTCGGTCTGGGAATCGCATGCGCCGTAGGGGATGATGGGTGCGATGGCCACATCCGTCTGCGGTTCGATCAGGTCCAGCAGTTTGGTGGGGATCAGCGTGTCCGTCCCCAGCGGCAGATGCTTGCCGTGGCATTCGATGCTGCCCACGGAGAGCAGGATGATGTCGTTCTTGCGGAAGTATTCCTCCGCCTCTACCCAGTTCAAGTTTGCGATACGCATAACGTTACGCCTCCCAAGTGATTTTTTGATACGCGTCAATAAATTCCGCCGCCCAATCCGCGGCGGCGGCGAGCATCCGCTCGCCCCATTCCGCCGTGGCGGTTTCCAGCGGATCACAACCCAGCCAGCCGTTATCCGTAACCAGAATATCCTGCCGGGGCACGGGCACGTTCACGCCGTGGAACGACACATCCACCCAGCCGGTCGCCGGCATCTCGGGCGATAGGCCCGCCATTTTGGCAGGCTCGTAGTTTTCTTTCTTCACCAGGTTTCCGTCAATCGCGAGGATGGCGGCCGTTTCCTGCCCGCCGCCGTGCCCGCCCTTCCATGCGGGGTTTAAGTCCCACACGTAGCGCCACCAGTTCAGCTCCGCCAGCCGCGCCCCCGCACGGGACAAGTCGATCCCCACGCGGTCCAGCGCGCCGATGTTGGGGCCGTGGCCGTTCAGGGCAACAAAGCGGCGCGCACCGTGCCGGTACAGGGAAAAGAAGATTTTATGCAGCACCTCGTATAAAAGCTTCGGGCCCAGCGAGATCGTGCCGGGAAACTCCGTCTGGCTGTCGCATTCCCCAATGGGCAGCGGCGGCAGGATCAGCACCTCCGGGCACAGCCTTTCGATCCGGTCGGCCACACAGTCCGGGGCCAGCATGTCGGTGTTCAGCGGCAGATGCCTGCCGTGCACCTCCAGCGTGCCCATCGGCAGCAGCACTACAGGGTCGCGGGCCAGCACAGCGGCTGCGTCCGGCCAGCAAAGGTTGGCAAGCCTCACTTTTCCGCCTCCAGTGGATAATGGCAGGCGACGAAGCGGCCGGGCGCCAATTCACGGAGCGTCGGGGCTTCCTGCCTGCATTTTTCGGTGCAGTACGTGCAGCGGGGGTGGAACCGGCAGCCGGTCGGCATATGGATGGGGCTGGGGGTTTCGCCCTCAATGGCGTATTCGCGCGTGCGGTTGAGCGGGTTCATCACCGGGGCTGCCTTGGTAAGCACCGAGGTGTAGGGATGGAAGGGATGGGTGAACACCTCTTCCGAAGGGCCAAGTTCCATCACATTCCCCAGATACATCACCGCCACACGGTGGGTGATGTAGCGCACCACGCGCAGGTCGTGGGAGATAAACAACAGCGTAAGCCCCAGCTTTTGCTGCAGATCGCCCAGCAGGTTAATAATCTGCGCCTGGATGGATACATCCAGCGCGGAGACCGGTTCGTCCGCGATAATAAAATCCGGCTGCAGGGCCAGCGACCGCGCGATGCCCACGCGCTGCTGCTGCCCGCCCGAAAACTCGCCCGGAAAACGCCCCGCGTAATCGGCGGACAGCCCGCACAGGGACATCAGCTCGATCACCCGCGCCTCCACCTTGTCCGGGGGCACCATCTTGTGCACCCGCAGCAGTTCCCCCAGAATTTCCCGTACGGACATGCGGGGGTTCAGGCTGGAATAAGGGTCCTGAAAAATCATCTGCATTTTGGGCCGAACGGTGCGCAGCGCCTTGCCCTTGAGCCGGGTAATATCCGTTCCGTCCAGCACGATACTGCCGTGGGTGGGATCGTACAGGCGGATGATGGTGCGCGCCAGCGTGCTTTTCCCGCAGCCGCTTTCCCCCACCAGCCCCAGGCACTCCCCACGGTAAATATCCAGCGTAACATCGTCCACGGCTTTCACGTACTGCTTGGGTTTGCGCTGGATGCCTTCGATAATGCCGCGCTTGACCGGGAACCATTTGGACAGGTTTTTCACCTGCACCAGCTTTTGCGTATGCTGGTAGTCAATCGTCGTTTCCGCCATGCCTTACGCCTCCTCGCCCGGTACGGTGATAATGCCCTGATAGGCGGCGGTCTTCGCCGCGAAGTGGCAGCGCACCGCGTGGCCGGGCGCGATTTCCACCAGCTCCGGCCGCTGCTTTTTGCAGATTTCCCCGCACAGGGTGCAGCGCGGCGCAAAGGGGCAACCCTCCGGCAGGTGCGCCAGGTTCGGCGGCGATCCCGCAATGGCCGTAAGCTTACCGCCCTTCACCGCCGGATCGGGCAGCGAACGCATCAGGCCGTAGGTATAGGGGTGCCGGGGATGGGCGAACAGCGTGACCACGTCGCACATTTCCATAATCAGGCCCGCGTACATCACGGCCACGCGGTCGCACATCTGCGCGATCACGCCCAGATCATGCGTCACCAGAATCACGCTCATGTCCATTTCCTGTTTCAGCTCGTTGATGAGCTTCATGATCTGATCCTGAATGGTCACATCCAGCGCGGTGGTGGGTTCGTCGGCGATCAGCAGTTTAGGCTTGGCGCCCAGCGCCATGGCGATCATCGCGCGCTGGCGCATGCCGCCGGAAAACTGGTGCGTATATTCCTCCACCCGCGTTTCCGGCGAAGGGATGCCCACCATGCGCAGCAGGTCGATGGCCTTCTGCTTCTTTTCTTTGCGGGTCATGGGCTGATCGTCGTAAATTTCCATGATCTGCTTTTTGATTTTCATGACCGGGGAAAGCGAGGTCATCGGTTCCTGAAAAATGACCGACATCTGCTTGCCGCGGTACTTGCGCAGTTCCCGTTCCATCAGGCCCACCAGATTCTGCCCGTTCAGCAGAATCTGCCCGTTCACCACGCGGCCCGGCTTTTTCAGCAACCCGAGGATGGAGCGGCACGTCTGGCTTTTACCGCAGCCGCTTTCGCCTACCAGCCCGAACGTTTCGCCCTTGTACACACAGAAGGACACCCCGTCCACGGCTTTGACCAGTTCGTCCCGGGTTGGAAAATAGGTTTTCAGGTCCTTTACTTCCAACAATACTTCCGCCATACGCCTACCTCCCCTTCGTACGGAGAATATCCGTAGCGGCGTCGCCCAGCAGGCTCAATCCCACGCCGGTGATGCACAGTAGCAATCCGGGGTAGAAGGTCATCCACGAGGCGTACGTAATGTAGGAACGGCCCTCGTTCATGATCGCGCCCCACTCGGAGGTGGGGGGCTGAACGCCCAGACCCAGAAAGCTCATGGCCGCGCCGGTGAGCATGCACAGCACCATATCGCTCGCGGCGAACACGATGGAGGAGGAAATCACGTTGGGCAGCACATGCCTGAGCAGGATACGCGCGTCCGAAAAGCCCGCCACGCGCGCCGCTTCCACAAACTCGCTCTCCTTGAGGGAGAACACCTCCGCGCGCACCAGCTTGGCATAGCTCATCCACCCCACCAGCCACAGGGCGACATAGAGGTTGATGGTCCCGTTGCCCAGAATGGAGATGATCGCGATGACCAGAATGGTAAAGGGGAAGGCCATCATGATTTCGGTAAAGCGCATCAGCAGGCTGTCCAGCACGCCGCCGTACCACGCGGCCAGCAACCCGATGATACCGCCGATGATCAGCGGCACCAGCACGCCAAAGAAACCGATGCTCAGGTCGATCTGCGTACCCCACACCACGCGGGAGAAAATATCGCGGCCATAGTTATCGGTGCCGAACAGGTGCGCCGACGAGGGCGCCTGCATACGCGCCAGAATGTTGATTTTATTCGGGTCATACGGCGCGATCAGCTGTGGGAAAAAGGAAAACGCCAGCGCCACCAGAACGATCAGGCAGCCGATGACAAACGAGGGCGCCACCAGCCAGGCGGGCAGTTTGCGGCGCTTCGCGGGGAGTGAATCGTGAAACTTTTTCATGCGCCGCCTCCTTTACAGTTTAACCCGGGGATCGAGGAAGGAATAAACAATGTCGGTCAGCAGATTGATGACCAGCACAAGCAGCGCGAACAGGAACACGACGGACTGCACGGTGGTGTAGTCGCGGCTGCTGATGGCTTCGTAGGTCAGTTTTCCGATGCCCGGCAGAGAAAATACGGTTTCGATGATTACGCTGCCGCCCAGCAGCGCCGCCATGCGCATGGAAAGCAGCGTGACCGTAGAAACCATGGAATTGCGGAAGATATGGCGGTTTCGCACCGCGCGGGCGGAAATACCCTTGCTGCGCGCAAAATCCACGTAATCCTGGCGGGTGATATCCACTACGGAGTTACGCATGTTGCGGATCAGGATCGCGGCAGTCATCAGCGACTGGGTAAACGCCGGCATCAGCAGGCATTTGAACTGTGTCCAGGCGCTGGTTGGGTCCCACCCGCCCGCAGGCAGCCATTTTAAGTTGATGGAAAAAACGATCATTAACAGCAGGCCGACCCAGAACGACGGCATGGCGATGGCGACCAGGGTGGAAAGACGGATGACGTGATCCGCGCCCTTGTCTTTTTTAATACCGGCGAGGTAGCCCAGCGGAATGGCAAATAACAGTCCCAACAGGGTGGAAAACAGCGTTAGCTTGATGGTAAGGGGAAGGCGCTCCAGAATAATATCCACGACAGGGCGGGAATACTGAAGCGACGTGCCAAGGTCCAGCGTGACAAGGTCTTTGAGATAAATCCAGTATTGCACATAAAGCGGCTTATCCAGCCCCAGTTTGATGCGCATGGCTTCCACCGTGGCCTGCCGCGCCTTTTCCCCCGCCAGGATACGCGCAGGGTCCCCGGGGATCAGGTGAATCATCAGGAAGGTGATGATTGTCACAATCAGCAGCACAGGGATAATCTGCAGCGTACGTTTGAGGATGTAGTTGAGTTGACGCAAAAACTTCACCGCCTTTGCAATGTGGAAAAACGCACAGGGCCCGCCGATGGGCGCAGCCACACGGCCAAACGCCCATCAGCAGGCCGAAGGCTGGCGCGCTTCTCCGGCGCGCCAGCCCCCGAAAGGATGTATTCGCAGGGGTTATCTTAGTTGGACTTGGTAAGGTACTTGCAGTAGTAGTCGTTGAACGTGGACACGTTCAGGCCCTGAACCTTGCTGTTGCACGCATAGGCGAAGGAGTTACGGAACAGGGGGATGACGTTGTAGTTGTCGTAAATCTTCTGCTGGAGATCCCAGTACATCTTTACACGCTTGTCGGCGTCCTGTTCAATAATCGCGGCCGCCTGCTCGGCGTCCAGGTCCTTGTCTTCCAGGAAGGTGAACCACGCGCTGGACTGATCGTAGTCCGTGATCCAGCCGATGACTTCGGACGGATCATAGTAGTCGTCGGACCACTGATAGCACACGCACTGCAGGGCATTGGACTGGGCGTTCTGGTAGAGGATCTTGCTCTCCACATGCTCGATGTTCATGGTAAAGCCCGCCTGCGCCAGCGAGGCCTGCAGCAGCACGGAGATTTCTTCGTACACTTCGTTGCCGTTGGGGATGGACATGGTAAAGGTAATCCCATCCGGATAACCGGCGTCCGCCAGCATCTTTTTAGCTTCTTCCGGCTGGTAGGGGATCACCTGCAGGTCGGTGTTATAGAACTTGCCGTGCGCTTCGGACAGCACCGACGCGACAGCCGCGCCGTACTCGCCGTATACCACTTCGGCCATCTCCGCTTTGTTGATGCCGTAGGCAAGCGCCTTGCGCACCGCAGGATCATTGAAGGGTTCTTTGCTGGTGTTCAGCAGCAGGTAACGGATCTGGGTGGAGGGATACACGGACAGGTTCAGCCCGTCGGTGCTCTTCACCACGCTCATCTGGGAAGCGGGAACGTCGCCCATGATGTCGATCTGTCCGGCTTGCAGCTGCATCAGGCGGGTGTTGTCATCCGATACGACCTGGAACTTGATGTTCGGGGTCTTCACGGAAGCCGCGTCACGGTAGTTGGGGTTCGCCACAAGCCACACATAGTTGCCGCGGTTCCATTCCTTGAGCATGTAGGGGCCGGTGCCCATAGGATTCATAATGTATTCGTCTTCGGTCATTTTTTCGGCATACGCCTTGCAGCCCAGCACCATGTTGAAGCTGCACAGCTGCGCCAGGAAAGCGGAGGTGGGGGACTTCAGCGTAATCACCACCTGGCTGTCGGTGGCTTCCACTTTGTCGATCGCCTCGGCGATGAAGGAGTATTCGGAAGTTTCGGTGTCGCGGGCACGCAGAAGGCTCCACACCCAATCTTCGCCCTTCACCGGGGTACCATCGGAGAAGGTAACACCGGGAACGAGGTTGAAGGTGTAGGTGAGGCCGTCATCGCTGATCGTCCAGTCGGACGCCAGGCAGGGGACGATCGCGGAGTTGTCCTCATTCATGGTGACAAGACCCTCGAACATCTGGTCAATCACATGGATTTCGGTGCCGCCGATCGCGGGCGCATTGGGCTCCAGATAAGCAGGTTCGCTTGTGATGCCGATGACAATGGTGTCCGCACCGGCGGTACTTTCGGCCATCGCGGGGACCACAGAGCACGCCATAATTGCAACCAGCAGGAAGCTCAGCAGTTTTTTCATCTTTATCCCTTTCCTTATCAATTTGTATTCTGCAGTTGCCCGGCAGGAACAATCCGCATAATCAGATGATAATATTCAAAAACCCCCCTGTCAATAAAATCGCGCAATTTATGCCGAAAAATGTTGTATCTAAATTGTATCGCGCATTTCTCCGCACGATTTCTGTGTACTTTAATGTGCATTTTTATGCCACATTGTGAATATTAACATATTTTAGTTCCGGGGGCTGGGCCGCAAAGCCGCATAAACAATGTGTGAGGGAAATATTAACAATGAATGAACAAGCCTTAAAAAATGCAAAATGGTGATCCGCGTAACCTCTCCGGCATGAGTACTCCCATAACGTATTTCCCGTGAATTGAAGTGTTAATTGCCGTTCTCGGTCACTGGTATTTGGTACAATATTCCATAGTTACCTCTGTCAGGGCAATCTTAACGAATTCTCCGCCTCCTCCGATTGCGGGTAACCCGCTCCTTTGAAGCATCGCCAGCTGAAACTTTGTTCTGCATCCAGACCCTGTGCCTCACAAGCCGGGAAGGTCTGTTGGAAGCGAGCTGTTCAGAGGATCGTTGATCAACAGCACCTGCGCTTCGGATGTAACAGACCAAGCAATACAACAGGACGGATTCTGCTTACCTTTCCCCCATCCGTCAACTCAAAACACTTGACACCCTTCGGGTGGGGTGGTATACTGCATCCGTTGTCAATGAATATCCCTTGACAATCTTCGGGAAGGATGTGGCGCAGGTGGACGGCGCGCTGAACCAGGAACGCCGCTTGAAACACAGCGTGGAACTGGGCACTCTGTGCGCCTGTTACGGCGGGCTGCTGACCGAAAAGCAACGGCAGGCGCTGCTGCTGCACTGCGACGAGGACCTGACCCTTGCCGAGATCGCCCAGGAAATGAACGTAAGCCGCCAGAATGTGCACGAGCTGATCGTGCGGTCGGAGCAGAAACTGCGCCGATACGAGGCCGCCCTGCGGCTGGCGGAGCAGGCGGAGACCACGCGTGAGCAACTGCAAAGCGCCGTTAGCGCGCTGGATGAGAGACACCCGGCGGAAACCCGCCGGATCCTGCAACAACTGCTAAACCAACTGGACGGGGAGGAACCCACCGATGGCGTTTGAAGGCCTCAGCCAGAAGCTGTCCGTAGCACTGGGCAAACTGACCAGCCGCGGAAAGCTGACCGAACAGACCGTGAAGGAAGGCATGCGGGAAGTCCGCGTCGCCCTGCTGGAAGCGGACGTGAACTATCTGGTCGTTAAAGACTTTTGCAAAAAGATCACCGACCGCTGCGTGGGCCAGCAGGTACTGGACAGCCTGACCCCCGGCCAACAGGTGATCAAGATTGTATCCGAAGAAATGACGGAGCTGATGGGCGCACAGAACGCGCGCCTCACGTGGAGCTCCAGCGTGCCCACCATTTATATGCTGTGCGGGCTACAGGGCGCCGGCAAAACCACCATGGCCGCCAAGCTGGCGAATTACCTGCAAAAGACAGGCAAAAAACCCTGCCTGGCCGCGTGCGATATTTACCGCCCCGCCGCCATCAAACAATTGCAGGTGGTTGGCGAGCAGGTAAACGTGCCGGTCTACGAGCACGGCACGCAGGACCCCGTAAAGACCGCGCTGGAGGCTGTGGAATACGCCCGCGACCACGGCCGCGACGTGCTGATGATCGACACCGCGGGCCGTCTGCAGATCGACGAAGCCCTGATGGAGGAGCTGCGCCGCCTGAAACAGCAGGTGAAACCGCAGGAAATCCTGTTTGTGGTGGACGCGATGACCGGTCAGGAAGCCGTGAACGTCGCCAAGACCTTCGATGAAAAGCTGGGTATTGACGGCGTGATCCTGACCAAGCTGGACGGCGACACCCGCGGCGGCGCGGCGCTGTCCATCAAAGCGGTCGTGGGCAAACCCATCAAGTTCAGCGGCACCGGCGAAAAGCTGGCGGACATCGAGCCCTTCCACCCGGACCGCATGGCCCGCCGCATACTCGGCATGGGCGACGTACTGACCCTGATTGAAAAAGCGCAGGAAAGCGTGGACGCGGACACGGTAGAAAAAATGTCCCGCCACGCCCCCGGGGAGCTTACGCTGGACGATTTTCTGGTTCAGATGCAGCAGATGAAAAAGATGGGCGGTATTAAGAACCTGATCGGGATGCTGCCGGGCGCGAACAAGCTGGGCGATGTGGACGTGAGCGACGACGCGCTGAAAAAACCGGAAGCCATTATCCGCAGCATGACCGCGAAAGAACGCCGGAACCCCAACCTGCTTAACGCCAGTCGCCGCAAGCGCATCGCCGCGGGCAGCGGCACCACCGTGCAGGATGTAAACAGCCTGATGCGGCAGTTTGATCAGGCGCGCGATATGATGAAGCGCATGATGGGCAACAAGGGCATGGCCCGCCGCATGATGCGCAACTTCAAGTAAATCGCCGGAGCCTTTCCCTTTCATCCCAAGCCGTCCGTCACAATTGTGATTGACATAGATTCTATATGAAATAACAGGAGGAACACCAACATGGTCAGAATGCGCTTAAAGAGAATGGGCATGAAGAAGAAACCCTTCTACCGCGTCATCGTCGCCGACATCACCAGCCCCCGCGATGGCCGCAACATCGCCGAAATCGGTTACTACGACCCCATGACCGAACCCGCCACCATCAAAATTGATGCAGACGCCGCCAAGAAATGGCTGGCGAATGGCGCACAGCCCACCGAAACCGTGCGCACGCTGCTCAAAAAGAGCGGCATTCTGGAGGGCTGAGCTCATGAAAGAGCTTGTGCTGTATATCGCGAAGTCCCTGGTGGACAACAAGGACGCCGTGACCGTGGAAGAAACGGCCGGCCCGGAAGCAACCATTCTGGAACTCCACGTGGCCCCCGAGGACATGGGTAAGGTGATCGGCAAACAGGGCCGCATCGCCAAGGCCCTTCGCGCGGTAGTACGCGCAGCCACAACCAAGAGCGACAAGCCGGTTTTTGTGGAGATCCAGTAAACATGCCGCTACGCGTTCGCACGGTGTGCCGCAGGCGCCGTCCCACCGGACGGAGCCTGTTTTGCGTGCCAATGAATTCGCGATTTTCATCTGTGCGTATTCCCCGCTCCGTTACCTGATAACGCAACGTAAGCGCATGGAAGGTGGGATAACATGCCCAACACGACTTTGGCGGATCGAATTTTGAAAGCTCTTCAGGAAGGGCCGATGACGGATCGGGAGCTGACCGACAAACTCAAAGGCCACGGAAGCGCGCAACAGGATGTTAATCAAGCCTGCCGACTATTACGGGATCGGGGAGTCATTATGCGGTCTGATCGGCCAATCTACAATTCTTTGCCAGCGATCCGACCGCTTTCCACAGAAGAAATCGCTGTACCCCCTTCATCCAAAGTTACTAAAGACGCGGATTTTAGCGAGGAAACGCTAAAGCAAATGCTCAACGCATGGCTGATCAAAGAAGGCTGGGAAACCCGTGTCGCCTGGGGGTATACGCATGGCGTGGATATTGAGGCTCGTCGCGGTTTTAAGCACTGGTTTATAGAAGTAAAAGGTAAAGGTTCCAGAGATGCCATGCGTGTGAATTACTTCCTGGGTATTCTCGGTGAAATTCTACAACGTATGGATGATCCGAATGCTCAATACAGTATCGCACTACCAGACATGCAACAGTACAGGAGACTCTGGCAGCGTCTACCCCAGCGCGTAAAACAGAACAATTCATTATCATTAATCCTGTTATCGGAGACCGGTATACCGTGTTTTCTATAGTAAAGACCCTTGCGCCAGTCCGTATTGGAAAAGGAGGCCGCAATGCTTAACCCCTATCTGCTTGTAGGCACCATCGTAAAGCCGCAGGGTATCCGCGGTGAGGTGAAACTGCACCCCGAAACCGACGACCCGGAGCGCTTTCTGGACCTGAAGAAAGCGTACCTGCGCCGGGGCGACGACTACGAGCCGATCACGATCCTGTCGGCGCGCGTCTCCGGGGGAGAGGCATACCTCACCCTGCCGGGCGTAACGGACCGCGACGAGGCGGAAAAACTGCGCAATCTGGGCGTATACGTGGACCGTGCGCATGCGCGGGAGCTTTCCGACAACGAGGTGTTTATCGCCGACCTGCTGGGCGTGAAGGCCACGGACAGCGAGGGTCGGGAAATCGGTACTGTGACAGACGTACTGCAAAACCGGGGGACGGACGTTCTCGTGTTTTCCACCCCGTGCGGCCCGATGATGGCTCCGTTTTTAAAGCGACTGATCGTATCGCTGTCACCCGAAGACGGCCGCATGGTGCTGGACGCGCAAACCCTTGCGGAGGTGGCGCTGTATGAAAATAGCGATTCTGACAATCTTTCCTGATATGTTCGTAAGCCCCCTGTCCGTAAGCATTCTGGGGCGCGCACGCGACGAGGGACTCTTAACGGTGGACACGGTGGACATCCGCCCCTACAGCGCCATGAAACATAAAAACACCGACGACTACCCTTTCGGCGGCGGCGCGGGGATGGTGATGACCCCGCAGCCCATTGTGGATGCGGTGGAAGCGACCCGAGCGCGCGGTTATACCGGCCCGTGCCTGTACATGAGTCCGCGCGGAAAACCGCTTACCCAGCAGAAGGTGCGGGAACTTGCCAGGCTTGACGGTTTTCTGCTGTTGTGCGGGCATTACGAGGGCGTGGACGAGCGGGCGCTGCAGCTGGCGGTGGATGAGGAGATTTCGCTGGGCGATTTTGTGCTGACCGGCGGGGAGCTGGCGGCAATGGCGATTGTGGATGCGGTGTCCCGCCTGGTGCCCGGGGTGCTGGGCAGCAGCGAGAGTGCCGTGGAGGAAAGCTTTTCCGACGGGCTGCTGGAATACCCGCAGTATTCGCGCCCGCGCGAGTACCGGGGGCTGACCGTACCGGAAGTGCTGGTGAACGGCAACCACGCCGAGATCAACCGATGGCGGCGCAAACAGGCGCTGCTGGAAACCCTCCGCCGCAGACCGGACCTGTTTGACAAGGCTCCCATGACCGAGAAAGAACGAGCTGAAACGCTTGCCGCCCTGCGGGAAGAAACAGAAACGCATCCTCCGGAGTCGGGCGATACGACGACCCCATAAAGCATACCCTGCTTCGGATATGCCATCGCAGCGCGGAACGCGGCTGAAACGGCACGCGCCGCGCGGCAACCCGCTTATGGAACCCGGCCGACAGGCCGGAGGAAAGGAGAACGCCATGCTGATGCGCAAGCTTTTCGTGGTGGTGGGACCGCTGCTGTTATGCCTGCTTACGTGCCTGCTGTTCCGGTGGCTGGACGCGCTTTCCGGGCTGGGCAGTTTTTTCCAGTTCGCGTTAAAGGGCATACTGCTGGGCGTCGGTCTTGCGCTGATGCTGCCTGTAGGCGGCATCTCGCATCGAAACACCGGGCTGACCGGCTGGCTGTTCGCGGCGGCAGGCCTGCTGCTGGCAACGCTTACGCTGCAATATCTGGAGACCGTGGGAAAACTCAACTGGGCCTTACTGCGCGCGGTGATCGGCGTAAACGGGCAGGTGGTGCTGGCGGAAAGCACGGCGGCGGGGTTTCTGACCCTCACGGCGGCGCTGAACCTGAAGCACCGGAGCTGACCGCCCCATCCGGCTGAAAAGATGCCATACGTTACAATTTCAAGGGTCTGTGATATACTGATTACTGTGCAAACGGCACGATGGAGGCGGTAGAATGTTCGGTGCCTTCCTGCGCTTCGCCATCACCGTAGCGGCGATTCCGCTGTGCGCACAGTACATGCCCGGCGTCCATATGACGGAATGGACTCAGGGGCTGGCGTTTGGCGCAGTGCTGGGTATTTTATATATGGTGCTGCGTCCGGTGGTGCGGTTGCTGCTGAAAGTGCTGAACTGGCTTACGCTGGGGCTTTTATACGTAGCGGTGGATACCTGGCTGGTCTGGACGGCGGCGGCGCTGGTGCCCGGCGCGGTAACGGTGGATAACATCTGGTGGGCGGTAGCGGTGGCCGTTGCGGTGAATGTGGCGCGCACGCTGATCAGCGCTTTAACGGGTAAATTACGGGAGTAGGAGTTCTGCAATGCATATCGTACTGGTAAACGACGACGGCATCCAAAGCGTGGGGATTCACGCACTGTGCAGGGCGGCACGCGCGCGCGGCCACAGGGTGAGCGTTTGCGCGCCCAGCCATCAGCAAAGCGCGGCCAGCCAGCGTATCACGCTGACCGACCCGATCTATGTAAAGGAATACGACATGGGCGAGCCGGGCGTGAACGCCTGGGCGATCACCGGCACCCCCACGGACTGCGTGCGTCTGGGTCTTTTCAACCTGATTCAGGAGCCGGTGGACGTGCTGATTTCCGGCATCAATGATGGCTATAACGCGGGCATGGCCGTGCATTACAGCGGCACCGTCGGGGCCGCGACCGAGGCTGCGCTGAACCGGGTGCGCGCCATGGCGGTCAGCGTGCACCACAAGGCGGGTCAGGCCCTGTACGATTATGTAGCGCATCTTGCGATCCTTACAGCGGAAAAATACATTTCTCTGAAAACCCCACCGGTTACGGTGCTGAACATGAACGCGCCCCTGCGCGATCCGGCGGAAATATTGCCGCCGGTGCTGGCACCGCTTTCCATAGCGAATTT
>Ga0116170_10001109_pt1 | contig 27817 bp, 26 predicted proteins | sample AD_JPNHW1_MetaG_FD_89797 | JGI IMG/M metagenome (GOLD analysis project Ga0116170, IMG submission 89797) | Active sludge microbial communities of municipal wastewater-treating anaerobic digesters from Japan - AD_JPNHW1_MetaG | ecosystem: Engineered > Bioreactor > Anaerobic > Digestate | place... | reverse complement strand
TTCAGCGCGGCGGACGTGATCAAGCGGCAACGCGAACGGCTTTCGGGCGTGTTGCGTGAGGGCTCAAGCGCCGAAAGCGGAGAACGCAGGGGCTCTAACCCCCGATCGGGAGGGCTTGAATGAAGCGCGCCCCAGAACTCCGGAAGAAATTCCTTCCCGCGGTATTTTTCTTTTTACTCGTATGGCTCATCATCGCGCCGGCCGCACTTACGGCCCAGGCGGTGTCAGGCTTCCCGCGCGGGAGCGCGACGGGCACGACGACCATGAACGCGAACCGCCAGGCGACGCGTATCCCGTTCATCGACTTTAGCATACGGGAGCCGCAGTCGAACAAGGAAGTCGCGTTCTCGGTGCAGCTTCTCATGTTCCTCACGATACTCTCGCTCGCGCCGAGTATCCTCATCCTGACCACGAGTTTCCTTCGAATCTCGATCGTGCTCGACTTCGTCAAGCGCGCGCTTTCGCTTCAGCAGGTGCCTCCGACTCAAGTACTCAACGGTATCGCGCTTTTCCTCACGCTCTTCATCATGTGGCCGACCTTCAACGAGATCTACGTGAAGTCGTTTAAGCCGCTTTCCGACGGGCAGATCAACGTCGAGACCGCGTATACCGAGGCGGAAAAGCCCTTGCGCCTTTTCATGTACCGGCAGATGGCGAACGATACCTCGAACATCGCGATGTTCATGTCGATGGGAAAGATGGCGAAGCCTCGGACCCTCGCCGACGTCCCTACGCGCGTCCTTATCCCGGCGTATATCCTCCATGAGCTCACCGTCGCGTTTAAGATCGGCATACTCCTGTATATCCCGTTCATCATCGTCGATATGGTCGTCGCGAGCGTGCTCATGTCGATGGGTATGATCATGCTGCCGCCGGTGCAGATATCGATGCCGTTTAAGCTGATCCTATTCATCCTCGTCGACGGTTGGGGCCTGTTGACCCAGCAGCTCTTTAACTCGTTCCTGTAAGCGGCCTCAGGCCTTTCGTGAGCGCCCGCGGCGAGGATCCGGACGCGCGTCGTTTCGCAAGTTTTTTCGTAAGGTGGAGGGAAAGATATGTCGTTGGGTATGGTGGTGTCCCTCATGCGCGGGGGGATTTTCGAGATCCTGATCCTGTCGGCGCCGGTTCTCATCGCGGCGCTCGTCGTCGGGCTCGTCGTCGCGATCTTTCAGGCGACGACCTCGATACAGGAACAGACGCTTACCTTCGTGCCGAAGATCATGGCGATCCTCGCCGTTCTCGCGCTTCTTGGGGGCTGGATGTTCGCCTCGCTCCGCGAGTACACGGTGGCGCTTTTTTCGATGATTCCGCAGATGGTGCGCTGAGCGCGCGATGAGCCCCTTTAACGAGATTATTGCGAAAGCCCCGATTTTTCTCCTCGTCGCCGTGCGCATATTCGCCATGATCCTCACGACCCCGCTCCTTTCGATTCAGTCGGTTCCCCGGGTCGCGAAGGTGGCGCTTGCGGGCTTCGTCGCGTTCATCGTGCTCCCGCAGGCCTATCCCGCCGGATGGAACGTCCCCGCTTATTCGCTCGATTACGCGCTCCTCGTCGTGGGCGAGGGGCTTCTCGGCGCGATCACCGGCTTTTTCGTGAGCATGGTCTTCTCGACCTTCAGCTCCGCGGGACAGTTCTTCTCGTATCAAATGGGATTCGGCGCGTCCGAGGTATACGACGCGCTCGCTCAGATCGAAAATCCCCTTCTTGGCCAGTACCTCAACCTGATCGCGATGCTCGTCTTTCTCGAGATCAACGGGTTTCAGACCCTGTTCCTCGGCGGAATCCTCAGGAGTTTCCAGACGATTAACTGCTTCGCGCTCGTGAACGCGCAGGGCGTGTTTCTGCAATTCTTCATCAAGGGGCTTTCGACCCTCTTCCTCAACGCGATGGTGATCGCGCTCCCGATCGTGGGCACGCTCTTTCTCATTAATGTCGCCATGGGCCTCCTTTCGAAGGCGGCCCCCCAGATGAACCTCCTTTCGGAGGGATTCCCGATCACGATCCTCGTGACCTTCTTCCTCCTCATGGTGTCGCTCCCGTTCATGATCAACGTTTTCGTGCATATCATGGGGCAGGGGTTCGAAGCCCTCGAAAACCTCATGGTAACCGCGGGGAGGCAGATCAAATGAGGGCGACGGCTCGGTCGACCGAAAAGTCGGGCGCGCTCGCAATGGCTTTCTGCGGGCAGCGGCATCCTGCGCGCTCACGTGCGGCCTTCCTTCCCCAGATCGACCTTCAGTGGTTCGCGGCGGAGGACGAGGGCAGAACCGAGGACCCGACCGAGTTCAAGATCAGGAAGGCGCGCGAGGAAGGGCGCGTCGCGAAAAGCCAGGAACTCAACGGCGCGCTCGTCCTCCTGCTCCCGACGCTCACCCTCATCGCGCTCGCGCCCTGGATGCTCAAGACCTTCACCGAGATGTTGAGGTTTTACCTCACGCGAAGCACGACGACCGAGATCACCGATCCCATCCTCGTCAAGGCTTTTTTTCGGTATTTCGTCCTTCTCGCCTTGCCGGTCACGATAACCGCGATGGTCGCCGGCGTCGCATCGAATATTCTGCAGAACGGCGGCTTCTTTTTCTCGCTGAAGCCGATAACCCCGCAGTTCAGCAAGGTCGTGCCGAACTTCGGCAAGTTCTTCGCGCGGGCGCTTTTTTCCGCTGAGGGGCTTTTCAACTTCGCAAAGTCCCTCGTCAAGGTCGCGGTCGTCTGCGCGATCGCGTACATAAGCATCAGAAACGAGATACCGAAGCTCGTAACCATGCTCGAATCGGGGTTCTGGCAGTCGGTCTCGTTCATCGCCTCGATGGCCGCGCGGCTCCTTTTGACGGCGGGCTTCTTTTTCCTCGCGATATCGATTCCCGACTATATCTTCCAGCGGCGGCAGTTCATGGAATCCCTCAAGATGAGCAAGCAGGAAGTCAAGGAAGAGTATAAGCAGATGGAAGGGGACCCGCTCGTGAAGAGCCGCCTCAGGCAGCGCATGCGCGAGCTTTTAAGCCAGAACATGGCGGTCAACGTCCCGAAGGCCGACGTGGTCATCACGAACCCGACGCACTTCGCGATCGCGATCCAATGGGACCGGCAGACGATGCGCGCGCCGATGGTCACCGCGAAGGGAGCGGACCAACTCGCGTTCAGGATCAAGGAGATCGCGCGGGAGAACAACGTCCCGATGGTCGAGAATAGGCCGCTCGCGCGGGCGCTCTATGCGGAAGTGGAAATCGGTGATATGATACCGGATGAGTATTATCAGGCGCTCGCGATAATACTCGCCAAGGTTTACGCGCTCGATTCAAGAAAGTCGCGAATCATCAGGGAAATGTGAGTTAAGGGTTAGGGATGGCAGAGACGAAGCTTTTCGAGAATAAGGCAGACCTTTTCGTTGCGGCGGGTGCCATCGTCATCGTGATGATGCTCATCATCCCGCTGCCGACCATCCTTCTCGACATGCTCATGGCGATCAATCTCGTCATCAACCTCTTGATCCTCCTTATCGTCCTCTATACGAAAAAAGCCACTGATTTTTCGGTGTTCCCGACGCTCCTCCTCGTCAGCACGGTATTCGGGCTCGGGCTGAACGTGTCGTCGACCCGTCTCATCCTCTCGCAGGGGATGAAGTTCGACGGAAAGATGATCAAGGCGTTCAGCACCTTCGTCATCGGGAATAAGGGCGGAGCCGAGGGCCTTGTCATCGGCTTCGTCATCTTCATCATACTCATCGCGGTCCAGGCGTTCGTCATCACGAAGGGCTCGACACGAGTCGCCGAGGTCGCGGCGCGCTTTACCCTCGACGCGATGCCGACGAAGAACATGGCCATCGAGGCCGAGTACAACGCGGGCGCCATCACCGAGGAAGAGGCCCGCGCCCGAAAGCGCGAGGTTCAAAAAGAGGCGGATTTCTACGGGGCGATGGACGGAGCGAGTAAGTTCGTCTCGGGCAACGTCAAGATCGGCATCTTCATCACCGTCGTCAATATCGTCGCGGGACTCGCCTTCGGCATGATCTTCCGCGGGGAGCCCTTCGCGCAGGCGATCGGCACCTACGCGGCGCTCACCATCGGCGACGGTCTCCTTTCGCAGCTTCCGGCCCTGTTCGTGTCGGTCGCGACGGGCCTTATCGTCACCCGCTCGGTCTCTGACGGGACCTTCGGCTCGGATATTACCGACCAATTCTCGCGGAACGCGCGCGTGTATTACGTGGGAGCGGCGACGCTCCTCGTCATCGCGGTCCTCCCGGGCTTCCCGTGGTACGTGCTCATCCCGCTCGCCGCGGCGCTCGGCTGGGTCGGGCAGCGGCTCCGGAAGGCCGAGGCCTCGAGCTTCAAGAAATCCATCGAGAAGGCGGAGCAGAAGGAAAAGGAAAAAACGGGCGAGAATCCCGCGGACATCAGCCCCGTCGTCCCGCTCGATCCCCTCTCGCTCGAGCTCGGGTACGGGCTCATCCCGCTCGTCGACAAGGATAAGGGCGCCGAGCTCCTCGAGCGCGTCACGCGCATCAGGCGTGAGTCCGCGCTCGACCTCGGGCTCGTGGTCCCGCGCATCAGGATCATCGACAACATGCGGCTTGAGCCGAGCGAATATTGCTTTAAGATCAAGGGAGTCGAGGTCGCCCGCGGCAGGATCCGCATGGGCTGGTACCTCGGCATCAACCCCGGCGGGGTCACCGAGGATCTGCCGGGAGAGAAGACGACGGACCCGACCTTCGGGCTCCCGGCGATCTGGATCGCAGAGGAAAACCGCGAGCGCGCCGAGCGAGCCGGCTACACGGTCGTCGACCCGCCCTCGATCATCGCGACGCACCTTACCGAGATCATCAAGCGGAACGCCTCGGGTATACTCGGGCGCCAGGAAGTGCAATCAATCGTCGACACGATCCGAAAGGACTATCCGGCGGTCGTCGACGAGGTCAACAAGTGCTGCACCCTCGGCGAGATACAGAAGGTGCTCCAGGGACTCCTGCGCGAGCAGGTTTCCATCCGGAACATGGTCGTCATCCTCGAGACCCTCGCCGACTATCGTCCGATCACGAAGGACACGACGATCCTCATCGAGAAGGTCCGCCAGGCCCTCGCCCGGCAGATTTGCCTTCAGTACGTCGACGACGCGCGAACCCTCCACGCGCTGACGATAGAGCCCACCCTCGTCCAGAAGATCGTCGACTCGAGGGTCGATACGGTAAACGGACCGATCGCCGCGCTCGAGCCCGCCGACCAGCGCGCGTGGATCAGGGCGCTGACCCGGTCGGTGTCGTCGGTCCAGCAGGCGGGCTACATCCCGATAATCCTGTGCCCCGAGGAGGCGCGCATCCTGGTAAAGAGCTCGACCGAGCGGGAAATCCCCGAACTCGTCGTCCTATCGGTACCCGAAATCTCGAACGACATAAAGGTCGAGGCCATCGGCGAGATCAAAAAAGAATGAAAGGCTTAACTGAATGGATATATTGACTGAACAGGCCTCGACGTACGATGAATGCCTCGAGCGCATAACCGCGAAATACGGTCCGAACGTGCATATACTCCGGCAAAAGAAGGTGCGCACGGGAGGCATCCTCGGCTTTTTCGAACGCGACGCGATCGAGCTTTGCTTTATGCTCTCGCGCGACCCCATCCATGGTTTGTCGCAAAAGGAGACCGTGGCCGCGCGGCCCCGCGCCGATTTTGACGAGGAGCGCCGCAGGATACTTACCCAGGCGGTAAAGAGCTCGCCCTCGCTCGCGACGAAGGTAGGCCCTCACATCGACGCGATTGCCTCGGGATCGAGCGGCGGAAGCGGTATGGGCGGCGCGGGAAGCGGAAACGCCGCGCAAAACGGGTCGTTCGCCGCGCGGAGCCCAACCCAGAGTCTCCGGGCCGCGGCGGGTTCAGGCGACAAGGAAAGCCTCGAGACGATCCTTTCCGCCGTGCGGAATCTCGAGCGGAAGCTTGACCGGACGGGCGACGCCTCGGAGGCGCAAAGCGCGGAGCACGAGACGATCACGAAGATCGAGCGGCTCCTCGACCTCAACGACTTTTCATCCTCCTATTCGCGGCTCATCCTCGCGCGCGTGAAGAACACCTTCACCATCGAGGAGCTAGACGACTACGATCTCGTGCAGGACAAGGTCCTCGAGTGGATCGGGGAGTCGATCGCGATCAACGATAACCGGAGCGACGCGCGGCCCCGCGTCATCGTGCTCGTCGGCCCGACGGGAGTCGGGAAGACGACGACGGTCGCGAAGCTCGCGGCGTCGTATTCGCTCGCGGCCGCAAAGGGCTCGAGACCGCTCAATGTTCGCGTCATAACGATCGATAATTACCGTATCGGGGCGAAGCAGCAGATCGAGATATACGGGAACATCATGAACATACCCGTCTCCTGCGCGGAGACACCCGCCGACCTCGGCGTGCTCATGGCGAAGTTCCAGGACGTCGACATCGTGCTCATCGACACCATCGGGAAGAGCCCGAAGGACTACTCGCGGATCGCCGAGATGCGCCATTTCCTCGACGCGGCGGGCACCGTCTCGGACGTGCACCTCGCGATGAGCGCGACGACGAAGGCGAGCGACATGCGCGAGATCATGCAGCAGTACGAGACCTTCGGGTACCGCTCGGTGATCATCACGAAGTTCGACGAGACGACGCGGGTGGGAAACATCATCAGCGTGCTCGGGGAGAAGCGAAAGCCCCTCGCGTACATAACGACTGGGCAGCGCGTGCCCCAGGACTTCGAGCAGGCCTCCGCGGTGCGCTTCCTGACGAACCTCGAGGGTTTCAGGGTCAATCGCGCGAGAATTGAGGAACTTTTTCCGGCGAGCGAAACGCCGTTTGAATGGAGATAACCGATGGAAGACCAGGCTGAAGAACTTCGCGTTCTCATGAAAGACAAGACGAAACCGGAAGAGGACGCGGCGGTCACGCCCGATATCAATAACCGGCAGAACAAGCGCACGCGCATCATCACCGTGACGAGCGGGAAGGGCGGCGTCGGGAAGACGAACGTCGCCACGAACATGGCGATCGCGTACGCGCACATGGGCAAGAAGGTCATCGTCATCGACGCGGACCTCGGGCTCGCGAACGTGAACGTCATGATGAACCTCATCCCGCAGTACAACCTCTATCACGTCATCCGCAAGCAAAAGAAGATGAGCGAGATCATCCTCGACACCGAGTACGGGATCAAGCTCGTCGCGGGCGCGTCGGGGTTCTCGAAGATCGCGAACATGACCGAGGATGAGCGAAACGCCTTCATCGGCGAGCTCTATACCCTGTCGGACGCCGACATCATCATCATCGACACGAGCGCGGGCGTCTCGAAGAACGTCTTGGGCTTCGTCGCGGCCGCCGACGAGGTCATCATCGTCACGACACCCGAGCCGACCTCGATCACCGACGCGTACGGGATCATCAAGATCATCGCGACGGAGGTCGACAACCTCAACATCAACCTCAAGATGGTCGTGAACCGGGTCGGTTCCGCGATGGAAGGAAAGCGCGTCGCAGACCGCATGACCCAGATCGCGGCGCAGTTCTTGAACCTAAAGGTCGAATACCTCGGGTTTATCTACGATGATCCCCTCGTTCCCCAGTCGGTGCTCCGGCAAAAGCCGTTCTACGTCGCCGACCCGAAGGGAAAGGCCTCGGTTTGCCTCAGGCACATCGTCGCCCGGATCGAAAAGACCGAGCTTCCGGAGGAAGAGGGCTTTGGGCGGTTCGTCCGAAAGCTCTTCGGACGCGAATGGTCCTAATACCGTCGTGAGCGCGTCGAGCCGATTGCGGAGCGAGCGCGTATTTCGGTAAGAGAAGCCCAAAATGCCGTGATACTTGGCGGCCATTTTGGGCTTTTTCGTTTCAGAAACCTCAATTCGACCAGGCCTTCATACCCCATATATTGATAAAAGCTAAAAAAACCTTGACCAGTAACATTTTTTCGCATAGTCTATTACTGTTGGAGGGGGAGTAATGTTCGAACCGAAGGTTGTCGCTATTGGTGCTACTATCGGGTTCGCGCTATCCTTTCTGATCGGTTTAGTCAGCGGGGCCGCTTTTCTCGCGATTTTACTGCGCGCCGTGATCATGGCCGTCTTTACCGGCGGTTTCGTCTTTGCGGTGCGCTACGCGATTACCCGTTTTCTGCCTGAATTAACCGAGAATCCCCCGCAAACGCCGGATGACGGCGCCGTAACCGGTTCCGCGGTAAATATTACGATCGACGGCAATGAGCCCGATCATGACATTTTCTCGGGGCAGGACGCGCAAAATACCGGGGAAATGGTTCCTGATTTCCTCGCCGGCGAGACAAAGGTCGAGGCCGAAGAAGCGCGCGAAACGGGCTCGGACGCCTTCGTGCCGCTGTATCCCGCCCAGGGCGCGCGCCAGCCTGAAGCCGCTCCCGCTATGGCGCAAGCGGCGGGCATTGACGCCGGGTCCCCGCGAGCCGCGAGCGCCCAAGCGTCGGCGAAAACGACCGTCGGGGGGCTCGACGTGCTCCCCGATATCCAGGACTTCGTGCCCCAAACGCGGGACGAGGATGCCGAAGGCGCGGCACCGGAAGGCGAGATGGCTGCAAGCGTCGATCTTTCGGGTTTCGGCTCCGAGGACAGTGGCTTGTCGCGGTCGAGTTTTAGCGACTCAGGCGGAAAGCTCGCCGGCATGGAATCCGAGACGATGGCGAAGGCGATACGGACGATATTGACCCGGGAAGGTTGAACCGTTCCGGTTTAGGGTATATATACATAAAAGGGTGTGGTACATGGGGAATGCGCTGTTAGAGCAAAAAACTGAAGAAGAATTATGGGCTGAATACAAGAAGTCCCGGGATCCCGCTATCCGCGAATTTTTTATCAAGCAGTATGCCCCTCTCGTCAAATACGTCGCCGGCAAGGTCGCGGTCGGCATGCCCAGCAACGTCGAGTTCGACGATCTCGTCGGCTTCGGGGTTTTTGGGCTTCTCGACGCGATCGATAAATTCGACACCGATAAGAACGTGAAGTTCAAGACCTACGCGGTGACGCGCATCCGGGGATCGATTTTCGACGAGCTCCGGTCGATCGACTGGGTTCCGCGCTCGGTTCGGCAGAAAACACGCGAGATAGAGGACGCGATCGTCCACCTCGAGTCGAAGCTCGGGCGCATGGCGAGCGACACCGAGATCGCCGGTTCCCTCGGCGTCAGCGAGGACGAGTTCCAGCAAACGCTCTTCAAGATATCCGGCACGAGCATCATGAGCCTCAACGACGTGTGGTATTCGGGGGACGACTCCGAGCGCATATCGATCGGGGACAGCATCGAGTCTCCCTCGTCCTTCAACCCCGACGTGATCGTCGAGCGCGAGGAGATTAAGCGCGTCATCGTCGAGGCGATCAACGAGCTGCCCGAGAAGGAAAAGATGGTTCTCGTGCTCTATTACTACGAAGACCTTACCCTGAAGGAGATCGGCCAAGTCCTGAACGTGACGGAATCGCGGGTCTCCCAGCTCCACACGAAGGCGAACCTCCGGCTGAGGGCAAAACTTACCAATATTCGCAAGGGAATTCTCTAGCGGGAGAATCGGGGGCAGCATGGTCGATCTAGGGAAAATTCGGGAAGCGATGGCCCTTCGCCTCGAGGAGGATCAGTCCCGGGTTTTCGTCGAAGTCACGGCGGAAACCCTCGACGAGGCGCTCGCGAACGCGGCGATTCAGCTCAACCTTCACGTCCGCGATCTCGATTACGAGATCCTCCAGCGCGGGACGAACAGTTTCCTCAGTTTAAATAAGAAGAATTGGTTTATTCGCGCCTATGAGATGCAGAAGCGCAAGCGCAAGGCGGAAAAGCGCGGGGAAGCGGCCTCGGCGGAAAGCGAGGCTTCGCTCGCGCCGATCATCGAGGACAAGAACGGAGACGCGTTCGTGTTTTGCGCGCCCGACGGCGTGTACCTCAAGGTAGCGCCGCCGGTCGGGAAAGGCAAAAGCGCAACAGTGCGCGACGCGATGGACCGCATACGGGACCGCGGGCTTCAGGGTATCCAGGAAGAGGTCGTGCAGCCCGTCGTGAGCGCGGAAAAGGGCGAGTACGTCAAGATCGCCCCGTATAAGCATAACCCGGCAAACGACGCGATGATGGCCGTCGAGATAACCGATCAGGACATGAAGGCATTCCTGTACGCGACCCCGCCCGGACAAGGCGGCGCGGACCTTTCGTCGGACATGATCATCGCGTTCTTGCGCAACAACCGCGTCGTCGCGGGCTTCGACGAGAAGCGCATCGAGGATTTCGTCGACTCGCCGATCTACAAGCAAAACTACCTCGTCGCCGAAGGCTCGAAGCCCCAGGACGGCGCCGACGCGCACATCGTCTATAACTTCGAGACGGACCGCTCGAAGATCAGGCTCAAGGAAAGCGCGGCGGGAAAGGTCGACTTTAAGGAACTCAACATAGTCCAGAACGTCGTCGAGGGGCAGCCGCTCGCGCAGAAGATACCCGCCGAGCGCGGCAAGGCCGGGAAGACGGTCACGGGCAAGTACCTCGAGGCGAAGAACGGGCGCGATATCCCGCTCCCGCTCGGAAAGAACGTCAAGCTCGCCGACGACGGGGTGACGATCATCGCGGAGACGAACGGGCAGGTGCTCATCCTCAACAACAAGATCAGCGTCGAGCCGGTCCTCAATATCGACGGGGACGTTTCGCTCAAGACGGGAAACATCATGTTCCTCGGAACCGTGTACATCAGCGGCAACGTCGAGGACGGGTTTTCGGTAAAGGCGTCGGGCAACATCGAGGTGAAGGGCACCGTCGGGAAGTCCGAGCTTGACGCTGAGGGCGACATCGTCGTGAGCCAGGGCATCGCCGGAAAGGGCGAGGGATTTATCCGCTCGGGCAAGTCGATTTGGTCGAAGTTCATCGAGAACTCGCACGTCGAGGCGGGCGAGTTCGTCATCGTCTCGGACGGCATCATCAATTCGCAGGTTAGCGCGAACCGAAAGATCCTGTGCCAGGGTAAGCGAGCCGCGATCATCGGCGGCGTCTTGAGCGCGTCTGAGGAGATTCACGCGAAGACCCTCGGCAGTTTCGGCGGCGCGAGCGAAACGATTCTCAACGTCGGGTTTGACCCGCGGAGCAAGGAGCGATTCGATACGCTCACCGCGAACCGGCTCGTGGCAGAGAAGGAACTCGAGGAGGTTCAGCTCAACTTCACGAGCCTCATGAACCTCAAGAAGCAGAAAAAGGATTTCTCCGAGGAAAAGGAAGCATCGCTCAAGAAGCTCGGGGAACGGCAATACATCCTCCAAAATGAGCTTGAGGAGATCGACATCGAGCTCAAGCAGATTCAGGATTACCTCAACACCCTCAAGACGCGGGGGAGAGTCTCCGCGTCGGTCAAGGTGTTCGCGGGGGTAAAGATCGTCATCCGGGACGTTAGCGAAGACGTCAGGACCGACTGTAAGGCAACCTCGTTCTACCTCGAAAATGGCCTGATACGCTACGGAAAGTACCAGGGACCTGACGACGATATGAAGAGGGTACCCAGTGGCTATTCAGCCAATTGACCTTCAGACTCTTTATACCCAACTCGAGAAGATCGGGAAAGCCCAGGTGCAGCAGCAGGTCGCGGCCCAGGCAGAACGAGACGCGGAGATTTCCGCCAATCGGGCCGACGCGGAAAAGCGGCTCAAGACCGTTCAGGAAACGGAAGCAGGAGACGAGATAACCGGAAAGGTCCACGAGCAAAACGGCAAGAAAGGCAAAGAGGACGCCTCCTCGACGCCCGACAAAAAGGAAGCGAAGCAAGATGAGGCAAAGGGCGCGAACGCGGAACCGGAACAGGAAGTCATCAAGGACCCCGCGCTCGGGACGCATATCGATATATCAGGCTAACGAACGGCTTAGGAAAATACCACGATGAACTCGCTTGTAGCGGTTTTTTTGATCATTTTTATCTGCAATTGCGCCGCGATGGTGATTTTCTATCGCATATTGCGGTCGCGCTTTTCCCCCCAGCGGGTGCTCCGGGACCTGAGGTCGGAGGTCGACAAGCTGATAGTCGACCTCGGCCGCGAGGCTGATCGCGACGTCGCGATACTCGAAAGCCGTATCAAGAATCTCCGCGCACTTATTGACGAGGCTGACCGGAGGATACTCGTCGCGAACCGCGAGGCGGTCAAGAAGGACCGGGAACAGTCGGTTATCGCGGAAACCCTCGGCGGACAGGCCGCGATGCCGATGGACTCGATCGCGCGGGGCGACGGGGGCGGAACCTCGGCGAGGGCCCAATCCCTTCGCGAACCGTCCCTCGATGCGGAGCCTTCCGCCGCGACGCGCGGGCAAGCGGTTCCCGCGAATCCCGTCGACAACCGGCAATTGGCCGAAAAGCCGCCGGCAGAAAAGCCGCGCGCTCGGCCATCGCCATCGGCCCCTCCGCCTCCCAGAAATGAGGCCGAGGGACGCCCGGTGACCATCTATACCCGGCCGACGATCAAGCGAAGCGAGACGCCGATCGAGCCCTATATCCCGGTACGCGAGCGGGCGCTCGACATGGCCCGGAAGGGCTTTACCGCTCCCATGATCGCCTCGACGCTTTCGCTTCCCCTCGGCGAGGTGGAGTTGATTCTCGACATGAACAGTTCAAGTCTTTAGCCGCATGGTCGATACTATAAAAGATGGTATCGACGGAAAAGTGCTACGCATCCGATAATTTCCCCGCTTTGCATCAGGCTGTCCTGAGGGAGGAGTATCTCTATCAGGTAAGGCTGTACGCTGAGCGAGCCGCGTTCATGCCCGCGGAATCGGGCATGCTCAGAATGCGCATCATCCTTGGGTTTATCGAGGCGAAGGCCGCGGTAATCGACGCGGTGATCAAGACGGACGGAAACCTGCACTACCTTTCGGTCATTTGCGCGTCGAGCGCACATCCGCTTCTTTTCTCGCGCATCATGAAGCGCATCGTCCCGAACACCATCATTGAAGAGATCCAAAGCACGCACGCGGAGGAACGAGTCGCGACGCGCTCGGTACGCGAAGAAGCCTGGGGCGGTATCCCGCGCGCGAAAGAGGCCCTCGGGGTCAACGAGTCGAAGCGTTTCCTCTACACGCTCCTACTCGAGTACCGAGCCCTTTTGACCGAATGCGCCGAGGCGATGCGCCAGGCCCCTTCCGAGAGCCGCGCGCACAATCAGACGGGCTATACCGCGCAGATCCTCGTTTTCGAGTCGGGCGGGGCCATCTGCGGAATCCCCGACTTTCAGGTCGAGCGAATCACCCCCGGGGCAAACGGGTCCCACATACTCGAGCTTACCGGCTCGTACGCGAAGCGAATCCTCATCGCCGAAGAGCTTGTCTGCTATAAAGAGATAGACATCATCGACACGCGCTTTATCGTAAAGACGCAGCGCGGCTTTTACCGCGTGTCGACGCGCGTCACCGGCGGCGACTTTACCTTCAACCTCGTCATCCCCTCGTTCCTGTAAGATCGCCCGCGCGCGGCACGAAAGAGAACGCGAAAAAAAGCCGATAGCTTATTGACTTTTTTTTTTGTACCGGGTATAAATCTTTCATCACGCCGTTGTAGCTCAGTTGGTAGAGCAATGGACTGAAAATCCATGCGTCGACAGTTCAATTCTGTCCGACGGCACGTGTAAGCCGTTTCCGTTTATCGCGGAAACGGCTTTTTTTTACGTTCGTTCCGTCAGCTTCTTCGCGTTTCATGCCGAAAATCACGGTATCCAGAAGAGGGAAACGTGAAGGTAGCAGTATTCAATAACACGAAAAACGCCAAGGCTGCGATCGCTGCGGGAACCATCATTACCGGTAACTCGTGCGTGGTCGAATACCACGAGACTGACCGACTGTGGGATCGCGAGTATTGCCAAAACCCGATTAAGCTTCTCGAGCAGGCGACTCACTTTTTATACATCCCGTCGGACGACGGCGGCGACGCGATCTCGTTTTATTTCCTCGCGGGATTTTGCATCGGTAAGGGCATCAGGGTTATCGTTCTCGAGGCGGGAGCTTCGCTGAAAATCCCGGAAAATATCAGGCATCTCGTGACCTTTTTAAAGCCGGAATCCTTCGAGGACTTCTTCGTAACGGAGAAGGAACGCTTTTTCGCGGAAGACCGAAAAACCTCGGCCCGCCAAGAGCTTTTGGGTCGAGGGTATTCCTGCTTCGAGGAGAACCTCGTGCTCGTCGTCAATTCGGGCGACGAAGAGGCGGTCTCTCTCTTCCTGAAGGCGGGGTTCGATCCCTCGGTCGCGGACGCGAAGGGCACGCCGCTTCTCTCGCTTGCCGTGAGGGCGCAGTACCCGGCCATCGTAGGACTATTGATCGAGGCGGGCGCCGACATCAACCGGCAGTCCGAGGATCGGGGGTATTCCCCGCTCATGGACGCGGCCCAGAAAGGCGACGCCGAGATGGCGCGCACCCTGCTCGAGCGCGGGGCGAACCCGAATCTCCGGAGCAAGGACGGGCAGACGGCGCTTATCATCTGCGCCGGCCGCAGCGACGATCGGCTTTCCGCGCTGCTCGTCGAGCATGGCGCGGACCCCGCGGTCGTCGATAGCCTTGGCATGTCGGCGCTTTCGTACGCGAAGCTCTTCCATAACGAGAAACTCCTGGCGCTTTTCAATGCACCGTCTCCATGATACACTGATCCCCATGGATACGATTGTTTTCGCCGGCGGTGGAACCGGCGGCCACATATTTCCCGGACTCGCCATCGTCGATGAGCTCTTGAAGCTCCCCGGCGAACGGTCGGTCGTCTGGATTGGTTCCTCAAGCGGGATGGACCGCTCGATCGTGGAAGGCCACGGCGTGCGTTTCGTCGGGATATCGACGGGAAAGCTCAGGCGCTATTTCAGCTGGAAAAACTTCACCGACCTCTTTAAGATCGCCGGGGGATTTTTCGCCTCGATCGGCATTCTCATAAAGCTGAAACCCGCGATCGTCTTCTCGAAAGGCGGTTTCGTGAGCGTTCCCGCGTGCCTCGCGGCGCACCTCCTCAGGATTCCCGTCATAACCCACGAATGCGATTTCTCTCCCGGACTCGCGACCCGCATCAACGCGCGCGTCGCGTCGGACATATTCGTGTCATACGAGGAAACCGCGCGCGCATTCAACGAGCGATTAAGGCGGCGCGTGACGGTGACCGGGAACCCGGTTCGCCCAGTATTTTATTCCGCATCGGCAGAGCGGGGAAGGGCATTCCTTGGTTGCGCTGAAAATAAGGTCCCAATACTCCTCGTGCTCGGCGGAAGCCTCGGCGCGCGGCAGGTAAACGAGATGGTCCTCGGCTCGCTCGAGTCGCTTTGCGCTGCCTTCGTCGTCGTCCATCAAACGGGAGAGCAAAACCGCGACCAAGCGGCGAGCGATGTCTCGCCGACGGTTAAGGATCGCTACAGGACGTACGCGTTCATCCGCGATGAGATGGCGGACGTGCTCGCCGCGGCGACGCTCGTCGTGGCGCGTTCGGGCGCGAACACCGTTTGGGAATGCGCGGCAGCGGGAAAGCCGATGATTCTCGTGCCGCTCGAGAAGGGGAGCTCGCGGGGCGACCAGGTCGAGAACGCGCGCTATTTCGTTTCTCACGGCGCCGCGATCATGCTCACCGGTTCGGAGGCTACTTCGGAGCGGCTCGCACAGACGGTTGTAGGACTCGTCGCGCACGAAGGCGTCATGGTCGACATGGCGCATAACTCGGCGGCGCTCGGCGCCGATAGGCCCGCCGCGCGAATTGCTGCCCTCGTGGCCGAGCGTTCGGCGCGCGCGCGAAAGAAGGGGAAGCGATGACCTTCTCGCCGCTCGACATAGGCCTTGCGCTCGTAATCGCGATTATCGTCGTGAAGGTAACCCTTACCGGTTTCGTCACGGAGTTTTTCTCGAAGGCAGCGACCATCGTCGGGGCCGTGGGCGCGCTCTTTCTCTATGGGCTCCTAACACCCTATGTCGCGCGGTTTCTCGGTGCGAACGTGTATCCGGAGGCGATCGCGTTTCTCGCGATATTCCTCGTCCTGTATCTTATCGTCAAGGGCATACAGCAGCTTGCGGGCTCGGCCTTCGAGAGCGAGAGCATGACGAACCTCGATCGCGCGCTCGGGTTTTTCCTCGGCGTCGCGGAGGGCCTTCTTGTTGCGGCCGTCGCGCTCGTCGCGATCAAGATGCAGCCGTGGTTTGACCTTTCCTCTCTCACGCGGGAGAGTTACTTCATGCGGTTCATGGGCCCATTCCTTTTCGACGGTTCGGGGATCGTCGCTCACGTGATCCATGCGCGGTAAGCGGCTTTGCCCGCCCGCGTTTCGCATCAACCCCGAGGAGCGTTTGTAACGATGTTCGAAAACCTGATTGCGCAACCGGCCTCAGACCTCTTGATCGCCGATATCGATTCCGCGCGCCTTCCCCCCGCGATGCTTTTCTCCGGTCCCGAGGCGTCGGGAAAGCTCACCGCGGCGCTCGAGCTCGCGCGCGTCCTTTCATGCGCCGAAGGAACGGCGCGCTGGACCTGCGCCTGCGGCGCGTGCGTGCGGAGTAAGGAGCTCACCCATCAGGACCTCCTTATCATGGGACCGAGGAACAGCACCCTCGAGATACGGGCCGCCGCCGCCGCGTTCCTGCGCGAAAAGACCGTCGCGACGAGGTTTTTATTCATCCGCTCGATTAGAAAACTCGCGATAAGGTTCAGTCCGGCATTGGTTGCCGACGACGACGCGCGCGCGCAAAAGGCAGCGCCGCTTTTGGCCGAATTGGAAGAGCTTCTCGAGGAGATCAGCCCTTCGCGGGAATTGCCCGCAGACGGCGCGGCGCTCGAGAAGACGGTCGAATCGCTCGTCGACGACGCAGAAAAGCTCGAGACGGATTTCATGTACGACAGCATCCCGGTTTCGCAGGTGCGCTGCGCGTCAAGCTGGGCGCGGCTTTCCCCCTCTGGGAAGAAAAAGGTTCTTATCATCGAGAACGCCGACCGCATGCAGGATTCCGCGAGAAACGCGTTCCTAAAGGTGCTCGAGGAGCCGCCCGCCGACGTCGTCTTCATACTCACGACCGCGCGCCGCGGCGCGATCATGCCGACGATTCTCTCGCGAGTAAGGACCTACGCCTTCGTCGAGCGGCCTGCGGCCGCGCAGGACGAGGTAATCGCCCGCGTCTTTCACGACAAGCCCGAGGCGAAGGAAACCCTCGAGGCCTATTTCTACCGCTTTCTCCCGGTCCCGATGGGGACGATAGCGGAGGTCGCCGACGCCTTTCTCTCGATGACCCTCATTAGCGCGATCGACGAGGGACGGCGTCCGCTCGCCGCGCTCAAAACCGTGCTCGCGCGCGACGGGGCGACCGCCGCGCATTCCGCGGGCGCCGCCAATGGCGAGAGCGGCCTTACGATCGCGCAGATGACGGCGAAGCTCAATAAATGCAAGCCTGCGATCGTGTGGCAGCTCTTTCTCGCGTGCCTCTCGCGGAGGATGCGCTCCGCGCTCAGGCTTGAATCCATCGACGCGCGGGAAGCGGCCGTGTACTCGCTGTGGACAGACGCGATTCGCGCGGCGCTCGAGGCGGTCGACGTGTACAACATCGGGCCGCAGGCCGCGCTCGAGGCGCTCCACGCGCGCATGAAGGAAAGCATATGAGGGAGTTTATCCGTCGGGCGCTCCAAAAAACCTCGCGGATGAACGCGGACCAGATACAGAGCCTCCTCTCGCTGGTCACCGAAGAATACGAAATGCTCGACGCCGTGCTCGACTCGCTCGCGACCGGCGTGATCGTATGCGACTCGTTCCATATCATGGTTCAGAACAACAAGGCGGCCTCGCGCATCCTACCGCTCGAGTACCACGACATACAGGACCGTCCGGTGTGGCTCTGCGTCAAGGACGAGGCGATCGCCGCGTTCGTCCAGGAAACGATGGAGAACGAGGAAGCCGTGACCACGCGCGAGTTCCCGCTCGAGGAATCGGGCGGGACGCGCTACCTCGACATCAGCGTCATGCCGCTCGTGCGGAGTAAGAGCGTGCGCGGGACCATCATCACGATCGAGGACGTGACCGCGAAGAAAAACGAGGAGATGCGCTCGAGGCGGCTCGAGGGGCTCGCGAGCCTGACGAACCTCGCCGCTACCGTCGCGCACGAGATCAAGAACCCGCTAGGCTCCATAAGTATCTACGCACAGCTCCTTAAGAAAGCACTCGAGCGGCACGGGATCGCGGACGACCCGCAGATCGCGAAGTCCCTCGACGTCGTGAACGAGGAGATCGAGCGGCTCAACAAGATCATCGTCGATTTCCTTTTCGCGGTCCGCCCGCTCAAGTTCGAGTTCGCGCCGCTCGACGTGAACGCGCTCGTGCGCTCGCTCGCCGATTTCTTCGCCGAGGAGCTCAAGGCCGCCGGTATGACGGTCATCCTCGAGCTCGGCGAGGCGATCCCGATGATACAGGGGGACGAGCGCTTCATCAGGCAGATGTTCATAAACCTCGTCAAGAACGCGATGGCCGCGATGCTCCCCGGCGGCGTCATCAAGATCGGGACGCGGCTCGTCGAGGACAAGCTCGTGATCACGGTCGCCGACTCGGGCTCGGGGATACCGCCCGACATGATTCACAAGATATTCGAGCCCTATTTCACGACGAAGGTCGACGGCACCGGGCTCGGGCTCACGATGGCGTATAAGGTCGTCAAGGAGCACGGCGGCGACATTCGCGTGCAGTCCGAAGAGGGCCACGGCACGTGCTTTACCATCACGCTCCCGGTGCTCAGGCGGGCGCAGAAACTGATCGAATACGAGGAGTGGCGCGATCAATGAAGTTCACGATCCTGGTAATAGACGACGAGAAGAACATACGCGAGGGTCTCGCCTCGGCGCTCGAGATGGACGGCTACGAGGTACTCATGGCAGCCGACGGAAGCGAGGGCCTCGAGACGGCGCTCCACGCGGACGTCGACCTCGTCATCACCGATCTCCGCATGCCGGGCGTCTCGGGCGAGGAAGTCCTCCGCCGCGTGACCACTGAAACGCCGGGGATACCGGTCATCGTGCTCACCGGGCACGGCACGGTCGAAAGCGCGGTGGAGGCGATGCGCGCGGGCGCGTACGACTTCCTCACGAAGCCGCTCAACCTCGACCGGCTCTCGCTCCTCGTCAGGCGCGCCCTCCAGAGCCGAGAGCTCGCGCTCCAAAATCGCGAGCTCGAGCGCGAGATAGAGGGAAAGAAATCCTTCGAGCACATAATCGGGAAGAGCCAGGCGATGCTCAAGGTCTTCGACGTCGTCAAGCGCGTTGCGCCGACGAAGGCCTCCGTGCTCATCACGGGCGAAAGCGGCGTAGGAAAAGAGCTCATCGCGAACGCGCTCCACAACCTATCGCCCCGGAAGGACAAGCCTTTCGTCAAGGTGCATTGCGCCGCCCTCGCGGAGACGCTTTTGGAAAGCGAGCTCTTCGGCCACGAGAAGGGATCCTTCACCGGAGCGGTCTCGCGCAAGCGCGGTCGCTTCGAGCTCGCGCACCAGGGGACGATATTCCTCGACGAGATCGGCGAGATCGACCAAACCGTGCAGATCAAGATTCTCAGGGTTTTGCAGGACAAGAAATTCGAGCGGGTCGGCGGCGAGGAAACCCTCGAGGTCGACGTTCGGGTCGTGACCGCGACGAACCGCGACCTCGAGCGCGAGATCGCCGAGGGGCGCTTTCGCGAGGATCTTTTCTACCGGCTCAACGTCGTGCGCATCCACGTGCCGCCGCTGCGCGAGCGCAAGGACGACCTCCCGCTCATGATAGCGTCCTTCCTCCGCGAGTTCGCCGAGGAAAACGGGAAGAAGGTCGACGGCTTCGATCCCAAGGCGCGCTCCGCCCTCTACGCGTACGACTGGCCCGGAAACGTGCGCCAGCTCAGGAACTGCATCGAAAGCGCGGTCGTTATGGCCTCAGGCCCCCTGATTACCCTCGATGACCTTCCGCCTTCAATCCGCTCGGGCGACGAGGTTCCCTCGATTCGGATTCCCGTCGGCGTGACGATGGTCAGCGCGGAGCGCGAGGTTATCCTCCAGACCCTCTCAGCGCAGAACGGAAATAAGTCAAAGACCGCCGAGGTGCTCGGTATCGGCAGGAAGACCCTTCATAGAAAGCTCCATGAGTATGGGATAGACGCGAAGCGGGATGGGGACGAAGCGGATCAGGAAGGCGATGACGAAGGTGCGACGGGCTCAGAGGGTGCCGGTCTCGTACCAGGACGCGATCCTGCGGTATGACTCGGTAAGGCGCCTCGTTATCTGCGATTGCCGGGCCTCGGCTTCGGGGTCGCCCGCGCTCGTGTCGGGATGATGCCGCTTGAGGAGGCGCCGCCACGCGGTCTTGCAATCCTCAAGGCTTTCGCCGGGCAAAAGCCCCAGGACCCTAAAATCCTCGATGAGCTCTTCGGGAACCGCGACACGGCGCTTTGGCGCGGCGCGATCGGGCGGCGGGGTGCGCTCCTGGACGTTTCCCGCCCGCCTTCTCGTTCCCCCGTGCGGATCCCAGGCCTCGAAGGGGTCTTCGTCCGAGGAAAGCCGGTCGCGCAAGAGATCCCCAAGACGGTCAAAGCGGTTTTCCATGATGCGCGGCGATCCCTCCTACCTTGAGTCACACTATACTTCGACTAAAACGAAAAAGACAAGCTTTTTCCTTGCAAAGAAGAAAGCCTTCTTATATTATTGAAGCGACTCAATACATAAGGAGCGTCATTGTGAAAATACGGAAAAGATCCTTTGGGACGCTGTACAATGGCAAAAAGGTATCGATTTTTACCGTTTCAAACGGCACGATGTCCTTTTCGGTGACCGATTATGGCTGCACGATAACCAGTATCGAGGTTCCGGGGAAAGACGGAAAGGTCGACGATGTCGTGCTCGGTTACTCGACCCTTGACGGATACACGAAAAACGACAAGTTCTTCGGGTGCATCGTCGGGCGGTTCGCGAACCGCATCGCCGACGCCAAGTTCGATCTCTCCGGCAAAACCTGGCAGCTCGACGTCAACGATAACGACAATTGCCTCCATGGCGGAAAAAACGGCTATCAGAAGATCGTTTGGGACGCGGAGCCCTTTAGGACCACCCGCGAGGTAGGGATCGCGTTTCGGCGCGTGAGTCCCGCGGGCGAGCAGGGATTTCCCGGAAGGCTTGAGCTCAAGGTAACCTATAGCCTGACGGCGACGAACGACCTTTGCATCAGGTACTCCGCGAAGACCGACGAGCCGACGCCGGTTAACCTGACGAACCACACCTACTTCAACCTGGCCGGCCATGATTCGGGCACCGTGCTCGACCATCAGGTTCAGCTCTTTTGCGATAAGTACGTCCCCGTGGACGCGCACGCGATCCCGACCGGCAAGATCCTCGACGTCGCGGGTACGCCGTTCGATTTCACGAAGCCAAAAACGATCGGAAAGGATTTCGCCGCGACGAAGGGCGGCTATGACCATAACTGGGTCGTCAATCGCGGGGGCGATTCCCCCTATCCCGTCGCCGGCGTCTATGAGCCGGTTTCCGGAAGGACGCTCACCGTCTATTCGACCCAGCCGGGCGTGCAGTTCTACACCGGCAATTTCATCGGGGAGGTAGCGGGAAAGAACGGGGCGGTGTACCGGAACAACGGCGGCTTTTGCCTCGAGACCCAGCATTTCCCCGACTCGCCCAATCGGCCGGACTTTCCCGATTCGATCCTGAAGCCCGGCGATCGGTATCGCCAGGAAACCGTTTGGCATTTCGATTTTTAGCGGTTTATCACCACACGCGCGCGAGAGGTTGCTATGGAAGTTCAGTTGCAGGAGCTCGTTGAGAAGATACGAAAGGACGGCGTGGAAACCGCCGAGGCGAAGGCCGCCGAGATTATCCGCGCGGCACAGGAACGCGCCGATGCCCTCGTGAGGTCCGCGCGCGCCGAGGCCGACGCCATCGTGGCGAACGCGAAGGCCGAGGCGGAGCGGAACGAAAAGGCGGGGATCGCGTCCATGGCGCAGGCGGGGAGAAACCTCCTGATCTCGTTTCGGGACGGGATAACCGCAGAGCTTGAATCCATCGTGAGCCGCGAGACCCAGGGATCCTACGACGCCCAAGTCCTCAAGGATCTGATCCCTAAGGCGGTCGCGGCGTGGATCGCGAAGACCGGCGAGGATGACCTTGCCGTAATACTCCCGAAAGCGGACCTCGATCGCCTCGAGTCGTCCCTGACCCAGGCGCTCAAGGCCGAGATCGGCAAGGGCGTTACCCTGCGCGGGGATAAAAACCTTCCCGCGGGATTCAGAATCGCGACGAAAAACGGTTCCGCGTATTACGACTTCTCGGCCGATGCGGTCGCCGATCTGTTCTCGGCGTACGTGAGTCCGCGCGTCGCCGAGGCGCTTAAGTCGGCCGCGAAGGGGCTGTGACGACCTTGGGCGCCTATTATTACCTGATGGCGCAGCTTCCCGCGATGCCGAGGGAAGCGCCCGCCGCCATTTCGTTCGCGCGCTTTCGCGAGGTCGCCCTGCGCTTCCTTTCGCCGCGAGACGGCGAGATCCTCGCAAGGCTCGCGCTTGAGCCGCCGCGCTCCGCCTTGCCGACCGGTTCGCCTATCGTCGACGAATGGTTCGCCTTCGAGCGGTCCTTGAGGCTTTCGCTCGAGCGCGTCAGGGCGCAGGCCCTCGGACGCGAGTGCGCTCAGTCGGGCGAAGACGGCTCGAACGCGTACGCCATGCTCGAGGCCCTGCCGATAGCGCGCGCAGCCGCGGCGATGGATAACCCCCTTGCCGCCGAGCGGTATTTAAGCGCGGCTCGTATCGATTTTATCGAGCGGGCATCGTCGCTCAGGCATTTCGACTCGGAGGCCGTGTTTGCCTACGGGCTAACGCTCCTCCTCAGGGAACGCGAGGCGTCGTTCGCCTCCGACGCGGGACTGACCGAATATAAAAAGATCTATAATCGGATTCTTGGAGAGTAGCATGAGGGATACGAAAGGAAAGGTTGTCGCCGTTAACGGCAACATGATCGGCGTGCGCTTCGAGGGCATCATCGCGCTCAACGAGGTCGGCTTCGTTCACGTCGGCGAAAAAAAGCTCAAGAGCGAGGTTATCCGCATACGGGGAGAAGAGGCGCAGCTCCAAGTGTTTGAGCAAACCAAGGGGATCGCGATCGGCGACGAGGTAAGCTTCACGGGAGCGCTCCTTACCGTCGAGCTCGGGCCCGGGCTGCTCGGCCAGGTCTACGACGGGCTGCAAAACCCGCTGCCCGAGCTCGCCGCGAAGGCGGGGTATTTCCTCGAGCGCGGCGTCTATCTTTTGCCGCTCCCCGAGGAGAAGCGCTGGGATTTCACGCCCATCGCGAAACCGGGCGACCGCGTCGCCCGAGCCGACACACTCGGCACCGTTCCCGAAGGAACCTTCACGCACCGCATCATGGTGCCGTTCAATCTCTATGGAAACTACACGGTAAAGTCCATCAAGCCCGCGGGCTCGTATACCGTCAGGGAATGCGTCGCCGAGCTTGAGGACGAAAAGGGCGACGTGATCTCCGTCGGCATGAGCTTCCATTGGCCGGTGAAGCGCGCGATCGACTGCTACGCAGAGCGGCTCAAACCGACCGAGACCCTCCCGACGAAGATCCGCACGGTGGATACCTTCTTCCCGGTCGCCAAGGGCGGCACCTTCTGTACCCCGGGGCCGTTCGGCGCGGGCAAGACCGTGCTTCAGCACTCGATGAGCCGCAACGCCGAGGTCGACGTCGTCATCATCGCCGCGTGCGGCGAGCGCGCAGGCGAGGTCGTCGAGGTCCTCAAGGAATTCCCCGAGCTCACCGATCCCCGAACGGGCAAGTCGCTCATGGAGCGGACGATCATCATCTGCAACACATCATCGATGCCGGTCGCGGCGCGCGAGGCTTCCGTATACACGGGCGTAACCCTCGCCGAGTATTACCGGCAGATGGGGCTTAACGTCCTCCTGCTCGCCGACTCGACGAGCCGCTGGGCGCAGGCCCTCCGCGAGATGTCGGGCAGGCTCGAGGAGATCCCGGGGGAGGAGGCCTTCCCCGCGTATCTCGAGTCCTACATCGCGGCCTTCTACGAGCGCGCGGGCATCGTCCGGTTGAAGGACGGCACGACGGGATCGGTCACCATCGGCGGCACGGTATCCCCGGCGGGCGGTAACTTCGAGGAACCGGTCACCCAGGCGACGCTTAAGGTCGTCGGCGCGTTTCACGGGCTTTCGCGCGAGCGCTCGGACGCCCGAAAGTATCCGGCGATCCATCCCCTCGACTCATGGTCGAAGTACGCGAGCGTCATCGAGCTTCCCTGGGTCGACTACGCGCGCGGCTTCCTCAGGCGCGGAAGCGAGGTCGAGCAGATGATGAAGGTCGTCGGCGAGGAAGGCACGAGCCTCGAGGACTTCGTCGTCTACCTCAAGGGCAACTTCCTCGACGCGGTATATCTCCAGCAAAACTCCTTCGACCCGGTGGACGCGTCGGTGAGCGTCGAGCGGCAGCGGCACGTGTTCGCGCTGCTCATCGAGATCCTCGGCTCGTCGTTCGCGTTTTCGGGAAAGGACGAGGCGCTCGTGGTTCAACAAGGCGCGGCTCTCGTTTATCGACTATAACTATTCCGAGTGGATGTCCGACGGATTCGCGCGTCACGAAGGCGAGATTCGCCAGGCGATGCGGGAAAAGTCGGAAGGCCTTGACGATGCGGCCGAAAGGCTCTTGGGCGCGGCTCGAGCCGCGAAGGGCGCGGTGTAAGCGATGAAGAAAGTATACAGCAAGATAGAGACCATTACGGGTTCGGTAATAACGGTGAAGGCCGACGGCGTCAAATACGGCGAGCTCGCCGAGATCAAGACCGCCTTCGGTACCTCGCTCGCGGAGGTCAATAAGCTCTCCGGCGAAACGGTCTCGCTCCAGGTATTCGCGGGCGGCCGCGGCGTCTCGACGGGCGACGAAATCCGCTTCCTCGGGAAGGAGATGCGGGTGAGCTTCTCGGACAATCTCCTCGGCCGCGTCTTCAACGGCTCCGCGGAGCCCCGGGACAAGGGCCCGGCCCTCAAAGAAGACACCGTCCCCATCGGCGGGCCGTCGGTCAATCCCTCCAAGCGCATCATTGCGCGGCGCATGATCAGAACCGGCATCCCGATGATCGATATGTTCAATACCCTCGTCGTCTCGCAGAAGCTCCCGATCTTCTCGATCTCGGGCGAGCCCTACAACGAGCTCCTCGCGCGGATCGCGATGCAGGCCGAGGTCGACGTCATCGTGCTCGGCGGCATGGGCCTCAAGTACGACGACTACCTCTATTTCCGCGAGACCTTGGAGAACGCCGGCGCGATGAGCCGCACGGCGATGTTCGTCCACACGGCGGCCGACCCCACGGTCGAGTGCCTCATGATCCCGGACATGTGCCTCGCGGTCGCCGAGCAGTTCGCCCTCAAGGGAAAGGACGTGCTCGTCCTCCTCACCGACATGACGAACTACGCCGACGCGATGAAGGAAATCTCGATCATCCAGGAGCAGGTCCCGTCGAACCGCGGGTATCCGGGCGACCTCTATAGCCAGCTCGCCGCGCGCTACGAGAAGGCGGTCGACTTCGACGACGCCGGCTCAGTCACGATCCTCGCGGTAACGACGATGCCGGGCGACGACGTGACGCACCCGGTTCCCGACAACACGGGCTACATCACCGAGGGTCAGTTCTACCTCAAGAACGGGCGCATCGAGCCCTTCGGAAGCCTTTCGCGGCTTAAGCAAAACGTGAACGGCAAGACGCGAGGCGACCACCGCGCCCTGATGGACGGCATGATCAAACTCTACGCGTCGTATAAGGACACCCTCGAGAAAAAATCGATGGGATTCATGATGTCCGAATGGGACCAAAAGCTCCTGAAATACGGCGTCGCTTTCGAGCGCCAGATGATGGACCTTTCGGTCAATATCCCGCTCGAGGGCGCGCTTGACGCCGGGTGGGCCATCCTGAGCGAGTGCTTTAAGCCCGAGGAGACCGGCATCAAGTCGGAGCTTATCAACCAGTATTGGCCGAAAGGGAAGTAGCCGCGACATGGCGATCAAGCTGACGAAAAACGAGCTTAAGGCGCAGAAGGAAAGCCTCAAGATGTATCGGCGCTACCTCCCGACGCTCCAGCTCAAGAAACAGCAGCTTCAGACGGAGATCCGCGCCATCGAGACGCGCGCCGAGGAGGTGCGCTCGAAGCGGGATAGGCTCAACGCCGATTTCGCCGAATGGATCGCGGTCTTCGGCGACTCGGGCTCCTTCGCGCCCGACACCGTGACCGTGCGCGCGGTCAGGACGGCGACCGGCAACATCGCGGGCGTCGCGATCCCCGTCTTTTCTGGCGTTGACTTCGCGCGCGCGGCCTACAGCCTCTACTCGACGCCGCTTTGGGTCGACATCGCCGCGAAGCGGCTCGAGACCGTGCTGAGCCTCGACCTCGAGGCCCGCGTCCTCGACGAGCAGGTTAGGCTCCTCCACGAGGAGCTCCGGACGACGACGCAGCGGGTAAACCTTTTCGAGAAGGTGAAGATCCCCGAATCGCGCGCGAACATCAAGCGCATAACCGTTTACCTCGGCGACCAGCAGGTCGCGGCGGTCGTGCGCGGCAAGATATCGAAGAAGAACCTCGAGAAGGCGCGGGAGGCGGCGGTATGATCGTACCGATGAAAAAGGTCGCGCTCGTCGTGCTTGACCGCGAAAGAAACGAGGCGCTCCGCTCCCTCCGAAAGCTCGGCGTGCTCCACGTCGAGCGGAGGGACGCCGCGAGCCCGGGGATCACCGAGCTTCAGGGGCGCATCGCGCGGCTCGAACAGGCGCGCGCGGTCCTCTTGGAGTATAAGGGAGGGCGGGCGAAATCGGACGCGGAGAGCCTCTCGGCGGCCGACGCGCTTGCGCTCGCCGATCGCGTCCTCGATCTCAAGAAGGGCCTCGAGGAAGCCAAGGATTCGGTAAGGCGCTGCGACGCCGAGCTCGAGCGGCTTGAGCCGTGGGGCCCGGTCGACCCGGCGGATTTCGCCTGGCTTTCCGAGCGCGGGATCGCGCTCCATCCCTGCGAGTTACCGATAGCGGAACTCGCGAACCTCGGCGAGGACGTGAAATACATCGAGCTTGGCCGTGACCGGAGGAACGCGCGATGCGTTCTTTGGTCTGACGGCGAGTTCTCCGCTGAGCGCCTACCTTCGGGCGCCCATGAGCTCACGCTTCCCCTTGAGTCGACCGCGGCAATACGCGAAGCGCGCGCCGAAGGGCTCAGGCGCGTTCCCGAGATCGAGGGACTCATCGCCGCGGAAGCGAGCCGCGCTCCGGCGCTCGTCGATGCGCGTAAGGCCGCGGCGAAGGACCTCGAGTTCGAGACCGTTCGCGCGGGAATGCCCGCGATATCCTTCGGCGGCGGCTCAGAGATCGCCAAGAACGCGGAACTTGCCTGGCTTTCAGGTTTCGTCCCGGCGAGCGAGGAAGCGTCCCTGAGCACCGAGGCGAAAGAGCGCTGCTGGGGGTATCTCGCGCGCGATCCCGACGACGACGACCTCGTGCCGACGAAGCTCAAGAACAACCCGGTCGTCAACATCATATCTCCCCTTCTGAAATTCCTCGGGGTCTTGCCCGGCTATCGCGAGATCGACATCTCGCTTTGGTTCCTGCTTTTCTTCGGGCTTTTCTTCGCGATGATATTCGGGGACGGCGGATACGGCGCGATCATCCTCGCGGCCTCCCTTATCGGCATATTCTCGCGGCTCCGAAAGGGCGAGAAGGTACCGACGGCGTATTTTATGTTCCTCTATCTCGCCTCGATGACCGTGGGGTGGGGCGCCGTCACCTGCACCTGGTTCGGCCTTCCCGCGGAAACGCTCCCCGCGTTCCTTAAAGGCATCG
>Ga0116170_10001108_pt1 | contig 27824 bp, 22 predicted proteins | sample AD_JPNHW1_MetaG_FD_89797 | JGI IMG/M metagenome (GOLD analysis project Ga0116170, IMG submission 89797) | Active sludge microbial communities of municipal wastewater-treating anaerobic digesters from Japan - AD_JPNHW1_MetaG | ecosystem: Engineered > Bioreactor > Anaerobic > Digestate | place... | reverse complement strand
TATTCTCCATGGCACTGATCTATCTAGTAGCAGCCAGCCCATATGGTGCTGAAGCACCTTTAAATTATAATGTAATAATATATGCAATGGCTACATTTTTTTGTGCTGGTGGACTTGGAGGCGCCGTGTGCAATCTGCGAGGTATCTTTGAGTATTATATGGAAAATGAAAAGCTTCCAGCTTCGTATTTTGAACCGTACGGCGTTCGTCCATGGATGGGTGCGTGCTCGGGATTGATTGCCTTTTTTGTTCTCAGTTTCCTGAATACGGCACTTAGCGACTCAAACAGCCAGGCCTGGACTACTTTTCCCGGGCGTATTCCATATATCGGAATATCACTCTTGGCAGGATTTGGCTCACATGAGTTCATGGAGCGCGTGAAAGAGATTGTAAAGACGACATTTTCAGTGAGCGCGAATGAACAACAAAACGCTGTTTCTGCGACTACCATCGGAACATGGACATCAGAGGGAGCTGGCCCAGAAAAACTTGATCCTGTTAAAGAGGATGAAATTGTTGTGTTGAGCGGCATTCTTGAAGGCACAAAGTATGCCGGGAGGATTTTCAACCCGAAAGAGACGCCATCTAAGCCAGAAGGAAAAGCGATTGCAATCAGATTCTCTGGAGGAGATATGGAGAAACGGCTTGCCAGTGCACAGGAGTATATCAGGTTAAGGAGCGAAGAGGAAGGCAAACAAGAGTGAAAAAAGCTATATAAGCCAACCTGAAGCAGAAGCCATTTGGCTCAAAAAAATTTGAGACGCCTGCCGACTGTCGGTCTAGATGGGTAGGCATTTCATGTTTATAAAGCCATCAGTTCATAGATGAATTAGGATCTCTGCATTTAAACTCACCGAGTCTATCCTGCAACTCCTTTCCCAGGATCAATTGGCGCTTGGGGTAAGGAATCTCGATGTTCTGGGCATCAAATTCTATCTTTATAGACAAGAGAAGATCACGGGCCATGCTAAACGCAGCAGACTGATCCTTTGCTCTGGATAGCAGGCGCAATAAGACACCTGAGTCCTGAAATTCCATAACAACTGCATTTGGAATGTCTCCTATGGGCTGGCATTCGGGATGATTTCGTGCGATGTCAGTCATGATTTGCATGGCTTTGGAGATATCTGATTCATAGCTGACCTGGATGTTGATGGGCACCAATACGGAAGGGTCGCTCATGCTGTAATTTATGATGACCTCATTTTGTAGTATTGAATTTGGAACGACCAGACGCCGGTTATCCCATGTTCTCATTATAGTGTGAATCAGTCTCATATCCTCGATATAACAAAATTCATCTCTGAACATTACTGCATCAGAGATACGAAATGGCTGAGATATGGAATTGATAATCCCTGATATGACATTAGAGAAACTGGATTGGGCTGCCATGCCTATGACAATGGACGCAAAGCCCGCGGCAATAAATATTGAAGATATGACGCCCATTGATTCCGGAAAAGCAGTGAACGTAGAAGCCATCACACCCAAAAGCGCCACGGAGAGCACTGCCATCCTTCTCATTATGGTTGTCATTGTGAGAAGTTTTGGCTGTGAAAACGCAATCTGACCCAATGATTTCATTAGGATTTTATCTAAATAATATGCTACGATAAAAGTCATGGCCAGGCCTGCGATAAATACGGCCAGAGACCATAATATTCCGTTCTCCGAAGAGATCAACAGCATTGCAATTCAAACCTCTAAATCAAAGATAAACTATATCTTCCTTATAATATAATGATATAAACAGACTTAGATAGTCCTTGATATGCCTGGTTATAAGGAAGTTGTTCTTCACATGTTCTTTTCCATTGGCTCCTAATTTAAGAGCATATTCCGGCTCGCTCAGCAACTCTTTTAAATAATGTGCTGTTCCCGCAACTGAGTATGTGAGGATCCCGGAATGCTTATGCGTTATCTGCAGAGGAATGCCGCCTACTGCGGTGGCTATGACCGGCTTTGCCTTCCATAGACCTTCGGTTACAGTCAATCCGAAACCCTCTCGAAGAGACTTCTGCATTATAACCGTAGAACATCTTTGCAGAGCATTTACCTCTATATCGCTGGAAGGTGGAAGATAAATTATATGAATATCCGGATCTGATTCAGCAACCGACCTGATTTGATCCAGGATGCGAGGCCCTTCCGGATCATCTGTAGCGCCTCCGCCCGCCAGCACCAATTGGCAGTCGATGTGATTTTTAACCTTTTTATAGACCTCAATGACTCCCAGAGGATCCTTGAAATAGTCAAATCTGGAGATCTGGGTCACAATCGGCCGATCTCTGTCAAGGCCGTATTTCTCCGCGACGGAATCAATGGTCTGCTGAGGCAGTTCTCTGTTTTTTTCACTCAGCGGATCGATGGATGGAGATATCAGTATCTGTTTGATGGCCAGATCGTTTCTGGCAAAGCTGGGGGCGGAAAAGACCGCTGCATCATATCGATTAATGAAGCCTCTTAGAAAATCCATCGTCGCCTTATGCGGATCAGAGACATCGATATGGCAACGCCATATCCATTTATTCCCTTTTTGCTCTCTTTGCTTTACGAGGCCAACCGGTTGGGGATCGTGGATGAACATGATGTCCCCAAACAAATCCAGTGTCTCTGAGTTCTGTCGGTTTACCTCCTGGAAATAATCCAGATCTTCTGTAGAGATATCTAAATTCATGCCATGCAAAGCATTGTGCATATCCTTGGTTATGGTAAAGAATTTTTCATCGCCCTTAATCACATCCCAATAGGCATCAACACCTAAATTTCTAAGCAATGGAATCATTCTGGACAGTATCTCGGCGACTCCTCCCCCAACCGCTGTGGAGTTGATGTTCTGTACCGATTTTCCCTTGAGCCGATCCGCCAGAATGTATAGCTCATCGACTTCGTCATCTCCAACGATAGCCCTATAGTCTTCAATCTTGGGCACGTTTCTCGACCATCCTAATTAATTTCAGTCTCAAGCTTTCCAGGGTTATGTTATATGGATCCAACTTGGAGATCTCCAAAGCGAGCTGATCTTCACCCATGCTTTTAAGCCATTGAGAGAAATCGTTATCTGGGACTCCTAATCTCATGCGGGCTTCGAACATGTGAAAATACAGGGATCGAATGCTCACTTTTCCTAGCATCTGTGCAAATTCCAATAGATTATGAGCCGTATACGGCAGAGGCAGAACCAATGTCTTGCAGGCTAAAAAATGAAATTCAAAGCCAGGGATGCAATCGATATTATCGTGATCTTTCGAGATGTAATCTTCGAGTATTTTCACAAAGTCCTTGCGAAGATTCTCTAAATTGCAGTAGCTGATTGTATCCACGCTCAAAAATTCCTCTCCCAGGCTTCTGAGATGCAATATTTCCATTAGCCAGAACGCAAAGTCATTTGGCGGCTCGGGAGATAAATAGTGGTGCTGCTGCAAGAATCTGTGGGTATGATAGTATATAGAGGATGCAGGAACCGTCTTTATGCCGGCTAATAGCTCCTCAGGATTTCTCGCATTGAGTCCCAGCAGTTCGACTAGATGATATTGTGTATGGAAATTAAATCCTTCATTCATGCAAGCATTTCCTCCAGCAAATCCAGAGCATCATTGCAGTTCTTTATTATGAACTTGGCCTGAGATTTGTCAGATCCCACTTTTAAGGAATAAGCAGATTCCGGCATCGATCTGAATAGGTCCTCATCCGTCAGATCGTCTCCCATTGCCATAATAAAGTCGTATTCGCTCTTATTGAGCCAGTGCAAACTGGCGTCTCCTTTGTTGATTCCAGCATTGCGAACTTCTATTATCTTGTTGCCAGGCAGAATCTGGACATCTATATTGGCAGTAAAGTTGACAAGGACATCGACCAGCTCTTTGGCTTTTAGGGAAGCGATCTCAGGATCAGCCATTCGAAAATGCCAGACTAATGAGAACTCTTTAACCTCCACAAAAGATCCTGGCATCCTGTCGGCATACACCTCTAAGATTGGCTGGATCTTGCTCATCCAATTCGTTTTTAAGTTTTTGGGATTCACCCATTCACCATTTTTCTTCCTGATCCAGACGCCATGTTCAGCCACCAGGCCTATCTCATAGTTGCCAAACCATTCCTGCAGGGTATTCTTGCTGCGGCCGCTTATCAGTACAAAGTCCGTCTTGTCATCTTTTGCGAGCTTTTCCAGCAAGCAGTACAACCGCGCATCTGGTCTTGCTAAGTTGGGATGTTCTGCAAAAGGAACAAGCGTTCCGTCATAATCGGAGAATATGAGTCTTTTTCTCGCGTTTTTGTAGGACTCGATTAGAGCTTTCCTTTGCGTTTTTCCCAGCAGTTTGATCTCCATCGATCTCTGATCTTCAATAATTGATCGCAAAGATTGAATAAAATCATCAGCCCAGCGATCTATATCATAGCGACTCAGTCTGGTCTGCATTCGCCGATTGCGGCGGATCTGCTCATCTTCAGGCATTTCCAGGGCTTCTTTCAGCGCATTGGCAATTTCTCCCACATAGTTCGGATTGATAATTATGGCTTCCACAGTCTCCTTTGAGGCTCCTGCCATCTCGCTAAGAATAAGGACCCCTTTATTGTCGGATTTACAAGACACAAATTCCTTGGAAACCAGGTTCATTCCATCTCTCAATGGCGTAATTAGGGCAATATCACAAATATTATACAATGCGAGAAGCTGGGATTCAGGCAAATATCTGTAGGAATAGAGTATTGGCGTCCAATTGATGTTACCAAAGCTGCCATTGATCTCTCCAACTTTCTCATCTATCGTTCTCTTCATCTGCTGGTAGTGCTCAACCTTAATTCGTGAGGGAACAACTACTAGGATCAAGATCACCTTTCCATGCCATTGGGGATTTCTAGTGAGAAATTCTTCATAACCTTGAAGCCTCTTAGCTATGCCTTTTGTGTAATCCAGACGATCTACAGATAGAATTGTCTTCTTCCCCTGGAAGGCGACCTTAAGAGTCTCCATTTCTTTGCATACTTCCGGTTTGTTGCCTGAGTCCTGAAATTTCTTAAAGTTTATGCCCATGGGAAAAGTTTCTGCTTTAATCATTCGACCTTGGAAGATCATCTGGCCAAGATCGTTTTCCAGTCCCAATATACGTTGGGCACATCTGAGGAAATGAAGGGTATAGTCATAGGTGTGAAAACCAATCAGATTGGCTCCTAAGAGCCCTGTTAGAATTTCCTTGCGCCACTCACTTGGTAGTATTCGAAATAGTTCGAAGGAAGGAAATGGAATATGCAGAAAGAAGCCTATGGGCATATCTGGAAATTTCTGGCGGATTAATCCCGGCAGCAACATGAAGTGATAGTCATGAATCCATAGCACATCTCCAGGCAATAGGATCTTTGAAAGAACTTTACAGAATATCTCATTGACCAGTTTATAGTTGTTCCATAGTTCTTCATCGTAAGATGTCAGTGATGGAAAATAATGAAATAGAGGCCATATAGTCTTATTGCACAGTCCATGGTAAAATTTATCGATTACTTGTCCCGGCAGGAAAACTGGGTAGCAAGAGAAATCTCTCTCCAGCACGCTGACTAATTGTTGCTGTTTCTTTTCCGGAAGGTTTATGCCTGGCCATCCTACCCAGAGGTAATCTGCATTTTCTGAAGGTTTTTTCATCAATGAATTTACGTAGGAGGATAAGCCGGTCGCTAAACCGCCAACACTCTCTTTGAATTTCAGCTCGTGGTTTTCTTCTGCCACTGTCACTGTCAGCCGGTTTGATACAATTACAAGTCTCATTGTGCATCCATTGAACTCTCAGATATCTGATCATTTGTTTTTGCAAAAATGATATAAAACTCTTTTCCTTATTAATATTATATATTATGATTTTTTAAATATGTTTGAAAATAAGAAAAACTTCCTGCAATAGTAAGGGAAAAAATGATCGATGCAGCGATACTTCTATTCAGATCGGTAATTTTTTCCCATCATGCATGTTGACCTATGTCGCTCATATTCCTTAAAAGCTCAGAGGTTTGCTCAAGCTGTATGCTCGAGTTAAGCATATTCCGATCAGATGATAGCGTCTGTGGATAAGGCACGATCATCAGGTACGGCCCCTGACCGCTCTCTTTTGGCAGGAAGGAAACCTGCGCGCTGCTATTGCTGATGGCCTCCAGGAGGAAGGAGATCTTGCTATCCTTTTTATTCCCGTTATTCTCTTTTATGGCGTTCTTCAACTTCTGGGAGACATCAAAGGCAAAGATGCCGTCGCCATCCGTATTGCTGCTCATGGCTGTGGCATCGTTCTTCTTGATGATATTCCAGGCAGGAAGGATATTGACCAGAAATGTGGTGTAATCCGAGCTTTCATCCCAGTCCGAGCCGATGGTCAACAGGGCCACCAGGACCGGGTCTCCCTGATTTTGCATGGACGCCGCCTTCAGAACCAGAACGGCAACATCGTCATCGGTGATATTGAGGCCGGAGATGTCAAACTGAATCGCCGGTGCGCCTGGATAGCTGGCCCGCTCGCTCTTGTTTCCCTCGTTCACATCAACAGCGCAGAGAAGAGTCTCAGTTTGATTGAAGACCGAAACCCTGTTTTCTCCCATGCTGATGTAAACATCCTGCGAAGCAGGAATGACCGTCATATCGCTCTTCGCTTGGCCCGCTCCCGCATCCGCGCCCAGAGCGCAGCCGAAAAGAGACGCCGCCAGAAGCATTGTAAGCAGCACAGTCATAATCATAGTTGAAAGCATATTCATCATCAATTCCGGCAGCGATAGCACTAACCCCCTTCTCATCATGAGCCTCATCACGAACACTCATCCCCTTCTTTTCAATAATCTATTTACCTCAGTCATATTTAAATTTTTAGATTTAGATCCATTTTTACATGAAGTCAGCCAGCCCCGTCTGCCTGGCCTTGTCGTTCTTGAAGAGGGAGTTGATCTCGATCTTCAGAAGCTGCAGCCTCTGCTTGGTGTAGCTGCTCGCGCCGTACTCCTCAGCTACCTTTATGGAGACTTCCAGATATTTCCTGACGCTGCCCTCATGGACGGTGAGGATTATCCTGCCGCCGCACTTGGGGCAGGTCTCCTTCAGAGGCGGGCGGCGGAACTTAGCTCCGCACTTCACGCACCTCACCTTCTGCTTGGAGAACGCATGCAGGTTTCCTATCAGGTCCGGCAGAAAGTGAGAGTTGATGACCCTTTCCGCTACATCCTTCTCGTCCACCGCCCGGATCATCCGCCCTAGCTCCAGCTGAGCATCCATCTTGTCGATCATAGTCTCTAAAGTCTTGTAGGCGCTGTTCTTGGGTCCGGCTGCTATATCCGTGGTGCTGTGGCTGAAGTTGAATCCCTCGTACTGGGCATCGGACCCCAGCCTCTTGGAGACCAGATCGAACTTCTTCTCCAGGTCTTTGGGGTTTGCAGTTCTCAGGGTGGCCTCATAGAACTCAAGGGGGTACACGGGCGTCAGATCGAGGTTATGGGCTTCCTTGTCAACCTCGGAAGGGTTGAGGATAGTGGTCATGACCAGACAGGCATCCATCTTTCCCCCTCGCTTGGCAGGAAGGTAGGACATCGAGAAGTTGACCAGTGCATCCATGAGCAGCATCACGCAGTCCTCATCGCCGTCGCAGTTGCGCCTCTTGGCAGCATGAAAGAACGGATGGCCAAATCCTGCCGACGCCGGGCTGTAGCCGATGAGCCTGCAGAGCACTCCCGCTGAGGTATGGGGGGCAAGTCCCACCATCAGGGTGCCGATCAGGTCCGCCGGTGTTTTGGCATTGTAGTAGGGCTCAAGGCCATAGAACTTGACGAGAAGCTCATCCACAAATTGGGCCACTCTGACCAGATAGTCACCCGCGTCCACCGCCAGGATGATGTCCTGGACGCGAAGCTCGCAGACCTGGTCAGGCGAGGTGAGTGGCTGGCCGTGCATATCATGGGTGTATCCCAGGCCGCACAATACCTCCGGGCTCGTGCCGATCTCGTCCGGACGGAAATGGGTTAGAGGCAAATCGGTCAGATCGTATCGCACCGTTCCGTCCTTGAAGATGTTCACCCCGTGTTTGGCTCGCAGTATCCCTTTCTCCAAAGGCTCGGGTGTCTTGTCCCGGGAGGACAGCCCCAGGACCCCCTTGAGCGACTCCGGCTCCCTCTCGCCCAGGTTTTCGAGCGCCTGATGATACAGCTTCTTGACATCAATCTGCATCTTGGCAACAGCCGTCGTCTCTTTATCGCATTTGGGGCACTTCTCAGGGGCGGGAATGTTGCACTGTGGACAGACTCTCTTCTTTTCTGTGTGGCTGCCGCATTCGCACCGGAAGGCAAAGCCCTCCTTGCCGCATGCTTTGCATACCCTCCGCTCGATCTCGATATTGATGACTCCGGTGGTGTGGCTTGTGGAGTGCTTGGCAGCTTCCTGGATGGATCTTGATTTGCCGCCCTCTTCGCCAGTGGGAAAGAGAACATGAGGCGGCGGGCGCATAAGTCTCTTGTCCGACTTCTCAGGCCGGCCCATGCGAGCGCCGATGCGCGTGGGTGCCCGGGCGCGAACGACCAGGCCGGAGCGCATGTTTACCAGATCAAGAGCCGAGCCATCCTTTTTGCCATCGTTCTCGCCTTGGCTTGAGCCTTCAGATTTTTCTTCCCCGGCCCTATCCTCCGTTCTTATTTCGCCATCAGCATCAACTGCATCAACTGCGCCATCTGCTCCCTCTGGGCTGCGTCTCTTCAGGCCGGCGCCATCCGGCTCCAATCCCAGGCAGAGCAGGAATGGCAGCGGATCCTGAATGATGATCTTTCCGCCTCTCACTCTGTGAAGGACCAGAAGCGTCTCCAGCGACTCTTTGGCAGCCATGGAAAGCAGAAGAGGGCCGGATGTCCCGGATTCGAGGACTCCTTCCGAGAGTGCCAGAGAGGCGAGCTTCTCGTAGTCCTTCTGGGTGAGGTCATGCCAGAGATAGGTATAGGCCGGGTGGAGGGGAACGCCATATTTTCGAGAAAGGGCGATGGCCTCTTCGCCGTTGATTTTCTCTTTTCCGGCGGGATCTGCACCCGCCTTCAGCAATTCCTCTGCCCACCACTCAAAGACATAGGAGGCAGTAGCCAGAGGCCGGTTGTTTTCCAAAAACTCGCCATAGCTGATCAGTATCTCGCCGATATCAAGAATGCTGGAAATATGGGCCTTGAGAGCGACTTGAATGCTTCTAGGATCTTTGCAGCTCCTGGGCATCCATTGCAGAATATCCTCTTCGGAATCGAGGCGGACCACGTCTCCGTTCAGCAGTCTTACCGTCGGGCCTTCGATGGAGCTCACGGGAGCAACCGCCGCTGCCTTTCCAGGCTGCTCAACCTTTATCTGGGTTCCGGCGGCCATGAACTGGCCGAGGAGCATCATGGTGGCGGGATTGATTCCTGCGGCAGCAAGGCCGGTATTTCTTGCCCGCCCGTACCTCAGCCGAAAGCCCCCTGCTCTTGATGGGTGAGAGAAGACCGGCCGTCCGGCAATCAGGTCTCTGAGGAATTTAGGTGTTGAGTCTCCGCCATCTTTCTTTCCGCTGCTCAGGCTGTCAAGCCACTCCCAGCCGGTGATGGCAAGCTTAGTGACATGCTTCTTGAGCTTGGGCCTCTTCAGGGCTATACCCTCAGCCGAGACCAGAGCTATGCCGCCTCTCACCCGGTTGGTCTCGATTCTGGGAAGGTCGCGATATCCCGATACCTCCTCCTCCTCTGTGGGCTCACCTTCAATACAGATGGGACAGTTGCGCACAATGGTTCGAATCTCGTCGTCCGAGGGGGAATACTGAAGCCCAGCTACCCGTTTGTAGAGGCCGATCTCCTCCACATAGCGCTCCACCTCTTCCGGCCTGGGCTTCCAGGGAGCAATTCCCATGGCCCGTCTCACATAATCGGCCACAAGAACGGAGAGAGCCTGAGCAGTTCCACCGGCGGAACGGATGGGACCCGCATAGTAGACCTTGAGATATTCAGTTCCGTCATCATTTTTGCCTATGTCCACGCGGGCTATTCCCTCAATGGGCGCGGCCACCACTCCTTCCGTCAGCAGCGCTACTGATGTTCGGATGGCGTTTTCCACAGACTGAACTTTGCTGGCTCCCTTTCCCAAACGGCCTTCTGCGAAATCCACACCAATGGCCAGAGCCGCTTCTTCACGGCTCAGGCCCTTTTCCTCCAGCTCTCGAATGCGAGCGGCAATGCCAGCAATGCCGATCAGCTTCTCCACCCTTTCCGCCAGGTCCACTGCGAGCGGCACCTCGACATAGGTGGTGGGATCCAGACCCCGGCTTCTTGCCGTCTGGGCTATCTGCATGGCGTCTTTAAGGCCATTCTGTAGAAGCTCGAAGTATTCGGAATTTTTCATCACTCATTTCCCCACAGATAGAGGCCCGTGACGGAATCAGCAACCCTCTTCAGGGGCAGGCTGCCGGAAAGCTCCTGGATGTATACTTCCCCGGCAAAGATGGTGCCTGAGATCAAATGGCCGCCCCAGGTTCTTGCTGTCTTCTCCGATAAAACGGCATGAGCATGCACAAAAGGCCTGCCGTCCTTCAGGGATATGTTGCCGGAGCAGGATGCCATCTCCACCGGCTCATTCAGAGCTATCTTGCCGTACTCATGAGAACTCTGATCATAGCAGGCGAGAATTGCACTGGAGAGAGCCCCTATGGCACTGAGAGCGCCGGTCTCTATTCCATTTTCTTCAGCCAGAATGGTGAACTGGCGGATGATATCTTCCCCATGATCGAGCCTGGCAAAGATGATGCGGCCCTGTCTGAAATTCCTGGTAAGCATCAGTTATCCCCTTTCCGCCAACGATGGCTGAGAACATAATGCTTTCGCAGGCAAACGTTTTCAAGGGCGGCTATGGGATACGAGTCAATTGGATATGATCTATGGAGGTTTTTTCGTGAAATATCCGGAAAACAGTTGGGGTGTAGGGTGGAGCCATTTATCTCTTCATCCTGCAAAGTGAGGACTGCTTTTCTCCGCTTTTATGGATAATATTAAAACGGGACCCTATTGGTGAAAACTGGCCCAATGATATCGTTTCAGGCAAACTCACTAAAACATATTGCCTGTCAACCCCCCGGCTTCGCATGGGGATATATAGGGACTTATCCCGTTTGCAGGCAAGAATATCACATTTACTTATTATTATTTTTTATCAACTCACAAATTTCTGATATCTGTAAAAACTATGAAAACTTCTTTTGACCATTTTTCCTGTGGAACCCGGTCTGAGAAATCCTGCCCGAGAGATCAAACCAGGCATAGAAGACTCTGAATAGTCTCTTCCGAACGCGGGATTTCATACAGTAGGCTGAGAGTTTAAGAACCTTGCGCCTTATCTCAGCAAATGCATTCTATCAAAGCGTCATCTATTTTTGATGTGAAATGCAATGATCCTCGATGAATCTGGAGTCTCTGGCATCCCAGCTGCGAGGATTTGTAGGCATCACTCGCAAAAAGCAGATAGGCAGCCTATTGCAGTTCTTTCCTGTGCAGTCCGAGCGTATCATTGCCTCCTTTGGAGAGGACGCGGCAGTGATCGACGACGGGGAGGAGGTTATGCTCCTGGCGGCGGACGGCATCTGGTCCAAGCTCATGGATGTCGATCCGGAGTGGTCCGGCTACTGTTCCGTCCTGGTAAATGTGCACGATATCGCCGCTATGGGCGGCTGGCCGGTGGCAATGGTCGATGTCCTCTCTGTGAGCGACCAGGAGATCGCAGAGCGGGTCCTGCGGGGCATGAGGAAGGCAATAGAGAAATTTCATGTGCCGATCATCGGCGGGCACCTGCATCCGGACACGCCCTACAGTGCTCTTGACGTCTCCATTCTGGGCAAGGCAAAGAAGAGCGGCGTCATCCTGAGCAGCACAGCCCGGGTGGGGGAGGTCGTTATCGCAGCTGCCGACCTTGATGGCAGGCCGCATGCTAAATTTTCCATAAACTTCGACTCCACCAGCTTCAAGGACAGCAAGACCCTGCTCACCCAATTGGGATGCATGCAGGAGCTGGGCGAAAGGGGCCTGGTCAGGGCGGGAAAGGATATCAGCAATCCCGGACTGCTGGGGACTCTCGGAATGCTGCTGGAGACCAGCAGGGTGGGAGCAGTGGTGGATGTGGATAAGATTGCCGTTCCCACGGGCCTGGACCTGCCATCCTGGCTGAAGATGTATCCGGGAATGGGCTTTGTCGTTACTGCAAAACCGGAAGACTCGCAGGCTGTCCTGGAGGTATTCGAAAGGCGCGGCCTTACTGCCAGGGTGATCGGACGGGTCACGGAAGAGAGAAAGCTGCTCATCGCTCAGGGCGGCGAAGAGTGCGTTCTCTTTGACCTGGAAAAGGAGTGCGTAACCGGAATTCACTGAAGGGAACTGTAATTGAAATGGACGGCAATTTCATAGACTCGCTAAAGCGGGCGGCGAAATCGAGAAGGGCCAGGATCGGCATAGGCATCTGGAAGGCGGACAGGGAACTGATTGCATCTCTTCAGTCGGCCGGGGAGTATGCCGATCTGGTGGTTGTGGGCGATCCCGGATGCGACTGCCATCTGGAATGCGCCAGCAGCCAGGAGCCCTGGAATGAGCTGGTGCGGCTTTTAGCCGAGGGTAAGATCGATGGCGCTGTGCGGGGAAACCTGCCAGCAGGTAGGACCATGCGCGCCCTCGCCGATCAGTTTTCTGTCCGCGTGAGGCGTCTGGCTCTGCTGGAGGTCTCTGGATGGGCTTTTCTTCTCGGGCCGGTGGGAATCGATGAAGGCGAGACTGCGGCTGACAGGCTACAGCTGCTGCTGGGCGGGGCCGCATTTCTGCGCGGCCTGGGCCAGGAGCCCAGGGGAGCTGTTCTCTCCGGCGGCAGGATGGAGGACAATGGCCGGTGCGAGCGGGTTGACCGCAGCCTTCTGGAAGGCGAACTGATCGTCTCCCAGGCGCGGGAGGCAGGAATTCTGGCTGAGCACAAAGGGATACTCATCGAGAGCTGTCGGGGAGATGATATCGTCATTGCTCCGGAGGGCGTGTCCGGCAACCTCATCTTCCGAACGCTGCTCCTGCTGTGCGGAGCATCGTCCTATGGCGCTCCGGTGCTGATGGACCGGGTCTTCGTGGACTCCAGCCGGGCAAGGGGCGGATTTGACGGGCCGGTGATGCTGGCCAGCTGCATGGTGGCGATGAGGGAAAAGCGGGAAAGCAAGCAGCCATGAGACGAATTTATGAGGCGGATTAATGAGACGAATCGTAGCATTTAACAATGTGACCATTGACGGCTTCTTCGCCGGGCCGCATGGAGAGATCGACTGGTTTAAAGTCGATCGGGATCCTGAATACGATGAGTTCTCACGGGATCAATCGAAGACAGGCGATGCTATGATCTTAGGGCGCACGACCTATCAAATGATGGAAAGCTACTGGCCGACGCCCGAGGCGATGAAGAGCAATCCAGATATGGCTGAGGTCATGAACGGCATTCAGAAGATCGTCTTTTCCAGAACGCTTCGAGCAGTGGATGAAAGATCCAACTGGAGAAATGTCAGGCTTCTCCATGAGATAAGGGCAGAGGAAATCCTCAAGCTTAAGGAGCAGAAGGGCAAGAATATTGCGATACTGGGCAGCGGAAGCATAGTGCGGCAGCTGACCAATCTCGGCCTGATCGACGAGTATCAGCTCCTTGTTCATCCCGTCATTCTGGGTGCCGGAAAGAGCCTGTTTGCCGGTGTGGAAACGAAAAGCCTTCGGCTTATCAAGACAAGAGCATTCAAGAACGGAATTGTCTGGCTCTGCTACCAGTCGAGCAAGTGATTTCGTGAGCATCGCCAATTTCCCGGAGAAGGCATGAATGTCATTTCCAGGTTTATATCTATTCCAGGGTCTTCTCTCAGTCTGCAGAGATGTTGATAATCAATGAACCGGACCATCCGGAAGAGGCTCCCTTGTCGTCCAGGGCCATGGCTTTGACCTGGTAGGTTCCGGCCCGGCTCCATTTGTGAGATACGCTTTCTTTCGTTCCGGAATCGATATAATCCAGACCTGTCCAGGAGGTTGTTTTGTCGCCCCAATCGAAGACGTATTTGACATGGTCACCGTCCGGATCGTTTGCGGATGTGGCATATCTGTAGCTTGCTTTTCTTCTACCGCATGTCGGTCCGGATGGCAGAGCAGGCGAATCCGGTGGATAGTTATCAGCAATTGTCACATTCTTCAGATACATCCAATCTGATGATGCGCCCTTCGTGTCTGTGGCTCTGGCTCTGATCTGATATTCTCCTGCCTTTGCCCAGGTATGAGAAGCGCATTCTATTGAGCCGGAGCCGACCAGCTCCGTAGTGGAGGTGGCGCCATCTCCCCAGTCAAAGCAGTACGCTATGCAGTCATCATCGATATCTTTTGCCATTGTAAAGTAACTGCATGCAATTGCCCTATATCCGAAGTCCGGCCCGAATAGCTCCTTTGGACTCTCAGGTCTGTTGTTGTCAATGACGCTTACGGTCAAGTTTTCTGACCAATTCGATTCCGCTCCAAGAGGGTCCCTGGCGATCACTCTGACCTGGTAGTCTCCAGCCTGGCTCCAGATGTGCGCCGCACTGCCATTGCTCACGGTGCCGGTCGGACAGGTGCGAGATACATTTCCGTCTCCCCAGTCGAAGGCATACTCCACCAGGTCTCCGTCGGGGTCGGATGCAACTGAGCTGCAGGAATATTCGGCCCAGGCGTGAATTGATCCCGTTCCTAATGGATCTGAGGGTCTATCTGGCGGAGAGTTTATGATGACTTCTTTTTCCTGCGACCTGGCGGAAGATGCACCTCTCGCATCAATGGCAATAACCGTGATCCGGTAGGCTCCGGCCTTTGTCCAGGTGTGGTTACAGGTGGCTCTCTTTCCGGTGGAGAGAAAGTCGGTCTTTGATTCATTTCCGTCTCCCCAGTCGAAGATGTACCTGAGCCGATCTCCGTCTGGATCGGTGGCGCTGGCGGCGAAGGTATAAAGCTCTACAGGAATTCCACTGGCCGGTCCCTCGGGAGTGTCGGGCATCTCTGGGGGATTGTTTGCAATTGCAGTGAGGCTTGGATTGGGCAAGAAGGGCATCGCCTTCTGGCTCGCGGTCCCGGTCCATTGCAGCAGATTTGCGGCATCAAGGGCTGATATGCGGAGGGCATAGCCGGCATCATTTCTGGATGCGTCCTCTCTGTGCGGCTCCTCTCCCAAAGCAGATGCTTGATAAAATATGATGAATGTCAATAGCATCACTAAGATGACCGAAAGCCTTGCATAGTGGCCAAATTTCTTGCGAGACACATGATAGAAAGTAATATGAATAATATTTAAATTTTTCTACAGATATAACAAACCAATGCTGCCCATGCAAACAACTGCACAATTCTAAACAGGCACAAAAAGTTGATATATTCTGCGAGCTACATCTTATCAATGTCAAAAATAAACTTGATTGTAGTATTGATGGTGTTTCTGGTGGCATTTTTTATTGCCTCTGCGGCATATGCTTCAGAGCTGAATCGGAATGCAGATTCTAAATTGACCGCATCGACTCCGGAAAATCCGGCTATTGTGAAAGATGAGATCGTCATTGCCAAGGAGAACGGATCTCGGGTGCAGTGGCGACACATAGTGCTGAAGGGAAATAACACCGAAATCGGCATGGCTTTGGGTCAGATCGCACAGAGAGACTACGGCGTCAAATCGCTGCAGAAATATGATGACCCAATTTATGGCAAAGCCAGACAGGAGTATATGAAGAGCAATTGTCCGCCTCTGGTAGAGAGAATGGCAGGCATTGCCAGGGCCTACGGACTTTCAGAAGACAATGATGCGTTTGATACTACGACATTGCCTTACGATGCCGGGTCCCTGGCCTGCTCTATGATTTACTTTCCTCCGGAGACCATGATCAGCGGGAACGCTCTGGTTTCCCGGAATACTGAGTGGTATCTGGTTCCTGTTGATGTCTATCTTAACCTGAGCGACAATGCAACAGGCAATGCCGCTGCGTCTCGTGACTTCATAATGGAGATTTATCCAGATGAGGGATATTCTACAATAGCCATCAGCATGAACGATCTAAATTCCGTCACGGACGGCCTTAACTCCGAAGGTTTGGGAATATCAATGCTGGAGGATATCTCATTTCTCCCTGGGCAGACGCTTCCTGCGGGCGCTAGAGACAGCGGGGTCAATAACCTGCAGATAGCGCGGCTCATCCTGGAGACCTGCCGGACGGTGGAGGAGGCAAAGATTGCATTCCTGAATAACAAGCTGTTCTTCACAGGAATGGCAAGTCACTACATGGTCTACGATAACCTGGGCAACTCCACCATAGTTGAGTGGAATGAGACGAATGGTAGCGTGATATTTACTGATGGCAGCCCTGCAAAGCCCAGTATCATGACCAATCATCCCATCTACCTCTATACTGGCTACTCACTAGAGACGCTGCCAAGAGAAGCCAATCTGATTCCCTACAACGATCCCTACGACTCCTTCCGGCGCTATATTACGCTCAGCAATCTTACTAGTACTACCAACAGTCAGAATGGCAGGTTCACAGAGGTTCAGGCTGCCGATGCCCTGAGCGCTGTCTCTCCCAACACGGTGATCGCTGCGGAAGGGGCAATGAGACCGCTTCCCATCAATACAATCTATCACGTCCTCACCGACCTGACCAATGGGAGCATGAAGGTGAAGTTCTATCTCATGAACGGGCCCAAAGACCCTGTGACTGGAAAGAACACTTCGGTCTTTTCGCCGTACGTTACATTCAAATTGGACCGATCAATTGGCAGGTAGCGGCAGGTAGCCGGAGCCAGAAAGGGCCACACATATTTTTTCTGGATATCCTATCCATCAAGTTATCCAGTCTTCCGGCCCGAGTGTGACAGCCTGGGTGATCGGGAACGCTGGCTGCGTGGGCAGCCATACCCGCCCTTTCTAACCATGAAATTAAAACGAATGCTGAATTAATGAATGCCCTGCCATTTGATCGGAAAAAAGCAATAGGGAAAAGCTATAACTACCTGAAAACCCCCTCCAGAAAATGAGCAAAGGAGAGAATAATGTCGGAGGATCAGAAAGATATCTACAGCCGGGCTCCGGAGATCTTCAAGAGGCTCCGGCGTGAGATCGACAAAGTCATTGTCGGCCAGAATGTGGCCATAGAACAGCTATTGGTGGCCATCTTAGCCGGAGGCCATGCTCTTTTGGAGAGCAATCCGGGTCTGGCCAAGACCTTGCTGGTGAAGACCACTGCCTCCTGTCTGGGCCTGGACTACAGCAGGATTCAATGCACTCCGGACCTTATGCCCGCGGACATCACCGGCACGACGATCATCGATGAGATCGATAAGAGCAAAAAGTTCCGCTTCGAAGCGGGGCCGGTCTTTGCCAATATCGTCCTGGCGGATGAAATCAACCGGGCTTCTCCCAAGACGCAGAGCGCTCTTCTGGAGGCCATGCAGGAAAAGCAGGTGACGGTAGGAAACAAGACCTATCTACTCGACAAGCCTTTCTTCATCCTGGCGACGCAAAACCCAATTGAGATGGAGGGCACCTTTCCCCTTCCAGAGGCGCAGCTGGACCGCTTCCTGCTAAAGATTTTCATGGATTATCCTTCCAAGGAGGAAGAGATGGAGATCCTGGAGAGATATACCATTCGCAGCGAGCCCGCTGTAAATCCGGTGGTCAGCAAGGATGAGCTGATAGCATTGCAGCAGCTCTGCCGCGACATACCGGTCTCCGATGATCTTAAGACGGCAACGGTAAACCTCGTGCTTGCCACGCGCAAGTGGGAAGGAGTTGCCTACGGAGCAAGCCCCAGGGCTACCATCGGTCTCATACTCGCCGCCAAAGCCAGGGCCTTCATCCAGGGCAGAAATTACGTCTCCAAGGATGATCTGCACGTCATGGCCTATCCGGTCCTGAGGCACAGAATCATCCTGGGATTCGAGGCAGAGCGAAGGGGCCTCACCCGCGACCAGGTGGTAACGGACATTCTAAAGAGCCTGTCTCTTTGATGGATGCTGAGTATGGATACCGAGTTCTTTAAGGAGCTGGACAGGTTCTCGCTGCTCGTCAGAAAGAGGGTGTCGACCGCCTACAGCGGAGGCAGAAAGTCCCTGCGCTTCGGTCACGGCATAAGCCCGGTCGGCTACCGGGAGTACCGCAAGGGAGACGACTTCAAGCTGGTGGACTGGAAGGTGTACGGCCGGACCGAGAAGCTCTACATCCGGGAGCACGAGGAGGAGAGGAGCCTGGTAGTGCACATCCTCCTGGACGGCAGCGCCAGCATGGGCTATGAGGGAAAGTTCGGATATGCTTGTCGGCTAGGAGCGGGCTTTGCGTATCTCGCCACTTCTGAGAACGAGAAGTATGCCATCTCCCTTTTTTGCATGAAGCTTTATCCGGGCGAGCCCAAGCGGGGAAGGAGAAATCTCTTTCAGACCATTGAGGCCCTTGACAGGACCACGCCCAGAGGGGGCACAGGATTGCTCGCCATCGCCGATCAGGTGGAATCGCTTCTCAAGACCACCAGCCTGGTGGTTCTGATATCCGACCTTTTGGGCGATACGGATGATGTTCTCTCCAGCATCTACCGGCTGTCAGGGCATGAGCTGGTGGTAATTCAGGTGCTTGCACCGCAGGAGACGGAGATGCCATTTGGCGGCGATATCAAGTTCGTGGACCTGGAGAGCAGCCTGCCGCTCATCACCCGTGTCACCGAGCAGGAGAGGCAGGAGTATTTAAAACGCATCGCTGAGCACAATGATCGCATACGTGCGGCGTGTAGTCAGGTGGGAGCGGACTATTTCCTTGTGAGAACGGACCGGCCCATCTTCGAGGCATTCTCGGAGATGCTAAGCCGCACTGTGGTCCGGAAGGCATGAGAGAGAAAGATGATGCAATTATGAAGTAGAGCAATGATGAAAGAAGAAGAAATGGCGAAAAAAAGAAATGATGAACTCGAATAACCGCGTTCAGCTTGGCTATGGCCAGGGGTGCCTTGATTTGATGCTGGCGGAAGGGGCAGAGGTGGTGCTGGCTGAGGAGCTGGCGGCTTCGCCTGCTGGCGAGATTGAGAGGTCTCTGGACCATTCCCTGGGCAAGAGCCTGGAAGATTTTGCCGGCTGCAAGTCAGCCAGCATTCTGGCAAGCGACATCACCCGTCCCGCTCCCAGCCATCTCATGCTTCCCCCTCTCATCAGCAGGCTTGAGGATCTGGGCATCCGCGATCTGAAGGTCATCTTTGCCCTGGGAACGCACCGCAGGATGACGCCAGCCGAAGAGCAGCAGCTTCTCGGTGATTGCACCAGCCTCCCCAGAATGCAGCATGATCCCAGGAATTGCGTTTATTTGGGGGATACTGGGCTGGGAACGCCGGTGGAGATCCTGGAGACAGCCCTCTCCTCGGATCTTATCGTGGCTACGGGAAACATCGAGTATCACTACTATGCCGGGTACAGCGGCGGAGCCAAGGCGGTCCTGCCCGGGATCAGCTCAGAGCGTTCAGTGGTCAAGAACCATGAGCTGATGAGAGATCCCAAATCAATAACTGGCAGGGTCGACAGCCCGGTTCGCCGGGACATGGAGGATGCGGCAGGGATTGCCGGGCTGGACTTCATCCTGAATGTGGTCCTGAACGGCAGAAAGGAGATAGTGCAGTCGGTTGCTGGCGATTATATCTCCGCTCACCGCACCGGAGTTGCGACGGTCGATCGCATGTACCGCCGCCCGGTTGAGCCTGCGGAGATCGTTGTGACCTGTGCCGGTGGCAGGCCCAAAGACCTCAACCTCTTCCAGGCCCAGAAGGCCTTGGACAATGCCAAGAATGCAGCCGTTCCCGGTGGCAGCATAATCCTGGTGGCGGAGTGCTGCGAGGGGCTGGGCCATCCGGTCTTCGAGCGCTGGGCAAGGGCGGCAAAGTCAGCCGAGGACTGCTGGGAGCGATTCGGCAGGGAGTATGAGTTTGGCGGCCACAAGGCTGCCTTCCTGGCCAGGGAGTCGATGCAGCATCACCTGATCCTGGTCTCAGCTCTGCCCAGGGATCAGGCGGAGATGTGTTTCTTCCAGCCGGCAAAGACCCTCGAGCAGGCCCTGGAGCTGGCGAGAGCCAGGCAGGGCAGGGACGCGCGGCTGCTGGTCATGCCGCATGGGAACCTCACGCTGGCAGTGGGGAAATGATCTTTGTCTGTTTGAAGGAGGTTTTTCTAGTGGCACTGCTTCACGACATCGGCCAGTAATTGCAGACCTGATTTCTATCTTCCGCAATTAGAAAGAAATCCTTTTATTTCAGAAGCGGCTTTCTAGGTATTGACTATGTTCCGATTGACTGCTCATATCCGTGGAAGGGTTCAGAGAGTAGGTTACAGGGCAAAGGTTGTCTCCCTGGCTAAAGAGAAATGAACCTCACAGGCATGATCCAAAACCGTCCCGACGAAACAGTCCTTGTTATCGCAGAGGGCGAAAGAGACGCTCTGGAGAAATTCGGATTGGCCATCTGGATCAAGAACACATTCATTGATGTGATAAGCGTTGATTCAGCGATTACCGCAGGAGCAGGAACTTTCTTGGACTTCAGGAAGATTACCGGTCCGGATGAAGTGGGCGAGCGCCTGGATTATGGCATCGAGATACTAAATGTTATGGCGGCGGGTATCCTGGATATCAAAACCGACATACAGGACATTAAAGTCGGCATACAGGATATTAAGGCCAACACGCAAAGCATTGGTGAAGATATCCAGAATCTAACTGAGATCACCAAGACAGGTTTTGATAACTTGAACTGCAATGTGAATAAACTGCATGTGGAGCAGGATGAGACCGCTCAAGAGATTCGCGGCCTCAGAGAAGACATGAAGAGCTATATGGATCGGCGGTTTAGGAAGATTGAGTCTGAGCAGGCTGACATCAGAGAGATGCTCAAGGTGGTTTATCCGCAAGATATCAAAGAGTGGTCCTCGTAAACCTATTGCGCTTCCCTTTGTATTGATTTTATCTACCTTTTTATTATTCTATTTCCAGTGGAGATCGCTATCAATCCCCGCCGCCCTCTCCTCCGCACAGGCGGCTTGCTCTTGCTTTGAGCAGTCTAATCCCCCTTTCTTCCCACCCTCTCCAGAGCCGCCTTCAGCTCCTCCATCTTCACCGGCTTGCTGATGTACCCATCCATTCCGGCGGCAAGACACCTCTCCCGGTCTCCCCGCAGGGTATAGGCGGTCATGGCGATTATCCTGGGCTGTTTTTCCGCGGGCAGGCTGCTCCTAATGGATCTCGTGGCCTGAAGCCCATCCATCTCCGGCATCTGAATATCCATGAGGATCACATCATACGATTTGCTTTCCAGGCATTTCAGCAGATCCTTGCCGTTTACTGCCACATCTGCCCTGTAGCCCAGATGCTTGAGCATGGCCAGAGCAACCTTCTGGTTGATCGGATTGTCCTCAGCCAGAAGGATGCTGAGATCCTGGTTAGAAGCCGGGGGGAGGCCCCTCCCTCTTTCCGGCTCGGTAGCATCTTTTCTCTCCCCAAAGATGGCCAGCAGCGCGCCAGCAAGCTGCGCCTGTCTGACCGGCTTGGCCAGGAAGATATGGGTCTTGCTGGCAGGCAGGCTCGCTTTCTCTCCCAAAAAGCCGATCTCTATGACGGGCATCGATTGTGGCATCTGCTGCCCGCCGATCCGTTCCGCGAGCGCTGGCCATTTTGCCATATCGGCATCGATGATGACCACATCGTACCTGCCTTGATCCAGTAGCCTGCAGGCCTCCCGGTCTGAGCCGGTCCCATCCGCAATGGCTGCAAAAGAGCGGAGGTGATTGGATAGCATCTGCCTGCTCGCTTCCTTTTCCAGGGCAACTAGTGATTTTTTGCCTTTCAGTCTGGTGTAATCTCCTGCAAGCTGAGTATCATCAGCACTATCACTGCCTTGAGCTCCGGCCGCCTTGTCAGTCCATTTTTCCGGTATGGTGAAGTGAAATTGCGATCCAACGCCGGGCTTGCTCTCCGCCCAGATTCTGCCGCCCATTAGCTCGGCCAGCCGGCTGCTGATAGCCAGCCCCAGGCCGGTTCCGTCATACCTGCGGGAGAGAGACGAATCCACCTGGCTGAAAGGGAGAAAGAGCCGGGACATGCGGTCTTCTGGGATGCCTATGCCTGTATCCGTCACAATAAAATGATATTCCTTATTTTTCCCGTCCCTGGCCACGGATACGGTTATCTCTCCAGATTGGGTGAACTTGACGGCATTGCTGAGCAGATTGGCGAGAACCTGCCCCAGGCGCAGAGAGTCGCCCATCATCCTTCCGGGCACATCTTCCGCCAGAATATAAGCCAGATCCAGGCGCTTTTCAGCGGCTTTGGCCGCAACCTGGTCTAGAGAGGTCTCCAAAACCTCCCGCAGGTCGAATGGCAGCTGTGCGATATCCATTCGACCGGCATCGATCTTGGAGAAATCCAGTATTTCATTGATGATGCTGAGCAGGGATAGGCCGCTGATGCGGATGGTCTTTACATAATCGCTTTTCACCGGATCAAGGTCGCTCTCCAGGAGCAGATCAGTCATCCCGATTATGGCATTGAGCGGCGTTCGGATCTCATGGCTCACGCTGGCGGTAAACTCCGCTTTGGCCTTGGCCGAGGCTTCTGCTGCATCTCTGGCCCGGACCAGCTCTTCTTCCATCTTCTTCTGCTCGGTTATGTCTATGCAAACACCCAGGGCAGCATAGAATTCGCCGGACTCGTTGAGCAGAGGATAGATGGAGTACATCGCTGGAAATGTCTCATTGTTGCGTCTTATGAGCTGTCGGTATCCAGATAGTGTTGTATCTTTTCTCATGCGTCTGGCAGCTTCAGCCAGTTTATCGCGATCCTCGGAGACCAGAAGCATTGTGACCGGTTTTCCCAGAACCTCTTCGCGGCTGTAGCCAAAGCACTTTTCTGCACCAGGAGAGAACTCCAGGATCACCGGCTCCCTGCTCTTTGCACTGGCAATGATAAAGGAGACATTCTTGGCTGCTTCGAAGATGGCTTTTAGATGCCTGTCTCTTTCATGCAGGGCACCTTCCGCCTTTTTCCGCTCCAAGAGCTCATTGTTCAGATCGGCGGTCTTTTCGAGCACCATCCGGTTTAAAAAATCCTGTCTACTGGCCACAAGGTGATACAGGCCGGTCAATAATCCCAGAATTAAAAGGCCGACCATCTGGGCAATTCTCAGCGGCACCTGAACGGACTGCGTCCACCCGCCGGCAGGCATTCCCGCCAGCTCCCAGTAGCCATCTGTAAGCTCAATTCTATGAATCTCCGGAAGAGACTGAAATACTCTATTCTCGCCGAAAAATACATGCCCGCTGTCATCCCGAAGCGAAATATCAAGGCCGCTCGCAGCGTTGTCCAATCCTGATGCCTGCATCATAGCGGGGACATCGATTGTTATGGAAATCATACCCCAGAGCGTTCCATTCTCGTAAACGGCTTTCCTGGCCACCATGCCCAGGCCGCCTTTCTTCATCTCATGAGGATTGGTGATCACCAGGCGATGAGTATCAATGGCTTTTTGCAGGTCTTCTCTGAATGCAGGAGATATGTCCCGGAAAAGGCTTTTTCCGATCATGTATTCTGAATCCTTTTCCGGATAGACATAACGGAATATTCCATCAGGCGCTATGGCAAGATTGTCGATGCCCATAGCGCCTAAATATATATGGGCTAAATAATTATTAGCTTCTTCCCTAAAATTGGGATTGGACGATCCGATCTCCGTTTGAACAAAGGCATCCAGGCTTTCGAGCAGCTCCAGACGCTGAGAGATGGCCATCTCCAGGGAATTTCCCTGTGATTCCAGATGCACGGCAATGCGGCTCCGCTCCTCTGCTATTAGCTGGTCCTGATACCAGTGGCTAGCCTGCCACCAGATCAATAATAGGGCGATAGCAATCAAAGCTGTCCTCAGCTGAACCTTTCTCATTGGCCTTCCTTTTTTGCCGGCGAATGTTAAATTTTCATTTTCGTTTCATTGGTCATCGTCTGATAAACTATTTCCGCTCATAGATCCTTGCCGTTAAACGAATGTGGTCTGAAGAGCAGATTCGGGGCAAATTGATGGACGGAATAGATTCGGCATTATTTAATAGCCCCGTATTGGTAAGAAGATTTCTTCCCTGCGACCTGGAAGCTGCCCTGGATATCGATCGAGAGGTCTTCGGAGGATACGACCCCGCCATCTTCCAGGCCTTCTGCGAATACCACGGCGGGAGCTCCTTTGTGGCAGAGGTCGGCGGCATCGTGGCCGGTTTTGTCCTGGGATTCAAGCATACTCCGTTCGAGGGAAGGGTCTTCTGGCTGGCGGTGAGGCCGGCCTTTCAGAGCCGCAGCATCGGCATGAGGCTTATGCTTGAGGTCTTGCATGCTTTCCGGCAGATGGGAGCGCTCAGCTCCACCCTGGAGGTGCGGGTGAGCAACAAAAAGGCACAGTCTCTCTATTCCATGCTGGGCTTTCGCATGATGGGCATAATTCCTGCTTATTACAGCGACGGCGAGGCGGCCATTATCATGAAGATGCGACTGTAAATTATATGGATGCGAATATGCGGCTGGAAATGCTGCGACTGTGGATATTTTTCTATGCCATTCCTTTATTCCACGCCCCGGGCGGTGAGAAGGAAGTCTGCGGTGACGCCCTCAGGAGAAGAGCGGTGTTTCATAATCCGGGCAGCGCGTCTGCCTTCACCTTTCTTCTCCAGAAAGATGATTGCTTTGCAGATATGCTCGAGCCCCTTGCCTCCTATTGGCCGGAGCGAGTTGCTCTCAATGTCCATGTAGACCTGATTGGTTATCACCACTGGGATTCTGTGCTTGCGAGCAATCTCCTGAAGCTCTGAGAGCTGGGCGGTGAGAGTACGGCGAACGGTACGGTTATCATCAGCTTCTAAAAGCACCCGGTAAAGGGATGTTGCCGAGTCCAAAATCACCAGGCCCAGGTCCCTGCCGGCAATCTTGGATGCCTCGCGAATGGCTACCGCCTGCTGCTCCAGGCTCATCGGCTCAAAGATCATGATCTTGGCGGCAATCTCCTCAGCGCCTGAGCCGGCGATCTGCTTGAACCTCTCTGCGGAAAAGCCCTCCGTGTCTATGAATATGACCCGCAGACCGCGTGCCACCGCCTGCACTGCCAGCTGCATGACGATATTGCTCTTTCCCGTCCCCGACTCTCCGTAGAGCTGGGTTATTATGCCTGATTCAAATCCTCCGCTCAAGAGAAGATCCAGGTTCTGGCAGCCGGATGGCATTCGGTCGAGCATGCTATCACCGATATATTACTGATAGGCTATCTTACGTGAGTGTATTTATCTATCCGATCCATGAGACGGTCCATGGCCTCCTGTTCCCTCGGGCCGCCGCAGCGATTGATGATTCGCTGCATCTTCATCAGCTCATCGAAATAAGAGTCCGTGCGAAGAGCCAGATACCTTGTCGCAGCCACAGCCGCCTCAATTACCAGGTTCGTCCCCCGGTTGATGGCGCGAAAGTCCTTTCGCAGGACTTCGCCCTTGATCAACTGCACATTGGCGATGATGATATCCGAGGCGAATGGCTTGCATTCAAAGAGTCCCCAGGCTTCTGCATCCCTCAGCACGGGCAGATCCTCCCGGCGCATGAAATAATCCTGATCTAGATCTTCAATTGCCGTTTCAGCGAAGAGCCAGGCGTCATGGCTGATATTGGCCACAAACCATCCTCTGGTCAGGATATTTTCGTAGGTATGAGACCCGAGAAAGAGCCTCACGTAAAGCCTGTCTCCGTCTCTTATGATCCCCAATGGCGCGGCATTGATCCGGCCCGATACCTCCGTGGTTGCAATTACTTCGTTTATGCCTTCAAGTATTCCCAGTTCGTCCAAACCGTCGTTTCCATAAAGCATTATAAAACCTCAAATTAAAACCCGAAACTAAAACCTCAGACCTCCCAGAAGGGAGATAAATAAAGATGCTGCAATCAGGTCCGCAGTCGATCCGGGATTTATGTCCTGCGCCAGAAGGTCTTCGTCCAGTTCGTGAGCCCTGGCAAGGGTCTCATCCTGAAGAGCCTCGCCTGCTCGCACCGATATCTTGCGGGCCATCTCTTCGCCGAATTTTGCGCAGATCAGGCTATCGGGCACCTCTGCCAGCGCCTCCAGGAAGGTTCTGACTATCCCATCGTTCTGGCCCAGTTGGGCGATCTGCTCATCCAGCTTCTTTGCCAGCAAAAATGAGCGCTCATAATTGGTGGCCCATTCGCGAGCCACAATATCATGATTGGCTGAGAGCCTCATTAGATCGAGCAGAGTCTTGCCGCTCTCGCGGAGGGCTTTCTCCCAGTTCTCGTCATTCAGGCTGAAGCTCTCGACCTCGACCACTCTTGCTTTGGCTTTTTCAAAGGCACTGTAAAAGTCGATGGCGTCACCCACCGTGCTCTTTTTTATAACATCCGCAAGCTCTCCTGGCAATTTCCCGCCCCTTCCAGCGGCGATTGCTATGGGAATCATGAGGATCAGAGAGCCAAAATGAGTGTTGCTTTCGATATTCCAGCCTTTCCAGGCCTGCACTCCATCGAGAATAAGCGAGCCTGCACTTCCCTCCCCGCTCGCAGCCTTTCGAAAGACCGGATAAGTGGATACTGCACTGATCAGAAAATCATTAAATCCGATATCATCGAAATCGTGGCCGCGATCTACGTTTCCGGGCTTGGGATTGGAGGACAGCTCAAAGAGCATAGCCAGCACGGCGCACTGGGCCACGAGTTCGGAATTCATAATTATGAGGTGGATTTGGATAGAAGCTCTTCTGCCAGCTTCTTTTTCAGCTCCATGTACTCCTTTGCCGATAGCCCGATTCTGGCCAGTGCAGCGTCGCGCAAATAGCACATCTTGGTTATCTTGCAGCACCAAACGAGGCTGCCAAAGCAGGTTCCGTCGCCTTTTTCCAGAGGCGTTCCCCTGGCAAACGAGAGCTTCTTTTCCATAAACTCTTCAGGCGTCATTCCTGCTCTCTTCAGGGCCCCGTGCACCGGGCAGCTTTTAACTGGCGGACAGCAGAAGGCCAGGCCGCGAAGGTCGCCGCCCGCGCAGATATGCTTGGGTGCATTGCCCCAGCCGCTCAGAGAATCGTATTCTTGCATCGCTCCTGAGAGCCATTGGGCAAATTCCGGGTCGGCTCCTCTCAATGATACGATATCTGCGCCCATGGAAAGCAGATTTTTGGCGTCTTCAAACTCACCGATGTCTGCCAATGCCATGATCGCCGGGCCTCTGCTATCTTTTGCTTTTTTAACCATTTTCGGTCCGGCTCCGTTCAGGCCGCGCAGGTCAAGGTGAATTATGTCCAGCTCGCTCTCATTCAGCTTCTCCAGAAGGGCACTGGACAGGTCTTCCGGCCTGATCCTCAGGGAAAGGGTGACGCCGCAGCGCTTCAGCCGCGGGATGAGTTCCAGAAGTCTAATGTGGTTATGAATCTTAGAAAGCCGCAGGTCGAGCAGGCAGAGGTTTCTGCTTGCCAGCCGGGCCGCCTCCAGGAGTGGCTCGTCCTGGGAGCAGGTGGCAGACAGTCCGAATGAGCCTGTTCTTCTTCCCGCTTTTCGGTTGATTGTCTCTAAACTGGCCTGCATCTCTTCGAGAGGGACCTCATCCAGATCGAATCCCTCAAGCAAGAGCAACCCCGCCGCATCATTAAAGTCCGGCTGGTTATGAGAAGATATAACGGCAATGGGATTGTCGATATGCAGATATCCTACTTCAAGCATCGGCATGGTATTTTGCGCCTCAAGATATCAGCCTTTCGCTGCT
>Ga0116170_10001105_pt1 | contig 27862 bp, 18 predicted proteins | sample AD_JPNHW1_MetaG_FD_89797 | JGI IMG/M metagenome (GOLD analysis project Ga0116170, IMG submission 89797) | Active sludge microbial communities of municipal wastewater-treating anaerobic digesters from Japan - AD_JPNHW1_MetaG | ecosystem: Engineered > Bioreactor > Anaerobic > Digestate | place... | reverse complement strand
GTCAGACCTGCCGAATTGCCGGTATTCTCACTGGTTTTAAGCGTCACCTCACCAAAAAAGGTGATACCATGGCATTTTTGACCATTGAAGCCGAAAATACCACCTTCGACGTGACCATTTTTCCACGTGCCTACGAAGAATATCACCAGGCACTCAAGATCGATGAACCGCTCTTTCTAATAGTTCAGACACAGCTGATCGAGGGCACGATTAAAGCCAATGTCGAAAAAGTGCTGCTCCTCGACGATTTCAACGCCGAGGGGTTTTCAAAAATTTCGTTTCTGGTGCCATCGGCATCAGCTGATCGCGATACCTACCGACAGTTGCTGGGGGTTCTTCAGAAAAGCCCCGGGCAATCACCTTTTACCATTAAAATTCAGATTCCAGGTGGCGGAAAGGTAACGCTGAAATCACCGACCCGTTTCAGAATAAGTTTGACACCCGGCCTGATCAAAGGCTGGGAAAAGATCTGCGGCAAAAACACTATAAAGATTGAATTCCCGCAGATCGAGATGCTGGTACGCAAAAATTTCCGACAGCGTCGTAATTTCAAGGTTGCAGAAGGTTAAGCCAAGAGGGGAAAAATGCCAGTTAAATATCTAAATCTGATGGTGTTTGCTGTGTTGTGCCTGTTTGCTCAGTCGGTCAGTGCCGTAGAACTCGATGATGTCTATCGCAATCTCGGCGATTATCAGATAGTTGCCACCCAGGGTGTCCGGCTTTATTTCCCGAATTCAGCCGAAAAAGCTGTGCCGAGAATTCTTGCCGGGTTTGCTGCGGTGCATGCCCAGCTCGTTCAGGTGTTTCCAGATCAGAAAAATTATGAGGCCACCGTTATTCTCAATGACCACGATGACCGCATCAGCAGTTCAGCTGATTCAGACTTCGACTGGATCAACCTTGGCATGTTTGAAGAAATCGGGGTGCTCTCGACCCGGGCTTATTCCCTTGAAAAGCGTTTTGCCATGCGCTTATCGACTATTATGATCTTGCGAACCCTCGCCGCTTCGAGCAATTCATGGCGCCGGCAACTCGCTATTTTTGCTGTGCCGCAATGGTTCATGGATGGCATGGCACTCAGCTACGCGTTTGAACTTGACTCGATTCATTTCAGTCGTCTGCTCGATATGGCCCGCCATGACCGCCTTTATTCTATCGATCAGTTGAGCACGATTCTCAGTCAGCCAACTCTAACCCGCGAAGAAATGACCTTTCAGGCCCACAGCATGCTCGAATTCTGGGAAAAAACCTATAAAAAGGGCGCAGCTCTTGAACTTATGAAAAGCATATTCAGAAAGCCAGCCTCATTCGATAAGCTTTTTCGCGCTCATTACGGCGTCAACCTTAATGAAGCCTACCGAAAATACCGCGAATACGTTTGTGAACGTTGCAGCGAACTCAAAGAAAAGGCAGCCGCTCAAGAGTTCACCATCGAAGATCTCGAAGCTGGCGGCAAATTTTTTCGTTCATTGCGGCAACTCGGCCCCGACGAAAAAATCTGGGTTTCGTCGCGCCGCTACAGCACCGAAACTTATGACCTCTTCTACAAAAAAGGCAATGGTCGGGTCAAAATGCTGCTGAAAAACGTTCACCCGCTGCTGATGGTCGATGAAATGTCACGCGAAATTATTATCGGCCGCTACCAGGTCAATCAGCATCGCCAGCGGCGTCTCGGGCTGTGGTCGGTCACTCCCGAAGGTCGTGAGAAGTGTCTTTCCAACGAAGCCGGCAGCTTTAAGCCGCTCGGCCGCAAATTCGGAAGAATATTTTACACTTCGATCAAAGGCGGCGTAACCCGCGTTATGTCGGTTGATCCTGAGTTCAAAAATTCGACCCAGGTTGAATTCGATTTTGGGCCTGACGTGAGACCCCTCGATCTGGCTTTGAGCAATTCCTGCCGCGAGCTTTATTATACCTGCGAAACCACTGATTTTAAAAAGCGCCTGGTCGTGGTCTCAATTGTTAAAGACGACGAAGAAAAGCAACCCCATGAAATTCTCGCCTCGCACGGCGATATCAGGTCGCTCGTCTGTCACGATGACCTGCTCTGGTTTGCCGCTGAAAAAGATTTTTCGACCACCCAGCTGTTTTCGATTGATCGAACCGGAAAAAAACTCGAAAAGCACTCTCAGCTGCCCGGCGGGGTCTGGGATATAAACCCGGTCGAAGATCGCATCGAAGTCGTCACCCTTGACAAGGGCGGTTTCTGGAAAACTTCGCTGCCCGATTCGATGGCGTGCGAAACAATTGAGCTGGCAGACGCGGTTCCGGTTGTTAAAAACGAATTCAGACCTGAGAAGACCAAGAAATACCGTAGCGAATACCATACCAGCTACTGGAAGCCTTTGCTGAGCGAAGACGAAGATGGCGCTGTATTTGGTATTTACAATTACCGCACTGACCGCCTTGATCGCAGCAGCATTGTTCTCGCACCAACCTACGGGTTTGCAAGCAAGAACTGGGGTTATAACAGTGTGTATATGCAAAGATTCGGCCTGTTCAAAGTTACTGGTTCGATCATCGATCATACCCGCAAAAAAAGTTATCTCGACAATGATTATTTCGAACGCAGCAGTGCGAAGGTTCTTGATGTCGCGTACCCGCTTAATCTCTCTACTACGCTTTCTCTAGGCGTCGATCTTACTCAGCGGCAAATTGCCGAGATTCCCGAAAACAGCCCCGGGCCGTTTCCGTCAGTCGGGCGTGACCACTCGTTCTATGGCCGGATAAATCATCGTGCTATTCGCACTGAACCATACTGGGAAGTCTTTCCGCGGTTGGGTCGCACTATAACTGCTTCGTATAAGCGTGGCAATGAGATTCTCGATGGTGAAATGAACTATGACAGCACTTCGCTGCGCTGGACAGAGCATCTTCCCGTTCGCGACATGGTTCTGACCTGCCGAACCTGGATTGCCGAAGACGACAAAGAAAACCAGATCCGTCGCCCTGACGATCTCAGCCTGGGTGGTGAAGACTTCATGCGTGGTTTTGACTCGGCCTTCAAATCAGGAGACCGGTTGCGGGCTTTTGCGCTGCATCTTGGCCGACCAGTTCGTTTTCAGTTTCCAAAGTTCATGAGTTTTATTTATAACGAATTTATGGTTGCCGAACTGTTCTGGGAAACCGGCGATGTCACCAATCAGGGAAATTTCCACTGGTATTCAGATAACGGCATCGAGATTCGCAGCCAGGTTCTTCTTCTGAAGCGTTTGCCGATGATCGTCAGAATCGGATTTGCAGCCCAGAATGGCTCAGATAAAACAAATACCTACTTTGCCATTGACCTTTCTGACCTTGCTGGAGTATTTCAGTAATAGACCTACCTTCATTCTCAGGATTTCGTGACCGCAAATGCAAAACTATCTGCTGAAAACCTTTTTTGTTGCCGCTCTGACCTTGAATGCCGTTGCCGGTTTTGCCATAGAACTGCAAGGGGGCCTGAAAAGCGAAATTCGTGGCCTGCTGAGTCAGTTTGCCGTCAAACTGCCGGTCAGCGATTTTGGCAAACTGCCTGATGGCCTCGAAATAATCGACGGCAAAGGTTATCGTGGTATTAAGATCAAACAGGGTAAACTGCTGATTAAGGTTCACACCTGGACCGGCAACGAAGGTCTGCTCGAAACCCACGAGAAGTGCCGCAAGGAAGGCGAAGAATCTGGAGCCGTAGATGCTCTGGTGGCTTCGATCAACGGAACCTTTTATTCACCACGCGGCGTTCTGGGTCAGGTTGTCTCAGAAGCCACGCTGCCGCCAGAGATCATACAGATTCCGGGGCGATTGTCACGCTGCTTCATTGCTTCGTTCAGAGGCGCAAAGAAGCGCCAGTTCTGGTATATTGGCGAGACCAGTTTCCAGGCCCAGGATTTGTTTGACCCATACAAACGCACCGAAGCCTGGTTCAACCGGTCAATCGTTTTTGACTCGGTTATTGATAATCTGCTGGGCGGTGGTGGCTGGATTCTTCGCAATCGCGAAGACGTTCACATGGAAGCCTATGATCGACAGCGCTTTCGCTTTCGCAAAGAAGATCAGACCAGTTGCAAAACCGTTGTGGCGCAGGACGAAGCTCGAAACCTTTATTTTCTTGTCTTTGCCAATGGCTTTAATTTTTACATGGTCGCCAGAACCTTTATCAAGGATGAGATTTTTGCCGGGGTTCGCGATGTGATTTTTCTTGATGGCGGGTCATCGTCTGCTATTGTGCTGAATGGCAAATATCTGGTTCCGCCGTTGTATATGGTTGACAAGGCCAGGTTTTCATGTATTCAGGTGCTGGTCCCGCCGACCACCTGGTAGAATCTCGGAGGCATTGATTGCCCTGGTATGCATATCCGGCTCTGGCTTTCAGGGGCAGAAAATATCTGCCAGATCGCTCTGCCACAAACGTTTTTGATGTAATTGTCGTCTCGGGTGATGCCTATGTTGATCACCCGGCTTTTCCGGCAGCTGTTATTACCCGGTTGTTGCAGCGTCTTGGTCTTAAAGTTGCCGTGATTGCCCAACCAGACTGGAACAGTGACAGCGATTTTCTCGTCTGGGGCCGGCCCGAGTTGTTTTTTGCGGTTGTTCCCGGGGCGATGGACAGCATGGTTGCCAACTACACCGCCAGCCGCATGCCCCGTGGCCGTGACCGCCTGTCGCCCGATGGTGAGCCTGGGTTGAGGCCCAAACGTGCCCTGCAGATTTACGTTCAAAAAATTCGCCAGCTTTTTCGCGATGCCGGCCTGGTGATTGGTGGTATTGAAGCGTCTCTTAGACGGTTTGCCCATTACGATTTCTGGGAAGACCGCCTGCGCGACCCAATTCTTGTTGATACTCCGGCTGATATACTCGTTTATGGCATGGCCGAGCCGGTAATTGAAAAAGTGGTCGATTGGTACAAGGCTGGCCGGCAGCCTGCCATTCCGCAGATACCTCAGACTGCCATGCGAGTTAAGCATGACAGCTGGCGCGAATGGTTGACCGAAAATTTTCTGCTGCTGCCTTCGGTCGATGAATGCCGGCAAAATGCCGAGGCGTTCATGAACATGACCCGCATAACCGACAGCTCAGTCAGACCAGGCGGAAAATCTCTCGTTCAGCAACATCCAAAAGGCGATATTATCTGTTTTCCGCCGTCGGCGGCCGACTATCTCGCTGAGACGACGATTATTGGGCAGTTGCCATATAACCGTCGTAGCCACCCGATTTATGAAAACCCTGTGCCAGGCCTTGAACCGGTGCAGTTTTCGGTGCAGTCGCATCGTGGTTGCCTCGGAGCTTGCAGTTTTTGCGCTCTCTCATTGCATCAGGGCCGCACAATCAGATCGAGAACCCCCGCCAGCATTCTGGCTGAACTGGCTTCTTTTGCCGAACACCCTGATTTTAAGGGCATAGTGCCTGATATTGGCGGGCCGGCAGTCAACATGTACGGCTGGGAATGCCGTGCCGGCGGTTGTGAACGCAATATGTGCACTCACCCGGTGGTCTGCCGCAACGTTTTAACGACTCTGAGGCCGTTGGCGGAATTGCTGAAGGCGGCAGTCGCCGTTCCCGGTATCCGCAGAGTTTTTCTTGGCTCGGGCTTGCGCTACGACCTGATCAGGCCCGAAGAGTGGGATCTCTTTGAATACATTATTTTTAATCATATTTCAGGTCAGCTCAAAGTGGCCCCTGAACACTTTGACAAAAAAGTTCTAGGCCTGATGCGCAAGGGTGAAAATGCTGATTTTGCGGCCTTTGCCCGAAAATTCTACGCTTCCTGCGAACGGGCCGGCAAAAGGCTTTTTCTCGTGCCATACCTGATGACCGCTTTCCCGGGCAGCGGCGATGCAGACCAGTTACTGGCCCGAATGATCAACGAACTGCATCTCGCGCACGAGCAGCTTCAAGAATTCACGCCAACTCCCGGCAGCATGGGGACTGCCATGTTCTACACAGGTCTCGATCAGCACGGAAACCAGATCAAGGTAGCTAGAAAGCACTCTGAACGCATGCAGGGCCGCAATCAGATTCAGGGCGGTCGCCCCCCGGCCAGACAAGCCCCTGAAGACCGCCCCCGCCGGTCGCCACCCCCCCATAAAAAAGCCCGGCGATGAGCGTCAACCACGAAATTACCGATTTTTTTCGCCAGAATGAGCTGCTGTTTGTGGATGAAATTGATCGCCTGCGCCGCCAGCCCTCGCTGGTTTCGGTCTGCCCGGGCAATGCGCTGCAAAACGGCGGTTGGCTGTTTATGGCAGCCGAATCGGCCAGCGGTGACTGGAACCTGGCCCGTCTTCTCGGTGACCCACACGGCGCCATCGAAGCCCTCGGCCGTCTACCAGACGTCGAATCTCAGTTGCTTGTTCCGGAGCCAGTTGCCAGGTTGTTCGCCCGCCAATTGTTGCCACAACCTGCGTTGCTGAATTTTGTCGATGCCGAAGTTAATGATTACGCTGTCAGTAACGGTAACTCTCTGCCGACAGGGTTTAATATTGAAATCAGGTTCGCCAGACCACTTGCAGCGAGTGCCGCTGTCGATGCGACTCTGGCCGACCAGTTGTCGGTCTTTTTGCTTGCCGATGGGCAGGTTCAGGGTTATGTAAAAACCATCCGGCACAGTCAGAATTTTTCTGAAGTGTACATTGAGCTGAAACCGGCAGTGCGCGGGCGTGGTCTTGCACCAGAACTGCTGCGTCAGGCGGTTCTGGCCCTGCGCAGTCGGCACCGGAGACTGTTTTATTCTGTTTCTGCCGATAATGCTCCTTCACTTGCTACCGCAAGGCGAGTCGGCCTGCAGCCAGCCTTCAAACTGGCAAGGTTTTTAAAGCCACAGTCAGGTTAAGCCGCTGCTGCCCTGTTGCTGTCACCGCTTTCCCAGCTGATTGATTGATAACTGCATAATTAAAACTCCCCCTGATAAATCATAAACAGGCCCAACTGATATGCCGGGCCGTCGAACAGACTCTATTTTCTTTTGGCAGGTTTCAAAAGTGCATTATGAAAAAAGCAGGGTCGGGTCGGTTAAGTAGCCTGTCTGGGGTAGCATCATTTATGCAGTTATCAATTATTTCTTCACGACAACGGCAGCGTGATGGTAAATTAATCTCAATTAAATCGAATTTTGCACGTTGCTATTTTAAGAAAGTGGGGCGCCGATCAACCCGGTATCGAGAATGCTTGAATGACACAAAAACCTGTTATCATGCTGCTTCCCTATGAAAGCTGCTCGGGGCTTGAACTTTTTGGCCTGCGCTTTGCCGGCGACCTGCAAAGCCGCGGTTACCCAGTCAAAGTTGCCGCTCCCAGCGGTTCGCTGCTTGACCAGCAGTGTCGTGCACGTGGTTTACAACTCTGGCCATTTCCCGCCACCGTTAAATATGACCTGAAAGCCTGGCCAGCCTGTTACCAGATGCTCAAAGAACTCAACCCCGCAGCCGTAATCGCATTTAGAACCCAGATGATGTACCCGCTGCATTTTGCAAGACTCATGGCCCGCCGGCACCCGAAACTTTTTCTCTTTTACCGGATCGGGGTTGGCAATCATTGGCGCATTGACCCGCTGCACCGTCTTATGTTCGGGCAACTCAGTGCCGTGGTGCCGAATGCAGATTACGTGCGCGACAAGATTCGCAAATTCTGGGGCATCGACGCCGCCAGGGTCGTCTGCATTAAAAGTGGGGTCGATATCGAAAAATACCGCCCCGACCATGCGCGCCGCGCCTCGGTGCGTGGGCCACTCGGCCTCGGCACTGATGATCTTCTCATCGGCTCATCCGGCCGCATTCACCCCGAAAAGGGTTCAGAAATTCTGCTCAGGGCTTTGTTTGAAGGCGATGGCCCGGGGCGGGCCAGAGATAATGTGCATCTGCTATATGTCGGGCGCGAATACCAGCCTGGATACACCGCACATCTGAAGCGTATAGCTGCCGAACTCGGGGTCGAAAAGCGCTTTCATATCATGGATTTTCGCAATGACATCGAAACGGTCTATTCAGCCCTCGATCTCTTTGCCTTCGCGGTAACTTCTCATGAAGCCTATGCCTACGTGGTTCTTGAAGCGATGGCTTCGGGCGTGGTTCCGGTTATCCCGGCTACTGGCGGTATGTCTGAAATGTTCGCAGACCGAAAACAGGGTTTCTTTTTTAAACATCGAAATACCGATTCATTAAAGGCTGCCTTGCATTTGGCTCTTGATATGCCTGCCACCCAGTTGCGCTCAATGGGTGAAGCCGCCCGCCGTCACATGGTTGCTACTGCTGACTGGCACGACATGATGTCCAGATATCTCGACCTTTTCAAAAAAACATCGGTCGAAGGTTTTAACGGGGTTGACTTGGCATCATCTCGCCTCTAGAATGACACTATCCGGGTTAATATTTCCGGGCAGGAATGGAATGAGTGAGGAAAGAAAATGAAAGCAGTTATCATGGCCGGTGGTTTTGGTACGCGCTTGCGTCCGATTACATGCAATATTCCCAAACCGATGGTGCCGTTGGCAAATTTGCCGATGATGGAGCATATTGTTAATTTGCTCAAACAGTATGATTTTAAGAAAATCTGTTCAATACTCTACTTTCAGCCCGAAGTAATCACTAAGTTTTTTGGTGACGGTGCTGATTTTGACATCGAGATGGAATACCAGATGGCAACCGCCGATTTCGGCACGGCCGGTAGCGTTAAGAATACCGAAGAAAAGCTTAAAGATGAGCCTTTTATAATTATTTCCGGTGACGTGCTGACTGATTTTGATCTTTCAGAAGCCATCAGATTCCACCAGGAAAAGAAAGCGATGGCCACCATGGTGTTGACCAGGGTAAACAACCCGCTCGAATACGGCGTGGTAATTACCGCTGACGATGGCAAGATCATCAGATTCCTCGAAAAGCCAAGCTGGGGCGAAGTGTTCTCAGATACCATCAACACGGGCATTTATATTCTTGAACCCGAAATTTTTAAATACATACCAGCCAAAACTGAATTCGATTTCAGCAAGAATCTGTTCCCCCTGATGCTCAAGGAAGGCCTGCCACTCTATGGCTACATCGCTGAAGGCTACTGGAAAGACATCGGCAATCTCGAAGAATATATGCTTGCCCACCAGAACGTTCTTAACGGCGAAGTTAAACTTAATATTCCGGGCGAACGCCTGAATATTATCGGTCGCGACGTCTGGATCGGCAAGAACAGCAACATCTCTGCCAAGGTTAAGTTCAAGGGTGGGGTAATCATTGGCCAGAACTGCGTTATCGAAGACGGTGTCGAACTTGAAAACTGCGTGCTCGGCGATGGCTGCGTTATCTGCAAAAATACCCGCATCAAAAAGGCCACCCTCTGGGATGGCGTTCATGTCGGCGAAAATTCACGCATTGATGAGTCGGTGATCAGCAGCGAAACCCATATCGAAGAAAGGGTCGAAGTCGAAGCCGGCGCCATTATCAGCGAAGAGTGTCGCATTGGCAAGGGCGCCGTTATTCGCGAAAACGTAAAAATCTGGCCCAAGAAGCAGGTCGAAGATGGTTCAACCGTTTATGCCAGTATCATCTGGAGCGACAAATGGACTAAAAACCTGTTTAATGATTTTGGTATTTCGGGTCTCGCCAATATCGAAATCACCCCGGAAATGGCTTCGAAAATTGGTGCCGCCTTCGGAACCACCCTGCCTAAAGAATCCAGCGTTATTGTCTCACGCGATTCACATAAGATCAGTCGTATGATCAACCGTGCCATTATCTGCGGCTTGAGTTCAACTGGTATAAATGTTGCCGATCTGCGGGTCACCCCGGCGCCAGTATCGCGTTACAAGCCAGGTGCATTTATGCGCGGGGGCGGCGTTCATGTCAAAGTTGCCAGCGATAATCCCAACCAGCTCGAAATAAGGGTTTTCGACGTCGAAGGCCGCGACATTTCAGTGGCACAGAAAAAGACGATTGAGCGTCTCTTCAACCGTGAAGATTTCCGCAGGGTTGCTATTAATGAAGTCGGCGAAATTACTTTTCCACCGCGGGTTCCCGAAAATTACAGCGAAGAACTGCTGCGCCGCATCGATGTTGAAGCGATCAAACAACGTCGCCTTAAAGTGGTCATCGATCACGCTTTCAGCGGCGGCAGCGGCATTTTTGATACTTTCCTCGGCAAGTTGAACTGCGAAGTTATCGCTCTGAACGCCTACCACGACGAAGCGAGGGTTCTGACTATCAAACCCGAACATTCTCAGGCCAGTGTCTCTTCAATCGTAAAATCGCTGGGTGCCGACCTTGGCATCATCATGGGCGATGGAGCAGAACGCATTACTTTTGTAGATAATCAGGGCCGGGTTATTCTCGGTGAAGAAGCCCTGGTAGTCTGGGCCAAAATGATTATCGAGCTGAACCCTGGCGCCCGCCTGGCTGTGCCGGTAACCACCACTCATGAACTCGAAAAACTGGCAGACAAATTTGGTGGCAGCATCATTCGCACCAAAACCAATGCCCGTGCCCTTATGGATGCCGCCCTGAATGACAAGGTCGTCTGCAGCCTTGACGAATTTGGCGGTATTATTTTCCCCGACTTTCAGGCTGCCTTTGATGGCATTTTTGCCACCATTAAATTGCTTGAATACGTTTCCAGGCTGAAAAAGCCACTTTCCGAAATCGTTGACAGCGTTCCCGAATTTTTTGCGCGAACTACCCGCATTCCCTGCCCCTGGGAAGAAAAAGGCAAGGTTATGCGTTACGCCATGGAATTCGCCAAAGATAAAGAAACCCGCCTCATCGATGGTGTTAAGATCATGCTTGCCAACGATGAATGGGTGCTTATTCTGCCAGACCCTGATCGCCCGTTTGTAAACATTACCGTAGAAAGCACCAGTGAGAAGAAGGTTACAGACCTGCTTGCCAAAACAGTCGCCCGGGTGCAGGAATGGGAAAGCAAGGCTGAATGAGCCGTTCTTAAATTACTGCCGAAAAGGCGGGCTGCAGCACCTGTGGGTGTTGCAGCCCGTTTCTATTTCTTTTGGCCGCCAGTTGAGGCAGTTTGTTGTTCTATCTGGTTTTTGCAGGTTTGATTAAAAAACCTTGCTACCCGAAATATACAGGCTGCTAACCCTGATATCCTTGATTCTTGATGGCGGAACCATGAACGGGTCTTCGCCGAGGCAGACGAAGTCGGCGAGTTTTCCGGGGCGAAGATGACCGCGCTGCGCTGTTTCACCGCTGAACTTGTGCGGTTCACTTATAAAGAGCGACAGTGCTGAGTTCAAATCAATACGTTCGTCAGGGTTGGTATGGTTAACCAGGGCATGAATGCCAAGCAGCGGGTTTATGGGGGTAACGGGGCTGTCAGAGCCGCATGCCAGGCTGACTCCCATGTCGAGAATGGTTTTAAAGGGGTTACACCCGGCTGCCCGCTGTTTGCCGAGACGTTGCGCGTAGAGACCGGTGCTGCCGCCCCAAAAATGATCGAAGACTGGCTGAATGCAGATCATGGTGCTGGTGTCGCGGGCCGCCATGATGGCTTTATCAGAAGGCAGAATAAAGTGTTCAATGCGATGGGGCAGGGCAGGGCGCCCGAATTTTTCGCCGGCCCATGTATAACAGGCGGTCACGGTTTCGATTGCCTGGTCGCCAATCGCGTGCAGAGCCAGTTGCAGACGATTGTTAGCAGCTGTAGTCAGCAGGCGTTCAATATCATCAGCCTTGAGATATTGAGAGCCGCTTGTAGCCGCGTCGGCGTAGGGTTCGTGCATTGCTGCTGTCCGGGTGCCGATTGACCCATCGACAAGCAGGCAGCCGCCCATTCGGTTCCATTTTCGTTTGAGCGGCAGGGCCGGGTTGCCGGATTGATGATAAATAACGCCATGCAACGGGCTGCCGGCAAAGTAGTCGGCGGCGGCAACCGTTTCAACTTCGGATTCTTCTGAACCTTCGAGCGCGTGAACCGTTGCGACGCCATTTTTGAAACATTCCTGAGCCGCCAGCTCAAGCCCTTTGCGTTTAAAATCGCGAGGCAGCAGGCTGTTCAGCTTATACGAGAGAAAATTGTATTCTTCGCCCCTTATCAGGCCATCTTTGACTGCCAGCGCCGGAAAAATGCTTCTGGCCCACTCAAGCGCCCGGGTATTGACCACCGCCGAATGCAGATCGGCACGCGCCAGCCAGATAAATGCCGATTTGCTGACCTGGTCAAGCTCATCACGCGTCGGCAAGCGTTTTTCGCGCAATTTTGACTCCTGCATGTTCCAGCCGAGTACATATTCATGACTGGCGGCCTCATTGCGCAACATGGCCAGTATAGCCGATATGGAAGTGGCGTCTTCAAGACGGCAGCCGAGAAGAGTGATGCCGGTCTGGGTAAAATGCACATGCGCGTCGGCGAAGGCCGAAAATACTGTGGCACCACCCAGATCGATACCGACCGAACCATCGTCAGGAAATGGTAATTGAAAGCCGGTCTGCATCACCACGCCATCGGTGACCTGCATGGTGTCGAAATCCTTGCGTGAGTAGTCAGGCAGATTCCGCCCGGAAAAATTAAAGAAGAAGGCTCTTTTTGGGGGCAAATTACTGTTGGTAGTCATGCGAACGTCAGAACGGCAATTTTCTATAAAAGTTGTAAGCAGCTGCAAAACACTGGGCAAGCCAGTTTAACGGCGGCAGCAGCAGGGCGGCCAGTGGGCCAAGCAGCCTTGAAAGCCTGGTGACCCGCAAAAACCAGAAAACCACAAAAAAAAGACTGCAACCAGCCAGCAGCAGCCCCGAATAAAATAGCCAGACACCGGATTTGCTGCATGGGCGACACAGAGTATCAAGGTGACAGGGCTTGATGCTGTTGCCAAGAAGCCGGCAGGCTATATGGGCCGGAATTGCCCTTGAAACAGGTCGAACGGCACACTCTTGGTTCAGGTTTTTCAGTAATACCATAACAGCGATTTTACCAGAACCCGCACCCGGCTTCAACTGATTTTCAGCATTTCCCGGTCAAATGCCGGCGACTGATAAAATCATTCTATGAGTGATTTTAAGGTTTTAAAAATCCGCGTTAAATGGTAAATTGTCAGTATGAGCGATCTTGAAACCACTTCTGGCTCCAGTGACGGATTCGGCCTGATGCCGGTCTGTTACCAGCCCGGGCCACTTAAAAAGCTTTTTGGTCATACTTCTTTTCGGCTCGACGCCGAAGGAATTGCGGTCGGGGCGGGCAGTTCGCCGCGCGAAATTGCCTGGGCCAATGTTGCGTCTGTAGGCAATGAAGCCGGCAAGGTTTTTCTGCATCTGAGAACCGGGTCACCGGTGGTGCTTAAATGCGGAGCCGGTGCCGGGCGGGTTGCGGCTCTTGCAGCACGGTTGCTGGGTGAATACGATGAATTTCATCTGGTCTACGATCAGCCAGGCCCGCTTTCGGTTGCAAATGGCATGGCGATTTTTTCCAGGTGTCTTAATTTCAGGGGTCTGCCATACGTCAGGGCCGTTGATGTTTTGCTAAAAACCGCTGCTGATAACAATTTTACTGATGTTCATCTCGAACCAGTCAGTTCAGGGCAGGTTAAGGTGACTTTCAGGCTGGCCGGCGAAGTCAGACCTGCCCTGGAACTCTCACATGCCGATCATGCAAGAGTTACTGCACGGCTGAAGCATCTGGCTGGTTGTTTGTCGCACGTTACCGATACGGCCCAGGAAGGCGCCTTTCGTCAGGGTTCTTTTTCGGTGCGAATTTCGACATTTCCGGCCAGCGGCGGCGAGCGGGTCTCACTACGAATAATCACCGCCCTGCGCTTTGCCCGGGTCGCCGACCTTGGCTGGAACCCTGACATTGCTGCCACCTGGCTCTCTCAGATCAGGTCGGGCCGGGGTTTGTATATTATTTCCGGGCCGGTGGGCAGCGGCAAGACCACCGCCATGTACGCAACTCTCTCTGAGTTGTCGGCTGGCGACAACGGGCTGCGCCTGGTAACCGTAGAAGACCCGGTTGAAGCTGTGATTCCGGGTATCTGTCAGTCTTCTCTCGATCAACTCCGCGAGAAAGACCTGGCAGCTGCATTTAAACACCTGTTGCGCCAGGACCCTAATGTGATCGCCCTGGGTGAAATCCGTGATCTGAAATGTATAAAAGAAGCTTTGCAGGCTGGTCTTTCAGGGCATCTGGTCATGGCAACCTTTCATGCCGGTTCGATTGATGAGGCTCTTGATCGTATCAGGCAGATGGGCGGCGATGATCAGCTTGTTCTTTCGGGCCTCAAAGGGGTTCTTCATCTTGATCTGCAATGCCAGCAGGGCAAAATAATGCCCAAAGTTGATTTTGCCAGTTTTGACGGGCATGAATTGAGGAAATGCTTATGAATCCTGCCAGTTTTTATGCTTTTGCCAGTACTTTCGAGCAGCGCGAGGTCTCTATGCTGCATCTTGGCCTGTTGTTGTGTGATGCCATGCCGTTGCCGCAGGCGCTACGACAGATTGCGATCACCGCAGAAGACAGAAAAGTCAAGGTTGCCGCCGCTCGTGCCGCCGAACTTATGGCGGCCGGTAATTCTGCCTCCGATGTTTTTGCCCGCTCAGAAATGAAGGCGTTTTCGCCGCGGGCCCGTTATATTCTGGCCTCGCCACTGACTGAAGACCTCAAGGGTCGCCTGCTCAGCGGTTGGCGCTTTAACAAGACCTCAGCTTTTGCAGTTTTGGAGCATCTTTATTACCCGGCTCAGATTTTAGTATTTGGGATGCTGGTTGTTTTCTTTCTGGCAATGTTTGTGTTGCCGCAGTTTCGTGAGATAATGATGGGCAGCGGCATAGAACCACAGGGTGTGCAAAGCTGGGTGTTTAAGGTTTTTTTTGAGCACGATATTCTCGCTATTCTTTTTGCGGCCCCGGCGGTTTTTGTTGTTCTGATGGCTGTCGTATTTTTCGTCAGCAAAACGTTTTTTGGCGCTTATAAAAGCTTTGACGAGCTGAATCTGTTGCGGCTTTTGAAGGCTGTGCCCGCTGCTGATCGCTTTAAAGTGCTCGAAGTCATGGCAGCACCTCATAATTTTCCGCGACTGGGGGTTAAGCTTAAAGCTTTTGCCCGGGCGATAAACAACGGTGAAGAAATTATCCCGGCCTGTCGTGAAGCCGGTCTTGACAGTGCGATGGCCTGGTTTGTTCAGCTGTCGGCAGGTCATGACGAGAATTCTCTCATTCTTGAGCAGGGTGCTCAGATGCTCGAAAGTCAAGTTAACTGCGCCTTAGAACGCTCCGGTCGCATGCTTGAAATCTTCAGTGTTCTGATGCTGGGCCTTGGTTTTGGGCTGATCACCTACACGGTTTTTCAGTCGATGATCACCATTATGATGGGGGCAATTTCATGAGCGATCAGCAGAATCGTCGCGAAACCATAGTTTTCTGTCAGTTGCTCTCTGTATCGCTACGCAGCGGCCAGCCCCTCCCTGAAGCCCTCAGCCACCTCGGCGCTTCGCTTGATAACCAGGCTGCATTGTGGGCGAAGAACCTGGCCCAGAAATTGTCGCAGGGCCACCCGGTCGAAGAGATCTGCCGTGAAATGGCGGGTTTTGATCCGGTGCTCGCCAGGCTGATGCCACTGCTTGGCGATGGCAGGCTCCTCAGAATTCTCGAGATCTATACCGGCTTTCTCGTCAACCTTGAACGGGTTCGCGACAACCTTAAATCTGCTCTCTTCTACCCGACAGTCGTGGTAGGCCTGCTGCTCGCCAACCTGCTGCAACTTAATTTTGGCCTGTTTCAACAGGTTTATCTCAGCTCGTCAGCCTCTGCAGAACCTCTGCCTCTGGCTCTTCGGGCGTTATACTTCGCCGAACCCGGCATGTGGCCCATGGCGCTCCCAATACCGCTGCTGATGCTTATTGCCTTCATCGGCATGTTCAGATCGATGGCCATCGTAAAAATCGACAGCCGGTCACTGCTTGCCAGACTTGCCAGATTCAGCGAAGCACTGCGTCTTCAGGAAACCGGCAGAATCCAGGGCGTCATCAGCCTGTATCTTCAGGCTGGCCAGCCACTGGTTAAGGCAGTTGCCAACGCGGCAGAACTGGCTTCTGACTTCGATGCCGCCTCACTGGCGCTCGTGGCTAAATCACTTGGTGATGGCGAAACGCCGGCCGGAGCCTTTTCTTTCAGCCCGGTTCTGCAAAACTTTGCCGAAGGCACCCAGGATGCAGAGACCCTCGCCGAGCGCATCGAGTATGCTTCCGAAAGCAATTACCGCCATTCATACAGCCTGCTCAGAAATATCTCGAATAAGATGATGCTGGTCGCACTGCTTCTCACCGGTCTCTTCGTGCTGCTGGTGACTTCCGGAGCCTTTGGCTCATACTACTGGGCAGTCTGGAGTATATGATCATGAAAACAAGAACCGGTATGACCCTCATGGAAATGTCGCTGACCATAATGCTTGCCTCGATTGTGCTCTCGGCTCTTTTTAACCTCTCAGATATACAACGCAACGTAATTCGCAGATTACAGCACAATACCAGCGCTATTTATCTTCTCGAAAGTTGCAAAAACCAGATAAAATACGAAATCGACCACGGAACGGCCCCCGCTGACCTGAGCGCTGAAAGCCTGGCTGCTCTGGTCGAGAACCAGGACTGGAAAATTGAATTGCTGCCGCAAACCGAACCCGGCAAAGTGGTAGTCACTCTGCAGAATCTTAAGGGTGGCCGCTTCGGGGTCATCTACCAGATGGAGGTAAAAACCCAATGAAGAGTTCCGGTTTTACCCTGATCGAATTAATGATTGTCATCGCCTTGCTCAGCATCACCATGACATATCTTTACCCGGCCATGCAATCGGTTGTGCAGCAAGATCGCCACCAGCAGTTTGCTCTAAAAGATGCGGCCACTCTCAGCAACTTTTATGGTCTGATGACCCGGGAGTTGCGTCTCTGTCAGAATGTTGTTTCGGCAGATGAAAAGGGCGTGCGCTTCAGCGACGACCGGGCTATTAAAGTTCTCGACGGCGGCAAGAGCATTGCCATCGGCACCCGGGTTATCAGGCTCGAGAGCGGGGCCAGGGTCTGGGGGTTCGAAAAGGTTGACGACCGCACTTTTTCAACCCAGATTCGCAACGGCAGCGACAAGATCAGGGTTCTCTGGCGCACAGGAGCAGATCATGAATAGAAAAGGCTTCTCAGTGTTTTTGATGTTTCTGGTAATCATGCTGGTGCTTTTTGCCGGGTTTTTTGCCCGCAGCCTTGAAATACTCAGTGTCGGCCGCATGCAGCAATCATACCTGCAAAAAAATGCTTCGATTATTCAGGTCCCTGCACCTGAATCTATACCATTAAACAGCATAATTCCTGGCACTGACCGCTAGGCATGAGCCAGGAAGCGCACAATATTTCGCTTCGACTCGAATCTTCTGTAGCAAAAGAGCGACAGCAGGGTATTGTGTTGGCTGCCCGGGGCAACCTTGTGGCTATGATCCCCCGGATCACAGCCATTGCCGGCTCAGACCCTGACCAGGAAACCCGATATTTTGCCCGCAAAGCTCTTGAGCATCTGCAGCAAATCGCCCAGCCTTCAGAGCCAGAACCAGACAAATTCTCGGCTGTTGATATCGAAAAACTTTTCAATTCAGAAGACCCGCACGCCAGGTTCGCCGGTCTCAAAAAGGTGCTCGTCGAAAAAACGCCCACCGGCCGATTTCTGCTGCTCGACGCTCTGAGCCGCGAGCCTATCGTTCAAATTCGCGCCAGCCTGATCATCGGCGTTGGTCATTTTCGCAATCCTGAAGATATCAAGGTTATCGCACCTTTTTTGAAGAACGAAGACGCGAGGGTGCGCTCGAATACAGTTGAAGCCCTCGCTCTGATTGGTGGCGAAGAAGCGTTGCGCCATGTTGTCTCGGTCATGTCTGATGACGACAACCGCGTTAAAGCCAATGTCTTAAAGGCCCTTCAGGGCGTTGGCGGGCCCTCACTGTTCAACCTGCTGAAAGCTATGGCGGTTGATGAGAGGCCATGGGCAAGGGCCTCGGCTGTTTTTGCCTTTACGCGCATCAAATCGCCCCAGTCACTGGTGGCTCTGGCAACAATTGCCCAGTCCGATAATGACCCGGGGATTCGTGCAAGAGCTTTGCATGCCATCAGAGTCGAAAAAGATGCCGGAAACCCGGCGGCAGCAGTAATTCTCGATAAGCTTGAAGCGGTTCAGGCTTTGCCGCAGGTCGCAGCAGCGCCTTTGGTCGTTGAACCCATCGATGGCATGGAGTTGCATGAATTTCTTGCCAGCCCAGAGACGGCCAATCGCTATCTTGCTCTGACCCATTTCAATCAGAATAATCTTGCCGAATTTCAGGAACATTTCATCAAGGCTTTTGAGACTGAAGAAGATTATTTTTTGCTCGCTTTGATGCTTAACCTGGTCAGAGATTTAAACATCGCTCCTTGCTTTAACCGGGTTCGAGTGCTTCTTAACCATCAGGATGAAAGAATCAGAGCCAATGCGATCGAAGCTCTGGCTGTGATCGATATGGCACGTGCCTGTGACTATTTAGTGCCGATGCTCGAAGACAAGAACAGTCGCGTGGTTGGCAATGCCGTTCTTGCCCTCCGAAAAACCTCAAAGATCGATCTGATCGTTGAGCTGAAAAAAATGCTGAGCCGGGGCCGCGAGTCGTTCAAACATAGTGTTGTTTATATTCTTCAGCAGGTCAAAGAGCCACTGGCTGTCGGTATTATCGAAAAACTGATTCGCGACCCGAACCCAAGACTGCGTGATAAAGCATTCGCGGCTCTGCAATCTTATGCCACCCAGAAAATACCGGGTGCAGCAGCCCTGCTCAGAGATGTCGAGAAACAGATTGTTCTTGACCGCAATCGGGATTCATTTTTTGAAAACAGCCTCGATGTTGCTTTTGCAGGAGTTATCAACCTGATCAAGGCAAAAACCAAGGGTGATGAGGCTCCGGTAGAAAAGGTTGTTTTTGAGCGCACTCCGCAGTCAGAACGCGCAGCCCTTCTCAGTCTGGCAAGCCACTGCCATGAATTAAAGCTTGTGGATTCGCGCACCATTGAGTCGCTCGACCTGCTCGATAGAGAATTGAAAACGGTCGAAAAACTGATTCTTCAGGCGACCTCATCTGGCGAAACAGCTATTAAAGGCATCGAAGAAGCGACAAAGCGGGTTTCTGAAGAACAATTGCTGATTCTCGAAAAAAACAGTTTGATAGCACGCCGTGAAGCAGTTCTGGCAGCCTTCGCCTTCGATTATTTCAATAATCGTTCTGCCCTTGATTCAAAAACTTTGTCATTGTTGAGATCAGATTTCGGCAGAGTCGAAGGCAGTCTTTGCTCGGTTGTGCCTCAGCAGGCTTTTACCATGCTGCCTGGCAAAGATGCAGCGGTCAGCGAGATTTTTGACGTTACCATGCGGCTTTATCAAAAACACGTTTATCTTTTTTCAAAAACCACCATGGTGCTATTTATGAAATGGGCACTGGGCTTTATTATTCTGTCAGGGGTTGGCGGCTTTTTTATGGCTCTTTTTCCGCCGGTCGCGTTTATGTTTTTGGTTGGTTTCGTGCCATATTATGCTTATAAATCCCTGGGAATGCTTGTTGAATGGAAGATTCTCATGGCACTGATGGTTGAAGACTATATTCATGGCCGTGAAGTCGATAAAGAACACCTGACTGACAAAGTCGCCACACTTTTTAAACCGGTTTTTGACAATTCTATTAAAAAGCATCTGTTGCTGAGTTTGTGGCTGATGATCGCACTGTTCTGCGGTGGCGTGATTTTTCTGGCTGCCGGCATTCTTGGGCGCGACGGCATCATTTTTTCACTCGGCACTCTCGCTGCAGTTGTGGTCGGCATGCTGATTATGGCTTCGGTCTATTTCAAGTATCTGCTGGTTGAGCCGGCTTCAATTCTGCTGCCAGGCAAAGACCCATTCGTCATTTCTGAAAAATACTTTATGAACGACCGCCTCAGGCTCGCCTCTCTCTTTATTTTTGCAACCTTCATCATGATGATCATCACCGGCACTTCAACCGAGATCATGACCTTCTTTATGCCGGTGTTGCCAGCTATTATCGCAATTATCGTGATTCAGGTTCTCTCTTTTGTTTCAGAGATATGCCTGGCTCCGATCGTTTTTTCGAACATTGTTATTTATTGTCTGATGAATATCAGGCAGGGCGAAAAGCCTTAGGCACGACCCGAGCGCCGAAAAAGAGTTCCCAGGGCCAGCCCGCCGAGAAACCCGAATATGTGGGCATCAAAAGCCACGTTGGCGCCAAACTTCCCCGACTGCGACAACTGCAGCATGTTCAGAAGCAGGTAACAGCCAAGAACCACGATGGCCGGCACATCGATACGTCTGATAAAAAACCAGATCGGGCAAAAATAACTGGTGATCTTGTTGCGCGGAAACAGAACCAGATAGGCACCCATGACGCCACTTACGGCGCCGCTCGCACCGATCATCGGAACTCCTGAAGCACTCTGAATAAGAGCGTGCGCCATACTTGAAAAAACGCCCACAATCAGGTAAAAACCTACAAACAGTGGCAGGCCCATTTTTTCTTCAACGTTATCGGCAAAGATCCAGAAAAACCACATGTTGGTGAGAATATGCATCCAGCTGGCATGCAGAAACATACAGGTCAAGGGCATCAGCCATACCCAGAATGCCGATGATCGCACTGTCAGTATTTCGGACTGTAACCTTGCCAGTTCGTTTGCCTCGCCTTTGCCAAGACGTTTCGCTGCCGGCGTTTCAATGCCCAGGTTTTGAGCACCGATCTGGTATTGACTTTGGCCGCTGAAAAAAGCCTGGGGAACCAGCCCGTGACGGTAGATGAAATGTATCTGCTTCATCTGACCTGTTTCGCCGATACCCAGAATGACTGTGTAAAGATGCACGAGCAGGCACAGCCCGATGATCGTGTAACTGACCATCGGAACTGTTTTTACCGCTTCATTATTCTGATCGTGCAGGGGAAAGAACATTTATTTAAGCCCGGAATGCCTCAATAGAGCATCGGTTGAAGCATCACGTCCACGAAACATCCGGTAAACTTCAGTCGGATGTTTGCTGCCGCCAAGCGCAAGAACCGTATCGCGATACTTGCGACCGAGCCGCCTGACGGCCTCTTCGTTTTCGATACCTGCTTCCTCAAAGGCTGCGAAGGCATCAGCGCTGAGAACTTCGGCCCATTTGTAGCTGTAATAGCCCGCTGAATACCCACCCGAGAAGATGTGCGAGAAACCGCAGAGAAACCTTTCGTGCTCGTAAGGCGCCATGACGCCGGTTTCGGCAGCAATGCGCCGTGCTGCGGCGAAAGGCGATTCACTGCCGTTGACGTCGTAGTAATGATGCAGATAGATGTCGGTTTTGCCGAATTCAAGCTGGCGAAGCATGGCAGCACCGGCCCTGAAATTTTTGGCAGCCCTGAGTTTCTCGAAAAGGGCGTCGGGCAGGGTCGCGCCGCTTTCGTAATGCCGGGCCATACCGAGAAGGGTAGGGCGGTTGTAACACCAGTTTTCCATGAACTGACTCGCCAGTTCGACCGCATCCCATTCTACACCGTTGATGCCGGCAGCTTCAGCCTCATCGATGACGGTCAGCATGCCCTGAGTGCCGTGGCCAAATTCGTGAAACAACGTCGTTACTTCGTTAAAACTCATCAGCGAAGGCTTGCCATCAACCGGCGGCGTCCCATTGCAGACCAGGTAAATGACTGGAAGCCGCGGCTTGCCGTCAATCAGCCGCCGCCCGAAACATTCGTTCATCCAGGCGCCGCCGCGTTTCTCGGCCGGACGCGAGTAGGGATCGATGAAAAAATGCGAGATCGTCTGACCCGATTCGTTATTGATATCGAAAAATTCGACATCTTCGTGCCAGCGGGGCACGTCTTGTTGCTTCGATTTGCTGATTTTGATACCAAACAGACGTTCTGCCAGGCTAAAAAGACCCTCAAGAACGCGCGGCAACGGAAAATATGGGCGCAGCTGGTCATCGGTAAAGTCGTAGAGCTTCTCACGCAGTCTTTCAGACCAGAATGCTACATCCCAGTGGGCGAGGGGTTCGTGCTGGCCCGAATCGGCCGCCATTTTTTTAAGCTCTTCAAGTTCTTTGAGCGCGATGGGGCGGGCAGGTTTTTCGAGTTCTTTGAACATTTTTTCGACCGCGGTGACATCGGGCGCCATTTTTGTGTCAAGACTCAGTTCGGCGAAGGTTTTGAAGCCGAGAATCTGCGCTTCTTCACGCCTGAGCTTCAGCAGCTCACTGATAATTTCTGAATTATCAAATTTTTCGCTGGAGGCACGGGTGACGCTGGCATGATAAACCTGACGGCGTTGTTCGCGGTTGCGGCTGTGCTGCAGAAACGGCCCTGAACTCGGGTAATCGAGGGTAATTCGCCATGGGCCGTTTTCGGGGTCGGCTTTCTGGCCGGGCTGACCCTTTTCTTTGGCGTATGATTGCGCGGCAAGTTGTCTGAGATTGTTCGGCCAGCCTTCAGTGTCGGCACGGGCTGTGATGATCAGTTCGTAAGCTTTGGTGGCATCAAGAACGTTGTTCGAAAAGTCGGTCGCCAGTTTTGATTTGCGATTGATGATTTCATTGAACCGTTCTTTGGTCTTGCCTTCGAGGCCAACCCCGGCATGTTCGGCTGCCTGGATTTTTTTCTCGATGATGCGCTTGCGGGCATCGTTAAGACCGGCAAATTCCTGGCTGGCCCGCAATTGTTTCAGACCCTGATAAATTGGTTTGCTCTGCGACATGCGCAGGCTGAAGCCAATGACCTTGGGCAATACTTCCTGGTGAGCCTGCCGCAGGGCATCAGAATTTTTGACACTGACCAGATGGTTGATGACACTCCAGGTGTATTCAAAAGGCGTGTCGAGCTCTTCAAGAGGTTTGCAGAGTTTGTCCCAGGTCGGAACAACGTTCGCCTCAATGGAAGCGAGTTTCGTTTCGACTTCAGCAAGGGTGGCTTCCATGGCCGGAACAACGTGTTCGGCGGTTATTTTTTCGAATTGCGGTAGCCCGCTCCGTGCCATCAGGGGATTGTTTTGCAGACTCATAAGAATTCCTTTCCGTGCGATAATTTTATGCAGATATTCTAAAAGCTTTTGTCTGGCATTACCACAAAAAAAAGCCCTGACCAACAAATTGCGCTTATTGTTTTGCTCAACTGCCGATGGGAATTTTCCGATAGGGTAATCATGAAAAATTATTCTGGCCGGTTTTCTGTTTCTAAAAAAATGCTCTGGTTGTTTATTGTCGTGATCGCAGCTTTTGCGGTCGGCTGCACCGACAAAACCGGAGCGATCGAAGACCCGCTGCCGCCTTATTCCTACATTACCCCGACCGTTCAGAATTTAAAAACCTACGCCACCAGCATCTCAAAGTGCAGCGGCGGCATTCTGCGCCTGACAAGCCAATGGGCCAGCCCATACCCTGTTTCAACTGCAACAGCCTATATTGGTTTTGTGCGCACCATTCAAAACCCGAAAACCGAGCCGATCGGCATTATTGCTTCGGCGGTCGCAACCCTGAGTCGAGATCTGCGGGCCGGTCTTGCCTGGCAGACGACAACCATCGCTACTTCGCCATGTGTGGCCTCAGATACCGAAGCATTTTACAGAATGTTTGCCGAGCCTGTTCAGATACCGGTGCGCATCGGCACCGACGAAAACGCCGGCCTGTTCGGCGCAGAGATACCATTCGCGCATCAGGATATCGCCAGCGCACCGCTTGGAGTTCATCAGATGATGTTCTACATGTACATCAATCGCCAGAAAACCAATACACTCTCTTTCGAGCTGACCTTCGTTCCCTGATCAGAACTTTTTCATCGAAATCAGAGATTCGTCGGCCAGCACTTCGTCACGCAACGGGCAATCGTGCAGGTGGTCGCAACTCTTGCAGTATTTATTCTTGCGCGGCGCGAATTCTTTTTCGTGAATCATTTCGTAGGCCGTCTTGTCGATGGTTTCAACGACCAGCGGAATGTCTTCCCGGGTGCGCCGGGTTTCAATTTTGACATCGTGGTCGAGCATCAACAGCGACAGTTTGCTGATTTTCAGGCCAAGGGTGTCTTCGCAGGCCCAGTAATAGATGCTGAGCTGCTTGTCATGATCGACGGCATCTTGTGTGCGCATTGTCGGTTCGGTCTTGTAATCGAGGATTTCATACGTTCCGTCTTCGAGCTTGTCGATGCGGTCGATAAAGCCGGTCATGACCGCGTATTTGCCGCAGGGAATTTCGAAATAATCTTCGATCGAATAGGCGGGCCTGAAATCAGCGTTTTTGATATAACTGTTGTAATAACGCGTGATCTGCCTGATGCCATCCTGGCGGTATTGTTCTTCAGTAGCGTCAGAGTCAAAACCCTCACGGTGCGTCATGCGCACTTCTTCGAAAATGTTGAGAACTTCTTCGAGCGTCGGTTTTGGTATCGGGTTCGTCGGGTCATACACCCGTTCGAAAGTTTCGTGAATCGTGGTGCCGAAGCTGAAGAAAGGCTGTGGTTTTGGCGGCGCCTTATCAATATAAAGTTTGCGATATGACCGCGGGCAGTTAAGATAGAGGCTCATCTTTGAGTAACTGAGTCTGATGCGCTGCCTGAACTGTTCCTGGGTTTCGCCGACCATTTCGTGCGGTTTCACTTTCCATTCGGGGCATGGCCCGTAGAATTCGCACCAGGCGCAGAGTGAACCCTTCTTCGGCTCAAACTCGTTCTTATTGATTGTGGTAACCAGTTCGGCCATTTTGACCTTGTGGGCCTGAAAGTCTTTTTCAACGGGCTCGAGGGTGTAGCGACGGTTGTTCGACAGGTAGTGATAAGAAACCCTGGCAACCCGCCCGGGCCATTTCTGGTTGGCGGCGAGAAACATGTTGAGCAGGCTCGCGTCTTCGTTGATAACACGCTCGTCTGGCACTTTTTTGCCCGTCTTGTAGTCGATAATCTCAAGGCGCCCGTCTGGCAACTGATCAACCCGGTCGATCTGCACAACAGTATCAACACCGTTCCAGCTCCATTTAGCGCCGACTTCGAACATTACCGGGTTTTCGTGGCCATTGAGACCTTTAAAGTATTCTTCGAGCATGATGTTTGCTCTGACCTTGAAACGCTCTTCTTCCTCGGCATCAGCGTAACCGTCTGCGATCCAGTATTTGTTGAGAATGCCTCTGAATGGGTTGGTGCGGCTGCGGCCCGCTTCATAATTTTCATGAAAATCACGCAACGCGAAATGAATCGACCGGTCAAAGCTGAGATTTGGCGTGGGTCGGGCTTCTTTCGGTACGCGGTCGATGTATTTGAGCCGGTATTTGAGGGCGCACGACTGGAAACAATTGATCTTGCTCGGTGAGAGCAACATGCTTTTCGCGTCTTCGCAGAGTTCGAGATAGTCGCAGTAAGCGCACAGCGGGTTTCGCTGGCCCTCAAAGGCACCTTCGAGGTTTTCCCTGACGAATTCGCTCAACGATAATTTAAGCTTTTCGATATCTTGACTGGTCGGGGTGAAGGGCACCACATCGCCGGTAAGCAGATAAATATAAGAGAGTTTTTCGACCCGGGCAGGGTAGACTCGGTCGGCGATAAACCAGTTGTAGACGCCGCTCAGGTCAAGTCGCGCTTCATGGGGAGTCATCGCTCTTTTGGCAGTTTTATAGATGATGACATGAAAGTTGCCGTTCGGCAGAAGGTCGATGCGGTCGAACCTGGTGGTGAGAATCAGGTCTTCGAAGCCGATGCGAGCCTGCTCGCCGAGAGAATGCACCTTTGGGTAGCCGCGCTTGAGCAGTTCGTTCAGATTGTTGAAGGCTGTGTAGGCTTTGGTTAAAACATCTTGCCGGCCGGCAGCGCTGAGATCGGGTTCTTTTTCGACCCGGGCTGCCGCTTTTTCGAGCAGGGCGCCGGTTTCAATCAGTCGGCCACCACTTAGATACTCTTGCAGCATGGCCTGCAGCAATTGATAAAGCACCAGGGCCGGTTTTTCTTTGTCTGGAATCGGCGCTTTATCGAGATATCTGAACTGGTATCGCCTCGGGCATTCGCGCAACGTCTGAATTTTAGACATTGAAACGATCAGACGCTTTTCGCCACAGCCGGCTGCCAGAGAGCAGGTCGAACAGGCCGGCCCGCCGAGCGGTTCGAAATTTTTCTGCCGTATTTGGCTGCCAATGCTCTGCAAGAGCTGATTCCCCTTGCGAATGAGCGACTCGCCAATCTCGATGCGAATTTCTTCACTATGCCTCAGAAAAATGGCGGCGAAACTTTTGACTTTGCCAGGCCAGCGCTGGTCGGCGGCGGCGCATATCGTGGCAATAACGGGGTCAGTGATCAGATCGCTCTCGCTCAACAGGCGCTTGCCGCTTTTATAGTCAATCAAAGTAAGGGTGCCGTCTGGCTGCTGATCGATGCGGTCGATGGTGGTTTGAAAACAGAATTCATCAGTATTATATTCGATGAATTCATTGACCATTTTTGTTCTTGAGCGCGGAAACAGCTTTTTCAGGTAGTTTTCGAGGTGCCCCCGGCCGGTATTTTTAATTTCTGCCTGCATTTCTTCTGGCAGATCAGTCGGGATTGCCTTGTAAAAACTGGTAAACAAAGCGCTTTGCGGGCCAAGGGTATCGGTCGGTTTGTAGTCGCGATGAAAACTTGCCAGCGCGTCATGCAGAGGGCGATCAATCGCCAGATCAAAAGACAGCTCGTCTGAAAACCCGCCTTTCTGGTGTTTGACATAAATCGATGCGTATTTATGCGGGCAGGTCAAAAAGGTGCGTATTTTCGAGGCATTCAGTGTGGGTATCTGCCCGACCGGGCAGGTGTCTTGAAACTCACAGTAGGCGCAGGCAGACGAGCGAACCGGGTCGAAATTGCCCTGATAGATTGCTTCGCCGATATCGAGATAACGCTTCTTTGCCATGGCGATTTCGTTGTTGTTTCGGGTAATACTAAGGGTTGAGCAATCTTTAAGGTAGATGAAGGTCAGTTTGCGCACCTTGCCCGGCCAGACCGAATCGGTTGCCAGAAAAAGCATCTGCGCGGCCAGTGATTTTTCGAGTTCGTCAAGGCCACCATAGGGCGGCTTGCCAGACTTGTAATCAATCAGTTCAATGGAACCATCAGGGTGGCGATCGACCCGGTCTATTTTGCCCGTGTACTCACCGCCAGACACATCTACCTTAAAAAAATAATCGACTTCAATATGGCGTGCCGCACCTTGGCAGAACCGCGAAAAATAGGCACGAAGCCCGTTTTCAGCCTGCACGCGATATTCCTGTTCCTGGGTCTGCGACTCATAGCCCCTCGGATCCCAGTTTTCATTGAGAATTTCGAGGAGTCGATCAAGCTTGAACGGGGTGTCAGCCCTCTTGTTGCGATAAAAAACCGCCAGCGTTTTATGCAGGGCCTGATCGAAACTGAGCTGTGGGCTGGCCCCCACAGGCTTCTGCAGGCGACGGATATGGGTAAAGTAGAATTTTTTGGGGCAGGTCTGATACAGCTCAAGCTTGCTGCCGCTCAACGAAGTCTTGATTTTTGCCGGCGAACCGTTTGCTGGTTGGCTTGTTTTAGCTGTGGGGTTCGCAGCTGCCGGTGAATCTGGTGGTCTGGCGGCGGGCCTGCTCGGGGGCGGCGCCTTGTCTTTCTGGTCGAGGCTCTTCTTATGTTCCTGCGTTTTTCTGAATAACCGCGAAAAAAGATCAGGCTTGTCGGCCATGCTGCTGACTCCTTCAATTTCTTTGCTGACATTATAGCCTAAAACACATCCAAACAAAACCTATCATTGGCAAGCAGGGCAAACGCTAACTTAACTACCTCTAAAAGCTAGTTTCGGCAGGTCAGGCGATTGCATAAGCGACGCTTGTCGAGCACCCCATAGTTCCCTGCAAACGATGCCGCTAAGACCGGACGTTTTGCCTGGAGGGCAAAACGCGGGCGATTGCCGC
>Ga0116170_10001098_pt1 | contig 27968 bp, 30 predicted proteins | sample AD_JPNHW1_MetaG_FD_89797 | JGI IMG/M metagenome (GOLD analysis project Ga0116170, IMG submission 89797) | Active sludge microbial communities of municipal wastewater-treating anaerobic digesters from Japan - AD_JPNHW1_MetaG | ecosystem: Engineered > Bioreactor > Anaerobic > Digestate | place... | reverse complement strand
TGTTATGGTGTGAATCCTGTTGCCGCATGATTTATTTCCGGTAACATCGCGAATGCTTGTGGTGCAAATAAAAAACAAAACTATGATAAAGTGCACCACCATACAGATCACGCATGGTGCGGTATTCTGTTTCTATGGATGATACCTTAACGGAAAATATCGACAAGATTTGCGAAAAACGAAAAATTTCACGCTCTGACTGGATCGCGGAGGCCTGCACCGGGCACCTGACCACTAATGCACCAACTCTTGCACGTACCCTGCCCACCCCGGGTTCGATTGAACCAAACATGCAGGATTACGATGAGATGTACCGGGACTTCCACATAGATGTTCCCGAATACTTTAACTTCGGGTTCGATGTCATTGATGCCTGGGCAAAGAAAGACCGGAACAAGCTCGCGATGATCTGGACGAACCAGAAAGGCGAAGAAAAGAAGTTCACCTTCTGGGACCTGATGCGGCTTTCAAATCAGGTCGTGAACATGCTCATCAAGTATGGAGTCAACAAGGGAGATCGGGTCATGATTATGCTGCCCCGTGTACCGGAGTGGTGGATAGCCACAATCGCGCTTATTAAGCGCGGTGCAATCTATTGCCCGGCTCCGACAATGCTCACACCGCATGACCTGAAATACCGTATCAATGCTGCGGAGATCAAGATGGTAATCACCTCTATGGACCAGGCGGACAAGATAGATTCCATAGCAAACGAATGCCCTTCCCTGACCTGCCGGTTCATGATTGACGGGAAACGTGAGCACTGGATCAGCTACCAGGTCGAGCTCGATTACCCGGCACCGGTCTCGGCAAAACTGGTCAACCTTCCTGGCATGAAAAAAACCAAAGCCACCGACCCTATGGTGATCTTTTTTACATCGGGGACAACCGGTGAAGCAAAGATGGTGCTGCACAGCCAGAGTTATGCCCTTGGCCATATTGTCACCTCGCGGTTCTGGCACGATATTCACACAAACGATCTTCACTTCACATTCTCAGACACCGGGTGGGCAAAGAGTGCATGGGGGAAGCTCTACGGGCCCTGGCTTGAGGGCGCTGCGATCTTTGTCTACGATATCCGTGGCCGGTTCAACGCCACTGAACTGCTCCCGCTCATCGAACGGTACGGTATCACGACCTTCTGCTGCCCGCCCACGATTTACCGGATGTTGATCCTGGCCGATCTTGACAAGTTCGACTTTACCGAGCTCCGGCACTGCGTGAGTGCCGGTGAACCTCTCAACCCCGAGGTCATCAAGGCATGGAAGGACACGACCGGCCTGACTATCTATGAAGGATACGGCCAGACCGAGATGGTCCTCTGCATCGGGACGTTCCCCTGCATGGAAGCACGGTTCGGGTCGATGGGCAAACCCTCGCCGGGCTGGACGATTGAGCTCCACGATGAGAAAGGGAACCCGGTCGGCGTCAAAGAAGAAGGCCGGATCGCGATCAAGACTGATCCAAAACCTGTCGGGATGTTCATGGAATATCTCGATAATCCCGAAGAGAACAAGAAGTCGTTTGTGAATGGCTGGTATTACACGGGTGACAAGGCATACAAAGACGAGGACGGGTACTTCTGGTTCATCGGCCGCGACGATGATGTGATCAAGGCATCCGGTTACCGGATCGGGCCGTTCGAGGTCGAGAGTGCATTACTCGAACATCCCGCGGTTCAGGAAGCGGCTGTTGTGGGTTCGCCGGACGATATCCGGGGCATGATCGTGAAAGCATTTGTTATCCTAAAACCCAGCTATAATCCCTCAGAGGCCCTGATTAAGGATCTCCAGAGTCATGTGAAGAAAGTTACAGCGCCGTACAAATATCCCCGGTCAATCGAGTTTGTCAATTCCCTCCCGAAAACAATCTCCGGCAAGATCCGTAGGATCGAACTCAGGGAGCGGGAACTCAAGCGGTACACAAACGGGCAAAAACAGTAAACCCACCAGGGAGCCAAATTTTTTTAGTACGCTAAATTTTCCCGCACATTTATTACACCGTGAACATAATCTATACAAGCGCGAGGGTAGCCAAGCCAGGTCAACGGCGCCAGGTTCAGGGCCACAAGCCAGGACATGGCGGCTGGTGAGGTTGCAATCGAGCACAAAAAATGAGTTGGTGCGAGGGTAGCCAAGCCAGGTCAACGGCGCTAGGTTCAGGGCCTAGTCTCGCAGGAGTTCTTGGGTTCGAATCCCATCCCTCGCATTTTCTTGTTTTGTCACATTCTCAAAAACAGCCTTTCTTCATTTCCTTTACCCATCAGTACACACTAGCAGAGAAACGCCAACAGAACCACGATATGAGGACGTTTCCCGGCCTTCTTTGCGATTGACTTGAGTTGAAGGATATGAAGAAACACCAACAGGAGAATAAAAAGAGAGGGTTTAATTAAGTGAGCTCATGCGCTTGATGCTGCCGTTTTCAATTTCGGTTTTTCGCTCACCATTTGATCAATTTCCGATTCGTCGATAATCCGATATTCGCCCTGCTCGACCATGCTGTCGATCAAGTCTTTCCCGAACAGTTCCCGGGCTCTATCCAGCATCTTGAGGGTTGCCGGGGTCGGCGGTCTGGTTGCGGCTTCGCTCATGTGGGCACCTTCCGGCGGGATTTCTGTATAATTTCCTTTACCAGTGCTTTTTTTCACAAGCTTCAGCGTTCCATCACGAAGCGCAACATCAACAACTTCTGCCGGGAATATTCTCTTGAGAATTTTGATAGTTCCCCGGTGGACCGGGCACGCTTCGGTTGATGCCTGCGGGGCCTTGTATGCAACGGGCCGAGCACAATACGGGCAGTAGTTCGCATCATGGGGGATGCTCCTTTTACATCGCTGGCAGACCGGTTCTCGCCAGACATTCAATTCACCTTCGTTCTCGTCGATCACGGCAAGGCCCATCCGAGCCCCGGTCTCGATCAGTTCTACCATGCCCGGGCTCATCGTGTCCAGTTCCGACCGCTTGAACGGCGTTGGTCTTGCATCGCTCATGCCGGTACTTTCCCGCAAGGCCGATGGGCGCATGGCTTCAACGGTTTTCGGTGTTGCTTTTACCTTCTTCACCATGGTTGTTAATTGACAGAATAAAAGAAAAAAGAGAGGGGCGTGGTTTTCCCTTTGTTAGGCTTCAATGATGTTGATTGACCATGTTGCCGGGGCTTCGTGGTTAGGCATGGGCCAATTCCTTCTTGAGGATAGGTTCTGCCACCTTTCCTGCGGTCTCCACCGGAAGATCGCGGATTGCCGACGCCAATTCGTTTATGAATTTTCCTTCGCTGAGGATATCGGCAAGTGCCTTTCGGACCTGGTCACCGCGATAGTACCCCAAGCCCCATGATTCGACATCACAATACAGGACTTGGGGAAACGTCTCCTTCACCAGGGCTTTTATTTTTCCCACCATTTCGAAATACGCGTCCGTATCGATTTCAATCAGAGAGCCGCCGCCTTCCATGAAGATTCTCACAGTCGTGATTTCTTTCAGCCGGTCCTGCTCCGAGCGCGGGGAGGTCTCCCACGCTTCCCGGTCAATGCATGTGCTGGTGACTTCCGGGAAACCATCCATGAACATATTGCCGATCTTCTCTTCGATTCTTTCATACTTCTTGGGGTGGAGCTTCAACAGTTCTTCCCCGCCTTTTATAGTGATGTCGATATCCATGATCAGGCCTCCGCCTCCTCTCCGGATTCGAGAAGCAATAACATTTGATTGGCCTTCCCCCCATCTTGATCACACATCCAGCAGTATTCCCCATCAAGGAGGCACTTTATACTACCCTGGATATATTCAGCAATACAGACCGGCTCGTTGCGGTATCTTTGGAGCTCCTCGATAAACTTCGCATAATCCGCCGGAATTTCGACCTCAATCTTTACCAATTCGTTGTTTTCTGTTTTTGTTCTCATGTTTCACTCCAAGATTTTACAATGCATTTTACATTGTATATTAACTAATGCAAGGCAAATACATATATAATTTACTATGCGAATTACAATGTATGAGCCTGCAAGCCAAGGGAAAAATTGTAGTTGCCGGAAAAGCCGGTACACGGTATATCTCAATACCTGCCAAAATTGCATCCGATAGCGCGTTTCCATTCGAAGATAATGAAGAGGTTCTGATCACCAATCACCCGGATAAGAAGTGCCTGGTAATCACGAAGATCGAATGATTCTCTTGAAGAAAAATAAACCTGTTCTTACTGACAGGACCATCCCCGGGTCTCGTCCTTTATAGCAGCCCGCTCTGCCGGGGTAAATGAGATATTGAAGTAATGTCTTAACGCCGTTGTTTCGGTATGTCCCTGGGAGAGAGTGATATTGATAACTTTATCCGGGTATGCTGAGAGCAACCACGATTCCCAGCTCTTCCTAGTTGTGCGGACGGTGATCCCTGTCGGGTTTGCGCTGCCTTCACGACCTGGGAGATCCGGGAGACCCGCGCGCCTGCTCCAGCGTATAAGGTTGTCCTGCCATACGTGCGGTGACGTGGGTACTGTTGGATTTTTCAGATATTCGACCACGGCCTCCAGTCCCTTGTCCGAAAGGCAGACATTACGGGACAGCTGGGAGGCCCGGGTCTTGCCGCTCTTAATGGTGATGGTCCTGCGATCCGGGTCGAATATTGCCGGGTTCTCTGCCAGTTGCTTTACCTCTACCAATCGGAGCCCGGTATAAAGTAAGAGGTCATAGAGTGCTCGGAGTGATGGTTTCTCGATCCTGTCCCGGATCTTGTTTGCCTCATCGGGTACGAGCAACCTGGACGAATTGCATGTCAGAGCAGATGCCATGATTATTGATAGGTGCATGTAGTATTTAAAAACGTATACTTTTGTATAGAAGTATATGGTATCCTGCCCTTCATTTGCGATTCTTTTGGAATATTGATATTCCGTATTATTGAGTAACACGAAATTGTATAATCGTTATACTGAATCGCATTAAAGACAAAGAGACGTGAACCGGAAAATAAGAAAAAAGGCTGTTTTGAGAGGGGGTTAGATCATCGACCCGCCAATATACTCCACACCGGCTAATGCTCTGTTGACCCCTTTGGCTGCGGCTTTCCCGATCTTATCCGGGTCACTAAGATCAACCCCGTTGAAGGTCTGTTGGACAACGATTCCCGCATCACTGGCGGCTTTCTTTGCGGATGCCGTACCGGAAACGCCGTCCCCCATGCCTTTTGCAACAATTGCCTGCACGGATGCACCCACTGATGAGAAATCGGCACTGGTGAGCTTCGGAGCGGTAACGGCTACGAATGCCGGGGGTGTCCAGTCCGGGCCGTCTTTACTTACGACAATCATGTTCTGGATGATCGGGTTCTGCCCGCCGAAATTGACCGCCGTTGCCATGAAGTCAAGCATTTTCTGCTCGGCAACCCGGGCGATCTCCTCCGATGTGGCCCAGTGGGTGAGGTCCAGTGTTTCGAGGATAGGATAGTTCTTTTCCCGCTCTACTGTGAGGAGATTGAGGAAATCCTTGTAATATCCACCCTGCTTGTCGTACTCTGTTTTGAATGCCCCGGTGAGTTTCTGCAGGGCCTTCTCCTGTGAGTCGTACTCGGACTGGATCGATTTGGTCTGCTCAACACTACCGGGGGTTACTGCGGTTTTGCTGCCGGTTGTGCCGGACCCCGACTTTGTGCTGTTGCCGAATATAAGATCCCACTGTTCCTGTGATCCTCCCGCGGCAAGGAACGCAGAAGAATCGTAATTGAACCCGGCAGTGACGAAATCACCGGCATTTGAGTACGAATGCGCCCCGTCTCTCCATGCGTCCGAGGCGGTCTGATAATCCGCACCATTGTTCATCTCGTCCATCATAAACGAGCGTTCTTCTGAACCGGGGCTTCCTACGATGGATTTGTCTGACCAGCCGGATGGGTATGTTATAGTTTTTGTAGCGGTTGCGACTTTGTTGATGCTTTCGGTTAACTCATCGATCTTGTTTTTATAAGTCTGGACTTTTGCGCACCAATCGTCATAATCGGCCTGGTTTGTTGCAGCATCACGGTTTTTCTCAGCATCGGCAAGATCACCCATTGTCTCGATGAGTTCGATATGCACATTGTCAAGATCTTTGAACCGATCTGTTAAATTGAGGGTAGAACGCGCAGCCGCGTTGGTTGCCGCCATATCTTCTTTTGATTGTTTGGTCATCCACTCATTGAATACATCGGCATAAGATTTTCCGTTGGGGAATAGCCCCTCATCTTCGAGAATGCGTTTGGAATAAAAGCCGTTGGGATCGGCAAGTGCCGCTGTGACCATCGCATCCCGTGACGCTTTATTCACGTTGATCGCTGCAGAACCTATCCTTGCACCGGCTATGGTGATGCTATCCGCAATACTGGCCCATGCATTTTTACATTCTTCAATATTTTTCAAGTCCTGTTGAGAAAAGGCCGGTGTCGAGCTTTGGTAAGATTTGAGTGCTTTGTCAGAGTCATTAATCATATCCGCAAGGTTGGACCATGACCGACCGAAGATCTCCCGGGCTGCAGCATCTTTTTCTTGAGCTGATGGCATCTCGTTAAGTTTGATGAGGATATTCTGTAAGAGTGTATCACTATCGACATAGTCTCCATTTAGATTCTTAACAGAGATTCCTATAGCGGCCATCTGTTGACGAAGTTCATCACCCGAAGTACCAGTGTCGGTGATCCGGCTGTTTAGGAACGTGAGAGATGAAGTTAATGAGTCAAAACTCGTTCCTGTTGCAATACAGGCCGAACGCCATTTCTGAGTGGCGTCTGTCGACATACCCGTGACATTTGAAAAATGTTGGATCTCTTCCTGGAGTTTCTCGGCTTTTCCGACAGTCAGATCAAACGCTTTTTCTAAAGCGCCTAATGCGGTCTGTCCTGCAATCATGAGAACGTCGAACTGTGCCGCTGTGCTGGCAAGCCCCCCTATCAAACCGGATGAGTCCAGACCGATTTTTACCCAGAGACTTCCAATTACCTCATCGTTTGCCATTATGGATCATCTCACTGGACAGAAGCGGTTGCCGACGTTGGGACATCGTCAACTCTGGCCCAGCCAGATGTAATAAACGCCTTTGCGAACTCTTCGAAAAGTCCATACATTCCGTTTGAATTCGGATCCTGCAGGTACTTCAGTATCATATCAGATGTCTTTTTCACATCGATAAATGCAAAAGGTGTAGCAGAATATCCAAAGGAGTCGAAAGTATTGTCACGGAAAACATTCACAAGACGCCCATCAGGTAGTTTTCTTTTTAATCCACCCCACATAAAGGCACACGCGATCCGAACGCCTCTTGTTTCTGGCCTGAAAAGTCGGGAGATTCCAATTCCCAACAAGCTTTCAATTGCCACGACATCCGGCGCGTCGAACTGTAGGAAAAATTGTTCCCCTCCAATGTTGATGGGATGCGGTCCCCGTTCGATTTTAGTGTTCGACTGGTTTTTCATCTGGTTGTTTTTTTGACTCGCTGTTTTTGCCATTATATCATCACCTCATTCTTCTTCGCCTCTTTTGCGAAGATCGTCGAGAATTCCGGGTTCTCATCGCAGAATTTCTTAAACGCTGCAGCCGCCTCTTTAAATTTCGGGAGTAGTGTTTTCAATTCAGCGAGAGTCCGATCCGAACATTCCTTCCGCTCTTTGTCGGTGAGACCGGGCGTGAGCGGTGTTGCCGCGCTGGTTACCTCACAAAGACGGATATGCATTTGGTACATCACCATAACGTCGAACAGGTGCGCCCCAAATATCATCGTAGACGATGCCATCATCTGCCTGATCGTCGCATCCTGTTTTTTTATGAGATCGTCCATCCGGGAGATCTCTTCTTTTGGGATTGTGATCATTGACATGGTTTTTCCTCGTTAACTTTAGGTAAATGTGATTGAGCTCCGCCGTTGAAGTACCTTAATTAAGGAGACGGCCTCATCGCTCCCGTGCTATTTTTATCCCCCACTCCTGCCAGATACGCGGCCCGAACTTCGGGGTAATCGTCAAGGACCCGGAGAATCGCCTCTTTGATCCTCTCCCATTCTGCCGGGTCGAATACCTGGTAAAATCCTGATAATTTTGAGAGTGTGACATCAAGATCCTCGAGTGTCTCCCCTATCGCAACACCCGCATCAGGATCTTTATTCACCGCCTCGATCAGCGGGCCAACATTGTCAACCCACCACCGGATCGATGGGTCCTGGCCGTGCTCACTTCTCTCCAAAGTTCTGATTCTCTGAACAAGATGGTTGATTGTAGTCACCTCATCACACCCCATCCGCATTGACCGATGACGGCGTTTGTGCTTCCATGCGGGCAAAGACACGCCGCTCGATCTCCCGGTATCTTGGATCGGCGAAACAACGGGATACTCCCCCAGGGCTGAGTAGGTCCGAATTATCCTCTTCGAACGTGGGCCATACTTCCAGGACGATTGCGGTTATGGCTGCCATTTCCTCATCAAAATCGGGAGGAACTATAGGGTTCTGTTTTTCCAGCGATGCCAGACGTTTGGAGAGGTTGATGATCTTGCCCTCACTCATGATCGGGCCCTCCGGTCACGAATATGACGGGCCTGCCGTACGAGATCCGGATCGAGATGGTCCGTATTCCCCCCAAGGATCTCACGGGCCCGCCGATCGATCTCCTCATCGCTCATCCAGCTTACCGGATTGACCTCCGGCTGTGCTGCAGGTGCGAGTGCCTTTACCCGGCTTTTTAGGTTTTCCAGGCGGGTCATAATCCCGAGTCCTCCTCATCGATGTTGACACAGACGGAGTTGCGCTGCTCCGCGGGTGACATGAACGATTCTGCCGGGTGATCCTTGTCGTACACAATAACGCTGCCCTGCCTGCCAATACCGAGTGTCGGGTTCCTGCCGTTGTCCGGTATGCAAACCAGGACCGCGTTGCCTCCGTTCTGCTCTGCGAGCTTTTCAGCCCGCTTTTTTAGTTGCTCGATGGTTCTGCTCATTCTCGTTGCCTCATTTTCTCCAGTTCTTCAATCCTCTTCTCCAGATCCTCAATCTCGTGGTCTTTCAACAGGGAGCTGTACACCTGAAGGACCTGCACGAGCGCCCGGATGTGGGAGAGCTTCGCGTTGTCCGAACTCTGCATCTTAAACCGCGTACCGCTCACCCGTTTGTGGAGCTGTCGGATCGTCTGGCTGGATAAGCGGAGGACCTGATCGCGTGTGAGTGGCTCCGCATTTTTTCCAAGAGCGTTGGTGTTTCCTTCGTTATTCTCGTTTTTTTCTGTGGTTTTCATCTGATTTTACCTCCGAATATGTCCCTTATCGGATAATTTTGAGATATGCCATGACTCCAGTACTCCGACATTTTCGAGCCATACCCCCCATATATATTTTGTACTTTGTACTTTTCCGTGTGCGAGAGTGAGAAAAAAAATAAGGAGTACTTGGAGCCAGAAAAAGCCATCATAAAATCCCCACTGGCTCAGGTTTTACGTCGTTGTAATTGCCATTCCAAGAGTACGGGCCCTGGTAAACCGGGAGGTTATGCTTCCGTTCACCGATTCGCATTGATGTTTTGGTGGGAGTCAGTTTGTACGCTTGGAGATCCCGGGTAAACTTGTTTTGAGAGGGGATCCTTTTTCTCGGATCTATGTGTTCGCTGTCACAAAATTTCTGATACTGTTCAAAGAATTTTTTCCGGTCGAACATGGCGATCTCGGAAGCTCTGGCACTTTCGGTCATCATGTCCCGGATGAACTGACAGAGCGGGTCTGCTGCCATGCTCCAGCGTTCCATAACTCCTTCAGCATCGCGGTTGACGGTAAGCCTGCCCTTTTCCCGGATGGTGACGATGGCCTTTAAAACGAGGTTAAGGAATCCTGTGTACATCTCCGTGGTGAACATGCGGGTCGTGAAGGTATCGTCAACCTCATAGGAATAGGGGAACGATACATACTCCCACCGCTCCCAGAATGCCGCGTCATACTTCACATCGTCAGGGTATTTCGGCGGGTGATTGCAGGTAAAGACATGCGGACACGTAACCATGCCCTTATAGGACTGCCTACCCTTCCGTTCGATGTTGTGCCGGCAGGATCCCGTAAACGCTTTGAATGTCCCTACGTTCTCCAGCGGAATCTCGGAAAGGTCATCGTAGATATTGAGCACTTTACCCTCCAGATCCCCGGCAACAAAACGATCATCGCATAGGGACTGGAGGGAGCGTGACGATATTTGCTCACTCCCGAAGAATCCGGTTAAAAACTCAATGTATGTGCTTTTCCCGGCGTTCGGTTCTCCCTGGACGATGTATGATTTCTTGTAAGTGGTCTGGAGCTGGGTCTGGAGGATTGCCTGGGCTGCGATCTGAATCAAGAGCGGCACGTCTTCCGGTTCGACCCATGAAAGCAGGAGATCCCGGACTGCATCGGTTTTTATCAGAGGGTTGTAGGTGACAGGAATACGATAGGTAAACAAATGTTGTGGACCGTGGGGAAGTAGTTCCCCCTTCCCCGTTTCTGCATCAAGTTTTAAGATGCCGTTCTCCAGCGGGATCATATCCTTGACCTGATTAAACGGGTATTCGAGCCGGGGACTGGTGGCAAGCAGGTATGCGAGTATGTCCCTGGTGTCCCGGGTTATGCTGCATTTCGCACCAGTCTCTTCGATGATAATGCGGATCGCCTGCTCCAGATCCCCCGCGTTCTCCCGATAGATGCCGCGCTCCTTGTCGTAAACAAAGAGTGTTTTGTTGAAGCTCACGGTGTTGAACTGCTCGTGTAAATCATCAGCGATAGCGGGATGCTGGAGATGCGCTACTCCGGTGCTGCTCGTAGTGGTGAACCTGTCAAGACGAGCCTGTTCCTGATTAGCTAGTTTGTCCCGTTCCATCGTCTCGTATCGCTCATGGATCTTTGGATCACGGACTGCCTGAGTGAGTGTATCTCGCAGAAGGTCCGCTTCCATCAGGTCATACCCATTAGGGAGACGCTGTAATTTTTCGAGAGCATTACATAGGGACCGTTGATCCATGACCGCGATCTTTTCATCAGGATAATCCGGGTGCTGCCAGTCCGGGAGTGCTTCGCTATGCTTTGCAGGTATTGACGCTGTCGGGGGTAATTGTGCTGCCTTGAGTGCGGCATATAAGAGATCCTTGTCGGGTATATTCCCCAGTCTGTTCATTGCCCGGAAGCGTATGAGCTCATCCCGGGTCATGCCGGTAAATCTCCCGAAGTTCGCAGGTATTGTCGGTGATGTGGGTATCCCTGCTGCCGCCATTGCCGCATTAAGACAGATGGTTTGCGCCGGGGTGAGAGATGCCGATGATGCTTTTCGATATTCCGACAATTCCATTGGTGACATTTCGGCAAGCATCGCGGAAAAACGCTCAAGTGCATCTTCTGATTCTCTCTGCTTTACGATTATGTCGAAATGCGGATCGCATGTTTTTATGGTGGGTTGTCGTGCGGGAATCACTTCTGACATGCAGGTGTCCTCCGTGCTAAAACCATTCTGCTCTGGAGATAATCAGCTGCAACATCGCCAGAGATAGCGCGGATCTGGGCCAGCGTCCACGCTCGGAGCCGCGGCGGTAAATACTGGATGTGAGTGATTACATCTTGCCATTGGCCGGCAGTTGTGATCCGTCCGGCTTCGATGGTGTCAACAATTGCCTGGGCTGTTTGGCCGGGGTTGTTTGCGAGGTGGATCATAGTTCCCCCGCCAGTAAAAGGTCCTGAATGGATCGGCAGTCATCAAGGTGTAAAATATCCCGTATTCGAGCAACCTGCTCTTGGGATAATTTTTCGAGATCACCATTTACCGCGTTAAGCAGTATCAGTATGCCGGCCACATGTTCCGGCATAAATGTTTCAGGAGAGAGCAGGGCATCCATGCTGTTCCCTCTCCTGTTCCGCACGCGTTGGTGCAATATTTACACGGTGGGTCTCAATGAGAAACCTTGATACATCCCGCAGACCGCTTTGGTGCTCAAATGCTTCGAGCGCGGCCCGTGTGACAGTAGGTGGAGATTGTGCCGAACTCACGGCCCCACTCCTGCCCCCGGGGTATTTTCAGCACGATTGAGTAACCGGGTGACGACATCCTCATAGGATTCGTTGAATCTGCCATGCTCTCCGAGACGTTGCACAGTTGATTTATGAAGGGCGATTGTAGTCGTATCGCGTTCCATAAAAGATATAATACATACAAATATTATATACCAAAGAGAAGTGGTATATACTACCAAAGATAATACTATCAATAAAGGTGGTTTCTATTATGGTAAAATCGGGACCTCACGTTCAAAGAAAGAATCCGGCAACATTTGATAGAGATATGAACCTCCCAATAAACCAAAGTAAAATCCTAATTCATATCGCACTAAACGGTCCAATAGATGCATATCGCACAAGTAAAGACTTGAAGTTCCCCCTCACCACAACCCAATTGGGTTTTAAAACATTGACGGATGATGGGTTAATTCGATTAAAAGATATCGTAAAAGGAAAAACCGACCAAAATAGGAAGATTTACGATCTCTCACCAAGAGGTTTTTGTTTTATCACGGAATTTTTTTTGAAAAAAGAATCCCCCGTGTCATATGACAAATTGAGAGAATTCCTTGATCGTCATTGTGATCTCTTTCCCGATCTATTAAAAAAATGGGACTTTTATATCAATCATTCAAGGGATTTTTTTTCCCGCGTTCCCACTTATCAGGAACAATCTTCGTATTTGATCAATACACCTGATATTTCTACAAGTATTTGGTGCGATGTGTTACGTAGCACATGCCTTTCGGTAAATAATCATTATCGTTGGTTTGGAAGGGATGTCACAGTAGAGGAAATCTGTAGTCAGTATAAAGACACACTATCAGATGAATTATATCAGAGTCAGATCGACGACCGGCATACCGATGGATTCGTTTATGCTTTAAAACAGGATGAGGAGATATGGAGTGAATTAGTTCCGAAGATACAGTCACTTATTGAAGATTACGAGAAAAGAATTGTACAATTTGAGAAAATATTAAGATAAAAATGTAATATACTTTTTTATACCTGTCGTTTCCTCCATTCGGCATACGCGATTAGGTCATCCATGTTGCCCATAAGGTTCTGGACAATACCGATCTCACGCATGGCCTCCGCCGATAGCGGCGAGTTGCACCGGACGCATGTATAAAATCCCTTTTGGTTCAGCATCCCACACCTGGGACACTTGACCGGGTCGAGCGGCCTCTCGCCAGCGGGGACCTCTACCTCAGCCAGCCCGGCCTTATTCAGGATCTTTGCCTTGACATCCGCCCCGCTCAGGTGGATGTACGTTGCCGGCATGGTGGAAGATTTCGCCCAGCCGAACATGATCCGGAGCTCCATCTCAGTAAAACCTTCCCGGGCCCGGTCGGTTGCCCTGGCGTGCCGGAATGCGTGGGGATGTACCCGGGTTGTCACACCAGAGTTGCGCTGGATGACCTTGCAGAGATTTTGCACGGTCCGTTCATTCAGCCTGCGGGATCCGAACCCATACCGGGAATACGTGAGGAATACAGGAGCACCAGGATCCTCTTTCTTTGGGTGAGCGGCGATCCATGCCTGGAGTTCCGGGACACAATCAATCAACCAGTTCTCACGCTCCCCGGTTTTCCCGTTTATCTTGACATTCCCGCCATACTGATCAAACTTGATCGCGCCAAGGTTCAGGGACAGCGCTTCGTCAAGCCGGCAGCCGGTATCCCACATGAACTTGATCAGCGCCTTATCGCGGACCGTATCGCAGGCATCGACCAGCCTCTGGATCTCATCCCGGGAAAGCGGGTCCGGGAACTTGATCTTTGGTTTCTGCATACGCTCATCGGCGGGGAAGAACTCTCGCTCTTTGGCGGGGTCGATGAACCGGAAGAAGATCCGGAGCTCGATCATATCGCCCTGGAGCGTGCGGGGGGAGACGGTTTTCCTACGATAGATAATGTAATCTTCGAGGTCCTCTTTGGTGATGGTACGGGAATCCTTGAAGTCCATGAATTTGAGCAGGTAATATACCCGCCAGGTCTTGTCCTGGATACTGGACGGTTGTAGTTGCCTGAGCTCCTGCTTGCGGATATACGATACCAGGATTTCACGGTTGACCGGATCGATTTGCGGTAACCGTTTCAGGTAATCCTCTTCCATTGATACCTAGTGGGTTATGGAGGTATATATTACGCCATGTTATTGCGTAAGGTTCAGGGCCTGGTCTCGCAGGAGTTCTTGGGTTCGAATCCCATCCCTCGCATTTTTTGGTTTTTCTCACTAACACGTAACTTATATAAACGGGAGTCAAGTATTACTGTAACACTACACTGGGAATCCAAGTGTCATACAAAAGGTGGTCAATATGGCAAAACAGATTGAGTTAGAAACGGTATTACGAGGTGAAGAGTCAAGGGCGTTTAACCGCTACATCGAAACCCCCACCCAATCCTTCACTCCGGAGAGCCGAGCACTCTTCCGAGAGGCACGCCAGCTCTCAAAAGACTGGTTCCGTAAATGAAATGACAATTGATCTCCCATCCCTCGTTTTTTCAAAATTATCCGATAACTCTAACGTCTCATCGTTTCTTTGTTCTGACTCTGAAGATCTTCAGGATTTTCTAAAGAACGCTGCAAAAAACGGGCAGCATGAAAAGATTAGCATCACCTATCTGGTCTATTCAGGCCCTAATCTAGTCGGATTTTTTTCCTTATCTATGGGGTGTATCACATCCAAGGATGTACCAAAAAAGACTCTCGAAATTGAAGATCCCCCAAATAAATTTCCGGCACTTCTCCTTGCAAGGATGGCTACAACAGATGGGATGCGTAGTCAGGGTATCGGTCGTGAAATGCTAAAGCGCGTCTTCAACATAGCATTCGATTTGACGGAACAGATAGGTTGCAGATTTGTAAAAGTTGACGCGAAAAAGGATCCGCGGACCGTTAGTTTCTACAAAAAAAATGGTGGATTCATTCAGATACATGAAAATTCGGACACCATTCAAATGATTGTTGATCTCAATAAGATCCCTAACGAGTGAGGGGGAAATACGAGATCCCCTTCACATCGTGCATGAGAAACGCCCCGCAAACACTTCTATGATAATGTAACGATACCGTTTATCCTTCGATGTGGGTGTTACACGGGAGATACCATACTGTTTTTTTTAATTGTTAACGGGTGCAGGCCGGTTCCGCACCAGACCCGCCGGTAAAAATGAACATTTGTACCCACCCGGTTTTTACAAAAACACATATCAGAACCCGGATGAGATGTACCAGTACACATGAACGGAACATCACGGTATCCCGAAATCGATCTTTTCCGGGGCATTGCCATCGTGATGATGATCATTTTCCATTCCGTTTTTGACCTCACTTTCTTCCGGATTATGCCCTTTGATGTTTCCAATGGGTTCTGGCGGTATTTTGCGTATGCCACAGCTTCACTCTTCCTCCTTATTGTCGGGATTTCACTTACGATCAGCCATGCCCGTGCGGCATCCCATCTCAAGGGCGGGGCACTCCTTCAAAAATACCTGATACGGGGTGCCGGGATATTCTGCTGTGGGCTTCTTGTGACTGTTGCGACATGGTGGTACCTGCATGACGGGTTTGTCATCTTCGGGATCCTCCACCTCATCGGTATCGCGGTCATACTTTCGCCGCTCTTTTTCCGGTTCCATACATGGAACGCAGTAATCGGGAGCCTTTTTATTGTTACCGGATGGATCCTTGCGACAGTCCCCGGCCCGACAGGACTTTTAGTCTTTGGCATCCACCCGCTCACGTTCTGGAGCGTTGATTATACCCCGGTTTTTCCCTGGATGGGACTCGTGTTAATAGGGATGGCAGCCGGGGAATTTGCCTATCCCAGGGGAGAGCGGCAGTGGGATCTCCCAAAACTTCCTGTACGGGCAATCGCACCGCTTACCTTTCTTGGCAGGCACTCGCTCGTGATCTACCTGGTGCACCAGCCGATACTCATCCTGGTGCTGTGCCTGATGACCGGCGCACCAGTTAGATAATCACGGGATTTTTTTAGATCCCTGGGGAATCTTTCATAAATTACACATCGGTAATTTTTTTTTAATCATCCTTTATTTTTGAAAATTTTGTTTAAAATCTGATCAAAAACAATCAAAATTCCCCAAAAATGTTTGAAAAATATGACATTTCGCAACAAAATACAATAATTTATAAACTATGGTAGGAAAGTTCCTCTAGTTTGAGGACAGTTCTCAAACTTTGTCAGGATCACCATTCCTGCGCCATAACTGGTGCATGCGATCCACAACGATATCATCCACTCTCATGTGAGGGGTGAGTTCATGAGCAATTTAAGACAACCCAATGCAAATGAAGCAACAGGTACCGTCAACCGGTCACGGAGTGTCGTTCCGTGTTCCGGTATCTGTACCCGGTGCATGGACGGATGCAAAGGCAGCTGTGAGATATGGCTCTCGTCATTCAGGGGCCGTGAAGTTCTCTATCCCGGTCCGTTTGGCGGGATCACAGCAGGAGCCGATAAGAACTATCCCATTGACTATTCCCATCTCAACATCCAGGGATATGCCATGGGTGCAAAAGGCTTGCCAGAAGGTACCGAGGCCGGTCCGGATACAGCGGTCTTCTCAACCGTGGATACCGAGACCGAATACGGCTGGGACAAGAAAGTAAAGATGCGCCTTCCGATCTTTACCGGGGCGCTCGGCTCTACGGAAATTGCACGGGCTAACTGGGAACACTTCGCGGTTGGCGCTGCCATCTCCGGCATTACGCTTGTCTGCGGTGAAAACGTCTGCGGTATTGACCCGGGCTTAAAGCGGGATGCAAAAGGCAAGGTCACGGCATCGCCCGAGATGGACCGGCGTATCACAACCTACCAGAAATATAACGAAGGCTACGGGGAAATTCTCGTCCAGATGAATGTCGAAGACACCCGGCTTGGAACCGCGGAATACGTCTCGAGCAAGCACAACCTGGACACCATCGAGCTCAAGTGGGGCCAGGGCGCAAAATGCATCGGCGGCGAGATCAAGGTCACGTCGCTTGAACGGGCCATTGAACTCAAGAAGCGTGGCTACATCGTACTCCCCGACCCGACCTTAAAGGAAAACCAGGCAGCATTCAAGGCTGGTGCAATCAAGGAATTCGAACGCCACTCGCGCCTTGGCTTTGTCACAAAGGAAGGATTTTTAGAAGAGATCGACCGGCTCCGCGACATCGGATTCAAGCGCGTCACGTTAAAGACCGGCGCGTACTCCATGGTTGAGCTCGCGATGGCGCTGCGCTACTGTTCCGAAGCAAAGATCGACCTCCTCACGATTGATGGCGCTCCCGGCGGAACCGGCATGAGCCCGTGGCCGATGATGAACGAATGGGGTATCCCGACGTTCTACCTGCAGTCGCTCACGTACGAGTTCTGCCAGAAACTGGAGAAGAAAGGCATGAGGGTACCAGACCTCGCTATGGCCGGCGGGTTCTCGGATGAGCCCGGCGTCTTCAAGGCGCTTGCAATGGGCAGCCCGTACTTCAAGGCAGTCTGCATGGGCAGGGGCCTTATGATCCCCGGCATGGTAGGGAAGAACATCGAGAAGTGGCTCCAGGCCGGCGATCTGCCAAAGTCAGTCTCCAAATATGGCAGCACTGTCGAAGAGATCTTTGTCTGCTACGAAGAGCTCAAGGAGAAATACGGCTCGAAGATGAAGGAGATCCCAATGGGCGCCATTGGTATCTACACTCATGCGCAGAAATTCAAGACCGGACTTCAGCAGATCATGGCAGGCAGCCGCAACTTCAGGCTCTCGACCATGTCACGCGACGACCTTATGGCACTCACCGAGGATGCATCCGCGGTCTCTGGCATCCCATACGTTATGGAAGCCAGGTACGATGAGGCCATGGGCGCACTGCTGGACTAAACCAGTAACAAAAACATACACGGCAAAAAGGCAGGCGCAGGAAAATTCCAGGGCCATGCCCAAACCGTTTTTTATTTTTTTGCCATATCCTTTATGGTAAACGTTTTGAGGATCTCTAAGGAAATTTTGGTCCCGATCGATGGGGTGAGGGACTCGATCCACAAAAAGAACCCCACGCGGGACGGAGTCGGCCGCTCGAACCGGAAATGGCCCTCTTTTGTCTGCACCATCTTGAGGTACTCCGTTTTCTGCCGGGATCTGAGATAGATGATCAACTCAAAGCCGGGAAGATCTGTCGCAAGGATCGCTTTTGAGAAATACTGGAAAAACTCCGCATATTCGATACGTTTGCCCTTAACCACAAGGCCGTACTGCTCGCAGATTGCCTTAATTGCATGCGGGTAAAGCGCCCCGTAAAGAATCTTTTTTACAAGTCCCTCAGTATCGGTTGCGGGTGCAAGGTTCTTTTTCCCCCTCTCGTGCGTAACCTCATAGAAGATCCGACTTTTGAACTCTTCGTGATATGCCCGGTAGTCTATCGGGTGTTTGAGGGGAATATCGGTGGCACGGATCAGTTTTATGTGGTTGGTGGGTTTTGTATACAGGATCCGGGGCCGGTAATGTTTCACAAGACCCTTGATCTGCTCGCATGAACTGGTATGGATAATGGCATTGTCCGGATCCTTTGCAAGTCTCTTTACAACAGAGTAGTTGGAGATATCAAAGGAGGAAATGAGAAGGAAGGAAACATGCTCCTGGCCATACAGGTAACCGAGCAGTCGTTTCTTGAACGCGATCTCAATCTCGAATTCCTTTAAATCTGCCGGAGAGGTTACAACTTCCCCAAAGGCAACGTGATTATCAGAATCGACAAGGATCAGGTCAAATTCTGCAAGGTCCTGCCCGTTTCCCCGAAACGTGATATCCCCGTACTTCGAGTAAAAGATTCCATTCTGGCCGAGATGTGCCTGAGCACTTGCACGGGGTGCATCTGCTCCTTTCCGGGCGATGTAACGGATACGATCAGATTTCAGGGAGATCTCCAAAAACATTTCGTAGACGATTGCCTCGAACCAGCGCCCTTCTGCAGTCCGCATGGGCTCGATATCGGGAGAAAATAATTTTTTGCGTTCCGCGGTGTTCATATGCCGCGTGGCGTTGAGCGCTATGGCTGCAGTGGGTTTAAAATTTTTAAAATTACCGTTCAGCCATGGGATCATGATTGTTTATGTACGTTTTTAGCCGGCAGGGTAAATAACAGTCTGCATTTGACAGGCCGGTTGACCCGGCCCGGACATATTCACCACTCACTGCACACTAAAAAAGAACCTCTGTTTTCGCTTCCGGGTTCAGAATAAAAAAAATTCAGGCCGATAATTTTTGCCCGGACCAGAAATGTGGCGGGTTGAAACGTTTTTTAACAGGAGCGGGGGTGGAGGATCCCGCTATCCTGGATTTTAGCTTGCTTCGCATCTGTTGGACAGTAGATAAGCAATTTTTTTAGCGTGTTATGTCTCAATATCACCGGTCCGGATCCGTATGGATTTCTCGACCGGCACTACGAAGATCTTCCCGTCACCGATCTTTCCGGTCCGTGCGGCTCCGGTCAGGGTCGCGACCAGATCATCGACGTCCTTGTCGCGGATAACGATCTCGATTTTGACTTTGGGCAAAAGGTCAACCGTCATCTTCCCACCACGATACTCAAGAGAGATGCCTTTCTGCTCGCCCCGGCCTTTGACTTCCGTGATGGTCATACCAACGAACCCTTTGTCTTCAAGCGCTTTTTTTACAAACTCAAACCGTTCCGGTTTGATAATCGCCGTTACCATTTTCATAGCGAACACCTCAAAAATTTTTTAGACCCTCTCCCCGTGCTGGGAGATGTCAAGCCCGACATATTCCTCTTCCTCGGTCACCCGCAGGCCGATGGTTTTGTCCACGATCACTGCGAGGATATACGTGACCACAAACGCGTAGATAACCGACGCACCTGCACCGATGATCTGGGCAATAAACTGGTGAGTGTTACCCTCAAGGAGGCCGGATACACCGTTCACGGATGCAGCGGCAAAGATACCGGTTGCAAGTGCACCCCACAGACCGCCCATGCCGTGAATCGCCCATGCATCGAGGCTTTCATCGATGCCCCTGCCCTGCCTCCAGAGCATGATACCGTAACAGAGTGCACCCGCAACTGCACCGATCACGATCGAAGCCATTGGGGTAACATACCCTGCAGCCGGCGTAATGGCAACAAGGCCGGCGACAGCACCGGAAACAAACCCGAGCGAGCTCGGTTTGCCCCCGTGCGCCCATGAGACGAGCAGCCAGACCATCGCAGCCGTTGCGGCTGCGGTATTTGTGGTGACAAAGGCATTGACCGCAAGGCCGTTTGCCGCGACCGCACTGCCTGCATTAAACCCGAACCAGCCGAACCAGAGCAGGACTGCACCAAGAATCGACCACGGGATATTGGCCGGCTCCATCGCGTACTTGCCAAAACCGACACGTTTGCCAATTACAAGGGCAAGCGCAAGGGCAGCAAACCCTGAACTGATGTGTACGACAGTGCCACCAGCGAAATCAACTGCACCAAATGCTGCCGTCCATCCCCCACCCCACACCCAGTGTGCGAGCGGGTCATAGACAATCGTCGTCCAGAGCAGCGCAAAGACAAGGTATGCACCAAACTTTATACGCTCTGCAAAACCAGACGTGACGATTGCCATCGTGACCGTTGCAAACACGAGCTGAAAGACCATATAGAGAAGGCCGGGTATTGCAGCACTGTACTGGCCGGGGTCCATGCCCACACCGTTGAGGCCAAGGTACTGTAGGTTGCCGATAAATCCTCCCACGTCCGGACCAAATGCAAGCGAATACCCAATCAGCACCCACTGGATGCTAACAAGGGCAAAGGCCACGAACGAGAGGGTGATCATATCGATAAAGTTTTTCTTCCGTACAAGACCGCCATAGAAAAACCCGACTCCCGGCGTCATGATCATGACAAGGGCAGTTGAGACAAGTATCCATGCAATTGCTCCAGAATCCATAACCATTCAATTCACCTGATTAATTCAAATCTAATTTAATGCAATAGACAGTATAATATTGTGATTATACCGTCAGGCGAGGGATCTTTTCACCGGAACCATAATGTGCCCAAAAGACCAGCGAGTGGTTCCGGATGAGAAGTCCGGTTCTCGTTTTTTGGGTTGGTTTTTCTTGCATTATCCTCGTTCAGACTCTCGGTTGTTTACTCATATTATAGGAAGGAAGTTGTATTCCTATATTTATAAATATTACTATAAATGCACTCATAAAGGAAATAACAATTGGAAAATATTTTACAAATTAACCGAAAGAAAATAACGCGCACGCACAAAAAAATGAAATAATTCTCATGGGCGGAATGATACCGCAGCAATCAAAAAAAAATGCGGTCAAAAATTTATAAAAAAATGTGAGAGTGTTCAGGTTCGCTTACGCCCGCTCACCATACTGGCAGATGTCAAGCCCGACGTATTCCTCATCGGGTGTAACCCTCATGCCCATGCTACGATCAAGAATAGTCGCGATCACGTATGTCATGACAAACGCATATATCACGGCCGCAAACGCACCGACAGCATTTACCAGGAACTGGTGGACATTCCCTTCAAACAGGCCGGAGAAACCGGCAACTGCCGCCGCCGCAAAAAGACCGGTTGCAAGCGTACCCCAAAGGCCGCCCATGCCGTGAATCGCCCACGCATCAAGACTCTCATCAAGTCTCCGGTGGAGCCGCCAGAGCATCATCGCAAAGCAGAGCACACCGGCAACAGCACCGATAAGGATAGCCACAAGCGGGCTGACAAAACCGGCCGCCGGGGTGATTGCCACCATACCGGCGATTGCACCGCTGACCATCCCAAGCGAACTGGGCTTGCCATGATACCAGCTCGCAAACATCCACGCAAGCGCACCGGCCGCCGCCGATGTATTCGTGTTTACAAAAGCAGTAACTGCACTCGCATTTACGGCGAGGGCGCTTCCCGCATTGAACCCGAACCACCCGAACCAGAGCAGCGCCGCACCAAGGAGCGCGATTGGGATGTTATGGGGTTCAAGCGAGTATTCGCCAAAGCCGGCCCGCTTCCCAATCACGAGAGCAAGGGCAAGAGCGGCAAAACCCGAACAAATCTCGACAACTGTCCCACCGGCAAAATCGATCAGCCCCATCTGCTGCGCCCATCCGCCACCCCACGCCCAGTGCGCGAGCGGACAGTACACGATTGTCAGCCATACAAGCACAAACACAATAAATGATGTCAGCTTGATCCGCTCCGCAACAGCAGATGTCACAATCGTGATCGTAACAGCCGCAAAGAAAAGCTGGAAGACCATGTAGATGAGCGGCGGATATGCTGCACTCCCGGCATCCGCACTCACGCCGTTAAGCCCGAGATACTGCAGGTTGCCGATAAAACCGCCCACATCCGGGCCGAACGCAAGCGAGTACCCGACCAGGATCCACTGGATACTCACAAGCGAGAGCACCATAAACGAGAGCGCGATCATCGAGATAAAATTCTTCTTTCGGACAAGTCCGCCATAAAAAAAACCGACGCCCGGGGTCATCAGCATGACCAGAAGCGCCGAAACCATGAGCCAGGTTGTAACACCGGTATCCAGAGCCATATTTTTCTCCCGTAACTGTTGATCCAGGAACCATTCTTGGGTCTCACGACCGCTCTTTAACGGCAGATACGGGAGGCAGCAGGAAGTCCTGCCGTGCGCACCTTAAGACCGGCAGTCCTGCCAGTCCGGTGTTTTACTCGCACATACCCCGGGGTATCTGATACCAGAGCGACGTTAAGGCAGTTACCGGATGAAAAGTCCGGACTGTACCATGTCGTATTTTAAAAAAATTTATAGGATTAGTAGGTAGCGAGATACCGGTCCAGTTCCCACGGGTGAACCGCGAGACGGAACGCATCGGTCTCTGCCACGGTGATATTTGTCAGGGTTTCAAGAATGTGCGGGCCGAGCACATCGCAGAGCACCTGATCTTTCATCAGGCACTCGTGGGACTCGGCAAGGCTGCCCGGCAGCATATCGATCTTCATCTTCTTTCTCTCTTTTGCTGTCAGGTGGTAGATGTTGGTGTTGGTCGAGTCCGGTGGCATGATCTTGTTTTTGACACCGTCAAGACCGGCAGCGAGCATGCAGGCGAACGTAAGGTACGGGTTGCACATCGGGTCCGGGCTGCGGAACTCTGCACGGGTGCTGTTTCCACGGGCTGCCGGAACCCGGATGAGGGCGGACCGGTTTGTTGTGCTCCATGAAATGTAACAGGGTGCTTCGTAGCCGGGGACCAGACGCTTGTAGGAGTTGATCGTCGGGTTTGCGACCCGGGTGATCGCCTTTGCGTGCTTTAAGAGGCCGCCGATATAGTAAAGCGCGGTGTCGGAAAGGCCGTCCGTTGCATTGGCATCGTAGAACGAATTCTTGCCGTTCTTTGCAAGCGACCCGTGGGTGTGCATACCACTCCCGTTGATTCCACCAATCGGCTTTGCCATGAACGAGGCATGCAGGCCGTACTTGAGCGCAATGGCCTTGGTCGCAAACTTGAACGTCATGACCCGGTCTGCGGTCGTAAGTGCATCTGCGTACTTGAAATCAATCTCGTGCTGGCTTGCAGCAACTTCATGGTGGGACATCTCGATCTCAAATCCCATCCCGTTGAGCGCGAGGACAATGTCGCGGCGCACGTCTTCTGCCTTGTCCTGGGGGGCCAGATCAAAATAACAGCCCTGGTCGATGAACTGCGTGGTCGGCTTACCATCAACGAGGTTAAACAGGAAAAACTCAAGCTCGGGACCGGTGTTGAAGGTATATCCCATTTTCGCCGCATTGGCCATAGCCTTCTCTAATACGAACCGGGGGTCACCCTCAAAGGGCTTGTTCCCATAGGTGTACACATCGCACATGAACCGGGCGACCCTGCTTTCCTGTGGCCGCCAGGGCAGGACAGTATACGATGCCGGATCGGGCTTGAGGAGCATATCCGACTCCTCGATCCGGGTAAACCCTTCAATGGACGACCCATCAAACCAGATACCCTCGGTCAGCGCCTTCTCGGCCTGAACAACCGGGATAGCCGCATTTTTTGGCATGCCGGGCACATCGGTGAACTGGAGCCTGATAAATTGTATTTTATCGGCCTCAATTTTCTTGAGCAATTTTGATACGTCCGCTGACATAATGGAAATAAGTTTCCAACCAATTACATTTATATTTTATGAAGCAACTTTCTTAAAGCAGCTAAACACGCTTCACAATTGATAGAATCCTGCATTCAATACAGGATAAAGTATACTACACTAGAACATCCCGATGGTGATATACATGTGCGGAATTATTGGGGTTATCGACAAACGCCGCCGGAGCATGGACGGCAGCAGGATACGGGAGGCACTCGCGTCAATGGATGAGCGGGGAAGCGGAGAAGGTGCCGGGTATGCAGCGTATGGCATATACCCGGAGTTCAAAGACTCGTATGCCCTCCACGTCTTCTTTGATAATGTACGGGAGAACAAACCGGCGCTTGTTAAGGAACTCGAAGGATGGGGGAGGATTGTCCATTGCGAAGCGATCCCGGTCTACGAAGCAGGGATTAAAAAAGTCCACACCCCATGGCGTTTTTTCTTCAAGCCGGATATTACCCGTGCACAGGAACCCCTTACCACCGCGGACGATATTGTCATGCGGCTGGTCATGAAGATAAACTCCGCACGCAATGGCAGCCTCATCTTTTCATCGGGGAAGAACATGGGGGTCTTCAAAGCCGCAGGATGGCCCGAGCAGGTCGCCGACCTGTATCGTATACAGGACTATGAGGGATACCTCTGGCTCGCCCACAACAGGTACCCCACGAATACACCCGGCTGGTGGGGCGGGGCGCATCCCTTTAACCTTCTTGACTGGAGCGTGGTCCACAACGGTGAGATCACCTCGTACGGCACCAACCGGCGCTATATCGAGAGCTACGGGTACGACTGTTCGATGTACACGGACACAGAAGTTGTCGCATATCTCGTTGATCTGCTGGTACGAAAACACGGTCTTTCCGAGAAGCTGACGGTGCGGGCCCTTGCACCACCATTCTGGGACGAGATCGATGCCATGCCGGAAAAAGAACGAGAACTTAACCATGCGCTCCGGCTTACCTACGGCCCGGCGCTCATGAACGGCCCGTTCGCCATCTGCGTCGCAACCGCCGACACGCTGGTCGGCTTTACCGATCGGATCAAGCTCCGCCCGCTGGTTGCCGGAGAGCATAACGACCGGCTCTTCATCTCAAGCGAAGAAGCAGCGATCCGGCGCATCGACCCGGAAATTGAAGACGTCAGCATGCCAAAAGCCGGCGAACCCGTGATCGGGAGGGTCATTGCATGAGTATTGGCAGCACACCGCTCCGGTTCAAAGTGGAACTTGATACCGGGCGGTGCATGAACTGCGGCCGTTGTGTCGAGAACTGTTCGTATGGTGTGTTCAGGAAAGAGGGCAATAAAATTGTGGCCAACTCACGGGCTTGTGTAGCCTGCCACCGCTGCGTTGCCTTCTGTCCCCGCGATGCGATCAGCATCTACGAGAAGCCTACGGATTACCGGAGCCACCCGGTCTGGACCCGGGAAGTCCGGGAAGCGGTTTTCAACCAGGCAAAGACCGGCAGGATCATTGTCGCCGGCATGGGAAACGTCCTTCCCTACCCAATAATCTTTGACCGTCTCGTCCTTGACGCCTGCCAGGTTACGAACCCCTCAATCGACCCCCTCCGGGAGCCCATGGAACTGCGGACCTATATCGGGAAAAAACCCGCAGCGCTTTCCGTAAAGGAACACAAGAACGGCGATACGGAACTTCTCACAAAACTCGGGCCCAACCTCAAACTCGAAACGCCCATCATGATCGGCCACATGAGTTACGGTGCGATCAGCCTCAACGCCCAGACCGCCCTTGCAAAAGCGGTAACAAAAATGGGAACCTTCATGGGCACCGGGGAGGGGGGCTTACACGAGTCGCTCTACCCGTACCAGAGCCACATGATCGTGCAGGTCGCCTCCGGCCGGTTCGGGGTCGACATCAATTACCTTGAACGCGGGGCAGCAATCGAGATCAAGATCGGGCAGGGGGCAAAGCCCGGGATCGGCGGGCACCTGCCGGGCGAGAAAGTCTGCGCAGATGTATCCTGCACCCGTATGATTCCTGAAGGGAGCGACGCGATCAGCCCGGCACCCCATCACGACATCTACAGTATCGAGGACTTAAAACAGCTCGTGCACAGCCTCAAGGAGGCGACCGAGTGGAAGAAACCCGTCTTTGTGAAGATCGCGGCGGTGCACAACTCGGCGGCAATCGCGGCAGGTATCGCACGCTCGGGCGCAGATGCCGTAGTAGTCGACGGGTTCCGGGGCGGCACGGGCGCAGCACCCCGGGTCTTCCGGGATCATGTAGGCATCCCGGTCGAGGCAGCTGTTGCCAGTGTCGATGCAAAACTTCGCCAGCAGGGCATACGAAACGAGGTCTCGATCATCGCAAGCGGCGGGATCCGGCAGAGCGCCGATATCGCAAAAATCATCTGCCTCGGTGCCGATGCGGTCTACATCGGGACTTCAGCACTTGTTGCGATGGGCTGTCGTGTCTGCGGCACCTGCAACCGCGGCATCTGTGCATGGGGGATTGCAACCCAGCGGCCGGAACTCACCCAACGTCTTGACCCGGAGACAAATGCCGTGCAGGTTGCAAACCTGATCCATGCGTGGACCGATGAGATCGCAGAACTCATGGGCGCAGCGGGTATCAACAGTATTGAGAGCCTGCGGGGTAACCGCGACCGGCTCCGGGGCTACATGCTCGATGAGGGCCTGCTCAAAGTACTCGACGTAAAGACCGTGGGGGCGTAAAAATGGTGGCACTACGCATCGATGCGAAAAGTCTGCACTACACCCCGCTCAACCAGCAGATACGAAAAGCGATCTGCGACGGCACAAAAGAGATCGTGATCGACAACGTACTCGGCCAGCGGTTCATTGGCGACGGGATCCGGGGCGACGATGTGACAATCACGGTTAATGGTGTCCCGGGCGGCGACCTTGCGATGTTCATGAGCGGACCTACCCTCATTGTCCATGGGAACGCCGACCATGCACCGGGGAACACGATGGACCGGGGCAAATTGATCATCCACGGAAGTGCCGGCGATGCAACCGCCCACAGCATGAGGGGCGGCCGGATGTACGTCCGGGACAATATCGGGTACCGGGGCGGCATTCACATGAAGCAGTACAAGGAGAAGCGCCCCATTCTTGTTGTCGGCGGTTTTGCGCGTGCATTCCTTGGTGAGTACATGGCAGGGGGCCTCCTGATTGTCCTTGGCATGAACGGAAAAGAACCGGTCGCCGAGCGAGGTGTCGGAAGTGGTATCCATGGCGGCGAGATCTATGTCCGCGGGAAAGTGGCGGAGAAATATCTCGGGGTCGGGGCACAGCAGCTGCCAGCGACTGCGGAACAGATGGCGATGATACAACCCATTATAGAGGATTTTGCAAAATCGTTCGGGATCGATCCGGCCCCGCTTCTTTCGGCAGGGTATTCCCGGATCGCGGCAGCGAGCGCACGGCCGTTTGCGAACAAGTATACTCCGGAGTGATGGCAATGGCAGCAAAAACATACCAGGATTTAAAAACCGAAGTCTGGGACACCGGGAAATGCTCGGGGTGCGGCGCATGTGTCGCGGTCTGCCCGGCCGATGCGCTCTCCTTTGCAGAAGGGGAGATGGCGGTAAGCCCGAAGAGCAACGGCTACTGCAAGCAGGAGACCGACAATGTTCCCTGCGGGGCGTGCTACGCGGTCTGTCCCCGGACCGGTGACCAGCCGAAAGAGACGCTTGGCACATATATCGAACTGCTCCCGGCAAAAGCGGCCTTTGAGATCCCGCACCGGCAGAGCGGCGGTGCCGTCACGGCAATCCTCGCAAACGCCCTTGACGAGGGCTTAATCGACGCCGTGGTCACGGTGAC